>Ga0194112_10004954_pt1 | contig 18058 bp, 17 predicted proteins | sample TA2MahC400mmetaG_FD_146191 | JGI IMG/M metagenome (GOLD analysis project Ga0194112, IMG submission 146191) | Freshwater microbial communities from Lake Tanganyika, Tanzania - TA2015016 Mahale Deep Cast 400m | ecosystem: Environmental > Aquatic > Freshwater > Lake | place: Tanzania: Lake... | reverse complement strand
GACAAAAATGTCATTCTGAACTCGTTTCAGAATCCATTTTTGATGTACGACATTCATTTGGCATTTGAACTTTGAAATTTGAAATTGTTGCAGCCGCCTACACTCTTCCCAGCAATTCCCTCGCAATGGTATTTTTCTCGATCTCCTTCGCCCCTTCGTAGATCTCAACGATCTTGGCGTCCCGGTAAAATCGTTCCATATCATATTCGGCGATATAACCATACCCGCCGTGAAGTTGGAGTCCATCATTGGTCACCTTGACGCCTACTTCCCCGGCAATATATTTGGCGATGGAAATAAGTTTAGGATCCACTTTTCCGCGATCCACCATCCACCCCGCCTTATAAGTGAGCGTTCGTGCCGCCTCAATCCATGTGGCCATCTCAGCAATCTTGAATTGGATGGCTTGAAAGGTGGCGAGGGGTTGACCGAACTGCTTTCTCTTCTTCACATATTGGATGGCCTTATCGAGCGCACCTTGAGCCACGCCCACACCCTGGGCCGCAGCGATCACGCGGTTGATGTTAAAGATCTGCATGATCTGAGAAAAACCTTCCCCCTCTTTTTCGCCAACCCGATTGTCCTTCGGAACTCTTACATCGCTGAACCGGAGTTCCGCCGTGTCAGAAGCGCGAATGCCCATCTTTCCGGTAATTTTAATGGCTCCGAACCCAGGACGATCTGTTTCGACAAGGATGACCCCAAACCTCTTCAGCCTTGAGTCTGCTTCAGGATGCATCAGGCAAAATACAGCAAGATAATTGGCGATACTTCCATTGGTGATGAACTGTTTTGCCCCATTGATCACATAGTGATCACCCTCTCTCCTTGCCAGGGTCAGGATGGACAGGATATCGCTCCCTGCATCAGGCTCCGTGATGGCCGTCCCCATAATCGCCTTTCCCTTGGTAAGGGGAGGGAGGTATTTCTTCTTCTGCTCTTCGGTGCCATAGAGTTGGATGAGCTCGGCGCCGAAGGTCGTCAGAAGGATATTTCCGCATCCCGGATCTACCCTCCAGAATTCTTCCATCACCATCGCAAATTCAAGAAAACCTAACCCAAGGCCTCCGTACTCCTTTTTGATGAAGAGCCCAATAAAGCCCAGTTCACATGCCTTCTTCCAGAGTTCTCTGGGGAATTCTTCCTTGCGATCGTATTCACGGGCGACAACCGGAAATTCTCCTTCGGCAAACTCCCGCGCCGCCATGCGGATCTGTTTCTGTCGACCAGTCAGTTCTAAATCCATGATTTTCCTCTTCGACTCATAAGATGAAGATGCCGATTTCGCAAAGAAATCTCCTTTCGTGCTGGTGAGAAATCATACGCCCTTAGTGGAAAGTCTCATGGCGGATCACCAAGGAGTTGAGAAATGGTTCATCCACATCAACGCCAATACCGATTCCCCTCGGAACGCTGATCGTCCCATCAGCGTTCAGTTCAAAGGGCTGTATCACGATGTCACGCTGAAAGTAACGGTTACTTGCAGAAATGTCGCCAGGGAGGCTAAAGTTGGGCAACGACGCGAGAGCCACATTGTGTGCCCTCCCAATTCCCGATTCCAATAACCCTCCGCACCATACGGGGATTCTTCTTTCCTGACAGAGGTCGTGGATGCGGACAGCCTGGGTGAGACCCCCGACGCGGGCCGCTTTAACATTGATGATCCGACAACTCTCCCACTCTAACGCCCAGCGGGCATGTTCAGGAGTTGTAATACTCTCGTCCAGGCAAATGGCAGTTTTGATCTGCTTTTGCAATTTCGCATGTTCCCAGATATCATCGTAGCCCAAGGGCTGTTCGATCATGATTAGATTAAAATCGTCCAGCAACCTTAACCGATCCACCTCATTCAAGGTGTAAGATGAGTTCGCATCGACCATGAGAGGAACTTTTGGAAAGAAGCGTCGAATTTCTTTGACAACTTCCACATCATAACCTGGTTTAATCTTGATCTTGACCCTTCGATACCCTTCTTTGAGGTAGCCTGTCATGCGCTTCAGTAGATGCTCAAGGTCGTCGAGAATTCCGATACTCACACCACTATCGACGCGGTCACGGGTTCCGCCCAGCATCTCAGCCATTGATTGCCCCTTCGACTTGGCCCATAGATCCCAAACGGCCTGTTCTAAGCCCGTTTTCGCCATGTTATGGCCCCGAACTGGAGCGAACCATGAAACAAGTTCTTTGGGATCAGAAATGTCTTTTTCGAGAAGCAAAGGGATGAGAAAATCACACTGGATATGCCAGCAGGTCTTCGTGGTCTCATAGACGTAATAAGGAGTCGATTGACTGGCTGTCTCCCCCCATCCCACCACCCCCTCCCCCATCATTTTGACAATGATGAAATCACGGTCTTCCATCTTTCCGTGACTTGGATGGAAGGGCTCTACCAGCGGCATCTTGATATTGTACAATTCGACTCTTTCGATTTTCATTGCCAACCTCTTCTATGGTCTTTTTGATGAGTGATCGTTAATTCCATTCAGGTCTATTCTCTCTCCCAATCCCTTCCTTTCTGCATAGCCTCTGCAAGAATCATGGTCATCCTGCAATCCTCAACTGTGGGAAAAGGAGAGAGGCCTCCTCTTATCCCATCAAGAAAGGACTTCGTCTGGCCATAAAACCCTTCCGTGGCAAGTCGATCCTCGACGAGAGAGAACTTCTTCTCCTCAGCGAGGACTTCCCCTTTGTAGACGCTGAACGTCAAATTGTCCACCTCTTTATGTCCGAATTGGGTATCGATCACGAGGGTGCCTGCAGAGGTATGCAGTTCCAGCACTTCCCGATTGAAGGCGAGATCCGGAAGAGCCGTGAGAACCCCTAACGCTCCGGAACTAAATCGTAACATGACCACGAAATTATAGGCTGTCGTCTTGGGAATGGGCTCGCGCCACTGCCGCATGTGGGCGACGGATCCGCCAAACCAAAGCAATAAATTGAGCATGTGAATGCTTGTGTAGAGGGCGTATTCCTCATTCGTCCGACCCACCCGGTGCTTGCACCCGGAAAGAAGCTGTAAGCGAGCCCCGGTACGATCAACCCAGGATTTCGCCTCCTGGACTGCAGGTTGATGGAGACGATTGAAACCGACAGTAGTGATGAGATGATTTCTTTTTGCCAGAGCAGCGAGATGTTCTGTTTCAGTTGCAACCATACCGGGGGGTTTTTCCATGAAGGTATGGATCCCCCTCTCCAGTACCTCGGAACTTACTGGTCCAACGTTTCGATAAGGAACCAAGACATAAGCAGCATCCGGTTTGACAGCTCTTAGCATTTCTGTCGTGTCTGAATACCAGTCTCCCAAACCGAATTTCTCGACGAAAAGCCTCCTTCTCTCTTGGACCGGGTCTGCCACCGCTACCAGTTCCAAGGACCCTGGGTTTTCAGATTGATACCGCTTAATTGCCGGGAGATGGAAATTCTCTGCCATCTTCCCAGCCCCAATGACCACTAACCGGATGGGGAGATGCATTGGAGTCTCCTACACCATTTCAACTCGAATCCCTCTAAAAGATAACACGTTCCAGCCCAAGACCGGGCGCAGTAGGAACCCTTCTCCGACCATTTTCAATCAGTGTAGCCGAAGCAACATCTATTTCCAGAAAACGGCCCATGTCGATCCTGTGGTCAAAAATTGGAGACCTCAAAAGGTTTACACAATGTAAAATGGCCATTATACCAATAGCCGTTTCCATGCTTGACGTCAGAGTGTATTTCACCTCATTTTGTTCACACAATTGCATTATTTTAAAAGAAGAAATGGTTCACCTATCCGTTGGAGCTTAAGAACCATCACATCTGCCGCATCGGCTGTAATAAGTTCTTGCACGGTATGGATGTCACGATTCGGAGCATCCCATGCCAGCTTAATAAGACTTTTTCCCGTAACTCAACCAAAATCTTAACAGGGCGGTCTGGAGGCAAAGCATCCTCAACATATTCAATCTCAAATTTCGCAAACCGATTCAGGTGGTCCAAAGCAACTTCTTCGTTCCGAGCCCATTCTTCCACTTGGGATCAAGCAGATCGTCCCAGTCCTTCGGTGCGGCAGCCGTGACCGCAGCAAAGGGCTAAGAGGCCAATCTTTCCGATATACCGAGGGACTTCTAATCAAGATTTTGCAGCATCTGCCAGCCTCCGAGTTGCCATGTTTTTGATACACCCGGCGTGGCCATGTCTGACGTTTTCCCATCCGCCTGGGTTTCCTGAATAATACGCCCCGCCATCACATTGCCACCTGTGATACGAAAATGCTGAACTTTCACCTTCGGATAACTTCTGTTGAAGGCAGCAACGGCCTTATCCGTTTTATTCTGGGTGTTGCTTTCATACCAGATAACTGGACCCTCCTTCTCAGCCCTGCCAGCCAAGATCTTGCAGGGGATCGACATACGATGGCCCTACGATCACAAGGATCATTATAATCAAAAAAGCCTGATCGTCATAAGCCTTAAAGAAACAGTTACAAATGAAAACGTTTTCATTTGTAGCATCCCTTTGGAACTTCGCAGTATTTTTGTGTGTTTCAGAATTCTTCCGTCTCCTCCACTACTGACTCTTCTTAAAGGGTCACTGCAGAATCCCGAATTGCTTCAGATATTTTCCCTGGATTTTTCCAAAATTTTCGACATGTTCCTCAAAATCCTTTGTATCACTATACCAGACAGGAAACCAAATTTTTCTCATCTTCTCTCTGAACATCGGATCTTCGGTCACCTTCTTGGTAGCTTCGCTCAACCTTGCGATGATCTCTCTTGGGGTTCCCTTGGGGGCGAAGGTTCCGAGATAGATATCCGGCATGCCAAGAGAAACCCCTGCTTCTTCGGCTGTGGGCACATTCGGCAACTGGTCGAGCCTCTTGGTCGTTGCCATAAAGAGAGGTTTAAGCTTTTTCGCTTCCATCTGTGCGACAGGCCCGGCGGCACAGGTCAACACCGACATGTCAATGTGGCCTCCCAAAAGGGCCGTCATATTCTGACCGTCCCCTTCAAAAGGAACATCCGCCATCTTGAGGCCGAATTGTTGCACGAATACGCTTCCAATGATCCACCACATATTTCCTCTCCCGCTGTGGCCCCATTTTAGTTTATCCGGATTCTTCTTCACATACTCAACTAACTCCGCGACCGAATTCCAGGGAGCATCATATCTCACAAACATAGCGGGGGCATAACCTGACCATTGGGTAACAGCAATCATATCCTTAGACTTATAGGCAAATCGCTCAGGATTGATGCAGTATTCAGGAGTGGGCTGATTCGTATTGAATATCCCGATGGTATACCCATCCGGTTTGGCTTTAACTAGGACATTTCCTGCAATCGAACCGGCTCCTCCTGGTTTGTTCATGATGACAACAGGCTGGCCCAATTGTTTAGCCAGGAACTCTGCCATCACCCTGGCAGCAGCATCCGTACTGGCCCCTGGAGCGTACTGGACAATAGCCTCGATCGGTTTCTCCGGATATTTCGTTTGTGCAAGAGTCAATTCATTGGTCGTGTAACAGATCAAAAAAATAACAAGGATAGAGAATATCTTTTTGCTCATAGAATCCTCCTTTTATAATGATCACAGTATGTGATCCAGGTTAAAGGTTAATCATCGTAGGTTTCTTTCTTTTTGTTACTTTTTCTTGACTGTGAGCTTCCATCAAGCGAACGCTTCATCTCCATTTCCCTTCTGACTTGCTCAAACCAAAAACGATCCTTGTGGATCACCCCCTTTCTACTTACCCCTTAAAGATCCAAATCACCCTGCACCAGGAGTCCAGGTCTCTTCTGCTTAAAGCGTTTCAATATCAGCGGAGAAATTAAGAGCAGAACGGTCACACTCAGCAAGGTGGCAGATATTGGACTCTCGACAAAAATCAACAGGTTCTTATTCGACATCATGAGGGATTGCCCTAAGTTCTTCTCCAGCATCGGCCCCAAAATGAGGGCTAAGACAAGGGGGGCTGGAGGATAATTAAACTTCTTCATCAAATACCCAAGAATGCCAAACAGGATCATGATGTAAACATCCAGGATGCTATTTTCAATCGAATAGGATCCAATGAGACAAAGCATTGAGATTAATGGAAACAGTAGAACATAGGGAACCCTGAGAAGGCTTACCCAGACTCCTATCAAAGGTAGATTAAACAGGAGTAACATTCCGTTTCCAATATACATGCTTCCAACCACGCCCCAGAAGAGATCAGGGTGGGTTTCCAATAACAAGGGGCCCGGAATGACCCCGTGTATCAGAAAAGCTCCCATAAGGACAGCCATGACCACATTACAAGGGATGCCCAATGTCATTAGGGGAATATAAGAACCTTGGGCCGCCGCATTATTTGCCGTTTCCGGTCCCGCGACCCCGGCAATAGATCCCGTCCCAAACGTCTCGGGTTGTTTTGAAAGCCTTCTTTCCATGGCGTAAGAAACGAGGGATGAGAGCAACGCCCCACCTCCGGGTAGAATACCTAAGAAGAACCCCACGACCGAGCCCCTTGCGATAGGTCCAGCAGAATCCTTAAATTCCTGCTTATTTGGAAGAAGGGTTTTCACACTTGTTTTGAAGAATTCCCTTTTTCGACAAGATTCCTCAAGGTTCAGCATAATCTCGGAGATGCCAAATAATCCCATGACAACGGGAACAATGCTGACACCCTCCGCTAGCCCAGGAAGACCTAAGGTGAACCTCATCGATCCCGTTATTAAATCCGTTCCGATCGAACCTACTAATAACCCCAGGGCAGCCATCATGAACGATTTGACCATGGAACCACTTGAGAGATAAGTTATCAATGTAAGGCCAAGAACCATAAGCGAAGCATTTTCAGGAGGACCAAATTTGAGAGCCATTGCGGCCATCGGAGGAGCTAGAAACGTCATCATGAGGATTCCGAAAGTTCCTCCAATAAAGGAGCCGATGGCGGCTATTCCAAGAGCTGGTCCGGCTCGACCTTTCTTTGCCATTTGATGTCCATCCAGGCAGGTAATCATCGACGATGCCTCTCCAGGAATGTTTAGCAGGATGGAGGTCGTCGATCCTCCATATTGGGCTCCATAATAAATGCCCGCCAGCATGATGATGGATTGAACGGGGGTGAGCTTATACGTGATTGGAAGCAGTAGCGATATGGTCGCAACAGGCCCCAATCCTGGGAGAACTCCGACCAATGTCCCAATAAGAACACCTGTAAAACACCATAAAAGATTAGCCGGCTCGATACCGATTTTCAAAGCCATGAGAAGATGATCAAAAAAATCCATCCTATTGCCTCATCCCTGGCTATTCTGGGACGAAAAGGTCAGTATTTAAATAGATCCAGAGAAAAGTTCTTCAATTCAACGAAAAACCCTTCCGAAAATTCCGTATGGGAGCTGGACCTTTAGCAAGACTTCGAAAAGGACAAAAGAGCCTGTTGCAGCCAACAGAGAGATCATTAGAGCTATTCTCCATCTTTGAGATTCGATAGCCTTCAGGAGAAATATCAGGAATAAAAAGGTCGTTAGTAAAAATCCGAAAAACTCGAGTACTGCAGTATAGACTACCAGTGCGATAAGGAAAAGGACAATCCTTTTAAATGAATAAGATTGTGGGAAAAATTTCTCTTTTTCTCTATCGGCACTGGCACTCTTCATCCAGGCTCCGATCAGAGTGATCAGGGAGAGGACAATCAGAATGATCCCTCCCAAGAGTGGAAAAAGACCGGCATTCGGAAATACCGATCGAATGCTTCCATGCCGAAGAGAGCCGATGCAGAAAAAAAAGCCAATTACGACACAGACTGCGCTACTTATCACATCTCGCTGTTTTTGCGTATCCATATCCCTAGCCCATGCGAAGCACCATCGAAGAGAGCTGATTGATCTCGTTACTCTCTCACCGGTTTCCCTTGCCTCTTACGGCATAGGTGATGAGCCCCTTGGCCACGAGAGTATCCTTGTGATTTCGAATTTCAACATCACCTACAGCTGTTTCTTTCCCAAGGTGGACAATTCTTGCATCGGAGATGAGAAACCCCTCGCGAAACGGGGCCAGCAAATTGATCTTATATTCCAACGTTATTAACCTGCGGTTCTCTTCTGTCATTCCCAGTAAGGCACAGGCCATTGCCGCATCGGCAAGAACTGAAAAAAACCCTCCGTTCACATAGCCATAGGGATTGGTCAATTTGGAGTCGTAATTCATCCTCAGTTTTGCAAACCCCAATTTGACATCCAGAATATCGATACCTAACAAGTGGTAATAAGGCGGTTTATCCCGTTGGATGATCTTTTGAAACTTTTCCTCCTGGCGATCCGTTTCCTCGCTCTTCATGTCCCCGTTCTTCCTTTCCTTGACCGACCCATCGCTGGCTTATTCGAAACAAAAAGATCTTGGCTCTGTCAAAGAGGAACATTCAGAATCCTTGCAATGTTTTTCCCCAATATCTTTTCTTTGGCTTCATCGCTTATTTTTGCCAGCTTGACCTTCATTATTTCATGGAGTGGGTTGTTCATCGGTATTTCTCCGCCGTAAACAATGCGCTCATCGCCTATTGCGTTAACAGCCTTCGTGATAGGAAACTCATACATTACACCTGTTGTGCCCAAAATTATGTTTTCACACTTTTTCGCCATTTTTATGGCGGCATCGGTGAAACACATCGCATCAAAGCCCATATGCTCCAGAATGATGGTCGTCCCAGGGAAGTCCATAGCTGCCAAACCGATCTGCCATGGGGTCGCAAAAGGCGCCTCACCCGAATGAAACATGACAGGTACCTTCAATTCCCCTGCTTTTTCGAGCAGCGGGTAAACCCACTTTTCGTCGTCAGCCGCACAGGCTGCGTAAACAGGGTGGATCTTTATACCCTTTGCGCCATATCTCGTAACTGCCTCCGTAAAAAGTTCTACCGAATCCTTTGACTTGATGTCGCTTGAAAAAAAGGCGACAAGCCGATCCGGGGCCTTTTCCACCTCCTTCTTCATCTGCTCCGCAGTTAAATACTTACCTGTTGATGCAGTAGGAAGCAGTATAGCCTTATCGATGCCAGCCCCATCCATCACCTTCAAAACCACTTCTGAGGTGATCAAGGCATCAGAAAATTTACTGTGGCCCACATGTGCATGAATATCAAAAATCATTCTTTAAGCCTCCTTCTTAATCTGAAGCTCTTTCCGTCTCCTTATCCCCATTCTTCATGGGCTCTCCATAACAACCAGAGTTTGCTGTTCAAACTTTGCCGATTTTCAATGACTGTTTCATAACTTTACCTACCTGGTTGCGAGGCATCTCACTGATAAACTGAACATACTTTGGTACTTTGTAATCCGCCAAGCTCCTGGAACAGTAATGTTGAACATCATCTTCAGTTAATTGTTCGCCTTGTTTGAGAACGATGAAGGCTTTTACCTGTTCACCGAAAACGGCATCGGGCACTCCTACCACGGCTGCTTCCATAATTTTTGGGTGCTTATATAGCACGCTTTCCACCTCGAGACTAAAAATCTTCTCGCCCCCTCTGTTGATCATGTCTTTCTTCCGGTCGAGAATCGAGACATACCCTTCTTCATTTCTGCTGGCGATATCCCCGGTGTGCAGCCACCCATTGATAATGGCCGTTCTCGACTCAGCCTCGTTCTTCCAATAGTTGGGGATGATTTTGGATCCTCTGAGGGTGAGCTCGCCTGCAGCTCCGGGCGGACACTCCTTTCCATCCTCATCAACAATCCTGACTTCAGTGAGAGGCGACGGTTTTCCAACCGCGTCAAGGTGGTCATCCATCTCTTCATCGGCCATGATAATATCCATCGCATGGGTTTCGGTCATGCCAAAAGCTTCGGTCAGTTTTAGTCTTGGCATCTTCTCTCTAATCTGTTTGAACACTTCAGGCGCTTTGGGGGCACCACCAATGCAGGTGATACGGAAAGAATTGAGGTGATAGCTCTGAAACTCCGGATGGTTGATCATGAGCCACAGAATAGCGGGAACCATGATCGCAACCGTAATCTTCTCTTTCTCAATAATGGCAAGCATATCTTTTGTCTTGAATTGGCGCATATAGACGCAGGGAATACCCATCAAAATGGACCCTATGCCTGACATAATAATTCCCGTAGTATGAAACATAGGGACAATACACAATGCCTTGTCCAGATCAGGGTCTGACCCGTACAAATCATCGATGCTCATACAGGACTCTATAATCCCCCGATGAAACTGCATGGCCCCCTTCGGATGCCCTGTGGTGCCAGCCGTGTACATTATCATGACCGTGTCATTTTCCTGTATTGGAACGTCCTCAATCTTGCCGCTCCTACTCTGCATGAGGACCTCGAAGGATATCGTACTCTTCGGTGCATCCCCGCCGTTGACAAAAATATACTTCACCGTGGTCCACTCTGTTCTGTGTGGCTCCACCGTCTCCCAAAACTCTCTGTCAAGGATCAATACGGTTGCTTCTGAATTCTTTATCTCGAAGGTAAGTTCTTCCCCCCTGAAGCGTGTGTTGAGAGGGACAATGACGCCGCCGATCCTCGTTGTTCCGAAAAAGGCAAGGAGAAAGTCCAGGTCGGTGCCCATGAGTACGGCGACACGGTCATCTTTTTTGATGTCATAGTCTTTCTGAAGTGCCAAGGTGATCCGGTCAACCTTATCGGAGAACTCTTTATAGGTCCAGCGCCTCTCCCCTGAGATAAAACCTATTCGGTCACCATACTTGGCCACCGTATTCTCAAGGACCTTATTGACGGTCTTTGGCCTATCCCTGAACACTTTCTGCATGCGGCCGTCGATGAGTTCCTCTACAACCTGATAGCGTCTGCACACATAGCTCTTCGAATTCATTTTGTGTCTTCCTTCAGAACCCAGTACCGGCCCCGGTTGCAGAACGTCGAGGCCGGAAAGACAGGGGCTAACAAATTCTCATATCGATCCGATGAACCTGGCATCGAACCTATGCTTTCGGAGGATCCGGATATAATTTCAATAATTCCCGTGCAACAATTACCTTCTGGATTTCAGTCGTGCCTTCGTAAAGCCTTGGCGCCCTCACCGCCCGATAGAGTCTTTGCATTGGATAATCCATCATGACCCCATACCCGCCCCACATTTGGAGGCATTTATCGACAACCCGTTGAGCCATCTCAGTGCACCACCATTTTGCCATTGAGGACTCGTAGGTCACGCTTTTTTTAAGGCCGGAATCCTTTAACCAGGCAGCATAATAGACCATGAGACGGCCAGCATGTATCTCCGTGGCTATATCCGCCAGCCGATCTTGAGTTATCTGGAAGTCCGCGAGAGGGTGGCCGAATTGTACCCTTGATTTTACCCTTTCCACTGTGATGTCGAGGGCATGCTGGGCCATCCCAACGGCTGCTGCTCCCACTGACGTCCTGAGGACATCAAGTGTTTTCATTGCAACCCGGAAGCCATGTCCCACCTCACCTAGAACGTTTTCCTTTGGAATTTTCGTGTTCTTTAGTGTAATTTCGCAGATGTCATGAGGTGACAAAACCTGGAACGGCTTCACTTCATACTTAGAAATATTGGGATCAAGAATGAACGCCGTAATTCCATGCGCACCTTTGCTTGGATCGACCGTCGCGAATACACAGATCACTCCGGCGACCCCCGCATTTGAAGCGAAGAACTTTGCTCCATTTAACACCCACTTGTTTCCCTCGAGCACTGCGGTGGTCTTTAACGAGGCGGGGTCGGAACCGGCCTCTTTCTCAGATAGAGCCATACAAGCCAGCATTTCACCTTTGGCGATGGGGGGAAGATAAGTCTGTTTCTGTTTCTCTGTGCCTGAATGAGTGATGGAGTAGCTTCCAAGGCCGTTGAGGGCGTAAATGGTATCTGCCTGATAAGACCCTCGAGAGAGTTCTTCTCGTATGAGACTCAATTCCAACGCCCGAAGGTCTCCCTTTCCCGACCCTCCGTACTCCTCGGGAATCAGAAACCTGAAGAGACCGTTATCAGCCATGATCTTCATAACATCCCATGGGATTTCGGTCTTGGAGTCTATTTCCGCAGCCCTTGGTAGGATGTCCTTATCCACCATCGCACGAACTTTCGCTCTTAATGCTTTCTGTTCTTCGGTAAATTCAAAATTCATCATTGCCTCCCTATCTATTTCTGAATCCCGTATTGGCTCCATTTGGCTCGCACGTTCTTCATGGTTTCCTCGTCAGGATAGGCAAGAGGAGGAAATTTCTCTCCAAACCATTTATCCGTTCTGGGCCAATCGATGGGTTTGGTTGCATCAATTAAAAGTCGATCGCCTTTTTTGATGGCTTCGTGAATCATATCTTTAGGATGAACGGTAGGATCAAGCGGGGAAATCCACCCAGGGAATTTAGCGATGCCGCGGTCAGACGTCACCCTGTAAGCAAACGCCCACATGACCTTTCTCAGGTCCCAAATGTCGATATCTTCGTCGAACACGAATACATTCTTACCGACCATGGTCGAAATACCCGAACTCCAGATGTTTGCCGCAACCTGCTGCACCTGGCCGTAGTAGCTGTTATCGATCTGCACGAAGACGTTTGCCCAGCCGGTGCTCGGATCCACGTTCACTGCCTTAACCCCGGACATTCTCTCTTCTAACAGATCAAATACTGAAGCGGAATGGTGGATTGAGCATATCCTGTGGTCTTCGTTGATGGGTACACCTTCAAGGGTTCCCTGCAGAATAGGGTTATTCCTGAAGGTTATCATCTTGAGGGTGACAACTGGCCTTTTTGATGGGACGGTGCAATAGTAGCCGGTGTATTCACCGAAGGGACCTTCCATCGTGAACGTATCCATATTAGTATTCAACTCGCCTTCGAAGACGACCTCAGCGGATGCTGGTACAAGAAGGTCTGATGTCTCGCATTTTATCAGCTCTATCGGTTCGCCCATGAGCCCGCCCATCACATCATATTCACACACTCCGGGGGGCACATGAGCACAGGAAACGGCTGGTAGAATCGGATTCCACCCAGCGGCTATTGCAATAGGAACGTGTTCTCCTTTTTTCCTAAAGCTTCTCCAGTGCATCCAGATATGCTGGCCAAGGGGAAACGCGATTCCCATCTGGTTCTTGTTGTGTACCATACGTCGATAGTTTCCCACATTGATCCAGTCTCCATCGCGCTCTTTCGTGACCACGCCGTCAAAGGTGCCAATATACCGTCCGCCGTCGAGCTTGTGCCACAAGGGAACGGGAAACTGCTTGAGGAGATCTATCTCGTCCCCCTTGATCCTATTCTCTTTGCAAGAACCGTTTGATACGATTTTGGGTTTGATCAGGTTCTTTGCCCTCTTCCTCCAGATGCTGATCAGTTCCTTCGGCGGGGTATTTTTAGGTAACCCTAGCATGAGGGCAATCCGCGGGTAAGTAGCAAGGGCACCTGTAAAGAATCGTTTACAAAGGGCATCCTCATAGTCCTTAATGTTTTCAAAAAGCAAAGCAGGGCCCTCTCTGTCAAAAGTCTCCTGGGTTATACCCCCGAGTTCCAGATTCCAATCAACCTTCGTTTTCACCTTGGCCACCTCTCCCTCTTTCTCCAGCACCTCAATCCATTCTCTTAAATCTTTGATTGCCATAGGCTCCTCCTTTTGTCATATTCTAAACAAACCGCACCATTTTTTATGGTACGAAGGTTGGGGAGATATTAAGTCTCTCCATGTCCTCAATGTATCGAGCTACCCCCGTCTCTACATCGCATTGAGGGGTATATCCCAGTTCTTCTTTTGCCCTCGAAATGTCGTAGATGCTATACGTTATGAATCCAGACCCTACATGATCCAACCCCGGGCCGATTTCTGCGTGAAATTCGGGGTAGTGCCTCTTAGCGGCCTCTGCAAAATCTCTTAGACCAAAGGCTTTCCCGGTACCGATATTAAAGACCCTGTGTTTAGGGTTTTTTACTGTCGTGGCCAACACAATACCTTCTGCAGCGTCGTCGTAATAGATATAGTCGTCTTTCTGGTCTCCGCCTCTTGGCCAACGGAAGGGCTTGCCCAGCATGGCATTTTCAATAATCCTGCAGGGGAGGACCATGGGAGAGTTAGGATTTTTTAAAAGCCTTCCAGGTCCGTACATGTTGCTGAAGCGCAATGACACAAAATCGATCCCGAAGAGTTGGTTGAATTGATTGCCAAGTTGCTCACCGTAAACCTTCGTTACACCGTAAACACCCATTGGATCACTTATTGGATAATCTTCATTGAGCGGTTCATATGTAGGAGCAAGGTGTGCTCCTTTAACCTCGCTGTAAGCGGCCCTCGAGCTCGTAAATACGACTTTACTGAGATTACATTCTTTCGATGCCCATAGCACGTTTTCCGTGCTTCGCGTGTTGACCTCGATGGTCACTTTTGGATCTGCTTTCGATAGAACCGCCACCGTATGAATGACTGTGTCAACCCTATATTCCTTGACCGTTGTAATTAATTTTGCGAGATCGAGAATATCTGCTTCTATATAAATTATTTTCTTCTTGATATCGCTGACCAATGTATAATCTTCAACCTTATCATAAAGAATAGGTGTATCACCCTTTCCTACGAGGTTTCGTGCTACCGCCGACCCTAATGCTCCCATACCTCCTGTTATAAGAACTGACATTTCTTGTCTCCCTTTTTACTCTCGCTCAATCAGGATTGCGAAACCCATGCCTCCCCCTGCACAAAGCGTGGCCAATCCCAGACTGATATTTCTCTTCATCATCTCATACAGCAGTGTGACAACAAGGCGACACCCTGTCGCCCCCACTGGATGGCCCAAAGCGATTCCGCTCCCATTTACATTGACCATTTCTCGATTGAGATCGAGCTCTCTCTCGCAGGACAGATATTGAGCTGCGAAGGCTTCATTGATTTCTATCAATTGGATTTGCTGAAGGGAAAGCCCCGCTTTCCTTAAGACCTTCTGGGTCGCAGGGACTGGACCGATACCCATATAAGAGGGGTCTACCCCAACGATGGCATAACTCAAAATTCGCCCCATTGGCTTCACCCCCAATCCCTTTGCCTTCTCTTTCGCCATTAAGACGATCGCTGCAGAAGCATCATTGATCCCGGAGGAGTTCCCCGCTGTCACGGTTCCATTTTTTTTAAAGGCCCCCTCTAATTTAGCCAATTTCTCCAAGGTGGTATCAGGTCTCGGGTGTTCATCCGTATCAACAATCTTCGTCCCTCCTTTTTTTTGTGGGATGGCCACAGGAGTGATCTCTTCTTTAAATCTACCTTCTTTAATCGCTTTGCATGCTCTTTGATGGCTTATTAAAGACAGCGCATCCTGTTCTTCTCTTGAAATGCCATACTTCTCTGCCAAGTTCTCAGCCGTCATTCCCATTCCGGCCCCGATAGGATACTCCTGCATCCCCTTCCATAGAAGATCGATCACCTGCCCATGTTGAAGGCGCTGTCCCCATCGGGTTGTTGTTAATATATAAGGAGCGGCGCTCATGCTTTCCACTCCTCCCGCTACGACTGCATCTACATCACCATCCCGGATACCCTGAATTCCACAGATGATTGCCTGCATCCCTGATCCACATGTGGCAATAATGGTGAATGCGGGCGTTTCAATGGGAAGTCCACATTTTACCGCTGCTATTCGGGCGATGTTTTGATCCAAAGGCGCAAAACAGTTCCCCATGATTACCTGATCCACCAACATTTTATCAATACCAGCGCGTTGGATGGAAGACTCAATAACCCCCATTGCCAAGAAAGTTGCAGACACATCCTTTAACGACCCACCAAAATCTCCAATAGGTGTTCTTGTTGCACTTACAATCACTACGTCTCTCATGATCCCCTCTTCCCGACCCTTAATAATGGGCTAAACCCCTTAGAATTTTAGCGCCTGGGGAACGGGTTTTTTAGGATCCAACCAATCATAAAATCCCTTCCCAATCTTTTTCCCTGTATATCCCATTCTCACCATTTGAACTAACAAAGGCGGAGGCGCATATCGCCGATCCTTATACTCCTCAAACATGGTATGACCTGCCTTAACAAGGACATCAAGACCAATGAAATCGGCCAACATGAGGGGGCCCATGGGATGTCCACAACCAAGTTTCATTCCAGTGTCAATGTCCTCGACAGAGGCCACGCCATTCGCTACCGCATGGATTGCATCCATCAGATAAGGAGTGAGAAGGAGATTGACAATGAAGCCCGGATTGTCCTTGGCCAAAATGGGGACTTTCCCGAGGGATTTGGCAAAGTCAAGAACCTTCGTCAGGACATCAGAATGAGTAGCGATCGTCTTGATCACTTCTATGAGAGGCATCACAGGAACGGGATTGAAGAAATGTAGGCCGATCACATGTCCCGGTCTTGATGTTGAAGCTACCATTTCTGTTATGGAGAGAGAGGAAGTATTACTTCCCAAAATGGTCTCTTCCTGACAAATCCGGTCTAAATGTTTAAATAAATCCTTCTTCACCTCGATCTCTTCAAAAACTGCTTCAATAACGAGGTCACAATCCTTTAGGTCCTCTATCTGAAGAGTACCCGAAAGGCGGTCAAACGTTTCTTCCTTTTTTATTTTTGAAAGGGTTCCTTTCTCCACAGATCGGTCAAGCCCTTTACGTACTTCCCTGAGCCCTTTATCCAACATGGAGGAGTTAATCTCCCTCACCATGACTTCGTAGCCCGCTTCAAGAACTAACTGGGCAATCCCAACGCCCATCGTTCCACATCCTATAATTCCCACCTTATTAATCACAGCGATCCCCCCTACAACTTTACCAGGGCCTTGCTTGCGATGGTGTACTTCCCAACACACCCAGCAAACTTCCCCTCAGCGAATTCTCGTCCAGCCTTCTTGATATCTCTCTGCTCATCAGATAGCTCAAAATCCATTTGCTCTCCCCCAAGTCATTCCTTCAAACATACTAAACGGTTAGTACCTCAAAAGTTTAAAAAAATGCGCTCCGCCTCACGCCTTGGCAGGCGCTCGCTTAGTCCTACCTCTGGCCTTCTGTTTTTCTCTTATCTCAAATCCGCTCCCTTCAGGCAAAGCGGCCAGACCATATTCCAGAATCTTCTTGAACGTATTGACATAGACTGTCCCATCAATCTCATCCCTGTTCATCGACCACTGGTGTAAAACGCCATCATGAAAGGCGATGACAACCAAAGCAGCCAGAACAGGATCGATCTCCTTCTTGAAAATCTTCTCCTTCTTCCCTTCAAGAATTACCTTCGTAAGAAAGTCCTGGTATTTCTTATAAATCCTCCTGATCTCAGGCTCTATTCTATGGTGGGCTCCAACAAGTTCTCCAGCCAATGTGGTGAATGAAACGCACAGTTCTCGATTATAATAAGCAAAAGCAGCATTGTAGCGAATGTACTTTTCGAACTTATCCAAAGCCCCGCCATTCACTTTTCCCACCGTTTCAATCATCCCATCCAAGAAACGGGTTTCGAATTCATTCACAATCGTTCTTAAGAGAGCTTCTTTGTTTTCAAAATGCCAGTAGAGTGCCCCTTTGGTTAATCCTGCCGCTTGCGCGATCTCATCAATCGAACTTCCGTTGTAGCCCTTCTCAAAAAATAGTCTCATCGCTTGCTTAAGGATCCTTTCTTCCGTATTTCCAGTCTGTTCATTTCTGATAGGGCCTAATTTTTTCATATTTTATAAATACTAAACGGTTAGTATATTAAATAAACGATTGTTACGATACCACACTGAAAAAATTTGTCAAGAAAAAATTTGTATTGTGAAAATTTTCTTTCTCTTTCCCAAACAAGCCTTCAAAGTGCTCAAAACCATTGAACTTAAGTAGGCATGGTAATGGTAAGGGAATCTCTATTTTCAAGTTAATGGTTTTTATTGTCGTTTGGGAAAGACGGGCGTTCAAGAAAAAGTTGAAGTTGGGGAGTTCATCCATTATATTATGATGAAATTAGTCAAGGAGGAGAGCAATGATCGTTAAGCAATATGAAGTCGGAAATTTTTCTGTCTTCTGTTATCTGATCGGGGACAAGGAGACGAAAGAGGGGCTGTTCATCGACCCTTCGGATGATGCGGAAAGACTCTTATCCGAGGCGAAATCTCATGGTATCAGTA
>Ga0194112_10004953_pt1 | contig 18061 bp, 20 predicted proteins | sample TA2MahC400mmetaG_FD_146191 | JGI IMG/M metagenome (GOLD analysis project Ga0194112, IMG submission 146191) | Freshwater microbial communities from Lake Tanganyika, Tanzania - TA2015016 Mahale Deep Cast 400m | ecosystem: Environmental > Aquatic > Freshwater > Lake | place: Tanzania: Lake... | reverse complement strand
CGAATCCATGAGCTTGTGCTTATAGAGGGGTATGCCGGGTCCTATGACACAGTCAGGCGCTATGTAGCCGGAATTAAAGAGCAGCGGGACAGTAAAGCCTACATCCGTTTTGAAACAATGCCGGGACCAATTATTTTCTGGCCGTCAATACCTGTGCGCCACCTCTTAATAATATTACCTTTAAAATTTTCTGCTTTCTCATCCATATCCCAACTGCGCAATCTCTCTACGCCCATTGGATCATAGATTTTCCCTACCAAGAATGAAATCCCTAACCAGTCATTAAGGTGCTCACCGATTCGTGGAGTGGAAAGCTTACCTGCTACTACAAAATTACCATTCCGCTGGAAGTAGTCCATACCTGAACCGCGAGTTAAGCATAACTGATATTCCAATTTATCGTTTTGTCCCTCAACCGCTACTCCCCAATCCCTATCCATGCCCACAAATTCCATTGCCGGGCTTTGTAAAAGCGTCCCGTGTGTATCAATCCATGGCTGAATCCCATAAGGTACGTAGAAATGGCCGAATCTTACATTAAGCATTGGAGGTAGGGCGCGCAGACGTAAATAAGCATTATGTAACTCTACCTTAAAGTCATCGGATTTGTCTGTATATTCTCGACTCATCTTTTTACCATAGGCAAACTGGTCATTATAATAGGTTGTCCTAAACTGCACATTCATATCGCCAATTTGGCCTTCTGGCCCAGAGAAAGTCCCGAATAAAATAAAACCGGCTGAATTTCTTCCTTCGGTTTTTCCTAAATTAAAAGAATAGCGGCCAGAAAGATATAGCTCTTTATATAAAATATAACTATCCTTATTCATCATTGCCTTAAATAGATTTTCCAGATAAGGTTTTCTGCCTTGAGTAGATTCTGGCTTTTCCAAACCTTTACCGATTTCCTCAAGAATATCATTTTCAGCCAGGGCTGAACCGCTTATTAAAAAGATAGTGAATATAAGTATAATGATTGTTCTCTTTAAAATCATGACTTTCTAAACTTATCGATAAGTTCAATAATCTCGTTTATCTTTTGCTGTTTTTCGCTTTCCGATTTTCTCTTTAGTGCCTGCACAATACAACCATCAATATGTTTCTTAAATATCTCGTTTTTCACCCTATGCAGCGCACCAATGATTGAGTGAATCTGCGTGATGATATCCACGCAGTAACGTTTCTCCTCAATCATCTTCTGGATGCCGCGGATCTGGCCTTCAATTTTCTTTAAAAACTGCAGTTGTTCTTCGTGGGTAGTGACTTGTTTTGCCATATTGCCACCTCCATTATAAGTATACCATACCACCCTACCCTATATCAAGGATATTTTAAAAAATCAACCTTTGACTCCCCCCTGCTCACAATTTCTAGGTCGGCCATGGTTGATATTAAAAAGCTATAAACGCTTCCCGTATTTCAGGTAAACCTTACAGTTTTCTTTCTCCTTAAACTTACATCTTTTCACTTCCCAGCATCGAGTAGTGCTCAACATACTCTTAACACCCTCAATATTAATTCTTTTTTTCTGTATTAATTCTTTAATATATTCCAGCCTATCCATATCACACTTAGAATAGAACCTATTTTTCCCTAAGCGCGCGGGCTTAACTAATCCTTTTCTCTCCCAAATTCTTAAGGTTGCCGGACAAACTTTTAAAAATTTGGCAACAATGCCAATGGTATAAACCGGATCTTTATAACCGTATTCCATAGTAAAAACCTCCTTTTTTAAAACCTAGAGGTCTTTATATCATATATAAATAATATTGTCGAATGAATTGTAAATGATTACTCTATAATATCTCCGACTATGGGTTCAAATCTTACCCCTGCGCGCTCCAAATACCTTCCAGCCTTTTCTAAATTCTCCCTTGTGCCGCTAAGCTCTAAAGTAACCTCTCCGGCTCTCTCTGTAATATTTGCCCTGCGGATGTTCGGTATAACATTGTATTTCTTAGCCATAGTAAAAATCACCGGTTTCTTAATGAGCTTTTGAGGAAATACTAAATGCGCCATTTTCTTTGCCATAATGTCACCTCCGTCCTTTAAAATTAATTAATCTATTCAATTTCCAAAATATTCTTCCCAAACCATTTTGTTAAAGCGATCAGTGTTAACATGGGCGGCAGGCCCGGAGCAAAAGGCAGGACACTGGCATCGCAGACGTAGAGGTTTTTTAGTTGTGTCTCTAAGTTTTTATCCACGACTTTTCCCATAGCAGCGGCGCCTCCTGGATGGGCGCCGCAGGGTTCCGTTACAAATATCTCTGCGGGGCGAATTCCACAATACTTAAGTATCTCACGGGCAATATTGCTGCCCTTTTTTAGCTTTGCAAGGTCGCTCTCAGTAGGAAACTTTTTAATTCCTCCATCTCTATAAATCCTGCCTGCGCTTTCGTCTGCAATCTTAGTCATTATACCCATCATTTTGCTTAATCTAAATACCCTCCAACGGTAAAGAGGCGCTGCTGAAGTATAAAAAGCAAGCCAACAATCTACAAAGGGAGAAAGGACAAACCCCTTATTTAGATGGAATGTATCGCATACAACCGACATCGTTAATTCCTTCTTCTGGTCAAATTCTTTTGATATGCCATAAGTTACATTAAATAAATCCACAAACAAGTTATTCCCTGCCTCAATCTCTGAATTTTGTAAGATAAGGGGGCTGCCTATGCCTCCCGCTGATAGAATAACCTTATTGGCAAAGAATTTTTGCCTTATTAATCGGCTTTGTTTTCCCTCAACGCCAATGGCTTTCCCATTAGATTTGATGACCTTCTCAATAGAAATATTAGTAATCAAATCTACTTTTTCTTTATTTAAGCCCTTAACACACTCGGCGGCTGTCCATTTTGTATTGTATCTGCATCCCAGATAGCAGTCTCCGCAGGCTGCGCATCTGCCAGTGATACTAAACTTCGGCATTGGTTTCATACCATAGCCAAGTTTATTTGCCGCTTCCATAATCTTGGCGGAAGCCCTGCCTATCTTGAGCCCTTCTTCTCTCACGTAACATTCTTTTTTAGCCTCTTCTAATTCTTCTTTAATAGGTATACCAATCCTTTCATATTCCTTATCTGTAAATTCTACTGCATTGCCACAACTGACTATGCTTGTTCCACCTACGCCGTATGCTCTATAAATCGAAACCCGCTGTTTCGTTCTCGTCAAGCCCAATCTCCAATCATAGAATGACAATGCATGTCTAATTGTGCCCAATTTATTTACAAAGGAACCTGTTTCCAAAATCAATATCTTTTTATTTTTTCTGCTCAATTCTTTAGCCAAAACTAGTCCGCATAAACCTGCGCCGACTATTATATAGTCGTATTCTTTTTTGTGAGTAGGCATTTTATTCTACTCCCTTCTCCTTAATTGGCAGAACTGTTCATAATCTATCAACTTCGTTATGGTAGGATTTTCGCTACAAATTGGGCACTTGGAGTCTCGGGGTACCCTTACCTGCCTAAAGCTTGAATCTAAAGCATTAAAAACCAAAAGTTTTCCGGTTAAAAGATTTCCTAAGCCTAAAATATATTTCAACACCTCATTCGTCTGAATTATGCCAATAACGCCGGCGACCGCGCCCAAAATTCCCGCCTCCTGACAACTCGGCACAAGCCCCGGAGGAGGAGGCTCAGGAAAAAGACATCTGTAACATGCGCTCTCACCGGGTATGATAGTGATTGCCTGGCCGTCAAATCTGAATATCCCGCCATGGGATAAAGGTTTCTTAGATAATACGCAGGCATCATTCACTAAATATCTCGTGGGAAAATTATCCGAACCATCTACAATGATGTCATAATCTTTTATGATATCCAGGATATTCTCGGAAGTAACTCTGAGATTATACGTAGTCACCTTTACATCTTCATTAATGGCATTAATTCTATCCCGGGCAGATTCTACCTTTAGCCTGCCCACTTCTTTTGTTGAATGAATAATCTGTCTCTGCAGATTGTTAAGTTCAACTTTGTCCGAGTCAACAATGCCAATCGTACCAATACCGGCAGAGGCCAAATACAAGGCCGCAGGACTGCCAAGACCGCCAGCACCTATGATTAAAACTTTTGCGGCGAGTAATTTTTCCTGCCCTTTGCCGCCTACATTTGGCAGAATAATCTGCCTAGAATATCTTTCAATTTGGTCTTCTCTCAACATGTTTATTTACCCTCCGGGTATCTTTTGACATAAATCTCTTTTGCAATATCCTCTTCTAACGCCACCTGCGTTTCTTCAACCTGTATAATGAATGATGGGAATACTTGGTGAACAGACACTCTCACGCCAGGTACTATTCCCAGAGACATCAGTTTGTGAAGCTGAGGATGTTTTTGCGTTAAAAGATAGACAATTTTTCCTATGCTCCCAGGAGAAAGCTTGGACAAAGGCACAACTATGCTCTCAATCATACCTTTCGCTTTTATACAACAATCCCCGCTCGGAATAGGCTGGCCATGTGGACATTCCTTAGGGTGCCCTAACAGAGTACAAATACTTTCCTCGACCTCTTTAGATATAATATGTTCAAATTCGCATGCGTAAGAATCCACCCCTTCTCTCCCGAGCTCCAATACATCTATCAAAAGCCGCTCCGCAAGACGCTGTCTTCTTATAATATCCTTAGCAGCAGCCTCTCCCTCTGCAGTAAACTTTATTGACTTATTATCTGTCGTAACATATCCCTCTGCGCTCAGATCTCCTAAAATGTCTTCCTGTATCTTTTCTAAAATTATCTTCTTTATTGTGTCTTTATCAGAATTATTCTTTTCCCTTTCTTCCCAGATGATACTTAAAGCTTCTTCTATCTTTTGATTCTTTTCCATCGCCCGCTCCTTTAAATAATCGCCATTCCCAAATTGCTAGTAAGATAACGTAAAACCAAATTTAAAATAAACCCGATTAAAAAGGCAAATACAAACACAAACCCTCCGATAAGGCTTGCGACCTTTGCGCCTCTTTCTTTTATGGTAACAAAAAATTGCGCGATGCAGGGGACAAAAAGTGTTATCACCACAAGACTAACTAAGACCTGAATATTATCAAGCGCCCCGGTTTTCCTAAGCATATAAAGCCCTGCCGCTCCGTAGTCTCTTCTTAAAAACCCTATAATAAATGCCTCTGATGCCTTTTCAGGTAGATTCAACAAACCGACAACTAATGGGCTTAAAGCCAACTCTACCCACTTTAAAACACCAATTTTATCAAGCACAAAAAGGATGAATGTCCCCAACATAAATAACGGTACCGCTTCCTTAAGATACCACTTAAGCCGTGTAAAAGTTTTCACCACAATATTTTTTATTTGCGGCATCCTTATGGGTGGAACTTCTTGAATAAAGGGTGCCCTTGAACCTGGTATTATTTTAGATGCAAAAAATCCTACCATAATCATTACCGAAAGTATTACGCCCAGCCAAATTAAAAGCGCCTTTATCGATAAGCTCCCAAGCATTCCCATGATTACGCCTAACTGTGCGGAACAAGGAATAGCCAACGTCAATAAAAGACTTACGAGAATTCTCTCTTTTTTTGTCTCCAAAATCCTGGCTGTTAAAGTTGCCATTGTCCCGCAACCAAGCCCCAAAACCATAGGTAATATAGCTTTCCCATTTAAACCCATCGCATTAAATATCCGGTCTGATAAAACAGATAATCTTGGCAGATATCCCGAGTCTTCCAATAAACCAAAAAACAAAAAAAAGGCTGTTACGATAGGAAAGATAATCGCCAGCGCATATGTCAAAGCCATGGTAATAAGTCCATACTCACCCACTAACAATTCTCGTATAAAATTTATATGTATATACCTATCTACTGTTTCTTGGGCTATCGGGTTTAGATATTTTCCGAAAACAGTATTTTCCAAAAAATCCACGCCAGTCGTAGCGGCAAACTTCCCGACAAATAAATACATTATTCCTAAAATCATTAACAATATCGGGATGCCGGTTAAAGGCCTGGAGGTAATCCTACCTATTGCTTCAGCTACACTTTTCTTCAACATCCCAGGAACTTGTAAAATATCACTTACTAAATCCTCAACTAACTTTGCCCTTTTTTTTAAGAGAGCAATCTTATCTGCTGCTATTTTTGTTTCCTCTTCAATTCTGAACTCCGGCGTTTCTGCTTTTAAAACAGCTTCTTTTAATTTTGGTATCCCCTCTTTTGTTATCGCTACCGTTTCTACTACATCTATCCCTAACCTCTGCGATAATTTCTTTGTGTCTATTATAATCCCTCGCTCTTTTGCTTCGTCGCTCATATTTAAATTCAAAATGAATGGCAATCTGAGTTCTAACAACTCCAATGTCAAAAGCAATGACCTCTTTAAGTTCTTACTGTCCGCAACTTGTATCACGCAGGCAATGTCGCTCTTAGACAAAATATCCTTTGTTGCTTTTTCATCCTCTGAATGTGGTACCAGGCTATTTATGCCGGGGGTATCTATAACCTGAACCTGGAGCTTTTTATTGCCGAATCTTCCGATGCCTTTGGAGATATCAACCGTGGTGCCTGGATAATTCGAAACCGTTACATAGTTTCCTGTAAGCGCATTGAATATAACGCTTTTGCCAACATTTGGGTTGCCTACGAGTATTACATTCATATATCAGCCTATTATCCTCCTGCAATCGCCGGAATTATGGATACTTCATCGCCGTCTTTCAGCGAAGTTTTATCCTGCTGCAGGAACCGCACGTCTTCCTCATTCACATAGATATTGATGAACCTGCGGATTTTTCCGGTTTCATCACAAATTCTTTCCTTTAGACCCGGAAAGCTCTTCTCCAAATCATCGATCAACTCCCTAATACTGGACCCGTTCGCTTCAACATCCGCCTGATTTCTAGTCAGCTTCTGAAGCGGCGTGGGAATGATTACTTTAATTGCCATATTAAGACCTCCTCCAAGAGTACACCCACGCAATTTTCCCGGCAAGGGGACACCGGCGTAATTCCTATAAACGCCGGGTGCATACATAAGCGTGGGGTGTTAAATTTTGACGTTCTCTTCGTTACCGAATCATCCTTTACACATAGAGCTCTTTGCTTCATACAGGTCGCCTGTTTTAATGCAATTACTTAATCCTATTCCCGGGTGGCTAGTTCCTCAAACGCGATAAGCTCTTTTTTTACCCCTGATACGACAGCCGCGGTGCCGATTGTGTTTTTTGCGGTTATATCTTTGCCTATCTCCATAGTATCGGCGTCTTTAATATTTTTTCCGATAAACTGCTCGAGGAATTCCGGTTTCTTGAATTCCGTATCCCGCTCCCTGGCCCTTTGTATATAGATTCCTTTTATGGTAAAATCAAGGCCTATTCCGAAAACAAATTCAATTGCCCCATATTCCCCTTTCTGGCTGGCGGCAAGAATATACCCTAAGTGATTACCCCTATCATCTAACATTTCGTAATACTGATATGTTTCTCTCTGGCCTGGCAGAAGCTTGCTTTGTATTCGGTCCTCAATTGTTTTCAACGCCTGCGGGCTGATTTTCTTTGTAACCGTCCTGTAATCTCTTGCTTGCGGGAATATCCGGGTCATGGTTCTTTCCGGATTAGTCCACACACAGATATAGACTTCCTGTGCCTGGCAAGGCCCGGGCAATAAGCTAAAAAGTGCGAGTAATAATATTGTAGATTTGAAAAGACGATACATCTTCATCTCCTCTCAACGAAAACTTCTGGGCAACCCTTATTTGAAAACCGGCAAATACATTATATGTTATCCCTGCAGTTATGGCATCTGTCCGGTGGCCCGTTGTCTCCATATGGGTATAGGCAAAATTCAAATCCGTCTTTGGCAGTATCGCATAATCCGTCCCCAGGAATACTCCGTTTAAAAACCGCCTGTTTTCTTCTCCCGCAGTGACCTCTGCGCGCACAACCATTGGCCCGTGATATTTAATCAGATCTATCGCGAGTAATTTCTTATAGACAGGCGAGTGCATATTACTATGTATTTTATCCGGCATAACTTTTCCCCAAAGGCCGGATAACCCTACCCGGACATCTTCGTAATCTGCTCCCTGGCGGCCAACCCTAAAAGAAACCACCGGTTCATTATCAATATCTGTCCATCTATCAACGCCTGTTCCCTGGCTTAAAGAAATGGCGTAGTCGAAATCACGGATTACCCCGGAAACCTGTAGCCCGGAATCCGAATTCAGGCCTACTGTTTCGTATTCCAGCGTCTTAACCAACAGGCGCTTGCTGCTATAGTTTGGCAACAGGCCGAAAGGCACGATGTAGCGCCCCAAGATCACATTCCATCTGCCCATCGGCCCCTTGTATTGAATATAACCCTGGTCTACCATTACATCGCGGAAATTATCCATGGCATCCACCAAGGTGAATAAAACAAGTCTATCCCCCTGCGCGTCGGCAAATACCTTTTTTAAAGAAAACCCCAGCGCCTCGACCTTTACCTCACTGTCTTTAAAATTGGTATTCTCGTAACGCGAATCCAGATCCGCGGTTAAAGAAAGCGTTGCGGATGCCTCCGTAGCAAAAACAAGCAGGGATAGTGAAACGGCTACCGAATTAATGAACTTTGATTTTTCCATCTTCCAATAAAATGACATTATTTGCTTCCTTTGCTAAATCCATATTATGCGTTACGACTATCACGGTTAATCCGTTCTTATGCAACTCCTTGATGATCCCGAAAATAGTGTGGGCGTTTTTAGAATCCAAGTTTCCTGTCGGCTCATCTGCCACAAGAAGAGAAGGGGAATTGATAAGCGCCCTGGCAATAGCAACCCGCTGCATTTCTCCGCCGGAAAGCTGCGAAGGAAGATGATATTTTCTGTGGCTTAAGCCCACCAGATCCAAAAGCTCTTCTGAGCGCTTTTGTCTCTTCGGATTGTTTACAAAAAGCCCGGGAATCTGGACATTCTCGCACGCGGTAAGCGTCGGGATCAGGAAGAACTGCTGAAAAATAAAACCTACCGTCTGCCTGCGTATCCTGCCCAGATCCGCTTCTTTCATTTTAGCCACATCCTGCCCTTGCACTATCACCTGACCATGCGTAGGTTTATCTATGCAGCCGATGACGTTTAAAAGCGTGGTCTTACCTGAACCCGATGGCCCCACGATAGATAAAAAATCACCCCTTTTTACTTTAAGATTAACCCCTGCGATTGCATGTACTTCCTCTCTGCCTCTTTTATAAATCTTAACCACGTGTATTAACTCAATAATATTCGTATAATCACTCATTTCTCAATGCCTCCATCGGAGTTATCTGCGCTGATTTGGCTACAGGATAAAGCGCAGCAGCCACTCCCGCCGCAAAAACAATTATCGAAGTTACTATCCCTATATCCAGGCTTGGCCGGACAACCTTTGTCGCCGGTATGTATACCACTAAGAACTTACGGATAAAACCCTCAAACTGAGGGATCATTAAAAGGCTGACACACGCCCCCAAGACAATGCCCGTAAGCGAAATAAAAGAAGTCTCCAAAAATATCAGCCGCGCGATATCGCGAAACCTCGCCCCTACACATTTCAAATATGCGAGCTCTTTCCTTCTCTCCTGAGCCACCATCATCATCGTATTGGTTATCCCCAAGACGCAAGAGCCAAAAGCAATAAGCACCATCAATAACATAATGGCTTTGGTGGAGCCAAAAAACTTCATTACGCCGTCGCTGATGTCTTTGGGAGGAAATACGTAGTAATCCTCCTCGAGCATTCCCCGAAGCTCGGCTTTAACATCCTCCAGGTGCGCGATGTCATCGAGCTGTATCGCAATAGCGGAGAGCTTTCCCTCCCTGCCGATTAAACGTTGCGCGGCGGCAAGAGGCAGAAAGAACACACCGTCATCTTGCGTATTGTTGCGCTCAAGTATGCCGCTGACGGTAAACTCTTTATTGAACTCTTCAAAATACACCTTATCTCCTATCGCCCGTTTCTCTAAACGCGCGATTTCAGCTCCTAGTATCACGGAAGTATCACCTTCAAACCATCCACCTGCTTTTAATTTCCATACCGGCCTGATCCGTTGAATTGCATCGGTTATGCCTAAAAAGATATCGGTGCGCGATCCATCAGTGGCGGTAACGGCAAATATCTTAAACGGCATCGCCTCTTTGACATGCGCCGCTTTTTTTATTTTTTCTACCACCTCCTGCGGAACGTAGAGCGGACTAATCCCGCCCTGGGCAATTACCGAAGCTGCCTCCATGGGGCAGCCTTCACGGGTTATATAAAGATGGACCCCTACATTCTTCACAAGCTCCTCCTCAACCGCCGACTTGTAGCCTTTATCTAAAGAAAGGGTCACGAAGAGTGTGACGGTGGCGACCATGGCGCTTAACACGGTCAAAATACTGCGGGTCCTGCTTCGCATCAAATTCTTGACAGCAAACTGATAAAATTTCATATTATTTGACCTCCAATCCTAATGCCGAAATAACTGTCTTTTTTTCTCCGGCTTTTACTTCAGCGTAAACCTTCAAGGCCTGTCCCTTCCTCAGCTTCGGGAGCTTGAAGCCCTTGGGGTAAATATCAATAGACTCTCCTGAATCCTGAAACGTAAAATGGCAGCCTGATGTAGCGCAGAAATTCCCCACAGTACCGACAAGCAATATCTTTTTGCCATCATAAGCCACGGGATTGCTGAGGACATCGCCGAGCTTAACCGCCTGCATTCCGGAAGGAATCGCGGGAATGCCTTCTTGTTTTGAGCAAGCTGACAAGAATATTATAAACAGTAAAATAATAAGTTTTTTCATAGCATCACCTCCGGTAGCCTTATTGATAGTTATATTAAGCTGGTGTTATCTTTTCACATTTTCTTCGAAATGCGCTATGTTGGGCTTTATCTTTATGGGTTTACCGATTTTTTCAACCACAGCTTCTTGAGTCTTTAAACCGTTACCGGTAATGCTTACCACAATTGACTCGTCTTTAGGGATCTTTCCCTGCTCAATCAGCTTTTTGGCAACGCCCAAAGTCACGCCTCCGGCTGTCTCAGTGAAAATTCCTTCAGTTGCGGCTAAAAGTTTTATCGCTTCAACAATTTCATCGCCAGACACATCTTCTGCCCAGCCGCCTGTTTCTTTTACGGTAGCCAAGGCATACACTCCATCGGCAGGATTTCCTATGGCTAAAGATTTGGCAATGGTATTAGGCTTAACAGGTTTTATAATTTCCGCATTTTCTTTTATGGCGGTAACGATAGGCGAGCAGCCGGTGGCTTGAGCTGCATAAATTTTTGTCTCAGGCTTATCAATAAGCCCGAGGTTTTTAAATTCTTTTAGGCCTTTGTAGATTTTGGTAATGAGCGAACCTCCGGCGCAAGGAACTATTATATGCTTAGGGGCCTTCCAGCCAAATTGTTCGGCAATCTCATAACCATAGGTCTTCGAGCCTTCTGCATAATAAGGCCTAATATTGATATTCACAAAAGCCCATTTGTATTTTGTGGCGATTTCAGAACAAAGCCGGTTGACCTGATCATAATTACCTTCTACCGCTACCAAAATCGGGTTATAGATAAGTGTCCCCACCACCTTGCCCAGTTCCAGATCTGCGGGAATAAAAATATACCTTTTTAGCCCTGCCACAGCTGATTGCGCAGCAACTGAGTTGGCTAAATTCCCGGTAGAGGCGCAAGCGACCGTATTAAACCCGAATTCCTTAGCCTTAGATAAAGCTACGCTAACCACTCTATCTTTAAAGGAAAGTGTGGGATGGCATACAGAGTCGTCTTTTATATAAAGCTCTTTTACTCCCAGCGCCTTTTCTAGATTTCTTGCCCTGACTAAAGGAGTAAAACCTGAGTTTAAACCGTCGGTTGGTTCTCCATCTAAAGGTAAAAGTTCTTTATAGCGCCAGAGATTTTTGGGGCGGGACTCTATCGTTTCTCTGGTCAATTTTTTCTTTATTTTTTCGTAGTCATAAACCACTTCCAGCGGGCCAAAGCAGTATTCGCACACATATAGCGGATCTTTAGGATATTCCCTGCCGCATTCCCTGCATTTTAAGGCCTTTACATAACTCATCATTCGACTCCTTTCAGTCGCTCATGATGACCCTGAGCAAAGTCGAGGGGTCATATTTTCACCTCATACTTTTTTAATAATTAATTTCCAATGTTGGCATATTTTTTCCACCTTAAGAATTTGGTGGCTTTCCTCTTTGACGCTTGCCGTCACATTGACAATGGGCTCGCCATCGTCCAATACAACCTCCAAAATCTCGCCTGCCTCCATACCTTCTAACTTCAGTTTTGTCTTCACAAAGTTCAGGGGGCAAGGAATTCCTTTTAAATCCAAACGTTGATCCACCTTAAGCTCACTCACCCCGTTAGAAATCTCTTTTTGCCATTCTTTATGTGATTTATCCATATAACTTAATCTCCCTTGAGTTTATATAACGAACTATCAAAAATTTCTAACGGGGCTCATAGGATTTCCTTTTTTATTGCCTCCAGATCTTGTCTTTCTAGGGCCTCACCAAATCTCTCCTCTTTTTCTGCTATTCTGTTATAGCTGGAGATAGTATTTTTAATGATCCGGGGAATTTCTTTTTCGTTTACAAAATCGGCGATTTTTATCCCCAGCTTCGGAAACCGCCCTACCTTTCCTCCTATATAGACTGCAAACCCGGCCTTTTTCACCTTCCATGCGCTAACCGGGCATACTCGGATGCAATCTCCTTCGAAAAAGCAGTGTTCCTTTCTGTATATAGGCCGTTTATTTTCGTCGGTAATAATTGCTGGCTCCCTCTTTCCGCGGCGGCATATCTTTTCGCAAACCTTTGCGCACAAAGTGCAGCCTATACATTTACTCAAATCCACCTCGGGTTCGCCTTGCGCCTGAAAGCCCAGGTCGTTTTCCTGGGGTTTAGCGCACGAATTAGGGCATCCTGTAATCGCTACCTTGAATTTCTTGGGCACATCTTTTCCAAATGCCACTTTATCTAATTTCTTGGCCAGCTTTTCTGTATCCACAAACCCGAATCGGCATACACTGGCACCCGGGCAAGCAATCAGATTCCTTGAGCGAGATCCGCAGGCGCCTCTTAAAATGCCGAGCTTCTTTAAATCGTTAAGCACTTTTTGTATATCTTTTATATGAATCCAGGGAATTTCTATTCCCTGCCGAGTAGATATATGGACATAATCCCGGCCATATTTCTTAGCTATCAAAGAATACTTCTTCAAAATATCTGCTTTTAAATGCCCCCCGGGAATGCGGGTGCGCAGAATAAAATAATCCTTCTGCCTCTGCTTTATAATGCCGCCTGTCCTTAACTCCTGAAACTGAGCATCTGTATAGCTTCTCTTTTGCATAAGAATTCCTTTTACGTCCTTCGACACTTCGACCTTGCTCAGCGTGGCTCAAAGCGTGGTGAGCAAAGTCGGACCACTACGCTCGGGACGTAATCCTCAAGTGAAATCGAAGGATTACGCCTCAAAATACTGCTGCATAGAAAAGTACCTCTCTCCTGTATCCGGCAATACCACGACCACGGTCTTGCCTTTACCTAATTCACGAGCCACCTTTAACGCTACCCAAGCAGCAGCTCCTGCTGAAATGCCCACAAATAATCCTTCTTCTTTAGCTAACCTTCCTGCTGTACTAAAGGCATCGCTGTCTTTAACTGGTATTATTTCATCTATTATCTTTCTGTTTAAAACATCCGGAACAAAACCTGCGCCAATGCCTTGAATCTTATGGGGGCCGGGTTGTTTACCGGATAAAACTGCGCTGTTCTTTGGCTCAACCGCAATTATTTTTATTTCCGGATTCCTCTTTTTTAGAATTTCTCCCACTCCGGTTATTGTTCCGCCCGTACCCACACCGGCAATAAAGGCATCAATCTTATCATCTGTAACTTTTAGTATTTCTTGCGCTGTCGTCCTTCTGTGAATCTCGGGGTTAGCCTTGTTCTTAAACTGCTGGGGCATAAAGCTGTTGGGAATCTTCTCTAAAAGCTCTTCTGCTTTCTTGATAGAACCGAGCATGCCGTCAGATCCTGGCGTAAGCACTACCTCTGCGCCATAAGATTTAAGAATATATATCCTCTCTAAGCTCATTGTTTCGGGCATAGTTAGTATGCATCTATACCCCTTAACTGCCGCGATCATCGCTAAACCAATTCCCGTATTGCCGCTCGTCGGCTCAATAATCGTGGAGCCATCTTTAAGCAATCCCTTATGCTCCGCTTCTTCAATCATGGCTAAACAAATTCTATCCTTAACGCTACCGCCGGGGTTAAACATCTCTAACTTAGCTAAAATTAATGATGAATCCTCATCAACTATACGATTAAGCCGAATCATCGGTGTTTGACCGATCAATTCCACTACGCTTTTTGCTATTCTGTCAGAAAAAGGCATACCTCCTCCCATGTAATAAACAAACTCTAATTTATCCCCGGGCTTTAAAACCAGAGCCCCATATTTATCCTTTGCGACAATTTCTTCATTTAGCTCTACGGTAACTACTTCAGGCCTGATTTTCTTTACCTCTAACAAGCCCCGGATAGTTAGAGAATCTGCAATTTCTTCTTTTTTGCCGTTTACATAAATTGCCATCACCATTCCACTACCTCCTTAAGTCATTTAATATAGCCCCTATAATTTCTATAGTTTTGTTTAAATCCTGAGCGCTATGCGCAGTGGATAAGAAATTTGCCTCAAACGCCGAAGGAGAAAAATAGGCGCCCTTTTTTAGCAAACCGTGGAAGAATTTCTTAAACAGTTTTATATCCTGCGTCTGGCTTGATTTAAAATTTCTGACTTTCTTGTCAGTAAAAAACAGGCTAAATATTGAACCGATATGATTAATTTTGAGTTTTATCTTGAAATCCGATGCCTTTTCTTCTATTTTTTGGCAAAACTCTTTTGACCTTCTCTCCAAATCCACATAGGGATCGTCTCTTTTTAATATGTTTAAAGTCGCTATACCTACGCTCACTGCTATAGGATTTCCGGAAAGCGTTCCTGCCTGATAAACCGGGCCTTCCGGAGCCAGCTGTTGCATTATTTCTTTTCTTCCTCCGAAAGCACCCACTGGCAGGCCTCCACCGATAATCTTGCCTAAACAGGTCAAATCCGGCTTTACCTTAAAATATCCCTGCGCTCCGCTATATGAAATTCTGAATCCGGTAATAACTTCATCGAAAATAAGAACGATATTGTACTTATCCGCAATCTTCCTTAAATCCTGCAAAAATCCTTCTTCTGGCAAAACTACACCGCAGTTGCCTAAAACCGGCTCTACAATGATCGCGGCCAGGCCCTTTTGATATTTCTCTACTGTCTCTTTAACTTTCTCTATGTCGTTATAAGGAAGAATCAATGTGTGTTTAATAAAATCTTTTGGTACTCCTGCGCTGGTTAAAATACCCGATGTTGCCTGGCCTGAACCTGCCTTCACTAAAAGATAATCCGCATGGCCGTGGTATGCGCCTTCAAATTTTATTATTTTGTCTTTTTTTCTATAAGCCCTGGCCAGCCTGATTGCTCCCATCACTGCCTCTGTGCCGGAATTAGTTAATCTTATCCTCTTAATAGAAGGCATTGCTTCTACAATAAGCTTGGCTAATTCTATTTCTAATTTTGTGGCTGTGCCAAAACTCGTGCCTTTCTTTATGCTCTCTAACAGCGCGGCAATAACTTCGGGGTGAGCATGTCCTAAAATCAACGCTCCCCAGCTTTGGCAATAATCAATAAGCTCCTTGCCGCATTCTCCGTAAATTTTTGCACCTTTTGCCTTTTTTACAAAAACAGGCGATCCTCCTACTGCCTGAAAAGAACGCACAGGGCTATTTACTCCGCCGGGAATAAACTTCCTTGCCTCACAAACAAGATTTTTAGCTATCTCTATGCCAGCCATCTTAATACCTCTTTGCCAAAATAAGATATAATCAAATCTGCCCCCGCTCTTTTAATGGAAGTAAGGACCTCGGACGCAAGCTCTTTTTCTTTAGTCTTATCCCCACCTGCTAGTTTTTTTATCATACTGTATTCACCGCTTACATTATATGCGGCAATAGGTACATTAAATTTCTGCTTTGCGCGATAAATAATATCTAAGTAAGCTAAGGCTGGTTTTACCATCACAATGTCAGCTCCTTCATTAATATCTTGTTTTATCTCTCTTAAAGCCTCACCGCTATTTCTATAATCCATCTGGTAAGATTTCCTGTCGCCAAACTGCGGATGAGAATCTAAAGCCTCCCTAAAGGGCCCATAAAAGCTTGAAGCATATTTTGCTGAATAGGCTAAAATGCCTGTATCACTAAATCTATTCTCATCAAGTATCTCTCTTATTGCTTTAACCTGGCCGTCCATCATTGCTGAAGGCGCAACAAAATCAGCTCCTGCCTGGGCATGGGAAAACGCGATCTTCGCCAATAAATTTAGCGCCTCATCATTCACTATTTTTTTATCCTTAACTATTCCGCAATGCCCATGGGTAGTATATCCACAGAGGCATACATCCGTGATTACAATTAATTTACCGAATTCTCTTTTAATTGCTTTTATTGCATTCTGCACAACACCATCGTCTCTATATGCCTGGCTTCCTGTTTCGTCTTTAGTTCTGGGAATGCCAAATAAAAGTATAGACCTTAATCCTTTTGCTTCTCGTATATCCTTGAGCAAATTATCAACTGACAAATGGTACACGCCAGGCATAGATTTTATTTCTTTTTTTACCCTTTTCCCCTCAAGCACAAAATATGGCAAAACAATATCTTTAGGGCCAAGCCTGGTTTGGCTTATCCAATCTCTTAAGTCGCTATTCTGTCTTAATCTTCTTAACCGCGTAACCTGCACTTTTTCAGCTCCTTTAAAGTCACATCTCCGATATAGCGGATTTTGACTTTACTTGGCAGCCTTTTATATCTCTTTTTAAAATTCTTTACTGTTGAAGGGCTGGTAAAATAAATTTCGTCAAAATTTTCCAGATTCAAGTCAGGCAGATCTTCAGGCATAACATTCCTGTAAGCAAAGCTTGCAGTAACCTCTGCCCCTAATTTTATTAATTCATTTTCCAGCCCCTTATCAGAGATATCCGAACGCGGAAGAAAAATTTTTTTATTTTTTAGGTCTATCTTTCTAAATTCCCGCATCAGGCCTTTTGACGATTCTATTTTAGGCACCAGGTCTGCCTTAATCCCAAAATCCAAGAGGCGATTCCTGGTAGAATTTCCTACTGCCGCGACCTTTTTGCCATTTAACGCTCTTGCATCCAACCCTACAACTCCGAGCCTCCTAAAGAAATACTCCGCGCCATAGCGGCTTGCGAAAACTATCCAGTCATACCCTCTGATATTTCTTATATAATTATCGAATTCACTATAATCATCCATTGGCTCGATCCTAATAAGAGGCAGATGAAAATATGCGTCTTTTAGGAAAAGCCTATCCTCGGATAATCCGGTAAAAAGAATCTTCCTGTTCTTTTCTAACCAGTTAAACCCCTCCCGGAATTTCGTAATATCCCCAACGATAATGATCGCCGGCGGTTTAACCCTTTCTTGCTTTGCCTTTTCGGCAATATCTCCTAAGTTCCCGCTCACAACTTTTTGCGCAGCAAGGGTCGCATTCTGAATTATCGCGCAACCTGTCTCTTTCTGTTTACCGGCCTTGATCAACTCTTTAGTTATCTCCGGTAGATTTTCTACTCCCATATATAAAACAACTGTTCCAATTCTACTTAAGGCCTTCCAGTCAATGGTTCGACTGCGCTCACCATTAACCCTGAGCATAGTCGAAGGGTCAATACTGCTTATTTCTTTTTTCGGATCTTCATGCCCGGTAACGAAAGCGCAACTAGAAGCAAACCGCCTGTCGGTAAGTGGTATACCTATGTAACTGGCTGCAGCGCTTGCAGCGGTAACGCCGGGCACCAACTCATAATCTATCTTGTTTTTAACCAGCGCCTCTAACTCCTGGGAAAGGCGGCTAAAAATAGAGATATCTCCGTTTTTAAGCCGTATTACTTTCTTGCCTTCCTTGGCTTTCTTGATCATTAAATTACTTATCTTCTCCTGGCGGATTAGAAAACCATCGCAATAT
>Ga0194112_10004951_pt1 | contig 18067 bp, 13 predicted proteins | sample TA2MahC400mmetaG_FD_146191 | JGI IMG/M metagenome (GOLD analysis project Ga0194112, IMG submission 146191) | Freshwater microbial communities from Lake Tanganyika, Tanzania - TA2015016 Mahale Deep Cast 400m | ecosystem: Environmental > Aquatic > Freshwater > Lake | place: Tanzania: Lake... | reverse complement strand
CCGCGACGGCGCTCTTCATCTACGAGTAAGCGGTTGACCTTCACGCAGCGCGCGGGTAGGCTACAAGCCGGTGCAACCGGCAAGCCTTACGCGTTCAAGATCAAGGAGGTGCACGATGAAACGGCGTGAGTTGCTTCAGGCGGGGGCCCTGGCGGGAGCGGGCCTGGTGGTCCTCAGGTCGGGCATGCTGCGGGCCGGGGAGTCGCCCAGCGCGAAACTGAACATCGCCTGCGTCGGCGTGGGCGGGCGCGGGGCGGGAAACCTCAAGGACGTCTCAGGCGAGAACATCGTCGCCCTGTGCGACGTGAACGCCAATAACCTGAAAAAGGCCGCCGAGGCGCATCCGGGTGCCAAGACCTACGACGACTGGCGCAAGTGCCTGGAGCAGAAAGATATCGACGCCGTCGTCTGCTCCACCACCGACCACACGCACGCCTTCGTCAACATCTGGGCGATGAACCGCGGCAAACACGTGTACTGCGAAAAGCCGCTGGCCAACTCCGTCCACGAGGCCCGCATGGTGAGGGAGACGTACCTTAAGAACAAGGACAAATTGGCCACCCAGATGGGCACGCAGATTCACGCCACGGAAAACTACCGCCGCGTCGTGGAACTGATAAAGGGCGGGGCCATCGGCACGCCCAAGGACGTCCGCGTCTGGTGCAGCCGCTTGCCCAAGGGCGGCAACTACCTGCCGGAGGAACCCGTGCCGCCGCACCTGGGCTGGGACCTCTGGATCGGCCCGTCGCCCATGCATCCCTATAACTCCGGCTACATCGGCGGGTGCCTGGCGTGGAACCGCTTCTGGGACTTCGGCTCCGGCCAGATCGGCGACATGGGCAGCCACATGATGGACCTGGCCTACTGGGCGCTCGACCTGCGGCTGCCGACCACGTGCGAGGCCCAGGGGACGCCCGTCTCGCCCGACACGTGCCCGGAGTGGCTGACGGCCAAGTGGGACCATCCGGCCAACGACTGGCGGCCGGCGGTGGAAGTGTATTGGTATGACGGCGGCAAGAAGCCCGGCGTGCCCTCGGAGGTCTTCAACCGCGACTCAAACGCCATGTTCAAGGGCCTTATCTTCGCGGGGGACAAGGGCTACCTCCTGGCCGACTACGGCTACCGCGTCCTGATGCCCACCAAGGGCGACATGACCCACTACAAGTCGCCCAGGCCGGAAGACCTCATCCCGCCCTCCAAGGGCCACCACAAGGAATGGATTGACGCCTGCAAGACCGACAAGAAGACCCTCTGCAACTTCGACTATTCCGGGGCGATGATTGAGAACAACCTTCTTGCCCTGGTGGCCTACCGCGCGGGCAAGAAACTCCAGTGGGACGCCCCCGCCCTCAAGGCCAAGGGCTGCCCCGAGGCCGACCAGTTCGTCACGAAGAAGTACCGCCAGGGCTGGGTCCTGAACGGATAACAGCCACGACGAATGTTGAATAGCAAATGATGAATGTTGAAGTGAGAGAAACGCGCGGCGGGCCGGGAGACCCGCCGCGCGATCGCTTACCACCCCTCTTGCCTGCATGACGGCCCATGCTTTCGCAAGCGAAAGCATGGCGCCCACTTCGCGAGTTGCCTACGCGGCCGTCCTGCGCCTCCGTAGAAGCGCAAGGCCGGCGCCCGCAGCCAGAAGCATCAGCGTCGCCGGTTCCGGCACGCAGATCGTGGCAACGTTCCAGTCCTTGACCGGTCCGCCCGCGCCCGTGCTGATGTCGAAGAGGTTCTTGTAACTTGGGTCCGGGAAGACGATGGATTCCCAGCCGGGCTGGCCGTCTTCGGCGTCGAGTTTCCAGTAGAAGAGCGCCTGGCCGCCGTCGTCGTCCCACGCCACCGGCACGGTGGGGTTGTAAAGGTTGTTGCCGACCTTCAACTTGATGTTGGCGATGTTGGGGAACGCGGCCAGGACGTTCTGGTCGACGTAATCGACCAGCAGGAAGACCTCCTTGTACCACGGCTCGGGCATGGGCTGGTTGGGGATGACGGCCTCGGGCTCAAGGGTGGTGCCTTCCCACTCAAGGCCGGTTGCGCCGCCGGGTCCGTGGTAGGTGCCGGCCATGTTGCCGGCCGCGCGCTGGGCGTTGACGAGGTTGCCGGCCGCATCCATGTCCTTGAACTAGGCGATGTCGAAGTTCTGCATGGCGGAGTCGGGCTTCTGGAGGCCGGGGCACAGGACGGTGGCGTTCTTCGTGCCCCAGAACTGGGGGTTGAGGCGGTGCTGAATCCACCAGGTGTTGCCTGCGCCGGGCATGTTCGGGGCGATCTCCAGGTCCACGCCGGCCTGGGCGTCGCCGTTGTTGTCGTGCCACAGCGAGACGGAGCCGGCAGGCTTCGCGGTGTTCGAGAAGTTCCCGCCCACGAGCGTCATCTCGTGGCCGGGACTGGGCGGGTCGAACGCCACGTTCACGTACTGGCACGTGGCCAACTCGTTGAGGAGCCAGTCGTACTGGGCCATCGTCAGGTTCGCCAGGCCCGCCTGCGGCTGGATGATTGTGACATTGTTGTACGTCAGCAACGGGTTGTAGTCAGGCGAGTTGGAGTTGTACCCGTGGTTCAGCAGCCACCAGTTGACAGCCACGCTGCTCCAGCCCAGCAGTGCCCCGTTGCCGAAGTGGGGCATCAGGTCGTTGGTGTAGATGTTGACGGCCTTGGCCTGGGCGTTAGCGCCCTGTCCCCATCCGGCGGCCCCGAGGATGTTGGCGGCGGCGGCCAGCCAGCAACTCTGGTCTGCCACCGGCTTGTCGACGTCGGGCACGGGCGTGCCGTCCTGGCTCAACTTGGGGTCGACATCGTATTGGGGCGGGGCGGCAGGCAGCGGTGCCGCCAGCGCCAGTACTGTGAGAGCGGCCGCCCATGCGGCCCACCTACCGTGTACGACAGTTCTCATGGCCCGTCTCCTTTGAATGCCGGCGCGCTTCCCCCCACGAGAAAGGGGGAAACCGGCCCATGGCCGATCTCCCCCGGCGTTCCCTGCACAAAAGGGAAGCGGCCGGAGGGGAACCACCCCCGGCCGCTGGAGTTTCGTCTATTGCTTCCGGGCCGCCTCAACCCCCTGGCGGACGGCCCGGAACCATCTTTGTCCGCAAGTATAAATCACAAACGGCGATTTGTCAAGGCGGCGCGAGGCGGGATTTCCGGCAATTGCCCCCGGCGTGCCCCTCAATCGTTCTCCGCCTCTTCCTGCGCCTTGTCCGATGAGGTGAGCCACCCGAAGTTCAACATGCGCAGGAGCCAATCGCCCAGGGACTCGCCCGCCTCTCCTGCGCCGGGCCACTCGAAGTTTACGATCCGCAGCAGGTTCGAGTAATCGTCGGTCCAGACGATGCGCGGGCCGGGCTCCGCCGGAGGCGGCGTGGCGGCCGACAGGATCGGCTCCGATTCCAGCATCGCCCGGTCGGCCGTCACCAGCACCCAGGTGCAGCCAGAGAGTTCCTCGCGGCCCTCGTCGTCGGCGGTGATGACGGCCGCCGCAAGCCCCAGCCGCTCGGCTATGCCCAGCACCACCGGCTCAAGGTCCACGAACCGGTTCGATATGTGGACCGCCAGCACCCCGTCGGGCTTCATGTGCCGCATGTACGTCTGAAACGCCTCGGCCGTAAGCAGGTGCACCGGCACGGCGTCGCTGGAGAAGGCGTCGAGCGCCAGGACGTCGTAGCCCTGCGGCGGTTCGCCCGCCAGCGACAGCCGCGCGTCGCCCATGACCACCTCGCAGCGTGCGCGGCAGTCTGCCAGGTAGGTGAACCGCGTCGTCGCCAGTCGGCGGACGTCCGCGTTTATCTCGTAGAAGCGGAAGGTGTCGCCCGCGCGTCCGTACACGGCGATTGAGCCGGTGCCTAGGCCGACGACGCCCACCTTCATCGGCCCCAGGGGTCGGAAATGCGCAAAGGCCAGGGCCACGCCGCTCTTCTCCCCGTAGTACGTGGTGGGCGACGAGCGGAGCGGTTCCTCGGCGTACTGGCACCCGTGCATGATGCGCCCGTGCATAAGCGAGTAATACAGCCGCTCCGGGTCCTCGGTGTTGTAGGGCACCACACGCAGGATGCCGAAGAAGTTGCGCGAAGCGGCCACGGCCCCCTGGCGTTCCAGGCGGGCCTCGCGCGCCAGGTAGACGGCGGCGGCCGTCGGCCCCGCCAGCGTCGCCGCAACCAGTAGCGGGAAGAACCACCGCCTGCGCTTGCCCCGCCGGTGCGCCTCCATCCGCTCGTGCCAGAAGGCCGCCGACGCCAGCACGGCGCACCCCGCCACCCCTATGTGCAGTTCGAAGTACGCCGTGAATACCAGCGGCGCCGCCAGCGCCACCAGCAGGCCCCCTATCGCCCCCCCCGCCGCCAACGCCAGGTAAAACGACGTCAGGTATCGCGGATGCGGCTTCAGCCGCGCAAGTTCTCCGTGGCACACCATGCAGCAGACGAAAAGAGCCAGGCCGTAACCGACGACCTGCCAAAGGATTGAGACGTCCACGTTCTCATGAAGCAGCCACGCGACCATGTAAGTCGCCCCTGCCAGCGCGGGCCAGAATAGTATCCGCTGGTAGATCCGCTCGCTGTGAAAGCACAGGATGAACGTCACCAGGTAGAGCGCCAGCGGCAGGATCCACAGAAGCGGCACAACGCCGATGTCGGCGCACATCTCGTTCGTCACGGCCAGGAGCAGCGCCGAACCGCAGGCCGGCAGGGCAAGCCAGAGCGCCCAGACGAACAAGGTCGGCCTCGCGGCGGGCGCGGCCGCCGCGCAATCCGAGCCGCGACCGTCAGGAAGCGGTGCCGTGTCCGAGCCGCGACCGTCAGCGAGCGTTGCCGCTGACGTGCGCCCCGCCGCGGCGACATCCGCCGCGCACCCGCCCCCCGATGCCGCGAGCGCCGCCGGCCGCAGCCGCCACACCGCCACCGCGCACACGCCGCACAGAAATGCGAACGCCACGAACAGGGCCGACCATGTGTCGGCCTGCGTCCGCAGCCTGAGCAGCGGCTCCACGAGGAACGGATACGTGGCCAGCGCCAGGAGCGACCCGGCGTTCGAGACGGCGTAGAGGCGGTAGGGCGACTTGCCCGGCCTTGCGGCAGCCGCCCACGCCTGGAGCAGCGGCGCCGTCGCCGCCAGCGCGAAGTACGGCAGCCCGATGCTCGTCCCCAGGGCGCCCAGGATTCGCCAAGTGGGGTTGCCGGTGCCCTCGAGTTTCCACTCGGCCGACGGGGCGATGGGCAGCAGCACCACCGCCGCCGCCAGCACCGCCAGGTGCACTGCCACCTGCCCGCGGCTGCTGATCCACGTCCGCACCGCGTGCGCATACGCGTACCCCGCCAGCAGCATCGCCTCGAAGAACAGCATGCACGCCGTCCACACGGGCGGCGCGCCGCCGAACCACGGCAGCACGTACTTGCCCATCAGGGGCTGCACCTGGAACAGCAGGAACGCGCTCAGGAAAATCGTAATTGCGTAAAGGAGCACGGGGGTCTCCGCCACACGCGGCCGGAGAGGTTACCGCGTCCAGCGCGGCAAGTCAAATGTTACGCTTCGGAGCCGCGACCGTAAGAATCAGAGCCGCGACCGTAAGGGAGCGGCGCCGTCGGCCCGCGGCTGCCGCGGCCACAGCCAAGGCGCCGCTCCCTTACGGTCGCGGCTCTGATTCGCCCGCCGCCGTCAGGGGACGCGGGCGACGGTGCGGCCGGACTCCGCCGCCAGGTAGAACGCCCCGGCGACCGGGGCGTCGATGCGGACGGCGCCGAACTCGGGCAGCGTGACGGTCACGCCCCGCCGCTCGCCGGCCGGCGCGTGGACGTACAGGAGCCACCGGCGGGCCGGGGCATCCCCCAGCACATGCGCCAGGGCGAAGACCGCGAGCGGCGTTTCCAGCGTCCACGGCCGCGGCGGGTCGGCGTCGGTGTCCAGCAGGAACCACCGATGCACATTCTTGTATTCGTCGGGAACGGCCGCCTGGTACGGGTGCTCGCGGGCGCGGTTGGCCACGAGCGCCCCCCTGCGCCAGAACTCGCGGAGGATGGGGACGGCGTACACGCGGTCAACCGCCTCTGCAATGGGGCGGAAGTACGGCTCCTGGGCCTCGCGGGTCTCCAGGTATCCGCGGAACTCGCGGACGGCTCGCGGCCGGACGAGCCACAGGCCGAACTGGACGGTGCCGCCGTAGCGCTCGGGCGTGAGGGCCTGGCCGCGCTCGGCGTACTGGTCGCGCTTGCTCTTCTTGCCCGGCGCGCCGGTGTGGCCGTCCCACGCCGAGAACTCGAACCAGAACTCCGGGTTGTAGCGGAGCGCCTCGGCCTCCATGAAGGCGGTCCAGTTCATCGACTCCACCTGCGGGCTCCAGACGGTGTAGTCGGTGATGGGCATCCAGTCGTGCAGGTAGTAACTGGGCGAGCCGCCGTCCCAGACGCTCGTTTCCCAGTTCATGCGTCCGGGGCGGTAGGCGGCGTACTGCGTCCACTGCGGCCAGCGGCCGAAATGCGACGGAGCGGGGGACACCTTGTACGCGATGAACCGCGCCGCGCGGCGCCACGCGGGCGACGAGAGACCCTCGCGCATCCCGTCCAGCAGCGCCTTGTACCTGGCCGCCCACCCGCCGCCCGAGTGCGCCTCGCAGTAGGCCGCGTCGCGGCCCGTGCCGTGGGCGTCGGTCCAGCGTTTCTCGTCGTCGAACTTCCCCAGCGGCGCCTCGTGGTTCGAGACCATGAGCACGAGCGGCGGCTCCGGGTACCACTCCTGGAGTTGCTTCATGGCCGGCGACGAGGTCCAGAGGCGTCCGGCCTCGCGCCACTGCTCAACCGGCCCGACGGGCGACAGGCGCTTGATGAGTTTGCCTTCCGCCGAGAGCACCCGCGCGCTGGTCTGCGGCGGATGGCTGCGGAAGCGCTCGTCCGCCAGCAGCACCGATTCCCACTGCGTGCCGACGAGCGAGATCGGCAGCCCCAGGGCCGAGCACCGCTTCATCGGCGCCTCGTAATACTCGCGGGCCGTCCATTTGCCGGGCATGCCGGCGTCCATCGTGGAGCCGAGGTTCGGAAAGGCGAACCACGGGAGCAGGTGGCTGCCCTTTTCGATCATCTCCAGTTGCCAGGCGGGGCCGAAGCCGGCGGGGGCGCTGCCGCGGTTCCAGTGCGCCGCCAGGGGCAGGGGGCGGCCCTCCGCGCTGCGGTTGGAGCGGCAGGCCTCGGCGCGAATCTCATCGACCACGGGACTGCGCCCTTCCGGCACAGCCGCCGCTGCGCAAACGGACACAAGGATGGCGAAGGCTGCGGCGGGCAGCAGGCTGGTGAAGGCCGCGGCGGGAGCGTGGCGTATCATGCCGGGGCAACCTCCCTGGGATGCGTCGGGCCGCTCACGCGCCCCCTCTCCTTTCTGTCGCTTTCATCCGCCGCCGGCTACGGACGCGCCTGGACGGGTTTGCGGCCGGGCGGGGCGGGCGCGAAGAAGTCGGCGGGCTTGAGGCCCAGTTGGCGGGCCGCCTCCAGGCAGCGGTCGATGCGGCCGATGTTCTGGCCGCGGCCGTTTGAGCCGAACGAGAACTTCGCCCCCGCCGCCTTCGCCATCGCCAGGAATGCCGCGCGGGGGATGCCCGACTGGCTGACCTCAACGGCTACGCCGTACTTGACCGCCGCGTCGATGACCTTGCGCATCCGCCCCTCGGTCCACAGCGCGTCGTAGTCCTTCTGGAGCACCGCCGGAAGGAACGTTACGTTGGCCAGGATGTCGATGGGTTCGGCGGCCATGATGCGCACGTGGAAATCGGCGTAGCGGTCCATGAAGTCCTGCGGGTCGTCGATGCGCACCTGGTCGGCCTTCCAGAGTTCCACGCGGCGGCCGTCCTTCTCGCGGAACGTCAGGGCGTCCGTCAGGACGTAGTCGAGTCGGGCCACCGTCTCCTTCGAGAAGCAGGTCATCCAGTCGAGGCCCTCGGCCTGGATGCCCTTATAGACGCCCTTGCCCTCCAGCGCGGCAATGTGGCGCTTAAGGTCCTCGTCGGTGGAGAGGACCACGGGATACTTGTTTTCCTTCGTGCCGGCGTGCTCGACGATGCCCAGTTTGACGTTGCGATCGCGCGCGAGGTCCAGCGCCTTTTCCAGGGTGAAGTTGTCGAGGTGGACGTGGTAGTCCACGCGCGGCAGGTCGTCGGCGGGGGGCTTCGTTTCGGCGGCCGGCGCGGCGGCGGCCTGCTCGGCGCCGGAGAGGCGTCCGCGAAAAATCGTGATTGTGCCGGTAGCCGCCGCCCCTGCCAGCAACTCGCGACGACGGATTTGCTTCTTCATGCCCATACCCTCCGAGTTATCTGCCGGCCGCCGCGCGCCCGGCGCGCCAAGCCGTCCGTTCCGCGTTCCGGCCCCGCGTTCCGCGCTCCGCGATTGCCCGGATGCTATCCCGCCGCCCCGACGATTGCAACACGTTGCGCTTCTGGTATGCTGCTTGCCACGTATCGGAGCCGCTACGGTATCAGAGCCGCGACCGTAAGGGAGCGGTGTTGTTGTCGTGCGCCCGCCGACGGCGCCGCTCCCTTTACGGCGCCGCTCCCTTACGGTCGCGGCTCTGATACGGCCGCGGCTCTGCTTCGGCGCCGTTGTGAAAGCATGGTTGTGCGAGAGTCTCGCCGCGCAAAGGGTGGAACACAGGAGCCGACCATGAATCCGACCTCGTGTATGTCGGCGGCCCTCGTGGTTCTCGGCTTGGCCGCCGCGGCCGCGCCGGCCGAACCGCCCGACGACCCCGCCGCGTGGACCGTCTATATCACCAACGACAACTGCCCCGACTACACGTGGGGCTTCACGGAGGAGCAGACCCGCCAGGCCTTCGCCGACATCGTGCGCGGCCACCTCGATGAAATGAATCGCACCGATTCCGAACCGGCGGCCGACCGCGACCGCTACAGCATGGCCGTGACGCAAGAGGCGCTGTGTTTTGTTGAACGGTATCCCCAGCGCAAGGGTGAACTCATCCGCCGCATGAAGGAAGGCCGCGTTTACGTCAGCCCCTACCTGTGCAACTCGCTGTGGGGCCTGGCAAGCACCGAGCAGACCATCCGCACGTTTTACCCCGCCCGGCGGCTGGAACGCGAGTGGGGCATCCCGAAGATCGAGGTCGCCGAGCACATCGAGGAACCCAGCCTGCCGTGGGGAACGGCTGCCATCCTGGCGGGTTGCGGCATACGGTGGCTCTCAAATCCGTTCTATGCCTACGATTCCACGTTCAAGGGCCTCAAGAACCCGCCGCTATTCGTCCTGGAAGGCCCCGACGGCTCGCGCGTGCGCGTCGTCATGGACCCGTGGGCGAGCAACAAGGCGAGTTACCAGCAGGGCGCGCGGATGCTGCGCGACACGGCCTCCATCACGAAGGAATGGCTGCCGCACTACCGCTCCCTGGGCGCGGCCTATCCGCTGAACGTCATCCTGGCCAGCGGGACGCACGGCGACATCAACCCCGGCTCGGGCGGCCAGGCCCGCGGCTTCGCCGAGGCCATCGCCAGGTACAACGCTTCGCCCGGCCCGCACCCGAAACTGGTGAACGCGACGCTGCCCATGTTCTGCCGCGCGGTTGACGAGGTCCAGGACCGCACGCCCTTCATGCCGGTTCTTCGCGGCTGCTTCGGCCACTCCTGGGACGCCTGGCCCGTGAGCCTCGCCAAATACGCCGCCGACATGCGCGAAGGCGAGCGGCAGTTCCTCGCGGCAGAGGCGCTCGTGGCCGTCGTCGGCCGCACCAGGCCGCAACTCTACGCCGAGACGCAGGCCGACCGCCGCCGGGCCGAGTGGTGCTGGGCCATGCTCTCCGACCACGCCTGGAACGGAACCGATGAGACGAACCGGCGACACAACGCCGGCCTGCGGCGGCGCTGGGCGGACGAACTTCTCGCCGTGTCCGCCCGCCTGACGGAACAGGTGTTGGGGCCGGCCGATATCGTTCCCACCGCCTCACATGCCTCGGCCTTCAACAGCCTGAGCGTGCCGCAGACGGGCCTGGTGCGCATTGCGGCCCCGGTCGCGGACGTCAAGTCGGCCTGGGATAATGGTAAATCTGTTGATTTCCAAATGATAGAAGAAGGCGGCCGGCGGATGTTGTGCCTGGCCGCCCGCGATGTGCCGGGCTTCGGCGTGCGGGTCATCGGCCTGAACCAGGAACCCCATCCCGTCGGCCCGAACCGGCTTCGCGCGACGCCGACTGGACTTGACGGTCCGTTTTATCGCCTCACGGTGGACCCCATGACGGGCGGCCTTGCGAGCCTTGTGCACAAGGCGAGCGGCGCGGACCTTATCGCGCCCGGACGGCGGGCGCTCGGACAAACGGTCTATTTCGACGGAACGGAGCACGCGCCGCAAGACGGACGCAGCGAAGTCGTGGCCGCCGGCCCGGTACTGGCGCGCCTCAAGACGAGCGGCGCAGCGGGGCCCGTCCGCGTCACCACGTTCGTCACGCTTTACGCCGACCTGGACCGCGTGGATTTTGACGTGCGCATCGCAAGGCCCGCGTCCACGCGCGAGGAGCGCCTGTGCCAGGTGTTCCCCGTCATGCACCGGGACGCGGTGGTGCGCGTCGAGACGCCGGGCGCGGTCATTCGTCCGGGCCCGCAGCCGGAGGGGGACCTTCTGCCGGGGGCCGACGTGCGGCGAGTGTGCGTGCAGGGTTTCGTGGATGTGTCGCTGCCGCAGGGACCCGGCGTCACGATCGTGCCTCTTGATGCGTTTCTCCTGCGGATGGACCAGGAGCCGCTCACCTTCGAGGCCCTCGGCAACGATCAGAACTACAAAGAGGTCTGCAAGGACCAGAACGGCGTGACGGAGTTCCGGTTCCGCTATGTGCTCTGCGGCCACGGCGGGCCGTATGAGCAGGCGCGGGCCGTGGCGTGGAGCCGCGCGGCTGCGGCTGGGCTGACGGTGGCGGAAGGCTTTTCCGCCCTCGGCGGCGTGGCGTCGCTCGTTGGACCCGATCCTGCCCGTGCCGTTGCCTTGTGCCTGAAGCCCGCCGACGATCCGGCCGCCGGCGGCGTCATCCTGCGCCTGTGGGAGACGGCCGGCTGCGACGGGCCGCTGGCCGTAGGCGTCCCCGGCTTCCGACGCGCCGTGCTGACGGACCTCCTTGAGCGCGACCTTCAGGAACTCAAGGTCGAGGGCGGGGCGGTCAATGTCCCCCTGCGGCCGCACGGCCTGGCCGCCGTCCGGCTTCTGCCCTAGCGGCCTCATGCCTTCGCGGGCGAAAGCATGGCACCCGCGCTCGCGCCTGTCCGAGCCGCGACCGTAAGGGAGCGGTGCCGTTCAGAGCCGCGACTGTAAGGCCCGCGTCAACGGCGCCGCTCCCTGACGGTCGCGGCTCTGTTTCGTCGCTGCGACTGGGGCGGTGCTGGGCGAGCGGTTCCAGCGCTTGACAAATCTCCGCCGCCCGACGAAAGTATGGCCGCGCGCCTGCGCCGAAAGGAGAGCCGCCCGTGCTTGCCGCCGTCCTGAAGGATTTCGACAAACTCGTGCTGGAAGACGTGCCCGTGCCGGACCCCGGCATCGGCGAGGCCGTTGTGCGCATCCGCTCGTGCGGCTTCTGCGCGACAGACTACAAGGCCATCAAGGGCATCCGGCGGAACGTCCGGTTCCCCGTCATCCCCGGCCACGAGCCGGCCGGCGTTGTGGCCAAGGCGGGGCCGGGCGTGCGGCAGTTCAAGGAAGGCGACGAGGTCATCCTTCAGCCCTCCGGCTACTGCGGCGCGTGCGCACATTGCCGCGCGGGCAACACGCACTACTGCGAGCACGCCTTCACGACAGGCGGCGACGGGCCGGACGTCACCTGGAACGGCTCGTTCGCCGAGTACACGCGGACCCTTGCGGCGTGCCTGTTCCACAAGCCCGCGGGCGTGCCGTTCGATTCGGCGGCGCTGACCGAACCTCTCTCGGGCGCGTGGAAGGGCGTCATCCACTACAGCCGGATGCAGGTGGGCGACGACGCGGTGGTCATCGGCGTGGGCGGCATCGGCCTCTTGTGCCTGATGGTGGCGGGGGCTGCCGGCGCCGGGCGGCTGATTGCCGTCGACACGAGCGATTATGCCCTCAGGAACGCCCTGGCCCTCGGGGCCACCCACGCCGTCAACCCGTCGCGCGAAGATGCAAAGACGCGTGTATATGAAATCATCCCGGGCGGGCCGGACCTGGTGGTGGAGGCCGCCGGCCCGATAGAGGCGGTGCGCCTCATGGCCGACCTCCGGCGCCGCGGCACGCGCTGGAACGTCTTCGGCATCACCACGCACGAGACCTTTGAACTTGACGGCGGGCGGACGCACTTCCTGGAAGGCCGCATGGACGCATCCTTCGGCACGACGCCCTGGGCCATGACCGCCGCCATCCGGCTGATGGAGCGCGGCGTGGTGGACCCGGGGCGGATAATCTCGCACCGCTTCCCGCTTGCCGAAATCCACAAGGCGATCGAGGTGATGGGCGGCCCGGAGCGCAACAAGGTAATCATCAATCCTTGATACTTGTTGGTCCGCCGCATGCGGCGGGTGTGTGGCACGGCCGGCTTGTCCGGCCGTGGCAGTCCCCGGCGTGCCGCCGCGGCCGGACAAGCCGGCCGTGCCACAGATGATATGACATATGATTATGCGAACGCTCATTTCGGACGGCATCGTCATCGCCCCGCGCGAGCGGCTCGAGGGCGGCTGGGTGCTGGCCGATGGCGAGCGGATTGCCGCCGTGGGCCGCGGACCGCCCCCCGCCGCCGACCGCCGCATCGACGCCGCAGGGCGGTTCATCGCGCCGGGGTTCATCGACCTCCACGCTCAGGGCTTCCGCGGGTACGACTTGTGGGACCCGTCGGACGAGAACTTCCTGCGAGCCATGCGGCAGATGGCCGCCACGGGCGTAACTGCCGCGCAGGCGTCGGTAGACCCCACGCTGGAGGTCTCGCGCATCATGCGGCCGCGAATCGGGCGGGCGGACGGGGGAGCACGCCTCCTGGGCCTCTATTTCGAGACGCCGTTCATCTCGATGGAAAAGCGCGGGGCGATTCCGCCCGACCGCGTCCGGCCGCCGTCGGCGGACCTGGCCCGCGAGATCCTGGCGCACTCGCGCGGCATCCTGTCGATGATAACCATGGCGCCGGAACTTCCCGGCGCCCTTGACCTGGTGCGGCTGTTTCGCGCGGCCGCGGGGCCGCTGGGGCCCGTCGTGGTCGCTCTCGGCCACACCGCCGCCACGTACGACCAGGCCGTCGCCGGCATCGAGGCGGGCATGACGCACTGCACGCACCTCTTTAACGCCATGCCGCCGCTGGGGCACCGCGAGCCGGGCGCGGCAGGGGCGCTCCTCGCGCGGCCGGAGGCGTCGGTGGAACTCATCTGCGACGGCGTGCACCTGCACCCGGCGGTCGTGCGGACGGCCGTCGCGTGCAAGGGCCCCGCCGGGACTTGCCTCATCACCGACTGCGTAAGCGCCCGCGACCGCCGCGTCGTGGACGGCGCCCCGCGCCTGGCCGACGGCACGCTGGCTGGGAGCGTACTGTCGATGGACCGGGCGGTAGCGAACGTCCAGCGCTTCGCGGGGGTGAGCCTGGAGCAGGCGGTCGAGATGGCCACCCTGAGCCCCGCCCGCGCCGCCGGCTGCGACCGCGCGAAGGGGTCGCTTGCGCCGGGCAAAGACGCCGACCTGGTCCTCTTCGACGCGGCCGTGAACGTGTCGCTGACGATGGTCGGCGGAGAGGTCGTGTGGTCCGCAGAAGCGAGGAACCACTGATGCGCATACTCCGAGGGTAACGAGCGGCGAGCGGGCGCCATCCTTGCCACATGCCGTCAGGGCTGATGAAATGGCCCGTGGGGCGGCAAGGCGGAAGAGACTTCAGGAGTAAACGATGACCGAACTCGTGTTCCATATTGAGGAGGACCCTGAGGGCGGATACACGGCACGGGCCGTCGGTGCCGCGATATTCACCGAGGCAGACACGCTGCCGGAATTGCGTGAAGGCATCCGCGAGGCCGTCACCTGCCATTTTGACCGCCCGGAGGATCGCCCCAGGATAGTCCGCCTGCACTTCACCCGCGACGAGGTCATGGCGTTGTGAGAATGCCGAGGGATATCTCCGGCGGCGACCTTGTGCGGGCGCTGGGCCGGCTCGGATATAAGGTTACACGCCAGGCCGGTAGCCACTCCGCCTGACCGCCGACCTGCCTGCTGGACAGAATCACATCACAATTCCGAATCACAACCCTGTCAAAGTTGGGACCTAAGCGCCATCCTGCGTGAAATTGCCGAGCAGACGCACCTCACTCGAGAAGAACTTCTGCGGAAACTTCTTGGGTGATGCTACAGCGCTGCTGCTCGCTGCCTGTCGGAAGACCCCCGCACAAACGCGCTCACAACGTCGTGGCGTTAACGACTCCCGCAGAAGCGGGGCGCGCGCCATGCCGCAAGTTCCACAAGTGAGGCCGAAACCTTTGCTTCAGACGAGGAGAGTCTTTCCGGGCACGGCGATTTCCACGGGCGGCAGCGAGGCGCCCAGGTCGAGCGCGGGCGGCATGAGGTCCAGTTTCGATTCCTTCAGGACCCAGGAGTAGTTTATTTCGCGGCCGGTGTAGGCCGCCATGCGGCCCATGACGGCCGCAAGCGTGCTCTCGGCGACGGTGCGGCACTCATTGAGGGGCCTGCCGGCGCGGATGCCGGCGATGAGATCGGCGTGCTCCTGGACGTAGGGGCTGGCCTGCTCGCCCTGGAAGTTCCACGCGGCCGGGCCGCCGATGTATCCCGCGCAGTTCGACATGCCCTTTGTGCCGGCGACGTGCTCGGAGACGCGGTTCGAGCAGTTCGCGCTCTGGCGGCAGTAACTGGCCCAGCGCACGCCGCCGTCGTACTCGAACTCCACGGCGAAATGGTCGTAGATATGTCCGAACTCCGGGGCGGTTTGCTGCTGGCGCCCGCCCACGCCGATGCACTTCCTGGGCGGCCCCTTCATCACCCAGCACATGACGTCGATGTTGTGCACGTGCTGCTCCACGATGTGGTCGCCCGAGAGCCACGTGAAGTAGTTCCAGTTGCGGACCTGCCACTCCATGTCGGCCCAGCCGGCCTGGCGTTCGACGGCGGGGTAGTAACTGTAGTCGCCCATCCAGTAAACGTGCCCGGCGGTGACGTCGCCGATGGCTCCCTGGTGCAGGCGCTTGATGGTCTCGACGTAGGCGGCCTGGTGCCGCCGCTGCGTGCCGGCGACGACGCCGAGTTTTTTCCGGTCCGCCACCTCGGCGCTGGCGAGCACCGAGCGGATGCCCGCCGGGTCCACGCCGACGGGCTTCTCCATGAACACGTGCCGCCCGGCCTCCAGCGCGGCCGCAAGGTGCGCCGGCCGGAACCCCGGCGGGGCGCACAGGAGCACCAGGTCGATGTCGCACGCGATGACCTTCTTATAATTGTCGAAGCCTGAGAAACAGCGATCGGGCGCGACCTTGCACTTCTCGCCCATCGCGGCCAGGCCCTTGCCGAGCGCGTCGGCCACGCCGGGGAAAAGGTCCCCAAGGGCGACGACCTCGACGCCGGGCGATGAATCCAGGCAGTTCTTGATGGCGTCGCGGCCCCGGCGCCCGCAGCCGACCAGGCCCACGCGTATCTTGTCGGACCCGGCGGCGTGGGCGTAGTGCGCAGCGGCCGCCAGGGCGGCTGCGCCCGCCGCGGTCGCGGCCGCGCTCCTGACGAATTCCCGCCGCGTTATCGTGTTCGACCGGCCGTGCGCGTCCTGCTCTGCCATCGGTTCTCCTCCTTGAAAGGTCCCAGTTGATTGCTGCGGGAGTTTACCCGGTCTGCTGGGCAAGGGGAAGGGGATTGCGCGGCACGCTTTCGCTGGCATGCGCCGGGGGCGGCCCCTATAATGCCGCGCCGCCGGGCCGTGGGCGCAGGGCCCGCGGGCATCTCCGCCTGTCGCTTGTGGCCGCCGCTTTACAGCGGCGGCTCGATGCGGCTACCGGCGACGCCCCGGCGTGCCGGGCCTGCGGCGGAGGAACGGGGATGCTTGCGGCGGCCGCGGAGGGGCCAGGGCGATGCGCATTCTCGTAACCGGCGGCGCGGGGTTCCTGGGGTCGCACCTGGCGGACCGCCTGGTCGCCGATGGGCACGAGGTCGTCTGCATCGACAATCTCTCCTCCGGGCGGCTGCGGAACGTCGAGCGCCTGGCGGCGAGCGGCCGGTTCCGATTCATCGAGGCCGACGTGCTTGACCCGCTGCCGCCCTGCGGGCCGCTTGACTGCATCTACCACCTGGCGTCGCCTGTTCCGTGCGCCTGCCGCGAGGACCGGCCCGTCGCCACGCTGCGTACGGCCGCGGAGGGCACGCGGCGGGTGCTTGACCTTGCGGCCGAGGCCGGCGCGGTCTTCCTCCTGGCCTCGTCCAGCGAGGTGTACGGCAACCCGCGCACGCACCCGCAGGTGGAGACCGACGCCGGGCGCGTCAGCCCGGTCGGCCCCCGCTCGGCGTACGACGAGGGGAAGCGCTTCGCCGAGGCGCTGGCGGCGGCGTACGCGCGGCAGGGCGGGGTGAAGGTGCGCATCGCGCGGATCTTCAACACCTTCGGGCCGCGCATGCGACCGGACGACGGCCGCGTCATTCCCGCGTTCATCGTGCAGGCACTGGCGGGGCGGCCCCTGTCGGTCCACGGCAGCGGTGAGCAGACGCGCAGTTTCTGCTACGTGTCGGACATGGTCGAGGGCCTGCTGAGCCTGGCCGGGAGCGACTACGGCGGTCCCGTGAACCTGGGCAACCCGGACGAGGTGACGATCCTGGGGCTTGCCTCGGATGTCCTCGGCCTGACGGGGGCGGCGGGCGGGTCTGAAATCTCAAATCGGAGATCTCAAATCTCAATAGAGTTCCTGCCGCCGCGGCCGGACGACCCGGTGCGCCGGCGTCCGGACATCGGGCTGGCGCAGCGCCTCCTGGGCTGGCAGCCGCGCGTCCCACGCGCCGAGGGCCTCAAACAAACCATCGAGTACTACCGAAGTGAGGAGCCGGTCGCATGAAAATCTTCGTCACGGGCGGGGCAGGATACATCGGCAGCCACGTTGTGCGCCTGCTGCTGGAGTCCGGGCACCAGGTGCGCGTGTACGACGACCTGTCGAAGGGTCACGCGGCGGCGGTGCCGGCCGAGGCGCTCTTCCGCGGCGACCTCCTCGCCGATGTGCGGCTGGACGAGGCGCTGGCCGGCGGCTGGGATTGCGTCATGCATTTTGCCGCCCGCACCTCCGTGGCCGAGAGCGTGAAGGACCCCGAGACGTACTACTCGAACAACGTCGCCGGGAGCCTGCGCCTGGCGGCGGCGATGCGTCGGGCGGGCGTCGGGCGGATCGTCTTTTCCTCCACCGCGGCCACGTACGGCAATCCCCTCAAGACGCCCATCCCGGAGGACCACCCGACCGCGCCCATCAACGCCTACGGGCAGACGAAACTGGACTTCGAGCACGCGCTGAGTTACTACGCCGGTGCATACGGCCTGGGGTACGCCGTGCTGCGGTACTTCAACGCCGCCGGGGCGGCCCCGGACGCCCGCATCGGCGAGGACCACCGGCCCGAGACGCACCTGGTGCCCGTCGTGCTCCAGGTCGCCCTGGGGCGGCGCGACGCCGTCACGGTCCACGGCAAAGACTATCCGACGGCCGACGGCACGGGCATCCGCGATTATGTCCACGTGTGCGACCTGGCGCAGGCCCACGTCCTGGCCATGCAGGCGATTCAACCGGGCCGCGGCCTCACGTACAACCTGGGCAACGGCGCGGGGTACTCCGTGCGCCAGGTGATCGAGGCCGCACGCCGGGTCACGCGCCGCACCATCGCGGTGCGGGAAGGCCCCCGGCGGCCGGGCGACCCGCCGGCTCTGGTCGCCTCCAGCGAGAAGATCGCGCGCGACCTGGGGTGGAAGCCCGCGTACCCGGCCCTCGAGGCCATCATCGAGACGGCGTGGCGGTGGCACCGCGAGCATCCCGACGGCTACGCTCATTGACGCTGCCGCGTTAGCCGCGCCGCAGGAGGAGAGCGCGATGAGCCATGTGCTTCTGGCGCGGCTTCGGCCGCGCCTGAAAGTCTGGATCGAGGTCGGCGGTCGGCCGGTGTTCGGCGAC
>Ga0194112_10004950_pt1 | contig 18068 bp, 15 predicted proteins | sample TA2MahC400mmetaG_FD_146191 | JGI IMG/M metagenome (GOLD analysis project Ga0194112, IMG submission 146191) | Freshwater microbial communities from Lake Tanganyika, Tanzania - TA2015016 Mahale Deep Cast 400m | ecosystem: Environmental > Aquatic > Freshwater > Lake | place: Tanzania: Lake... | reverse complement strand
CGGGGGGCAGGAGGCAGGGAATGCGGAAGTGTTGGGTGGGAAAGGAGTTGGGGCGAACAGGGGGGGCGCCCCCCCCGCCCCCCCTCGAAGCCGTGTGTGGCGCAATGTTGAGCCACATTGAGCCACTTTGGGCTGGACCGCCCCGGACGGGCGAGAATCGCCAAACGGCGAGTTGAGCCACATTGAGCCACATTGAGCCACAATGGCACGAGTGGGGAGAGGGGCAAGGAGGACTGTGATGGGGAAATGGCGTGGGGCAGAAAAGGGGACATTCAGCTTTTCGCCCCCTCGGGGCGCCGAAGGCTGCTGCGCAGAAAAGGAGAATGTCCCCTCTTCTGCCCGGGGGTTTGGGGGGCCGAAGCCGGGACGGCTGGCCCCCCAACGGCGGACAGATGGCAAGGCACCGGTGGCATCGCGGCGGGGGAGGTGGGGAGAGCAGGCTCAGCCGCACACGGAGGAGAGCCGTGCTCTCTCTGGAGCGAGCACGGCATCGGCCATGCGGGCGACTTGGAGCATCTGGGCGACATCGTGGACGCGGAGGATGTGGGCGCCGCGGGCGATGCCAAGGGCGACAAGGGCCGCAGTGCCAAAGGCGCGCTCGGTCACAGGCAAGATGGGGGTCACATCTTCATTTGGCACATAGCCGCCATGTGCGAAATGAAGATGTGACCCCAGGACTTTGCCAATCATGCTCTTGCGCGAGGGGCCGAGAAGGATGGGGCGGCCCAGGCTGCGCAGCTCGCCGAGCCGACGCACGATCTCAAGGTTATGGTCGAGCGTCTTCCCGAAGCCGAGGCCGGGGTCCACAATGAGCTGCTCCTCGCGGACGCCGGCGTCCACGGCGATGGCCATGCTCTGGCGCAGGTACGCGGTGACCTCGCTCATCAGGTCGTCGTAGTGGGGGTTCTCCTGCATGCTGCGCGGCGTGCCCTGCATGTGCATGAGGACGAGTGGCGCCCCCGCCTCGGCGGCGAGGGGGGCCATTGCGGGGTCGCCGCGGAGGGCCGTCACGTCGTTGAGGAGCGCCGCCCCTGCGTCGAGGGCGCGGCGGGCCACGGCGGCCTTCGAGGTGTCAATCGAGATGGGGATGGCGATTTCCTTCGCCAGGGCCTCAATGACGGGGAGGACGCGCGCGCACTCGGTCTGGGCGTCCACGGGCTGCGCGCCAGGGCGGGTGGACTCGCCGCCGATGTCCAGGATGTCCGCCCCCTCGCCCGCCAGGCGCCGCCCGTGCTCGATGGCCTTGGCGGGGTCGAGGAATTGCCCGCCGTCGGAGAAGGAGTCGGGCGTGACATTCACGATGCCCATCAGGAGCGTGCGCTCGCCGACCTCGAGGGTGCGGGCGCCGCACTGGAGGGTGAAGCGGGTGCGGCCCCAGGCCTGCGTGGTCGCGCGGATGGCGGCAACCAGGCCCTCGCCCACGCCCTCCGCCGCGAGCGCGGTGAGGAACAGGCCAACCGCGTCGCCGGGGATGCGGAGAATGGCGTCCATCGCGCCGCCATCGCGGGGATGAAACAGGACGCCGCCGCCGTGGCGCTGGGCCTGGCCGACGAGTGTGGGGCACTGGGCTTCCGCCAGTCCCTCGAGCTTGAGAAACCAGTCGCCTACGGGGGGGCCGGAGCCGACGAAGCGGTCGATCTCGGCGGCCAAGGCGGCGTCGCCCGGCGCCACGATGACCCGCGGGTTGTAGGGGAGCTTGGCGGTCACGGGATGTGCAGCTCTTCCGCCTTCGGCAGGTCGTCGAGCGAGGCCAGGCCGAAGAGTTCGAGGAACCGCTTGGTCGTGCCGTAGAGGAACGGGCGGCCTAGCACGTCGGCCCGCCCGACGACGCGGATGAGCCCGGCGTCCTGAAGGTTGCGGATGACGGCGTCCACCTGGACGCCTCGGATGGCCTCGATGTCGGCGCGGTGGACGGGCTGCTTGTAGGCGATGATGGCGAGGGTCTCGAGCCCGGCCTGGGAGAGGCGGGCTCGGCGCTCGGCCTTGTGAAGCTGCTCGACCTGGGCCGCGTAGTCGCGGTTCGAGAGCATGCGATAGCCGCCGGCGACCTCGTCGATCTGGATGCCGCGGCGTGCGGCGGCGAACTCGTCGCGGAGTTCCTCGACGAGGCGGCGTGCGACGCGTGCGTCTTCGAGGCCGAGGATTTCGCGGAGGCGGCGCGCCGTGAGCGGCTCGTCGGCCGCGAACAGCAGCGCCTCGACCACGTGCTTGAGTTCCTGCTCGTCCATCAGTCTCTCTTGGGTGACCCGTCGCTCGGTTCCTGGGGCGCGCCCTGACAGATGCGGTCAATGGCCTCCTGCACGGCCGCGATGACGGCGTTCGAGGTGATCGTGGCCCCAGTGATGGCAGCGATCTCCTGCTGGTCGCTGCCCGGCGTGCCGGGCACGCGGTAGGGCGCGCCGCGCTTCACTTCGAGCCGTCCGAGCAACAGCTCCTCGAACTGCTTCTGGAATTCGGGCGAGCGGCACTTGTCGCCCAGGCCGGGGGTTTCGGTCTGCACGATCACGCGCATCGCCTTGACTCGCGCAGCGTCGTAGTTGGTCCGCACCGCCGCGTCCACGGCAGCAATGACCTCGACCTTGCCGGAGTAGCCGCGCGCGCCCCCCGTGGCTGCGTAGAGCGCGCGGCCAGTGGCGGCGAACACGCCGGGCCTCTCCTCGCGCCAGGGGCGTTCCTTCGCCTTCTCGTCGAGCTTCAGGCCGAACACGGCGGCGAGGCCGCGGTCCTTCTCCAGAGCCGCCTGGCGGCGAATCTCGTCGCGGGTCAGTGCATAGGAGAAGGCCAGCGCGGCAGCGGACGCGAGCGCGATCAGGCCGAGAACGAGGGGGTAGCGAACGGTGTCGGTCATTTCTTCACCACCTTGCCGAACACTTTGGCCCTGGTGTAGCGGTTGATCATGGGCGTGGCCGTGTTCATCAGGAGGATGGCGTAGCACACGCCCTCTGGGTAGCCGCCATAGCGGCGGATGAGGGCGGTGAGGATGCCGCAGCCGACGGCGAAGATCACCTGCCCCTTCGTCGTCACGGGCGAGGTGACCATGTCGGTCGCCATGTAGAAGGCGCCCAGGAACAGCCCGCCCGAGAAGATCTCGACGAGCGGCTGGCCGGCGAACCAGAGGCTGAACACCTGGGACTCGCCCTGGATGCGGATGGGCAGCGCCCAGCCGAGCAGTGCCGCGGTGGCGATGAAGAGCACGGGCACCTGCCACTTGATGTAGTTGAGGGCGACGAGCACGATGCCGCCGAGGAAGAGCAGGCAGGCGCTCACTTCGCCGATGCAGCCGCCCGTCCGCCCGAAGTACAGGTCGTCAATCGGCGTGCCCTGTTCCTCGCGGAGCTGGCACAGGGCGTCCCAGGCCTCGCGGGCGTCCCTGGGCGCGACGACGCTCGCACGACGGCCCGCCTTGAACTCCTTGATCTGCTTCGCCACCTTTCGGTTGAACTCGCGGAGGCCGTCCTTGAGCTTGCTCAGGGGGGTGGCCCCGGTCGTGGCATCCACCTCTTCCGCCTTGTCGCTGGGCGCCACGGCCTCGGCCTTGGGCTTCTTGAGGTGGCCGAAGGCCGTGGGCCACTTGGCGTTCGCGGCGACGAGGACGGCCCACGAGGCCATGACGAAGGCCCGCCCCATGAGCGCGGGGTTCCAGATGTTGCAGCCCAGGCCGCCGAAGAGCTGCTTCACGATGGCCATCGCGAAGATCGAGGCCGTCATCGGCACGTACCACGGCGCGTGCGCCGGCAGCACGAAGGCCACCAGCACGCCGCTGAGGAACGCGCTGCCGTCGGATACGGTGATCGGCTTGCCGCGCAGCTTCTGAATGAGCGCCTCCGTGGCCACGGCGCTCGCGACGGCGATGGCTGTGACAATGAGCGCCCGCGGCCCGAAGGCGTACACCGCCCAAGCCATCACGGGCACGAGCGTTGCCGTCACTGTCCACATGATGCGCGGGATGTTCTCCGGCGACCGCAGGTGTGGCGAGGTGGTGACAAGGAGCGGCCGTGGCTCCGGCACCGCCTCCATGGCGGGCTCAGGCGCAGCGGCCTTGGCGTCTTCGTCTGGCATGGCTCTAACTGGCTTTCTGCTTCTGCTGCTGGGCCTTGCGCTTGGCGAGCTCGGCCTTGCCCCATTTCACCCAGTGGACGATGGGGCGCCTGGCCGGGCACACGTAGGTGCAGCAGCCGCACTCAAAACAGTCCAAAATGTTCACGGCGGCGGCCATATCGAGGTCGCGCGCCTCGCACGCGATGCTGATTTCGTTGGGCATCAGGCCCATCGGGCAGGCCTCGACGCACCGGCCGCAACTGATGCACGCCCGCCAGTCGGCAGGCTCGGCCTCCCTGAGCACCAGGATGCCCGACGTGCCCTTCACCACTGGCACGTCGGGCGTGCCCTGGGCGATGCCCATCATCGGGCCGCCCGCGATGATCTTGCGGACCCCATCCCGCAGGCCCGAGGCATCGAGCAGCGTCCGGAACGGCGTGCCGAGGCGCACCAGGTAGTTCGCGGGACGCTCCACGCCCTCGCCCGTCACGGTCACGACGCGCTCGATGAGGGGCTTCTGGAAGCGGCAGGCCTCGCGGACGGCGAGGGCGGTGGCGACGTTCTGGACGACGACCCCGACGTCGAGCGGGAGGCCGCCGGCGGGCACCCGCCGCCGCGTCAGGGCGTAGATGAGCTGCTTCTCCGCCCCCTGCGGGTACTTGACCTTGCAGACCTCGACGCGGACGGGTTTGCCCTCCGCTGCCTTGCGCAGCGCCTCGGCGGCGTCGAGCTTGTTGGCCTCGACGCCGATCCAGGCGTCCTTCACGCCGAGGGCCTTTGCCAGGAGCAGCAGCCCCTCGACCAGCTCAGCTGGCCGCTCGATCATCAGGCGGTAGTCGCACGTCAGATACGGCTCGCATTCGGCGGCGTTGAGGATCAGCGTGTCAATCTTCTTCTCGGGCGGCGGGCTGATCTTCACGTGGGTGGGGAAGCCGGCGCCGCCCATGCCCACGATGCCGGCCGACTGGATGCGCGCCTTAATGGCGTTCCCGTCCAGCGTCGCCGGATCGGTCTCGGCGAGCAGTCCGTCGGCCCAGGCGTCCTCGCCATCGCTCTCGATGACCACGCAGGGCGCCGAGGGGGCCAGCGGCGTCGGCCGCGGCTCGACCGCCGTCACCTTGCCCGACACCGAGGCGTGCACGGGGGCGGAAACGAACCGCCGCGGGTTCGAGGGGTCGGGCTCGCCGACCAGTTGCCCCTTGCGCACCGCGTCGCCCTTCTTCACTGTGGGCACGCACGGCACGCCCAGGTGCTGGCTCATCGGCAGCGTGGCCTCGGCTGGCGGAGGCAGCGGCTGGATCGGGCTCCCCTTGGCGAATTCCTTGAAATCGTGCGGGTGGATGCCCCCGCGGAAGGTATTCATCTCGTCCTCGTCCTTCGGCCCTCGTCCTCGGTTCAGCGCAAGGCGCGCCGGATTTGGCGGACCGCCTGGCGGATGCGGTTTTCGTTCTCGACGAGGGCGATGCGCAGATAGCCTTCGCCGGCCTCGCCGAAGCCGCGGCCTGGGGCCACAGCCACCTCCGCGTCGCGCATCAGCTTGAGAGCGAACTCGATCGAGCCCATCTCCCGGTGGGCCTCGGGAATGGGCGCCCAGACGAACATCGTGGCCTTGGGCGGCGTGATGCGCCAGCCGATGCGGTTCAGCCCCTCGCACAGGCAGTCGCGGCGGCGCTGGTACACCATCGCCTGCTCTCGCGCCTGCTCGTCGCAGTGCCGCATGGCGATGATCGCGGCGATCTGGATCGCCTGGAAGATGCCGTAGTCATAGTAGCCCTTGATCTTCGCCAGCGCCCGCACCATCTCGGGGTGCCCCGCGCAGAAGCCCATGCGCCAGCCGGCCATGCTGTACTGCTTCGACATCGTGGTGAACTCGCAGCCCACCTCCTTCGCCCCACGGGCCTGGAGGAAGCTGGGCGCACGGTAGCCGTCGAACACGGTTTCCCCATAGGCCAGGTCGCTGATGACCAGCAGGCCAAAGCGCTTGGCGAGCCGCACCACCTCCTCGTAGAAGCCCAGCTCGACGCACATGGTCGAGGGGTTATTCGGGAAATTGAGCACCAGCACCTTGGGACGCGGGTGGATGCGTTCGAGCGCCCACACGATCTGGCGCAGGAACTCCCCCTGGTCCTCGTTCTGTGGGATGCTGATGACGCTGGCGCCCGCGAGGGCCACAGCGTAGACGTGGATGGGGTAAGCGGGGCTGGGCACGAGCGCCGTGTCGCCCGGGCCGAGCAGGGCCAGGCACAGGTGGGAGAAGCCCTCTTTCGAGCCGATCGTCGCGACCACTTCATTTTCGGGATCGAGGTCCACGCCCCACAGCTTCTGGTAGTGGAGAGCGGCCTCCCGGCGCAGGTTGTAGATGCCCGTGGAAACCGAATAGCGGTGGTTGCGGGGGTCGCGGGCCGCCTCGCACAGCTTCTCGATGATGGCCGGAGCCGGCGGGTCGTTCGGGTTCCCCATCGCCAGGTCAATCACATCGGCCCCGGCGCGGCGGAGTTGGTGCTTCAGCGCGTTGATCCGCCCGAACAGGTAAGGCGGGAGGCGTAGGAGGCGGCTTGCCACGGGTATCGTGTACTGCTCGGTCGTGTCTACGCGGACCGTGGCAGCCTGGTCGAGGATTTCGGCGGCTCTGCTGCGGCCGCCGCGTGGGTTGCTCGTGGCCATAGTGGCTCTGACGCCAAAGCCCCCCCTGAATCTTGACACAAATCGTCGGGATTATAGCACAGCGCCAGATGCCGATCAAATCGGCCTCATCCGCCGCGCAGGCCAGCGAGGGCTTTCGCGGCACATTCACGCACCTGCGGCACCGTGTCTTCCGTGAGCGCTGCTAACGCTTCCCTCACGCTGGACACCTCCTCGGGAAGTCGCCCCGCTGCCCGAACTGCCACGGAAGCTGCCTTGCCCAAGGCAGAGGCCGCGAGGCGCCGCACGTTCGGCTCCTCGCTCCCCGTGCATCGCACCAAGAACCCGAGGCCATGCTCGCCGCACAATTCGCCCGCGGCCCACACGGCTCGGCTTCGCAGACGCACGTCGGGGAGCTCATCATACAGCCGCTCCAGGCGCTCGGCGAGTTCACGCGGATGGATCAGACGCAGTTCCTCAACCAGCTCCTTCGCGCGTCCCCGCTCACACGCCAAGAGTTCCCAGACCGCCTTCTCCACTGCCTCGAGCAGCACATTGGGGCGTTCGCCCTCCCCTACCCTCTCCGAGGCAGGCTCCGGCTCTTCGGGTTCTTGAGCTTCGTCGCGGCAGGCGGCCAGGACCTGATTGCCCCTCTCCGCGAGGCGCAGCACAGGATAGCCGCTGCGGTTGTCGAGGTCGAGCAGTTTCTCTTCCACCATGCGGCGGACGACGTCCACGACCCTCTGGCGCTTGGCGCCAATGCAGCCGTAGACGGGCAACTGGTCGGCTCCGAGCCGTGAAGTCCATTCGGCCTGCGAGCCGGTGAGGGCTTCGGCAACCTTCGTCACGCCAACCGGCGTGCGAAACTCGGCGACGAACTGGAGGGCCGCTAGTCGGATCGCCGGCTCGTCGTCTGCCCCGTCGCCCGGCGGCGTTGGCCGCGGCGTCTGGAGCGGCTTGGCCGCGAGCGCGGAGAGATCAATCCGCGCGGCTTCCTCCTGGCCAAGCCGCGTCAAGCCGAGCACCGGCCGGTCGCCACCCTCGCACACCAGGTAGCCCTCGGCCAGGAGGCGGGCGATGACCTTCTTCACGGCATCGGGCTTGGCGGAGACGACGCCGTAGGCCGCATTGGCCGTGAGACCCCACTGGATGAGCTCCTTCGCCCGCGAGCCGGTGACGACCTGTGCCACGCGCGTGGCCCCCAGGGGGAACCGGAGGTCGTTCACACACGCCAGGACGGCCATCGCGATCTGCGGTTGGTCGAGCAGCACGCCGCCAGGCACCCGCTCGCCCGGCTTTGCCGCCTCGCAGCGGTCACAGACCCCGCAACGCAGGTCGGACTTCTCACCGAAGTACTCGACAATGAAGCGGCGGCGGCATTTCGAGGTATAGATGTAGCTCTCCATCGCCGCCAGCTTCTCTTCCTCGAGGCGGCGGAGGAAGTCCTGGCGCTCCCAGTCAATCGGCACCTTCGCAAACGGAGGCGGGGGCTCGGCGAGTTTCTCCACGCCTCGGCCGCGGAAGGGCGGCTCGTAGCGGATGCGCCCCTCCTTGTCCAGGGTCACCAGGGCGCGCCGCACCTGCTCGCCCGATAGCCCCGAGGCCCCGGCCACCTGGCCGATCTCCACCTCGTAGTCGCCCGGCGTCTCCAGGTCGGCGGCGACGGAGAGGGCTTCGAGCACACGCCGCTGGAGCGGGCCACGAATCTCGGCGAGAATCTCTGCGGCCGGGCGGCTCGTGCGCACCAGTGCTGTCGCGTCGCCCGTCAGCGCCCGCGTCATCCCCGCACCGTCCAAGAGCCGCACCGCCGACCCCACATGCCCATCCTTCAGGTCCCCCCCGCACGCCTCAGCGATCTCCTTGTAGGTCAGCAGCACCGGGTTCTCTTCGATGGCCCACAGCGTCTCGTAAACGTCCTCCACCTGCTCCCGCGTGGGATAGTTGATGTCAATGAAGAACTCGCGGAGCATTCGGTCGCCCGGCGAATAGAGCAGCGTGCAGCGGGCGGGCAGGCCATCGCGGCCGGCGCGGCCGATCTCCTGATAGTAGCCCTCGACCGAGGCGGGGTACTGGTAGTGGACGACGAACCGCACGTCGCGCTTGTCAATGCCCATTCCAAAGGCGATGGTGGCGACGATGGCGCGGGCCTTGCCGGCGAGGAATGCCTCCTGCGCGGTGGAACGCTCGTCGCTCTCCTGTCCCGCGTGGTAGGCCAGAGCGGTCGGCTCGACCTCCTTCAGCCGCTCGGCCAGGCCCTCGGCCTGCTTGCGGGTGCCCACGTAGATGATGCCGCAGCCGCGCTCGTCGTGGAGGAAATGGCGGAGGAACTCGTCCTTCGCCTCCTCGCCGCTCGTGTGGACCACGCTGGGGATGAGGTTCGGGCGGTCGAAGCCGTGGACGTGGATGTCCACCTCCTCGGGCCTCAGGCCGAGCGATTCCACGATGTCGCTTTGAACGCGCGGTGTGGCCGTGGCCGTAAGCGCCGTCACTCGCGGCGTGCCCATCTGTTCTCGGAACTGCTTGAGGCGGCGGTAGTCGGGGCGGAAGTCATGGCCCCACTGCGAGATGCAATGAGCCTCGTCTACCGCCATTCGCGTCACGCGCACCCGCCGCAGCATGTCGCAGAACGCCGCGTTGCGCATCCGCTCGGGCGCCACGTAGAGCAGGCGGTACTCGCCGCGCAGGCAGCGGCCCAAGCGCTCCCGCTGCTCCTCCAGGCCCAGGCTCGAGTTCACGAACGTGGCCGGAATCCGCCGCCGCCGCAACTCGTCCACCTGGTCCTTCATCAGCGCGATGAGGGGAGAGACGACCACCGTCAGGCCGTCGCCGAGGAGCGCGGGCAACTGATAGACGAGCGACTTGCCGCTCCCCGTGGGCATCACGACGAGCAGGCTGCGCCCCGCGAGCACCGAGCGCAGCGCCTCCTCTTGCCCCGGCAGGAAGCGGCTGTGCCCGAACCGCTCGCGCAGCACCCTCTCCGCCCGCTCTATCTCACGCGCATCCACAGCGGCGGGCGTTGCCATCATCGTCCTGCTCCAGGGATGGCGTCGCTGTAGCGGCCGGCCTCGTGGGCGCCGGCACCTACGCGATGTCCTCGACCCACACCACGCACTCTCTGAACGGCGTGGCCCTTATCGCGTCGTAGAAGCGGCGGTCCGCGGTGACCATGCGCTCGCCAAGGAGGTCCCCCAACGCCAGGTAGAGGCAATCGTAGGGGCTTCGCCGCACCAGCTTCGCCAACTGGTACGTCGCGTCCAGAAGCAGCGATTGGGGGTAGAAGAGAATGCGTGAGCGCCGCACAGCCGCTCTGATCTCCTCCGCGTCCACGATGTACAGGCTCATCGCTCGCGGTCCTCCCGAATCAGCTCCGCGCTATCGTCGAACTTGCGGTCCCCGAACCTGGCACGGATCCTGTCCGCGAGTTCCAGAGCCGTCTCCATGTCCACCCGGGACGCCTGCCGGAGGATCATCTTGATCTCGGACTGGAGTGAGCGCCCATTGTGCTCGGCCTGCCTCCTCAGCCGTTTGATGATCTCCTCATCAATGCCCCGAATCACGATCTGCGCCATAGCTCGACTCCTTCTTCACAAGCTGCCTACGCACATGATACCGACCATGAGGCGGATGTCAACCCTGCGTTGCCTCGCCGCAAATCAGGGATTGGCTCGCGCGATGTCCTCTTCGCTCAGGATGCCGCCGTTCTGGCGGAGGGCGGCCTGGAGCCTCGCCACGTCGAGCCGCCGCGGCGTCACGCCATCCTGGAGCGACAGGGCGGCTGCCGTCCCCGCGGCCTCGCCCGTGCCTATGCACTGCACCATCACGCGGGTGGAGCCGAGGGCGACGTGGGTGACGCTGATGCACCGCCCCGCCACGAGCAGGTTCTCGACGCCACGCGGCACGAGCACGCGATACGGGATGTGGTACCGGAACCCCTTCGGCGGGCGCCACGTCGTCGAGTCCATCCCCGGCCCGTCTATGTGATGGATGTCAATGAAGAACGAGCCGTAGCAGATGTTGTCGGGGAACTGCCGCTGGGCCATCAGGTCCTGCTCGGCGAGCACGTAGTCGCCCATCGCCCGCCGCGATTCGCGGATGCCGATGGTGTTCGGCGTCGAGACCATGTAGCACTTCTCCATCCCTGGCACGTACTTGCGGAAGACGTCAATCGAGTGCCAGGCCTGGCGGCGGGCCTCCATCGTCGCTGCCGTGAGGTCCTCGGCCTTCGTGGAATCCACGCCCGTGACGTGCGTGAAGTTGATGCCCACCTGGTCGGGGCGGGTGGGGGTCCACCAGAAGCCCATGATGACCTTCTGGAACGGCTCCATATCGCCCTTGCGTTGTGCTTCGGCCCAGACCTCTTCCATGTTGTAACTCGTCCGCCACTTCTCCACGCGGGGCCAGTCCACGCCGCCGATGGTGAACATCAGGGTCACGGGCTGGCACTTCTCGTCGCCCGGCCGCCCCTTCTCGCAGGGGCAGCCGGCCGTGAACGCCACGTCGGCGTCGCCCGTGCAGTCCACCACCCGCTTCGCCCGAATAACCTGTCGCCCACCCTTGTTCTGGATGACCGCCCCCGTAATCGCCCCGTCCTCGACAACCGCCTCGCAGAAGAACGTGTAGTAGAGGACGCCGAGTCCATTCTCCTTCGCCATCTTGTCGAGGATGAGTTTCAGCCCCTCGACCTCGAACCAGATGCCGTGGGGGCTTCGGATGCCGAAGCCCTCGCGGGCCACGCGGTCGGCGATCTCGTGGGCGATTCCGCCCACGATGCGGCGCTCGCCCTGCCATTCGCTGAAGATCGAGATGTGGCCGTGCCCGCCAGCCGTCGCCACGCCCCCGAGGCAGTTGAACTGCTCGACCACCAGCGTCTTGGCTCCCTGCCTTGCCGCCGCAATCGCCGCCCCCACTCCCGCCGGCCCCCCGCCGACGACCAACACGTCCACGTCCCGCGCGATGGCCGGACATTCCAGTTGCCGGTCTCGTGTCACTTGGGAACTCCTAGTTCAGAGGCCGTCTTCGCGCCGTGGCTGCGGAGCAGCAGGACCCGCTTATCCCCGGGGTCGGCCCACTGCAAGTGGTAATCCAGCGCCGTCATCCCGTGCTTGTCCAGAGAGTTGATGTTCTTCGCGTGCGGAACCAGCAATGTCAGCATTCCCAGGTCTCTCGTGCGGTACAGGGGAGTGGTCCCATCTTCCGTGGCAGGCAGATCAACCTCCGCCCCAGATGCGAGGAGCAGTTGGACCACTCGCTTATTGTGCGGGAAGTGCAGCGCCGTTCTCCCATCCTTGTCCCGAGCGTTCACGTCGGCCCCGCATTGGATCAGGTACTCGATGACGTCGTATGCCCTGGCGTCAGGATTCCACTGGTTTGCCAACCACAGGGCGACTCCGAGCGGGGTATCGCCGGTCGGATTCGTGCCGTCTCCAACCACTGCGTTGGGGGACAGCTCAGAGGGCACCAACCGCCGAATGGCGTCCAGGTCAAGCTGGCGGATCGCCTCAAGCAGGCGGCGCGCCGGTGTCATGGCTGGAGGCGGCTCGACCCTTTCCTGGGAGCAGGATTGCAGCGACAAGGAGCATGGAACGAGTGCGATCGCCAGACTCGTTCTCGGGAGCATCCGGAGCATGGGCTGCCCTCAATGTACATGCGCGAGGCCGGTGGAATTGTGGAGTTCGACGGCGCGGAGGGTGGCAGGGCGGTCGGATTCGGTCATGTCGAGGATGACCTTGCGAGACGAACAGGGGCACCTCTCATTGTCCCTCTTGTCCTTACCGGTCAGGGCTGCGCCTGGGCCTCAAGGGACTCGGCGAGCCAGCGGGTGGCGAGGTCGGAAGGGGTGCAGCCGGAACGGCGAGCGACGCGGCGGAGCTTGCGGGCGACCCGCTCATCCACGGGGATGGCGACGAGTCCGCGCTCAGGCCGGAGGTCCGCGATGCGCTTGTCGCCCTCGAAGATGCCGTCCTCCTCGAGGTAGCCGGCGTCCAGGAGGTCCGCCGGGTCCTGCTTCTCGTAGTAGGCCGCCTTGGCCTTGTCGGAGGCGCTTTCCGGAGGCGGAGGCGCGACCCTGGTTCTCTCACTCAAGCCCATGTTGCCTCATCCTCCTGCACGCCATGTCCCGCCAGGTTCGCGGCGTGGCACCGTATGGGCTTCACTGCCCCGCCCGTCCTTTCCACGAGGATTATACCACAGCGTCGTGGGCATGACAATCAACTTGCCGCGAGCGCCGAGGCAGACTATCGCCCGCGTGGATTCCATTCGGTGTCAATCAGCAGCCGGGTGCCGGCGATGTCGCGCCAGTCGTAGAGCTTGAAGTTCTGGTTCCCGCCCTTGTTGTTGCCGTCCTGCACGATGAGGAAGCCGGCGGGGAATTGGGCCGACGTGGGGCGATTGGTCACGGCGATGCCGTCAGTGTCGCTCACGTCGTCAATCCGCCCCTCCTTCGGGTCAATGGTGAGCACGTAGCGGTTGTCGCCCTCGCGGGTGTAGACGATGAAGGTGTTGTTGCCCTGGCTGGAGGCGATGAGGTAGCCCTTTCCGCCCGTGGCGCCGTAGATGGCCAGGCCCTCGACGTCGCGGGTGAGGCCATGCTCGCCGACCTTCGCCACGCGGGTCGCGCGGTCGCCGCCGTCGGGTTCCGCGGCGAACTTCCAGATGCCCACGCGCTCCTCGCCGACGTAGAGGAAGCCCAGCTCATCGTCCGCCACACAGCCCTCGACAGTTGAGGACAGCTTCAGTTCGCGCACCTTGGCCGCCTTGACCGTGCCCTCACCCGCATCCAGGAGTTCGTGCTGCTCGATCCGCCCCGCCCTGTCCACGGTGAAGAAGAATGCCTTGCCCGTCTTCGCGCTGCGGTAGGTGCAGATGCCGTAGGGCGTTCCGCCGCCGAACACGGGCAGCGTGTCGCCGGAGGTGACATCGGCCAGCGTGCAGGTCTCGGCGTCTATCCGCCACACCTTCACGCCGGTGGACTTGGACGCCCGTGTGGACGCCACGGCCAGGTCCACCACGCGGCCACCCAGCTTGAAGCCATAGAGCACGTCCACGTTGTTCGGGCGGCAGTGGTCTGATACGCGTTGGCGTTCGTGGCCGTCCATCCCGTAGACGTGCAGTGCGCCTTGCTTATCAGTACCGAGGATCAGGCTCTTGGCGGGGTCGGTCGGGTGGAGCCAGATGGCCGGGTCGTCGGCCGCGTCGCCGCGATGAGGCATTGGGTCAGTCGCCAGCTTCGCCTCGGGCCGGACAATGTCGGCCTGCGCAGCAAGCGAGCTCCCCGCTGCGAGGCAGATCACCCCCATCACATGCACGAGGAAAGAACGACTCATCGTGTGCATCCTGGGTTCCTTCCGGCAACGGGGCTCCCGCGTCGGCTCAGTGCTGGCTGAAGAACTGGGCAGGATCGTAGAACAAAGCGAACCACACTGCCTGGAAGGGCAGGGTCACGAGGTCCGCGGCCGCAGCCGCCGGAACCAACGGGTAGTACCACCAGGCATAGTAGTCCGAAAGAGGAAGCTGGATCCCCTGCTTCAGCACCGTTCCGTCCTCCCTCGCCAGGACCGCCACGGCTTCTGCGGAAGGCGTGTAGCCCAGGAGCCACGGCCAGGCCGCCACCCACGCTCGGAAGGTGAGCCGAGGGGGCCGGTAGCCCTCCTGTGTGATCCGCCAGCAGACCGCAATGCGGGCGCCGGAGGGGAGCGAAGGCGTGTCGCCCTCGAATCTCAGGCGGATTGCCGGGACGGGCACCGCATCCTTCGGAATCGCGCTCGGGGGCTGCTCTTTGCGGTCGGACTGGAAGAACTCTTCGGGCGTGATCGCCCATTTCGACGTCTCCGGCGTCGCCGCGGCCTTCCTGAGATTCTCAAACGAGAACCACATCAGCCTCTCCCTGGGCCGGCCGCCACCCGTTTCAGTGTAGACTACCCCAAGTTCCTCATTGTACGTGCAGGCGCGGCGGATGCCCGCGAACGCCCGGTAGCGAAAAGCCTGGCCTTCGAGCCAATCGCTCGCGCAGCCGCTGAGGAGCAACATCGCCGCACAAGGTCCTGCGGCCATCAGGACACTGCCCTTGCCGCCCATCCGTCGGCCCTCCTGGCCTTGGATACGCTCCCCCGGTGATTCTACGCCGCCACGCCGCGTTGTCAACCCAGAGCGGATATGAGACCGCACCCCTCCCGAAGGTTCAATACCTTCGGGAGGGTAGTCGGGTCTCCGCCGGCGCCGGCTGCCTGGGAAGTTACCCTCCCGCAGGTGTTGGAACCTGCGGGAGGGCAAGGGGTGCTCAGTGCTGGTGGGCGAGACCGGCGGAGTTGTGGAGTTCGACGGCGCGGAGGGTGGCGGGGCGGTCGGATTCGGTGACTTCGAGGATGACTCTGCGGGCGGCGACGAGGGGGAAGCGGGCGATGGCTTTGTGGCCGACGTTGCGGCCTTCGTGGAGGGTGATCGGCTTGCCGCCGTGGCTCGACTGGAAGCGGATGGCGAAGCGGCGAATCGCCTCGCCCTTGGCGAGGTCTTCTTGAAGGATGACGTGGTCAAGGTAGAGGGGGTCCTTGGCGGCGTATTCCCAGCCGGCCTCAGTGACGGTGCCGTCGGCGAGGGTGGCGATGGGCTTACCAAAGCGGCGGCGGATTTCGGCTCCGAATTCGAGCAGGCGGGCACGGTCGACGTCGGGCAGCAGGCCGCGGCGGTCGGGGCCGATGTTGATGAGGAGGTTTGCTCCGCGGCCGACTGACAGGTAGTAGAGGCCCATCAGCTCTTCGAGGGGCTTGACGGTGTGTTCGTCGGCCTCCTCGTAGAACCAGTTGCGCCAGCGCATCATGCAGTCGCACTCGGCGGGCAGCCAGCGGAACATTGCGGAGTTGTTCAACTCCGCAATGTTTACAGGCACACGACAAACGTCCACGGTGTTCCAGTTCGGGAGGTCGGCGATGCCGCTCTCGTTGCCCACCCAGCGGAAGTCGGGGTCGCCCATGTTGAAGATGAGGAGGCCCGGCTGCATGCGGCGGATTTCGCGGACGATGCGCGGCCAGTCGTAGGTGTGGCCCTCCGAGCCACAGCCATCGAACCACAGGATGTCTATCGCCCCGTAGTTTGTGAGCAGCTCGCTGATCTGGTTGAGGAAGTGCTCGTCGTAGGCTGCGGGGTCATTGAACTTCGGGTTGCCCCACTCGGCGGGCGAGTAGTAGAGGCCGGTCTTCAGGCCGTGGCGGCGGCAGGCGTCGGTGAACTCGCGGACCACGTCCCCCTTGCCCTCCCTCCACGGGGTCTGGCCGACGCTGTAGTTGGAGAAGCGGGACGGCCAGTTGGCGAAGCCGTCGTGGTGCTTGCAGACGAGGACGGCGTAGTTCATCCCCGCCCGCTTGGCGGAGGCGAGCCAGTTGTCGCAGTTGAGGCCGGCGGGGCAGAAGGCGTCCGGCGGCATCGGCTTGCCGTCCCAGTCGCGGTGGCCCTCGTAGAACGTGCGGATGCCGAAGTGGAAGAAGACGCCCATCTCCCAGTCCTGGAACTCGAGCTGTCGGGGCGTGGGGAGGGCGGTGGGGAGGAAGGCGGGAATAGCGGACAAGTGGGGCTCCTGGCTGAGCCTGATGCAACGGATAGGACGGATAGGACCGATAGGACGTGCGCGGCAATCGTAGCGGATTGGCGGGCGGAGGGCAAGTGGGCCATGCGGCAGGCCCGCCGGGAAGCAAGTTGGCACCCTTTCGGGGGCGCGTGGGGAAATGGGAATGCGCTTGCGCGGACCGTAACCCTTCTAGGCTGAGTGGGTTGTGGAGTCCGCGGTCTCCACCGGTCCACCTTCTACAGGGTGCCAGATCAAGGGGCGGAGGGATTGGCGGCCTGTCCGGTCGTTCAGCGCCTCTGGGGGGCGGAGTTCCGCGCTCTTCGAGTATGGCCCCCAGTTCTGGTGACACGCACCGGCCCCCCTCTCGCTCCGCTGGTTGTCCAAAGCGGTGACTTCGTCACCGCACTCCATAGTCCTTGTCGTGACAGGGTAGGCCGCATTTGCCCGGCGCCCATCCTGGAAACAGAGAGGAATATGGAGTGCGGCGCCCCTGCCTGCTGGCAGGCAGGGGCGCCCATTGCCGGCAATGGGTTCCCGCTTTGGATGCGCGGCGCAGCCGCAAGCACACAGGCCGCACAATGACCAGAACTGGGCGCCATACTCGCGCTCTTCGGATTGTTTGACTTTTCACAGAGGCACACCTATACTCATGTCTTGCGTGCCAATTGCCGAAGGAGCGAGGCTCAGCGTGGACACCAAGACCTGCTACGTGGGGCTGGTGGGGTTCGGGACCGTCGGGGGCGGGGTGGCAAAGATCCTGCTCACCGACGCGGGGAAGCTGCGGGCGAAGACTGGCATCCAGATCGTGCTGAGGCGCATCTGCGACGTTGACCTGACGCGGGACCGCGGCGTGCGGGTGCCGGAGGGGGTGCTGACGAACGACCTCGACGCGGTGCTGAAGGATCCCGAGATCGAGGTGGTGGTCGAGCTGGTGGGCGGGACGACGGTGGCCAAGGAGATCACGCTGCGGGCCATCGCGGCGGGGAAGCGGGTGGTGACGGCGAACAAGGCGCTGCTGGCGGAGCACGGGCGCGAGCTGTTCCGCGCGGCGCGCGAGCGGGGCGTCTCCATCTCCTTCGAGGCGAGCGTGGGCGGCGGCATCCCCATCATCGCCGCGCTGCGCGATGGGCTGATCGCCAACGACATCGAGTCGATCATGGGCATCGTGAACGGCACGTGCAACTACATCCTCACGCGCATGAGCGTGGCGGGGGCCACATATGAGCAGGCGCTGGCCGAGGCCCAGAGCCACGGGTATGCCGAGCGAGACCCGCGCTTCGACGTGGAAGGGATTGACTCGGCCCACAAGCTGGCGATCCTGGCCGCGCTCGGCTTCGCCGCGGATTTCCATTACCCGGACATCTACGTGGAGGGCATCACGAGGCTCGAGCCGATTGACATCGCCTTCGCGGCCGAGTTCGGCTACGCGCTCAAGCTGCTCGCCATCGGCAAACGGGTGAACGCCGAGTTGGAGCTTCGGGTGCACCCGACGCTGCTGCCGAACGAGCACCCGCTGGCCGCGGTGCACGACGTGTTCAACGGCATCTTCGTGCGCGGCAGCGCCGTGGGCGACACGATGTTCTACGGCCGCGGCGCCGGCCAGATGCCGACGGCGAGCGCCATCGTGTCGGACATCGTGGACATACTCCTGGGGAAGGCGAAGCACACGTTTGAGCGGCTGCGCCTGTTCCCAGGCCGCACCGAGAGCCTGCGCGTGCGGAGCATCGAGGAGAGCGAGTCGCGCTACTACCTGCGCTTCGCGGCGGTGGACCGCCCCGGGGTGCTGGCCAAGATCGCCGGCGAGTTCGGGCGGCACGACATCAGCATCGCCTCGGTGCTCCAGAAGGAGCGT
>Ga0194112_10004944_pt1 | contig 18073 bp, 13 predicted proteins | sample TA2MahC400mmetaG_FD_146191 | JGI IMG/M metagenome (GOLD analysis project Ga0194112, IMG submission 146191) | Freshwater microbial communities from Lake Tanganyika, Tanzania - TA2015016 Mahale Deep Cast 400m | ecosystem: Environmental > Aquatic > Freshwater > Lake | place: Tanzania: Lake... | reverse complement strand
ATGGAATGGGCTGCTGAGCAGCCACTCGCCGTAAGCAGCCTTCAGGTTGGCGGAAACGTAACCGCCGTAAGCGCCGCTCAGCGACTTCAGGCTGGGGGGCCGGATTTCGGCCTGAAGCTGCGCCACGGTGCGCCCGGCCTGCTTGCCCTTGGAGACCACCTCCGTCAACTCGGCGATGTAGGCGGCCATTTGAGGGAGCCGCTCACGCGAGTGCTGCACGGGCCCGTGACCACCGAGGACGTGCTGGAAATCATACTCTGCGCAAGCCTTCAGGGTGGCTGGCCATTCCTTGGGGTAGCCATCGCCTATGTAGGGCAGGAAGCCGTGCAACAGATCGCCGCTGGCCAGCACCTTCTTCTTGGGGCAGAATATGACCACGTCGCCGGCGGTGTGGCCGCGTCCCCGGAAGGCCAGATGCAGCGTGTGGGCACGGTCGTGGATCACGAGGTGGTCGGAGAAGGTCACGTTGGGCAGCTCGGGAGTCCAGTGGCGCATCTCGGCCAAGTAGGCCTCCGACTGCCGCACCCTGCGCTCCAGGCGGGCCTGGTCCGCCGCCGACGTGGCAGCCGCCAGGAGCTGCTTGTACCGCTCCACCGACTTGGCCACCTCCGCCACGGAGGCCTTCAGACGAGGCGCGGCCTGCTCAGCCATGAGCTTCCGCGTGGCCTCGCTGGAGATGACCTGGAGGCTCGGATTCAGCTTCTTGTAGGCTTGGGTGCCCTGGATGTGGTCCCAATGGAAGTGCGTGTTAACCACGTAGCGGACCGGCTTGGCAGTGATGTGCTTGCGGACCTGGGCGGCCAGGGCGGCGGCGGCCGAGCCGCTCGAGTGCGTGTCCACCACCAGAACGTCGGCGGCGTTCTCGAAAACGGCGCCGTTGCAGTTCAGGGGCGCGGCCGGGCGGGCCAGGGCGGCCCAGACGCCGTCGGCCACCTTCTCGAGCTGGAACAGGTCGGCCGGGGCCGAGGGCGCTTCGGCGCGGGCCTGCGCCGCGCGGAAGACGGCCTGCTCGAGCACCGACGCGCCAATCCAGGCGGGACCTAGCACGTCTCTCAGAAAACCACGGCGGCTGTGGGGACGCATGGCATCTCCTTTCTCTAGATCCTACAGCAATTTGGGGGGGATGGAGCCAGGAATTGACGGGGTGGCGTAGAATAGAAGGTGTGGGGGCGTCACGGATTCGACGGGATTGATCCAGACGCCCGGAGGCGTGCCGGGTTCCGAGCTCCCGTAAAACGATCGGAAACCTAAAACTGCCAACACGCAGTTTGCATTCGCAGCCTGATTCGTCAGGCAGCCGCCCCGGCTGGTGAGCCCGCTCGCCAGCTAGTGGGTGTCATTAACGCGGGATAGGCGCAAGGCTTCGGTCCGGAGCCTGAGGCCGAGATCAATCGGGCTGGGTTGCCGCCGCGTTTGCCGGCTCAGAAGCGGTGACCGAGACATTTGAACCGGCTACGCACGTAGGCTCTTGGCGGGTGGCTTTCTCGGACGCGGGTTCGACTCCCGCCGCCTCCACCAGACCTTTGCGCCGGGCTGGCGGCGCCAACCGGCCGGGCCGATCCCGGAACCCCAACCCCATCCTCGCAGGGCAGCAGACGGGTTACCATAGGGGCAATGCATGTCACTCGGCTGACAGTGAAGAACTTCAAACGGTTCGAGGCGACCTCCTTCGAACTCGGCCGGTTCAACGTGGTGGTCGGCCCGAACAACTCGGGGAAATCGACGGTCCTTCAGGCAATGTCTCTGCTCCAGTTCTGCATTCGCAGCACCTTGCGGAAGAGGAATTCCTCCTATGAGCTGACCAACATCTCTTTGGGCCAGGAGGAGTTCGCGGTGATCCCGGTTGCGGAGCCGCTGGATCTCTGGAGAGATCGAAAGGCCCAGAAGGGCGGCAAGCACATCAAGATCGAGATCGAAGCTCAACTGGACTCCGGCACGTCAATTTCGTTTCCCATAGACCTGACGTACAACCGGTTTGGGATTCAGCCGATGCTCACTCGGGGCAAGGAGGAGGATCTTGCCGGGCTGAACATTGCCTTCGTCCCCGGCTACGTCGGGTTTCTGCCGCGCGAAGAGCGCCGCACCCCGGCAGTCCGTCAGAGCCTCACCGCACAAGGCCGCCACGGGGAGATCATTCGGAACATCCTTTTGGACCTGCGGGACGCTCCGGAGTCGTACGAGCAGTTCCGCTCCTTGCTTAGAGAAGTGTTCCCCGACATCGAGTTGATCGAGCCTGCTTTCGATGAGAAGGCCGACTTGTACATTCAAGTGCGGTACCTCGAAGACGGCCTTGAGGACGAGCGGAGGCGGAGAGCCTCGCGAGGTTTGGACCTGATCTCGGCTGGGAGCGGCTTTCATCAGTTTCTCCAGATCTTCTCGAATGTCCTCGCAATGAAGCCGACGGCGCTGCTGCTGGATGAGCCTGACGCGCATCTGTTTCCGGCTCTGCAAAGAGAGGTCCTGCGGATCTTGCAGGCCCTGGTACGGGACCGGAAGGTCGAGCAGGTCCTGCTGGCGACCCACTCGTCGGAGGTAGTCTCGCGAGTGCCTCCCAGCCAAGTCCTGGTGGTCGGACCCGACCCACCGCGCCGGCTGTCGTCTCGGGAGGACCTCCCACCGCTGTTGGAGACCCTCGGATCCGTGGACAACATGGCTCTGCTGGGGATCCGAGTGTGCGGCCGGGTGATCCTCGTGGAGAGCCGGGAAGATGAACAGATCCTCGGCGCGTTTCTGCGAAGACTGTGGGCTGCTGACCAGTATCGTCGCTTCGCCTCACGGGTGGTCTTCATCCCGGTGAACGGCTCGCCGCTGAATCGCGATGTGGATTCCATCGCAGGCGCACTAACAACCGTGCTCGGGCCGGAGACGCCGCTATCGCTGTTCGTGCTCGCTGACCGGGACTACCTCTTCGACGAGGATCGCCAACAACGCCTCGACCAGGGCAATGCCAGGCCCCGGCAGCGGTGGTTCATCTGGCGAAGGACAGAGATCGAGAGCTATCTTCTCCACCCCGCACCGCTGCTGCGTCTCGTACGGCAATCCGTCCGGGAACCGTTGTTTGAACCCAAGGAAGCCGAGGTTCTCAGCCTGCTGGAGCAGTGCCTGGAGGCCAGCCGGGTAACCGCCTTAGACAAGCTGATGAATCGCTTTGACAGGCAGGAAAGGGGCCGTGAGCCATCGACTTGCCGCCAGCTCGCTGAGGAATACCTCAGGAGGGAGTGGAACGGCTCTCGGCGGCTGTCCCTATGCGATGCCAAGGAGGTCGTCCTGCCTTGCCTTAGGGATGCAGTGTGTCAAGCCTATAAGGTGTCGTTCTCTAACGCTCACCTGGCGTCGATGTTTGAGCCGGACGAGATCGACGATGAAGTGAAGGAACTGGCTGCGGAGCTGCTCAGGTTCGCCGGGATGTAGCGCCGCAGCACGGCGACCGAGACATTTGAACCGGCTACGCACGTAGGCTCTTGGCGGGTGGCTTTCTCGGACGCGGGTTCGACTCCCGCCGCCTCCACCAGACGGTCCTGCTTCACCGCCGCGATCTGGCGGCGGCCTCTTCCCGCGCCAGCGCCTCATGCAGAAGCATCTTCATGAACGTCTGGTAGCCGATGCCCTTCGTCTCGGACAGTCTCCGCGCCCGGTCAATGTCTTCGAGCGGGATGCGGATGGTGATGTTCTTCGACGCTCGGGCCTGGCGCGCCAGCCTCAACGCCACCCCCCTTTGGGCGGTCCCCTGAGCCATGGCGTCCAGGAGGTTCTTCTCGACCATGCCGTGCTGCTGGTCCCACCACCGGGCTTCGTCCTTCTCCGAGTCGAACTTCGGAACCGTCCTAGTCCGCTTCATTGTTCAACCCCTTTCGCCGGAAGTAGGCGCCCCGGAGCCTCTTGCCAGCGGGCCGGGCGGTGATCACTCGAACCGCATCTCCGCGCACGCTCCACACCACGACCAATACTCTGAGGCTGTTCGTGTGTCCCAGGGAGGTCCATCGCTCCTCTCCGCCGACCACCTCGTAGTTCACGTCAAACGGGTCATTCAGCAGCGCCTGCTCGGCCTCATCGGGCGTCACGTGATGCCGGGCGATGTGCGCCACGTTGGCCCGGTCCCAATCGAACTCCAGCGCCGCCTCTTCGGGCCACAGCTACAGTATATGTATGTTGTCCCTACGCTTCAAGCCCGCCAATCGGGCTCCTCACTGCGGGAGGCGCCTGTGCCGCCGTTCGACTCCCGCCGCCTCCACCAAGTGCTCTGCAACGGCCATGCGGCAATGCGGGCTGCGCCGGAGGGAAGGCCCAGCGCAACACGCTATCGGGGAACGCGCTCCACCGGGACGACGCACGCGCCGGAGGCAAGAGCCGCCAACGCCTGGGCGGCTATATCGCGGATCACCTGGAGGGCCTCCTGGCCGGGCCCCGGCGCCCTTCGGTAGCTCGCCGCAAGTTCGCCCGCCAGCGCGCGAGTCTTGCCCCAGTTGACCGTGAAGTTGCCCGCGCCGTCGGTCTCGTAAACCCACGCCACCAGCCCATACTCGGCCAAGGAAGGTTCCGCCCTCAAGGGGAAGCTATCCCAGATAATCAGCTCTGGCCTTCCGTCTCCGTCTCGATCCGCTATCCAGGACAAGGGCGAGCTGCCGAAGCGCTGGAGAGTGCGCCAGCCCACCGTGCTGGTCCCAAGGCAGAATCCCCGGTGAGGTTCCTTCTCTTGCGGTCGCGTTACTCCGACCGTGACGGTCCAGTACCGGCCGCTGCCGGAAGCTCCCTCGGCACGCACCGCAAAGCTGGTGCCCTTCGAGGGCCTCCTCAGCCACGCATCGGCGGGAACAGCCTCACAGGGACCAGCATGGTCCTCGCCTCGGAGCCAAACGAAGCCGTGTTCAGGGACGCCCATGGCCACGTGCCGCGGCGCCATCAGGCAGCTCGGAGGCGGTCCGCCGTACACGCCAGCAGAGACCGGTTCCATGAGGAGCGCCACGGCGAGGAATCTGAGCATATACCTCCCGTGCGCCGAGCCTGGCGGCGATCCGCGTGCCGGCTGAAGCCGGCCCCACTTCCGCCGGCTACTCGGCTTCGAAGGTTTCCAGTCCCGGGGCTTCTTCGGGCAGGCCGCCGGCGTAGTGGACGCGGGTCTCCTCGGCGTAGCCTTCCAGCCCCTCGCCGAAGCCGGGTTCGCCTTCCGCCGGGAGTTCTTCCTCCAGCTCCTCGCCCGCGATCTTGATACGGCGGTAGTAATCCATGCCGGTTCCGGCGGGAATCAGCCGCCCCATGATCACGTTCTCCTTGAGGCCCCGCAGGTAGTCCACCTTGCCATTGATGGCCGCCTCGGTGAGCACCCGGGTGGTCTCCTGGAAGGAGGCCGCCGAGATGAAGGAATCGGTGGACAGCGAGGCCTTGGTGATACCCAGCAGCACGGCCCGGCCCTTGGCCGCCCGGCCGTCGGCCGCCACCACCCGGTCGTTCTCCTCGCGGAACCTGAACTTGTCCACCACCTCTTCGGGGAGGAACTCGGTGTCGCCGATGTCCTCGATCTTCACCCAGCGCATCATCTGGCGGACGATGACCTCGAGGTGCTTGTCGTTGATGTTGACGCCTTGCAGCCGGTAGACCTCCTGGATCTCATTGACCAGGTACTTCTGGAGCTCGGTTTCGCCCAGCACGTCCAGGATGTCGTGCGGGTTGCGGGGACCGTCCATGAGGGGATCGCCGGCCCGGACGCGCTCGCCTTCCTGCACGTTGATGTGCACGCCCCGGGGAACAGAGTAATCGCGCTCCTGCTCATCGTCGCCGCGAATGATGATCTTGCGGGCGCCCTTGCTGACCTCGCCGTACTTGACCACGCCGTTGATCTCGCTGATGACCGCGGTCTCGCGCGGCTTGCGGGCCTCGAACAACTCCACCACGCGGGGCAGGCCGCCGGTGATGTCCTTGGTCTTGGTGGTGGCGCGGGGGATCTTGGCCAGCACGTCGCCGGCGTGAACCTCCTCGCCGTCCTTGATCATCAGGTGGGCGTGGGTGGGCATGAGGTAGCTCTTCTCTTCCCCGCGGCCGCCGCTGGGCGGCCGGACCACCAGCTTAGGCAGGCGCTTCTCGTCGGGGGAGTCGGTGACCACCCAGTGCGACATGCCGGTGATTTCGTCCATCTGCTCCTGGAGGGTGACGCCTTCCATCAGGTCCCGGAAGTGCACCACGCCGCTGACCTCGGTGAGGATGGAGAAGGTATACGGGTCCCACTCCAGCAAGACGTCGTTGGCGTTCACCCGCTGTCCGTTCTCGAAGCGCACCTTGGCCCCGTAGACCACCTGGTAGCGCTCTTTCTCGCGGCCCTTCTCGTCCACCACCGCCAGGATGCCGTTGCGATTCATGACCACCAGATCACCGGGCTTGTTGCGGACGGTGGCGATGTTAATATACTTGGCGAAGCCGTCGCTCTTGGCGTCCTGGGTGGACTGCTCGGCCACCCGGGTGGCCGCGCCGCCGATGTGGAAGGTGCGCATGGTGAGCTGCGTGCCCGGCTCGCCGATGGACTGCGCCGCGATCACCCCCACCGCCTCGCCCCGCTCCACCAGCCGGCCCGTGGCCAGGTTGCGCCCGTAGCAGAGCTGGCAGGCGCCCCGCTTGGACTCGCAGGTCAGCACGGAGCGGATCTTCACCCGGTCCTTGCCGGCCTTGTCGATCTGAGCCGCCAGCTCCTCGCTGATTTCCTGGTTAATCCCCACGATGAGGTTGCCCTCATAATCCAACTGGTCCTCCAGGACCACCCGGCCCACGATGCGATCGCGCAGCGGCTCGATGATCTCGCCCGACTCCACGATAGGCTCGACGTAGATGCCGTTGGCGGTGCCGCAGTCGGTCTCGGTGACGATCACGTCCTGAGCCACGTCCACCAGGCGGCGCGTGAGGTAGCCGGAATCCGCGGTCTTCAGCGCCGTGTCCGCCAGGCCCTTGCGCGCCCCGTGGGTGGAGATGAAGTACTGCAAGACGTTCAGGCCTTCGCGGAAGTTGGCGGTAATGGGCGTCTCGATGATGTCGCCGGAGGGCTTGGCCATCAGGCCGCGCATGCCCGAAAGCTGGCGGATCTGCTGCTTGCTGCCGCGCGCGCCCGAGTCGGCCATGATGTAAATGGGATTCAGGTAACGGCCCGTGCGGTCGTCCTCCTCCATCACCTTGAACATCTCCTCGGAGACGCGCTCGGTGACCTTGGACCAGATCTCGATGATCTTGTTGAGACGCTCGCCGTTGGTGATGGCCCCTTCCTGGTACTGGGTCTGGACGTTCATCACCTCGTGCTCGGCATCCCGCACCAGCGTGGCTTTCTGCAACGGCACCACCATGTCGTCGATGCCGATGGAGATGCCGGCCCGGGTGGCATAGTGAAAGCCCAGGTCCTTGACCTTGTCCAGCACCTGAACGGTGGTCTGGAGTCCGAACCGCAGGTAGCAGTATTGCACCAGTTGGGTGAGGCCCTTCTTCTTGAGCAGGCCGTTGACGAAGGGCATCTCCTCGGGCAGCACGTCGTTGAGGATGACGCGACCCACCGTGGTGTCCATCTCCTGCTTGCTGTACTCGACCGGCTCGCTGTGCAGCACGTTCTGGCTGTCAAAGGCCTTGTCCAGGTCCAGCACCTTGCCGCTGTAGCGCAGCCGGATAGGCGTGAGGGTCCCCACCTCGCCCATCTCCAGCGCGATCAGCACCTCTTCGGGAGAGGCGAACTTCTTGCCCTCGCCCTTGCTGCCGGGCCGGGCCTTGGTGAGGTAGTACAGTCCCAGCACCATGTCCTGGGTGGGCACCGCAATGGGGGCCCCGTGCGCCGGCGAGAGGATGTTGTTGGAGGACAGCATCAGGGTAGCCGCCTCGATCTGCGCCTCCGGCGACAAGGGGATGTGGACCGCCATCTGGTCGCCGTCGAAGTCAGCGTTGAAGGCCGTACACACCAGCGGGTGGATGCGGATGGCTTTGCCCTCCACCAGCACCGGCTCGAAGGCCTGGATGCCCAAACGGTGCAGCGTGGGCGCGCGGTTCAGCAGGATGGGATGGTCTTTGATGACCTCCTCGAGGATGTCCCACACCACCGCGTCCTGCTGCTCGACCAGCTCCTTGGCCTGCTTGATGGTGGTGCAGTGGCCGCGCTGCTCCAGCCGGTGGTAGATGAAAGGCTTGAACAACTCCAGGGCCATCTTCTTGGGCAGGCCGCACTGATGGAGCTTCAGCTCCGGCCCCACCACGATGACCGAGCGGCCGGAGTAGTCCACGCGCTTGCCCAGCAGGTTCTGGCGGAAGCGGCCCTGCTTGCCCTTGAGGTTGTCGGAGAGCGATTTCAGGGGCCTGTTGTTGGCGCCGCGCAACACGCGGCCCCGCCGGCCGTTGTCGAACAGGGCGTCCACCGCCTCCTGGAGCATGCGCTTTTCGTTTCGGACGATCACGTCCGGGGCGTGCAGCTCGATGAGCTTCTTCAGGCGGTTGTTGCGGTTGATGACCCGGCGGTAGAGATCGTTCAGGTCGGAGGTGGCGAAGCGGCCGCCGTCCAGCGGGACCAGGGGGCGCAGCTCCGGCGGGATCACCGGGATAGCCTCCAGGATCATCCACTCCGGCTTGTTGCCGGACTTGCGGAAGCTCTCCACCACGCGCAGCCGTTTGGCGAACTTGAGTTTCTTCTGCTGGGAGGTCTCGGTCTGCATGCGGTCGCGCAATTCCTGGCTGAGGGCGTCCAGGTCGATCTTCCGGAGCAGCTCCTTGATGCCCTCGGCGCCCATCATGGCGACGAACTTGCCCGCGTGCTCGGCCTCCAGTTGGCGCTTCTTCTCGTCGGTGATGACCTCGGCCTTGCTGATGCCAGGGGCCTCGCCGGGATCCACCACCACGAAGGCCTCGAAGTACAACACCCGCTCCAGTTCGCGCAGGGTGATGTCCAGCAGGTAGCCGATGCGGCTGGGCAGACCCTTGAAGAACCACACGTGGGAGCAGGGACTGGCCAGCTCGATGTGCCCCAGCCGCTCGCGCCGCACCCGCGAGAGGGTCACTTCCACCCCGCACTTGTCGCAGATGACGCCGCGGTGCTTCATGCGCTTGTACTTGCCGCACAGGCACTCCCAGTCGGCCACCGGCCCGAAGATGCGGGCGCAGAACAGGCCGTCCCGCTCGGGCTTGAAGGTGCGGTAGTTGATCGTCTCGGGCTTGGTGACTTCCCCGTGGGACCAACTGCGGATCTTCTCCGGAGAGGCCAGGCTGATGCGGATGGAATCGAAGTCCGCGATCCAGTTGGCCCTATCGTACGGCGAGGATCGGTACAATGTCTGTCTCCTTGTCCAGGGCCTGTAGCCAGTAGCCTGTAGCTTGTGGGTGTCCGCCGCGTCCTACAGGCTACGAGCTACAGGCCACAGGCTGCTCTCAGTCGGCCGCCAGCGCGGTGTCTTCCACCTCGCGCGGCTTCTTCATCAACTCCACATCCAGGCACAGCGACTGCAACTCGCGAATCAGCACGTTGAAGGACTCGGGCACGCCGGGTTCGGCGGCCGCCTCGCCCTTCACGATGGCTTCGTATATCTTGGCGCGGCCATATACGTCATCAGACTTGGCCGTCAGCAGCTCCTGGAGAATGTAGGCGGCGCCGTAGGCCTCCAGCGCCCACACCTCCATCTCCCCGAAACGCTGCCCGCCGAACTGCGCCTTGCCGCCCAGCGGTTGCTGGGTGATCAGCGAATAGGGCCCGATGGAGCGGGCGTGGATCTTGTCGTCCACCAGGTGCGACAGCTTCATCATGTAGATGTAGCCCACCGTCACCGGCTGCTCGAAGGGCTGTCCGCTCAGTCCGTCGTGCAGCAGCACCTTGCCGGAGGTGGGCAGCCCCGCCTCCTTCAACTGGGCCTTGATGTCCCGCTCCATGGCCCCGTCAAAGACCGGGGTGGCGAAATAACGTCCCAGGGTGTGGGCCGCCCAGCCCAGGTGCGTCTCCAGGATCTGGCCCACGTTCATGCGCGAGGGCACGCCCAGGGGATTCAGCACGATCTCGACCGGCGTGCCGTCCGGCAGGTGGGGCATGTCCTCCTCGGGCACGATCTTGGCGATGACGCCCTTGTTGCCGTGCCGGCCCGCCATCTTGTCGCCCACACTCAGCTTGCGCTTCATGGCGACGTAGCACTTCACCAGCTTGATCACGCCCGGGGGCAACTCGTCGCCCTTCTTCAGCTTGGCCACCTTTTCGTCGGTGATCTTCTCCAGCACCGCGATCTGCCGCGAGGTCATCTCCTCGATTTCGTCGATCTGCTCGTTCAGCCGGGGCTCCTTGTCCTTGAGCTTCATGCGCTTCAGATCGCGGGCACGGAGGCGCTCGATGACCTCGCGGTTCAGCTCGAGGCCCTTGGAGAGCAGGCGCTTGTTGGTCTTCTCGTCGTGCAGATCGACCAGCAGTTGGCGGCCGGTCAGCAGGCCGGCCAGGCGCTTGGCGCGCTCGTCGTTGAGGATCCGCTTCTCATCCTCGAGGTTGCGCTGCAAGCGGGCAATCTCCTCCTCCTGAATCTGCTTGGAGCGCTCGTCCAGCTCGGCCCCCTTGCGCGAGAACACCTTACAGTCCACCACCGTACCCTCGATGCCGGGGGGGCAGTACAGCGAGGCGTCCTTGACGTCGCCGGCCTTCTCGCCGAAAATGGCGCGCAGCAGCTTCTCCTCGGGGGTCAACTGGGTCTCACCCTTGGGTGTGACCTTGCCCACCAGGATGTCGCCCGGCTTGACGGTGGCGCCGATGCGGATGACGCCGCTCTCGTCCAGGTTGCGCAAGAAGTTCTCGGCGATGTTGGGGATGTCGCGGGTGATCTCCTCGGGCCCCAGCTTGGTGTCCCGGGCCTCGATCTCGAACTCCTCAATGTGGATGGAGGTGTAGTAGTCTTCCCGCACCAGCTTCTCGCTGACCACCACGGCGTCCTCGAAGTTGTACCCGCGCCAGGGCATGAAGGCCACCAGCACGTTGCGCCCCAGCGCCAGCTCGCCGGCGTCGGTGCAGGGCCCATCGGCCAGCACGTCGCCCTTGCGCACCCGCGCACCCCGCTGCACGATGGGCTTCTGGCTGATGCAGGTGTTCTGGTTGGAGCGCTTGAACTTGATGAGCTGGTAGATATCGGCGCCCACCTCGCGGGAAAGCTGTCCCTCGTGGACGTTGCCTTCCACGCGCACGATGATGCGCTCGCTGTCCACCGAATCCACCACTCCCGAGCGCCGGCAGATGACCACCGCGCCGGAGTCGCGCGCCGTCACCTCCTCCATGCCGGTGCCCACAAAAGGCGCCTCGGCGCGCAGCAGGGGCACGGCCTGGCGCTGCATGTTGGACCCCATCAGGGCGCGGTTGGCGTCGTCGTTCTCCAGGAAGGGGATCAGGCTGGTCGCCACCGAGACCAGTTGTTTGGGGCTGACGTCCATGTGCTCGATCTCTTCGCGGTGCCGCAGCATGGTGTTGCCCGCCTGGCGCGCGTTGACCAGGTCGGGGACGATGCGCCCCTTCTCGTTCAGCTCGACGTTGGCCTGGGCTATGGTGTACTTGTCCTCCTCCCAGGCCGAGAGGTAATGGGGATGAGCCTCGAACTCGGCCGGCTGCTTCCTGGCGCTCAGCTCGCGGCTGACCCGCTCGGCCTCCTGACGCTCCATCACCTGCCCCACCCGGAAGGAAGTGTCCCCGGGGTTGGTGACGCGCACTTCGTCCACCACCGCGCCATGGAGGACCCGGCGGTAAGGGCTCTCGATGAAACCGTACTCGTTGATGCGCGCATAGCAGGACAGCGAGGAGATCAGGCCGATGTTCGGACCTTCCGGGGTCTCGATGGGGCAGATGCGGCCGTAGTGGGTGGCGTGCACGTCGCGCACTTCGAAGCCCGCCCGCTCCCGCGACAGCCCGCCCGGACCCAGCGCCGACAGCCTGCGCTTGTGAGTAATCTCCGACAGCGGGTTGGTCTGGTCCATGAACTGCGAGAGCTGGCTGGAACCGAAGAACTCGCGAATAGCGGCCATGACCGGCTTGGCGTTCACCAGGTCGTGCGGCATGGCCGTGGACATCTCCTGGTACACCGACATCTTCTCCTTGATGGCCCGCTCCATCCGCACCAGGCCGATGCGGAACTGGTTCTCCAGCAGCTCGCCCACGGCGCGCACGCGCCGGTTGCCCAGGTGGTCGATGTCGTCCACCGCCAGGGCCGACACCTTGCGCAGTCTCAGCAGGTAGCGGATGACGGCGTAGAAGTCCTCCGGCTCCAGGGTGCGCCGGTCCAGGGGGGTGGCGTCGGCGCGGTCGTACAGCTTGATGTTGAACTTCATGCGCCCCACGCGCGAGAAGTCGTACTTGCGCGCATCGAAGAACATGCCCTGGAACAACTGGTTGGCGGTGTCCAGGGTAGGGGGATCGCCCGGCCGCAGCTTGCGATAGATCTCCAGCAGCGCGTCGCTCTGCGATTTCACCGGGTCCTTACGGAGCGTGGCGGTGACCACCGTGCCGGCGTCGTCGCGCTCCGGGAACAAGACCTCGAAACCGGGAATACCGCATTCGATGAACCGCGACACGGCCGCGGCGGTCAGCTCCTGGTTGGCGTCCAGCAGCACCTCGCCGGTGGACATGTCCACCACGTCGGCGGCCACAGAGGCCCCCTCCAGGTCGGCCGTGGCCACCTCCACCTGCTCGATGCGGGCCTTCTGGATCTCCCGCAGCAGGGCCCCGGTCAGCTTCTTGCCGGCCGGCACCAGGGTCTCCCCGCCCCGGCCCGTCACCGCGTGCGACAGCCTCACCCCCAGCAGGTTGCTGGGCGGCGACTCCCGGTCCTTAGAGGCGGGCGGGACATGCCACAGCAGCCGGCCGTTCTGGATGCTGATCTTGTCCACCCGGTAGAAAGTGCGCAGGATCTGCTCGTCAGTCTTCAGCCCCAGCGCCCGCAGGAACACCGTGCCATAGAACTTGCGCTTGCGGTCGATGCGAACGTGCAGCAGGTTCTTGAGGTCGTACTCGAACTCCACCCAGCTTCCCCGGTAGGGGATGATCTTGCCCAGGTAGTAGCCCTGCGCGGGGACGCGCTCAAAGAACACGCCCGGGGAGCGGTGCAACTGGGAAACAATCACCCGCTCGGTCCCGTTGATGATGAAGGTGCCGTTATCGGTCATCAGCGGGATCTCGCCGAAAAACACTTCCTGTTCCTTGATGTCCCGCACCGTGCGGGCGCCGCTCTCGGCATCCTTGTCGTAGACCGTCAGGCGGATGGTGACCTTCAGCGGCGCGGCATAGGTCATGCCGCGCTCCTCGCACTCGGGCACGTCGTACTTCAGTTGCAGGCTCACCGGGTCGCCGCAGCGGTTGCAGAAGGTGACGATGTTCTTGTTGAAGGCGCCGCAGTGGTGGCACAGGATCTCGCCGGCGTGATAGGGATCGGTGCGGATGGTGGCCCCGCAACTGGGGTTGCGGCAGGTGGAGCGCAGGTGGTGCAGGCCCTTGAGGTTGCCGCACTTGCACTCCCAGTTGCCGATGGAGTAGTCCACGAACTCCAGTTGGCTAAGACCCCGGAAATCGGTGATAGGAAAAACCGAGGCGAAGACGCTTTGCAGCCCGACGTCGTCCCGCTCGCTGGGCAGCAGGTCCATTTGCAGGAAGCGCTCGTAAGACTTCTTCTGCACCTCGATCAGGTTGGGGATGGGGATCGAGGTCTTGATGCGGGAAAAGTCAATGCGCTCCTTGGGAGCGCCGCTGGCCGGATTCAGCATCGTGTCGTTTACTCCTCGCAGCCGCCAGGCTGCAGCACCGCGAAACTACAACACCCTCGGTAGCGGCCGGAGCCGCTGCCCGGACGCAGCCGCCCCGCGGGCGGCCGCCAGGCCATATCGCGCGCCCAAAAACGAACCCCCGCCAAGACACGGTATGGGGAATCGCCAGGAACCGCCGGGGAGCACCGGCAGACGGAACTCCGCCGGGACTATGGGCAGACTGAAGACACCCGTAGGGTATGCGAGGTTCACTGGCACTCGTCGTGGAAAGTCCGCTTGCCTATCGTGTTCAGTTTAGCAGACTCCCGGCCCGGGCGTCAAACCCCTGCTGTGGGAGGTTTTCCCCCAATCCTGGGAGCGCCTGCCAAAGCCGGGTCGGCCCCGGCCGCCGCCTATTTCACTTCCACGGTGGCGCCGACTTCAGTGAACTTCTTCCGAATGGCCTCCGCCTCTTCCTTGTTCACGCCTTCCTTGACGGGCTTGGGCGCGCCGTCCACCAAGTCCTTAGCCTCCTTCAGGCCCAGGCTGGTAACCTCGCGGACCGCCTTGATAACGTTGATCTTGTTGGCTCCCGCCGCCGTCAGGAGGACCGTGAACTCGGTCTGCTCCTCGGCCGCCGGGGCCGCCGCAGCCGCCGCCACCGGCGCCGCCGCCGCGGCCGCCGCCGCCGAGACCCCCAGCCGCTGCTCCAGCGCCTTCACCAGCTCGGCAGCCTCCAGCAGCGTCAGCCCCTGAATCTGATCCGCAATTGCGTTAATGTCCGCCATGTCTCTCAACTCCTTGGCTTGTAGCTTGTAGCTTGTGGCCTGTAGTCGGTCCTGGCTGAGCGGCCCGCCGCCCGCGACAGGCTACGAGCTACAGGCTACCCGCCCTCATTCCGAAAACTTGTTGTCCTTCACGCCTTGCTCGACCACCACCGCCAGGTTCCGCCCCACTCCGGAGAGCGCCACGACCAGCCGCTGCGCTGGCGCCTGGATGAGGAACAGCACCCTGGCCAGCAGTTCCTCTCGCGGGGGCAAACTGGCCAGTTGCTGGATGGAGGCCACGTCGATGGCCCGGCCCTCGACCATGCCCGCCCGGAAAGTGAAACTGGGGTTGCCCTTGGCGTAGGTGGTCAGGGCCTTGGCCAGCGCCACCGGGTCGGCCGCGGTGTGAACCAGCGAGGTCATGCCTCTCAGCCCTTGGAGCAGGTCCTGGGCGGAGGTGCCCTCGGCGGCCTTCGCCGCCAGGTTGTTCTTGATCACCTGGTAGCGGCCGCCCGCGCCGCGCACCACTTTGCGCAGCTCGAAATCCTGAGCCACGGTGAGCTTGTCGAAGCCGGTCACGAAAACGTGCCGGGCCGCGGCCAGTTGGCGCCGCAGGGATTCGACTTGCTTGTGCTTGTCGGAACGTTTCTTCATGATCTGCCTCCGCGCCCGGTCACAGCATCCGCGTGTTGTAGGGCGTCACGTCCAGGTGCACGCCTGGTCCCATGGTGGAGCACAGGGTGGCGCTGCGGACGTACTTGCCCTTGGCCGCCGCCGGCTTGGCCTTGACCACGGCTTGAATGAGGCTCTGGGCATTCTCCACGAGCTTGGGCGCGGAGAAGCTCACCTTGCCGACCGGAGCGTGGATGATGCCGGTCTTGTCCACCCGGAACTCGACTTTGCCGGCCTTGATCTCGCGCACCGCCCGGCTGACCTCCATGGTCACCGTGCCGGTCTTGGGGTTGGGCATCAGACCGCGCGGGCCCAGCACTTTGCCCAGACGGCCCACCGAGCGCATCATGTCGGGGGTGGCGATGACGGCGTCGAAGTCCATCCAGCCGCCCTGGATCTTCTGGACCATCTCCTCGCCGCCCACCAGGTCGGCTCCGGCCTCCTCGGCCTCCTTCTGGCGGTCGCCGCCGGCGATCACCAGGACGCGCTTGGACCTGCCCAGACCGTTGGGCAGCACCACCGTGCCGCGCACCATCTGGTCGGCGTGCTTGGGATCGACGCCCAGGCGCAGGTGGACTTCCACGGTTTCGTCGAACTTGGCGAACTTGACCTTCTGCACCAGCTCGACGGCTTCTTCCAGGGTGTAGGAACGGGAGGTAATCTGCTGGGCGGCAGCGTTGTATCGCTTACCAGACTGGCGTGCCATATTTCCTCATTGGTCCGAACGGCCTCAGCCGTGTGTGGCCTCCGCCTCCCACTGAGTACGGGAATGCGTGCGTTGGATCCGGCGAAAGATCAGTATAGCAAGAATCACCCGCCGGGCGGGACCCGCCTCCTCAGACGACTTCCACTCCCATGCTCCGGGCGGTGCCCTTGACGCAGGCCACCGCCGCTTCCAGAGTGAAGCAGTTCAGATCCGGCATCTTCTGCCTGGCGATCTCCTCGACCTGCTTCACGGTAATCCGTCCCACTTTGTTCTTGTTGGGCTCCGGCGAGCCCTTGGCCAGACTGCTGGCCCGCTTGATCAACACCGGCACCGGCGGGGTCTTGACCACGAACGTGAAGGAGCGGTCCGAGAAGATGGTGATCACCACGGGGATGATCAGCCCTTCCTGGTCCTTGCCCGACGTCTTGGCGTTGAAGGCCTTGCAGAAGTCCATGATGTTGACGCCCTGCGGGCCCAGGGCCGTGCCCACCGGCGGGGCCGGGGTGGCCTTGCCGGCCGGGATTTGCAGCTTGACCTGTCCAGTCGCTCTTTTTGCCATTGAAACCTCGAACGGCCTGTGGCTTGTAGCTTGTAGCTGGTGGGGGGCACCCGCGCTACCGGCTACAGGCCACAGGCAACAAGCTCTTCAAATCTTCTCCACCTGCCCGAACTCCAGCTCCACCGGGGTGGCCCGCCCGAAGATGGTCACCAGCACCCGCACGGTGTTGCGCTCGGCATTGACCTCGTCAACCTTGCCCGAGAAGTTGGTGAAGGGGCCGTCGGTGATGCGGACGGTCTCGTTCTTCTCGAAGGTCTGCTTGGGCCGGGGCCGCTCGGCGGAGCTGGCCTGCCGGTAGAGGACCTCGTTGACCTCGGTGGCGGTCAGCGGCACCGGGGTGTTGCCGCCGCCCACGAAACCGGTCACGCGGGGAGTGGACTTGACCGCGTGCCACAGGTCGTCATCCATCTCCATTTCCACCAGCACGTAGCCGGGATACATCATCCGCTTGCTGGTGACCTTCTTGCCGCCGCGCACCTCCACCACCTCCTCGGTGGGGATCAGGATCTGCCCGATGCGCTCGGAGTAACCGAAGGCCTGGGCCCGGCCGCGCAGCGAGTCCGCCACCTTCTGCTCGAAGCCCGAGTAGGTGTGGATGATATACCAGTTCTTGCTGGAGGGCTCGCCGGAGGGAACCGCCTCCGACGGCTGGGCAGACTCCGCCGCCTCCGGCTCAGCGCCGGGTTCGGCTTCAGGCTCGGCGGACTGGGCCGGAGGAGACTCCTCGGCCGGCTGCCCGCCCGGTTCCTCAGTCAAGTTCAACTCCTCTGCCTCTGCCATACCGGCACCGCCTAGGTCTTGGTGAAGAGATCGAACACCTTGGTGATGGTTCGGCCCAGGGCCATGTCCACCACGGCGAAGTAGGCCGCGAAGGCGAACACCGTGACAATCACCACCAGGGTCGTAGCCCGCACCTGCTTGCGGCTAGGCCAGGTGACCCGCCGCATCTCGGCGTGCAGGTCCTTGACGAACTCCTTGATCGCGCTCCAGCGCGCACTGAGCTTTCCAGGCAGCGTTTTGTCAGCCATGTGTTCCGCTCGCTTACTCCCGTCGGCCCCGCCGCGGATCGTGGACTGGCAGGGGCGGAGGGATTCGAACCCCCACTCGCGGTTTTGGAGACCGCCGGTCTACCGTTAAACCTACGCCCCTGCAAAGGGCCGCTCGCCGACGCCATTCCGCCGGCGGCTCCTACCAGTGTACTCCATTTGCGCCCCCCGGGGGTTCGCGGCCCACACCCGCCGCGCGCATGCGCCCGCCTCCGGCGGCGTATTCCTACTTGATCTCCCGGTGCGGCTGGTGCTTGCGGCAGAAGGGGCAGTACTTCTTCAGCTCCAGCCGCTCGCTGGTGGTCTTCTTGTTCTTGGTGCTGGTGTAGTTGCGACGCTTGCACTCGCTGCACTGAAAGGTGATGATCTCGCGTGGCATGATTCCCTCTTGTTGCGTGTGGCTTGTAGCTTGTGGCTTGTTGCGTGTAGGTTGTGGCTTGTAGCCTGTAGGGGTTGAGCGGAACGCCCGCCGCCTACAAGCTACGGGCTACTGGCTACAAGCTCCTTTCACTCCACCACCTCGGTCACCGTGCCGGCGCCCACCGTGCGGCCGCCCTCGCGGATGGCGAAGCGCAGCCCCTTGTCCATGGCCACCGGCGTGATCAGCGCCACTTCCAGGTTCACGTTGTCGCCC
>Ga0194112_10004943_pt1 | contig 18076 bp, 15 predicted proteins | sample TA2MahC400mmetaG_FD_146191 | JGI IMG/M metagenome (GOLD analysis project Ga0194112, IMG submission 146191) | Freshwater microbial communities from Lake Tanganyika, Tanzania - TA2015016 Mahale Deep Cast 400m | ecosystem: Environmental > Aquatic > Freshwater > Lake | place: Tanzania: Lake... | reverse complement strand
ACCTCCGGGCCCTTGGTCGGGCTGAGGATCGGCAGATCGTATTCCTGGTCGTTCAAATGCAGTTTGGCGGTCTTGTCGGCCATGCAAGGCGTCCCTTCCGGCTAGGCCTGGCGTCCATCGTCAATTCCGTCAGACGGCCTGGCAAGTGGAGGCAGGCTTCAGCCTGCCAAATCGGTCTGGTCCTGAAGCCGGGCCAGCGTTTCATCGCGGCCAAGCGAAGTCATCATGTCGAACACACTGGGGGTGGCACTGGTCCCGGCCAGGGCGGCCCGAAGAGGGCCCGCGATCTTGCCAAGTCCGACGCCGTTCTGCTCTGCGACTTGCTTGGCTGCCTCCTCAAGGTCATGTCGCGTCCAGCTAACATTCTGCAGTGCGGCAGTCAATGAGACCAGCATACCACGGGATACCGTGTCCAGGTTCTTCGCCGCCTTTTCCTCCACGGTCACGGGACGGTCGATCATGGCGAAACGCGCCTGATCCAGCAGCGCCGGCAGGGTTTTCGCCTTTTCCTTCAGGGCCGTCATGGCGGCCAGGATGCGCGTGCGCTGCGGTTCCGTCAGGGCCGGCGCGCCGGTCTCGGACAGATAGCCCTCCAGCGCCGCCAGCACATCCCCATCGCCCATCGCGCCGATATGGTGGCCGCTGACATGTTCCAGCTTCTTGAAGTCCAGCCGGGCTGGGGCCCGTCCGATGCCCGACAGGTCGAACCATGCGCGCGCCTGCGCGTCGTCGAACAACTCGTCATCGCCATGACTCCAGCCAAGCCGCGCCAGATAGTTGCGCATGGCCGCCGGCGGATAACCCAGCGCCGCGAACTCGTGCAGGCCGACGGCACCATGACGCTTGGACAGCTTCTTGCCGTCCTCGCCGTGGATCAGCGGGATATGGGCAAAGACCGGACGGTCCCAGCCCATCGCATCATAGATCTGGATCTGGCGGGCGGTGTTGGTCAGGTGATCGTCGCCCCGGATCACATGGGTCACGCCCATGTCGTGATCGTCCACCACCACGGCCAGCATATAGGTCGGCGTCCCGTCGCTGCGCAGCAGCACCATGTCGTCCAGCTGGTCATTGGCGACACGCACCTCGCCCTGCACCTGATCGTCGATCAGCGTTTCGCCTGCGCGCGGGGCCTTCAGGCGGATGACATGGGGCGCATCCGGCAGATCGGCGGCATCACGCCACGGGCTGACAAAGGGCTGACGCGGGTTCTCCTCGCGCCAGGCCGCGATCTCGTCGGTGGTCGAGAAGCACTGATAAGCCGTGCCGTTCTCCAGCATCTGGCGGGCCACCTCGGCATGGCGGTCCTTGCGGGCGAACTGGCTGATCGGCTCGCCGTCCCAATCCAGCCCCAGCCATTCCAGCCCCTTCAGGATTGCCGCCGTCGCCTCGGGGGTGGAGCGTGCCCGGTCCGTGTCCTCGATCCGCAGCAGGAACTTGCCGCCCCGCCCGCGCGCGTAAAGCCAGTTGAACAGCGCCGTCCGCGCCCCCCCGATATGCAGGTAACCGGTCGGCGAGGGGGCAAAGCGGGTGACGACGGGGGTCTGGGACATGACGGCCTTTGGCAAGATGTGTGGACATGGCATCGGCGGCCCGCGTTAACGCTTTGGTAAGGATGCCGTGCCATCTTTGTGCCAAGTGATAGTCAACGGGTCCCGAAAGGACAAGGATGTTGCCCCAAACGGGCGCGGCGGCGGTTCCCTTGCCCCGGACCTCCGCACGCGCGGCCCGGCCGGCCGCCGTACTGCGGGCCGGTCTGTTTCCCTGGGTGCCGGTCTGCCTGTCGGCAGGGATCGCGCTGTGGTTCCTGCGTCCGTCCCTGCTGGACGCTTCGGGCTGGAGCGCGCTGGCGCTGACGGGTCTCTTTGGCCTGACGCTGGCCCTTTGCGCGCATCGATGGGCCGAACAGGGGCGGATCGGCTGGGGCCTTGCCGATGCGCTGTACCTTGGTGCGCTGGCAGGCTGCCTTGTTCTGGCAGGGATTGCACTGACAGGTCTTCGGGCTGCCAATGTGGCGGGCCCGGTTCTGGAATGGCGCTATTACGGTCCGATCGAGGGGCGGGTGATCGAGATCGACCGCTCGTCCCGCGACCGGATGCGGCTGACTCTGGACCAGGTGCAGCTGCGCAACCTGCCGCCCGACCGCACGCCCCTGCAGGTGCGCCTGTCGCTGATGAACAAGGTGGACCTGCCGCCCCTGGGTCAGCGGGTCATGCTGACAGGGCACCTGGGCCCGCCCCCCGAGCCTGCTGCGCCCGGCAGTTTCGACTTTCGCCTTCATGCCTGGTTCGAAGGGCTGGGGGCCGTCGGTTACTCCCGCACGCCGATCATGGCCGTCAGCGCGCCGCAAGGGGGGATGTGGTGGTTGCACCGCGCCCGCATGTCGGTCAGCGCGGCGATCCGCGACCGGATCGGCGGCCAGGAGGGGGCGGTCGCGGCGGCGCTGATGACAGGTGACCGGTCCGGCATTTCCGAAACCACGAATGCCGTCATGCGGGCGTCGAACCTTTACCACATCATCTCGATCTCGGGCCTGCACATGGGCATGCTGGCGGGCTTCGTGTATGGCGCGATGCGGCTGGCGCTGGTGGCGGTGCAGGGCCTGGGGCTGGGCCTGGGGCGCCCCCTGCACAAGGTCGCCGCCGGCACCGCACTGGCCGCGGCCGCGGCCTATCTGTGGCTGTCCGGCGGCGGGGTCGCCACAGAGCGTGCGTTCATCATGGTGGCGGTGATGCTGGGCGCGATCATGGCCGACCGGCGTGCGATTTCGTTGCGAAGCGTGTCGCTGGCCGCCACGGTCATCCTGATCTATAGCCCCGAGGCAGTGACGGGCGCGGGCTTCCAGATGAGCTTTGCCGCCACCATCGCCCTGATTCTGGTCTATGGTCCCTGGGCACGCGTTGCGCCCTGCCTGCCCTTCTGGCTGCGGCCGGTGGCGATGCTGCTGGTGTCCTCGTTGGTGGCGATGCTGGCGACGTCGCCCATCGCGGCCGCGCATTTCAACCGCATGGCCCAGTACGGGATGCTGGCGAACCTGCTGGCCGTGCCGGTGATGGGGACGCTGGTGATGCCGGCGGGCGTCATCGGCGCGCTGCTCGCCCCTTTGGGGCTGGAAGCACCTGCCCTTTGGGTCATGGGGATGGGCACCCGCTGGATGCTGCTTGTGGCCGACCATGTCGCCAGCCTGGGCGGCGCTGTCTCGGCCGTGCCGATGCCGCCCCGGCCGGTCGTGCCGCTCATGGGGTTTGGTGCAGTACTGGCGATCCTGTGCTGGCGCTCCGGGCTGCGGGCGCGGCCGCTGTCGCCACCCGCCGTCGGGGTCATGCTGGGGCTGCTGATGCTGCTGTCATCGGCGGCGCTCTGGGCCACGTCCCGCCGCCCCCTGCTGCTGGTCGCTCCCGAGGCCGAGGCCGTCGGGCTGATGACGCCCCAGGGACGGGCCGTGTCCAAATCCTCGGGCGGCAGCTTCGTGATCTCGACCTGGTTGCAAGAGGATGGCGACATGGCGGATCAGGAGGGTTCAGCCGCGCGTCCCGCCTGGCAGGGAAACAAGCGGGACAGGTGGGCCGACCTGCCGGAGGATTGGCAGGTGTGGCACCTGACGGGCAAGGGCGCGGGTCCGCGCGCCGCGCAGGCCTGCCGGGCGCGCCGCATCGTGGTGGCGTCCGAGCCGGTGGCCTTGGCCGATCCCCTGCCCTGCCTGCTCCTCGACCCTCAACGGCTGCGGGCAGCCGGTGCCGTTGCGATCGGCATGACAAAATCGGGTCCGGTGGTGCAGGCCACTGCCCCGATGCTCCTGAAATCGGGGCCGCGACGGTTGCGATAAGGCGCGGCCGCCGAACGACAAAAACAACTGGGGCATGCAGCCTGAACCGCAACACCTGCCATGCCTGCGGCAACCGCCGTCCCTAGCCTGCTCTCTGACAGCTTGGCCGCAACCCGGCACAGAGCATCCGGCAGGACAAGGCCGGCCCCTGTCTGCGCTGGCTGCTGCTCCGCGACCGCAAGTCAAGCTGCACCTGGGCCGCAGCGATCCTCTTGCAGGCGGGGCCGGTCAGGACCTTCCCGTCCTGGGCAGGCTCGTGGCGCTGCCGGTCCCGTGCCGGGATGCGTGACGATCCGTCTCCGGCGCCGTCACGCCAGTTCGGCAAAGACCTTTCCAAGCGCCTTGTCCAGCTTCTCGAACATCTCGTCCATCTGCGCCTCGGTCAGGATGAAGGGTGGACACAGTACGATCGACTGGCCCAGCGGACGGCAGATCAGCCCCATGTCGGTGCAGGTGTTGGCGATACGCTCGCTGACGGACAGATGCCCCTCGAACGGGGTCTTGGTGGCCTTGTCGCGCACCGCCTCCAGCGCCCACATGAAGCCGACGCCACGATATTCGCCAATGTTGGGATTCTGCGCCAGTTGCCGCAGCCCGTCCTCCATTCGGGGCGCAAGGCGGCGGACATTGTCAGCCAGTCCCTCGTTCATCACCACGTCGATGGCCTTCAGGGCGATGGCGCAGCCGACCGGGTGGCCCGAGGCGGTGAAGCCATGCGGAAATTCCTCGATCCTTTCGACGGCGGCCTGCACGCGATCCGCCAGTTCCGGGCCCAGGATCACGGCGCCCATAGGGAACAGGCCCGCCGTCAGGTTTTTCGAACTGATGATCGCATCCGGCACGAAGTCATAGGTCTGGCTGCCCCAGGTGTTGCCCGTGCGGCCAAAGCCCGTGATCACCTCGTCCGCGATCATCGGAATGCCGTGCTTTTTCAGCACCGGCATGATGGCCTGGAAATAACCTTCCGAAGGGGGGATGACGCCGCCCGCCCCCTGCACGGGTTCGGCAAAGAAGCCCGCGATCGTGTCGGCACCCTCGCGCTGGATTGTGTCGTCCAGTTCCCGTGCCAGGCGCTGGGTGAACTGCGTCTCGGTTTCGCCCTCCTCGCCATAGCGCCAGTAGTGCGGGCAGGTCAGGTGGATGAAGCCCGGCAGCGGCAGGCCGAAGACCTCGTTATAAGGCTTGCCCGTCATGCTGGCCGACACGGCCGTGACACCGTGATACGCGTTCCAGCGGGTCAGGATCTTGCGCTTCTGGGGATTGCCTTCAGAAGCGTGCAAGAACCACAGCATCTTGACCATGGTGTCGTTCGCCTCGGAGCCCGAGTTCGTGTAGAATACCTTGCCGCGCGAAAAGGGGGAAACCTCGACCAGCTTTTCCGACAGCATCACCGTCTGGTCGGACATGCGGCCGAAAAAGGCATGATAGCCGGGAAATCGGTCATACTGGGCCTTGGCCGCCTCGGCCAGACCCTTGTGGTCGAAGCCCGCCACCATGTTCCACAGTCCGGAATTGGCATCCAGATAACGGTTTCCGTTCACATCGACGACATAGGGCCCCTCGCCATGGGTCAGCACCACGGCCCCACGCTTCTGAACGCTCGGCAGGTCGGTGAAACCGTAAAGCGAATACTCGTCGGCGCGCGCTTCCCAGCTTTGCGGGGTCGTCATCGTCATGCTCCTCTGTCTGGTCCGGCCTCAGGCTAGCCGCGGCAATGGTCGCGTTCAATGGCGGCCTTCGCGTGCCCTGTGCCGGAAGAATGCAAAGGATTTGAACAAGAACCAGGACGACAGCCGACCGGGATGGGTGCTACCCCTTTTCCGGCAGGGCAAAGGATCATTGTCCTCGGCCAGTTCCAGAAGGTTCTGCTTTCCGGCCCAAAGCCTGTCCTGCCTGCGCCAGAATCTTGCGCCCGTCCCCACTCTCCCCCTGACCGGGCCCAAGGCGCCGGGCGGCGAAGGCTTGCACCATGAACTACAACGGCACTCCTCTGGTCTTCACAGGCGACCATCTGGCCCACACCGCCAGCCAGCCGACGAATATCCACAATCCGGGTGATCCCGGCTTTGGAATGGAGGTCCGGGATGCTTCGGCCGTGGGAACCACGGCTGATTTCTATCGGCTGGTCTGGGTCCAGAACCTCAACACGACCGACACGACGTTCAGAAACGGCCAGTTCTGGGAAATCCAGAAATACGATCCTTCCCAGGATCCGGGGGGCGACCCCTACAGGAACGGCGCAGGTTGGCCGCAGCCGGGGACAAGCCCTGTCTTTTCGCGCCTTGTTCCCAAGAACGACCTGGTGGCGGGAATGGGCGCAGGGACGAACCACATCGTTCTGGAAAACCAAGGCAGTGGAGGGCATCTGGTTCTGGATCTGTCCCGCAGCTTTTCCGCCCAGCCCACCAACCTGTTCTATCCCGGGCCGCCGGAGGGTCAATTGGGCTTTGACCGCTTCGTTGCCCCCCCTCCGGTCGAGGCCGCCCACTGCTTCACGCCCGGCACGCTGATCGACACCCCGCGCGGCCCGCGCCCGGTCGAGACGCTTGCAGCGGGTGATGCGGTTCTGACCATCGACCACGGATTTCAACCCATCCAGTGGATCGCCAGGCGCCAGGTCACGGATCTGGGGGGGCGGAACGCGCATCTCCGTCCGATCCGCATCGCGGCAGGGGCGCTGGGACCGGGTGTCCCACAGGTGGATCTGACCGTGTCGCCGCAGCACCGCATCCTGATCCGGTCGCGCGTTGCGCAGGCCCTCTTTGGCACGTCCGAGATCCTGTCGGCGGCCAAGCATCTGGTGGCCATGCCGGGGATCGAGGTGGTCGAGGAGGCCGCCGAAGTCACCTATATCCACATGCTGTTGCGGCGGCACGAACTCGTCCACTCAAATGGTGCGGTGACGGAAACCATGTATCCGGGCCCAGAGGCGCTGAAGGCATATGGTCCGGCAGCCCGGGCCCGCATCATGCACCTGGCAGGCATGGACAACCCGGACAAACATCTGCCCAAGGCCCGGCTGACGCCCCGGGGCGGCCAGGTCCGGAGTCTGGCACAGTTGCACCTGCGGGACCACCTTCCCCTGGTGCTGCCGCAACCCGTCCCTGCTCTTGCGGGATCGTGACAGGCGGCATCGGCCGGCTGCCTTTCCAACGACCGGGCTTTGCTGTATCAGCACGCGGATCCCAAGGACCGCATGTCATGACCCAGCACGCCCCGGACAAGGCCGCCAAGAAGCTTTTCATCAAGACGTATGGCTGCCAGATGAACGTCTACGACAGCCAGCGCATGGCCGAGGCCATGGGCGCGGATGGCTATGTCCTGACGGAGGATCAGGCGGATGCCGACATGGTCCTGCTGAACACCTGCCATATCCGGGAAAAGGCGGCCGAAAAGCTGTATTCCGACCTGGGCCGCCTGAAGCCGTTGAAGGCCGAACGGCCCGACCTGAAGATCGGCGTTGCGGGCTGCGTGGCGCAGGCCGAGGGCGAGGAGATCATCCGCCGCATGCCGCTGGTCGACCTGGTCGTGGGTCCGCAAACCTACCACCGCCTGCCCGCGATGGTGCGAGGCGAGGCGCCGCGGATCCTGACCGACTTTCCCGAAGAGGACAAGTTCGACCACCTGCCCGGGCCCCGCGCCACCCGCCGCGCGCCCGCGGCCTTTCTGACGGTGCAGGAAGGCTGCGACAAGTTCTGCGCCTTCTGCGTCGTGCCCTATACACGCGGAGCCGAGGTCAGCCGCCCGGTCGATCGCATCCTGAACGAGGCCCGCGATCTGCTCGCACGCGGCGTGCGCGAGATCACGCTGCTGGGGCAGAACGTCAACGGCTGGCACGGGCGGGGGGCGGACGGGCGCGAGTGGGGCTTTGGGCGGCTGATCCGCGCCTTGGCCGAGATCGAGGGGCTGGATCGCATCCGCTATACGACCAGCCATCCCAACGACATGGCCGACGACCTGATTTCGGCCCACCGGGACATTCCCGCGCTGATGCCTTATCTGCACCTGCCGGTACAGTCGGGCAGCGACCGCATCCTGAAGGCGATGAACCGCAAGCACACGGCCGATCAGTACCTGCGGCTGATCGACCGCATCCGCGACGCCCGTCCCGACATTCTGCTGACCAGCGATTTCATCGTAGGGTTCCCGGGAGAAACCGACGAGGATCATGCCGAAACGCTGCAACTGGTCGAGCGTGTCGGCTTTGGCACCGCCTTCAGCTTCAAGTATTCGCCGCGTCCCGGCACGCCCGCCTATGACCGACCGGAGGTCGAGGCTGGCGTGGCCGATGCCCGCCTGCAAGAGCTGCAGGCCCTGCTGACGCGTCAGCAAAAGGCGACGCAGCAGGCGATGGTGGGACGCAGCCTGACTGTGCTGTTCGAAAAATCCGGCCGTGAAGCCGGGCAGATGGTCGGCAAGTCCGACTATCTGCACTCGGTCTTTGTCCAGGCCCCACGGGCGCAGGTCGGGGACCTGCTGCGGGTCCGTATCGTCGAAAGCGCCGCGAATTCGCTGCGCGGCGAACTGCTGGATTAAAAAGAGCCGGCCCCCGAGGAACGCGCGAACAAGGCGGGGACCGGCCTTCCGCGCGACGATCCGCGTGGAAGCACGAGACGCAGCCAGGCTGCGTATGGAAGTCCGGCCCCCCGAGGAACGCGCGAACAGGACGGGGGGCCGGGGTTTCCGCGCAGGTTGGGCACGGCGCGGAAAGCGGGGTCGGGGGCGCTGCTATTCGCCGCCGCCCAGACCGTGAACGTAGACCGCCAGCGACCGGATATCGGCCTCGGACAGGCGGGCGGACCATGCAGGCATCACGCCATAGGGCCCTTCGCTGATGATGCGCACCAGCGTCGAGGGTTCCGAGCCGTACAGCCAGATCTGGTCGTTCAGCGCGGGTGCGCCCTGGTTGCGGTCGCCGCTGCCGTCGTCCATGTGGCAGGCCGAGCAGTTGTCGGCATAGACCGCCGCGCCCTCGGCCGCGCGGGCGGCGTCATGAGGCAGCCCGGACAGCGAGCGGACATGCTCGGCCACGGCCAGGATCTGCGGCCGCTCCAGCAGGCCGTCCGCGCCGAAACGCGGCATTTCGGAATACCGGGTCTCGGCGTCCAGCGGATCGCGGATGCCGTGCCGGAGCGTCAGGTGGATGTCCTCCAGCGAACCGCCCCACAGCCAGGAGTCGTCCAGCAGGTTGGGATAGCCCGGGCCGCCTGCCGCCCCCGCGCCGTGGCATTGCGCACACCAGGTCCGGTACAGCGCGCCCCCCGCATTGGTCGCATAGCTCATCAGCTGCGGATCGGACGGGATCCGGTCCAGGTCGGCCTCGACCAGCGCCGCCTTGACGGGGGCATTGGCCTGGTCGAACCGGTCGATCTCGGCCGCGACCTCTGTCCGGCTGTTGGTGCCCAACAGGCCCTGCGTGGCCTGGCTGACCAGCGGGATCGCCGGATAGGCGACCACATAGCCCAGGGCCCAGACGATCGTGACGTAAAAGGTCCACAGCCACCAGCGCGGCATGGGGTTGTCGTATTCGGTGATGCCGTCCCAATCATGCCCGGTCGAAGGCGTTTCCTTCAGCCCGACGCCGTGACGCCCCTTGCGGCGGTGACTGGGCGCGATCGGCTGGTCGGGCGCCGGACGGGGCGGAATGTCGCCCGCGATCTTGGCGGCATGTTCGGCATCGGCCGCCTGCCGCCGCAGCCCGATCTGGTTGTCGGGATTTGCGGGCGAGGCGTGACCGTCAACCGGCTTCTTGGTCTCGTCGGACATCAGCGGTCCTCCTCGTTCGTCCTGTCCCGGGCAGGGCGGGTCTCGTTGCGGAAAATACTTTCGGCGGCATCTTTCTGGGCGCGCCGCCCGCCGGGGCGGAAGACGAAGACAATCACCCCCACGAACACCAGGGTCAGCAGCAGAAGTGCCCAGCTGTCGGCCAGCGTGCGAAGAAAACTGTAGGTTTCCATGGCGCGCCCCTACCGGTTCGGATCGGGTTCAAAGGTCGAGAAGTCGACCATGGTGCCCAAGACCTGCAGATAGGCGATCAGGGCGTCCATCTCGGTCAGCTGCGGCTGGCGGTCGAAATTGCGGACCTGTGCACCGGGATAGCGCGACTGCAGCGCGGCCAGATCTCCGAAGGCGTCGGCCTGGGTGCGGAAATCCGCGACCGCGTTCTGCAGCATCGCCTGATCATAGGGCACGCCCACGGTCCGGTCGGTGCGCAGCCGCTCGGCGATGTGCTCGGGGCCGATCACGCGGTTCAGCAGGAAGCCATAGCTGGGCATGATCGATTCCGGCACGACCGAACGCGGATCACGCAGGTGGTCGATGTGCCATTCGTCCGAATAGCGCCCGCCCACGCGCGCCAGGTCCGGTCCCGTCCGTTTCGATCCCCACTGAAAGGGATGGTCGTACATCGATTCGGCGGCCAGGCTGTAATGGCCATAGCGTTCGACCTCGTCCCGCATCGGGCGGATCATCTGGCTGTGGCAGGTATAGCACCCCTCGCGGACATAGATGTCGCGGCCCGTCAGCTCCAGCGGCGTATAGGGGCGTACGCCTTCGACCTTTTCGATGGTGTTTTCCAGGTAGAACAGCGGCGTGATCTGCACGATGCCGCCGATGGTGACGACCAGGAAGGAAAAGATCAGCAACAGGGTCGCGTTCTTTTCCAGGATCTTGTGTTTCTCCAGGATGGCCATGATCGGTGCTCCTTACTCGGCCGGAACGGCAATGGCGGTGGATGCGGCCCTGGGCTGCCGGGCAACGGTCGCCCAAAGGTTCCAGGCCATGATGATGCCGCCCGCCAGGTAGAGAACCCCGCCCAGGGCCCGCACGACGTACATCGGGAACTTGGCAGCCACGGTGTCGGCAAAAGCGTTGACCAGGAAGCCGTTCTGGTCGACCTCGCGCCACATCAGCCCTTCCATGATGCCGGTGACCCACATCGCGCTGGCGTAAAGAACGATCCCGATGGTGGCCAACCAGAAGTGCCAGCTGACCAGCGACAGGCTGTACAGGCGGTCGCGTCCCCACAGGCGCGGCGTCAGGTAGTAGAGCGCGCCAAAGGTGATCATGCCGTTCCAGCCCAGGGCGCCGGAGTGGACGTGGCCGATGGTCCAGTCGGTGTAGTGCGACAGCGAGTTCACGGACTTGATCGACATCATCGGACCTTCAAAGGTCGCCATGCCGTAAAAGCCTACCGCCACCACCATCATGCGGATGATCGGGTCCGTCCGCAGCTTGTCCCAGGCCCCCGACAGGGTCATCAGGCCGTTGATCATGCCGCCCCAGCTGGGCATCCACAGCATGATCGAGAACACCATTCCCAGCGTCGCAGCCCATTCCGGCAGCGCGGTATAGTGCAGGTGGTGCGGACCGGCCCAGATATAGAGAAAGATCAGCGCCCAAAAGTGGATGATCGAGAGTTTATAGCTGTAGACCGGACGTTCAGCCTGCTTGGGGATGAAATAGTACATCATCCCCAAAAAGCCGGCCGTCAGGAAGAAGCCCACCGCGTTGTGGCCGTACCACCACTGCACCATCGCGTCCTGCACGCCGGAAAAGACCTGCACCGACTTGCTGCCCCAGATGCTGACGGGGATCGCCAGGTTGTTGATCACGTGCAGCATCGCGATGGTCACGATGAAGGCCAGATAGAACCAGTTCGCGACATAGATGTGGGGCTCGCGCCGCTTGATGATCGTGCCCAGGAAGACGGCCAGATAGACCAGCCAGACCACCGTCAGCCACCAGTCCACATACCATTCCGGCTCGGCATATTCCTTGGACTGCGTGGCACCCAGGATATAGCCGGTGGCCGCCAGCACGATGAACAGGTTATAGCCCCAGAACACGAACCAGGCCGCGTTGCCGCCCCAAAGACGGGCCGCCGAAGTGCGCTGCACCACGTAAAAGCTGGTGGCGATCAACGCGTTGCCGCCAAAGGCAAAGATCACGGCGCTGGTGTGCAGCGGGCGCAGCTTGCCAAAGTTCAGATAGCCCTGCGTCAGTTCGCTGAAGTTCAGCGCCGGAAAGGCCAGCTGGAAGGCGATGACTACGCCCACCAGGAAACCGACCAGCGCCCAGATCACGGTGGCGATCACGCCGGCCCGGATGACCCCATCCGCGTATTCGCGCGGATTGACGGCCAGGACCGGTTCATCGATGCGGCGCAGGGTCCACAGGAACAGGCCTCCTGCAACCAGCATCACGGTCAGCGCGTTGACCATATAGGCCGGGTCGCGGGCCAGGTTGGCCCCGATCGCGGCAAACAGCGCAATCCCGCCCAGCAGGATCAGTTTTACATAGTTCCACATGGCGTCCCCGTGCCCATCAGCCTCGCGTCCCCGTTCGTCCCTGCCTGCAGCGCGAATCGCCTGCGGCATGGGGTTGTCGATGGCCGGGGATAGGCCGAGGGCGGGGCACGAACCTTGATCTGCGTCAAACCTGCGGCTTGATCGGGATCAAGGCGGGGCGGCACAGGCCGGGCAGAATGGCGGCATGTTTCGAACACAGGAGGCGACCATGGCCTACAAGACCATCCTGACGGTCCTCAGCGACCCGGCCCAGCTTGCACAGCTTGACGCGGCCGCGACCCTTGCCGTGTCCCAGGACGCGCATCTGGACATCCTTTGCCTTGGAATCGATCACAGCCAGCCCGGCTATTACTTTCCCGGCGGCACCGCCTATGGCCTGCAGGCCGCGATCGACAGTGCCATGACGGATGCCGAAGAGGTCGAGCAGCGCGTGCGGCGGCACCTGGTCTCGGCCACCGACCTGCGCTGGTCCGCCGAATCGGCGGTCGCCCAGGCTGGCGGAATTGGCAGCCTTGTGGGAATGCGCGCGCGATTCTCGGACCTGACGGTGCTGGCCAGCCCTTATGCGCAGGGACAACCCGGCGACGCCGAGATCGTGACCGAGGCCGCGCTGTTCGAGGGCTGCTGCCCTGTCCTCATCCTTCCCAACGCCGCGCTGCCGGCCCTGCCCCCCAACCGCGTGCTGGTGGCCTGGAATCAGTCAACCGAGGCCCTTGCCGCCATCCGCCGGGCCCTGCCGCTGCTGAAGGCAGCCCGCGCGGTCGAGATCACCTGCATCGACCCCGGTCGTTCAGGACCGGAACGTTCGGATCCGGGCGGGGCGCTGACGCAGATGCTGACCCGCCACGGCATCCGGGCCGAGATTGCGGTTCTGGCCCGCACCGCGCCCCGCATCAGCGACGAGATCAACCGCCGCGCGATCGAGATCGGCGCCGATCTGGTCGTCATGGGGGCATATGGCCATTCGAGGCTGCGCCAGGCAATCCTGGGAGGTGCCACCCGCAACATGCTGGAACAGGCGCGGGTCCCGGTGTTCATGGCCCGCTGACAGCCTGCGGCCCTGCAGCAACGCGCAGGGGGGGGGTGCGGGGGGACGGCCAGTCCCCCCGCCGCCGCGGGACGCAATTCAGACGCCGCGCCGGTTGCCCCACAGGATGACGTGCAGCTGGGGCAGGACGCGTGGCGCAAACCAGCGGTCGGCCGTGATCTTCTCGACCAGCCACAGCAGCCGGTCCGCCACGTCCTGTGCCGCGACCGGGCGGTCGGGATCGACCTCGGGATTGCCCGGCTGCAGGAACAGCGGCAACTGCGGGTGCATTTCCGCGACCTCGCGCGCCCAGGCGTAATCGCGATCGTCAAAGATCACGATCTTCAACACCACCTGCCCCGCCTCCTGCCCGGCCGCAATCGCATCGGCAAAGGCCTTCCAGTCCGGCCGTTCACCGCTGGAGGGGGGCTTGGGGCTCAGCACCAGCATGTCCAGCCGCCCGAACCAGTCCCGCGCCATCGATCCCTGTGTTTCCAGCGCAAAGCCATAGCCGTCGGCCCGGCCCCGCTCGATCAGCGGACCAAAGTCCTGGATTGCCGGATTGCCGCCCGAGATGGAGACCGTCAGCGGCTGCCCGTCCGACAGGCGCACCACCTCGGCCCAGATGTCGTCGGTGGTCATCGGCGTCCAGCTGTCCCGGAAGGCGCTGTCCACCGCGTGCAGCGAATCGCACCACGCACAACGGTAATCGCAGCCGCCCGCCCGGACAAAGACCGTGGGCTGGCCGATCAGCGCGCCCTCGCCCTGGATGGTGGGGCCAAAGATCTCGGCGATGCGCAGGCGGCTCATGGCCGGTACTCCGCCCAGGTCTTGGGCGTTTCGCTGACCCTGACGGCGCTGGTTTCGGGCCAGCGCGCGCGGCACCACTCATACAGGTGGCGCGCAAGATTTTCGGCGGTCGAGGGCACGTCCAGCACGTCGTTCAGGTGCCGGTGGTCGAACTGATCATCCAGAAGGGCCTTCAGCGGCGCCAGTTCGTGGTAGTCGCGCACGAATCCATCCGCGTTCAGATCCGCCGCCGCAAGCTCGACCACGACGATGTAGTTGTGGCCGTGCAGACGGGCGCATTGGTGATCCGGCGCCAGGTGATCCAGCCGGTGCGATGCGCTGAAGTGGAATTCCTTGCTGATGCGGAACATCACGCGCCTCCGGCCGCATGGGCCGCCACGGCCGCCTGCCAGAAGTCTGGATCGGCATAGTCCGTAGGATCGGTCACGCCTGCCAGGTGAAAGGCTTCGCGCCGCTCGACGCAGGTGCCGCAGCGGCCGCAGTGACGCGCCTGCCCCTTGTAGCAGGACCAGGTTTCCTGGAACGGCGTTCCGTAACGGGCACCCTCGGCCACGATGTCGGCCTTGGTTCTGTGCACAAAGGGCACATGCAGGGCGATGTCGGCATAACCGTCCAGCGCTGCACGCTGCATCGCGCCAAAGGCGTCGGTGAATGCGGGCCGGCAGTCCGGATAGATGAAGTGGTCGCCCCCGTGAACCGCGGCGGCCACCGCCCCGTCGCCATTGGCCGCGGCGATGCCATAGGCGATGGTCAGCATGATCGCGTTCCGGTTCGGCACCACCGTGACCCGCATCGTGTCCTCGGCATAATGACCGTCGGGGACGTCCAGATCGTCCGTCAGCGCCGATCCCGTCAGCGCCGTGCCCAGTCCCGACAGATCGACGAGGTGGAACGGTACCCCCAGCCGGGTGGCGCAGGCGGCGGCGCAGTCCAGTTCCTTGCGATGGCGCTGGCCGTAATCAAAGCTGACGATGCGGGACAGGCGCTCCTCGGCCGCCAGCACATGCGCAAGCGAAACGGAGTCGAGCCCGCCCGAGCAGACAAGTGCAGTCTTCATTTCGTGATCCTTGTTTTTGTGACCCGGGTAGGCTGCGACCGGGAAGCGCCCGGATATCAGCCGGGGAAAGGGATGTGAAGGGCATCCGGAAACGTCGGGGCCTCAGGCCAGCCAGCCGCCATCCGAATCATCGCCCGATTCCTCGACCAAGCGGGCGAAATCGGGCAGGATCACGCCGCGCTTGCCGGACAGCTCGATCACGCCGTCACGCTTCAGCGCACCGACCTGGCGGCTGACGGTCTCGATCGTCAGTCCCAGATAGTCGGCCATCGCCTCTCGAGTCAGCGGCAGCTCAAGCTCCATCCGGCCGCCGGGGCGGCGCTTGTGCAGGGCTGCCTCGCGCCGGGCGATGATCGCGATGAACGAGGCGATCTTTTCCCGCGCCGTCTTGCGCCCCAGCAGCAGCATCCATTCCCGCGCCGCGTCCAGTTCGTCCAGCGTCATCTCCAACAGGCGATGCGCCAGATGCGGCGTGCCCCGAATCATGTCGTCAAAGGGCTTTCGGCGAAAACAGCAAAGGACCACCTTTGTGGCCGCGGTGGCGTTATAGGCCACATGTTCGCGTCCGGGCCGACCCAGAAAGTCGCTGGGCAGCAACAGGCCCACCATCTGCGTGCGCCCGTCCTCCAGCGTCTGCGTCAGCGTGGCCACCCCTGTCACGACCGAGGCGACAAAATCCATCCGGTCGCCTTCCCACACGATCGGCTGGCCCGGCTCGAAGCTGCGATAGAACTTGATCTGCTCCAGCTGCGTCAGCTCGTCGCCTTCGCAATGTGCGCAGACGGCACGATAGCGGATGGGACAATCCGTGCAGCGCATGTCCTCGTGCGCGGCGTCGCCCATTCTTGCAGGCTTGATCTGGGTCAAGGCGGGTGTTCGCATCTTCCTGCAATCCTACCCGCATGGAACATCTTTCGCAACTTAGACGCGCCGGTCTCTTCGGAGCCCGTGCCCCCCGCTACACCAGCTATCCGCCGGCGACTCAGTTCAAGCCCGCGGTGGATGGCGAGATGGTCGGAGGCTGGATGGCAGCCGTTCCCGAAGACGCCCGGATCTCGCTGTACATTCATGTGCCGTTCTGCCGGCGGCTGTGCTGGTTCTGCGCCTGCCGGACGCAGGGCACGCAGAGCCTGGCCCCGGTGCGCGCCTATGTCGAGACCCTCAAGACCGAGATCCAGGCCCTGCGCCGCAGAATGGCGCCCGGCGTCGGCCTGTCGCGGCTGCACTGGGGCGGAGGCACGCCCACGCTGCTGCCGCCCGCGCTGATTCGCCAACTGGCCGGCGCCGTCTTCAATGCCTTTCCCATGGAGGAGGGTGGCGAGTTCTCGGTCGAGATCGACCCGTCCGAGATCGACGCCCCGCGCATGGCCGCCCTGGCCGAGGCGGGAATGACCCGCGCCTCGATCGGTGTGCAGGATTTCGACCCCGAGATCCAGGACGCGATCGGCAGGCCGCAAAGCTTTGAACTGACGGCCCGCGCGGTCGACCTCATCCGCAGGCACGGCATCCGCAGCCTGAACGCCGACATCCTTTACGGCCTGCCGCACCAGACGGGGCAGCGGATGGCCGACACCGTGCAAAAGGTCCTGGCGCTGGCGCCGGACCGGGTCGCGCTTTACGGCTATGCCCATGTCCCCTGGATGTCCAAGCGCCAGGTGATGATTCCGAACGAGTCGCTACCTGACGGAGAGGCACGGCTGGCGCTGTTCGAAACGGCAGCCGAACTGTTCCTGGACGACGGTTTCCAGCAGATCGGCATCGACCACTTTGCCCGCCCTGACGACGGGCTGGCGCAGGCGGCGGCCCAAGGCCGGCTGCGGCGCAACTTCCAGGGCTATACGGACGATCCGGCGCCGGTGCTGATTGGGCTTGGGGCCTCATCCATCTCGCGCTATCCGCAGGGCTATGCGCAGAACGCACCTGCGACCGGGGCCTATACGGCGGCCGTGCGCGAGGGGCGCATCCCGGTCACGCGCGGCCATGCCTTCACGCCCGAGGATCGCTGGCGCGGCCGCCTGATCGAGGCGCTGATGTGCGATTTCCGGATCGACCTGACCGCAATGACGGCCGAAGTCGGGCCCCTGCCCCCCGACCTGTTCCCGCCGCTGCTGGCGCAGTTCGGACCGGCTGTGCACCTGACGGACAGCGCCTTCGAGATCACGCCCGAGGGACGCCCCCTGACACGCCTGATCGCGCAGGCACTCGACGGATATGCCGCGCCCGAGGGCAGCCATTCGGTCGCGGTCTGATTGACCGGCCGGGCTTCAGTGCGCCTCGGCCCAGTTCAGCCCCTGCCCCGCATCCACGACCAGCGGCACCGACAGCCGCACCGAAGGTTCGGCCGCGTTTTCCATGATGTCGCGGGCGCGGGTGATCAGAACATCCACGGCGTCGTCCTGAACCTCGAAAACCAGTTCGTCATGGACCTGCAGCAGCATCCGCGCGGGCAGGTCGGCAATGGCATCCGGCATGCGGATCATGGCGCGCCGGATGATGTCGGCCGCCGCCCCCTGAATGGGCGCGTTGATGGCCGCCCGACGCGCACCGCCGGCCGCCGGGCCGGACTGGTTGATGCCCGGCGTGTTGATGCGCCGCCCGAACAGCGTGGTGACATAGCCGTCCTGTTTCGCATCCGCGACCGTCTTGTCCATATAGGCGCGGATTTCGGGAAAGCGTTCGAAATAGGTGTCGATGAAGCTTTGCGCCTCGTTCCGCGGAATGCGCAGGTTGCGCGACAGGCCAAAGCTGGAGATGCCGTAGATCACGCCAAAGTTGATCGCCTTGGCGCGGCGGCGGATCATGGGGTCCATGCCCTCGACCGGGACGCCGAACATCTGGCTGGCCGTCATGGCGTGGATGTCGATCCCCTCGCGGAAGGCCTGCTTCAGGGCCGGGATGTCGGCGACATGGGCCAGGATGCGCAGTTCGATCTGGCTGTAGTCGAGACTGACGAGGCGATAGCCTTCGGGCGCGACAAAGGCCTGGCGGATGCGGCGACCCTCGTCGCTGCGGATGGGGATGTTCTGCAGGTTCGGGTCGGTCGAGGA
>Ga0194112_10004942_pt1 | contig 18076 bp, 12 predicted proteins | sample TA2MahC400mmetaG_FD_146191 | JGI IMG/M metagenome (GOLD analysis project Ga0194112, IMG submission 146191) | Freshwater microbial communities from Lake Tanganyika, Tanzania - TA2015016 Mahale Deep Cast 400m | ecosystem: Environmental > Aquatic > Freshwater > Lake | place: Tanzania: Lake... | reverse complement strand
GAAGGCGGCCGGCGAAGAAAAAGCGCCCGCGGCCGGGGCGGCGCAACTGCCCGGCCCGCCCGACGCCGAGGGCTGGCAGGCGCTCTTCGACGGCAAGACCCTGGCCGGCTGGAAGGTGACCGACTTCGGCGGCCAGGGGCCCGTCGGCATCGTCGGCGGCGAGATCGTCGCCAAGATGGGACAGGGCGACATGACGGGCGTCACCTGGGCCGGCGGCGCCATCCCGCGCATAGACTACGAACTTTCCGTCCAGGCCAAGAAGACCGACGGCAGCGACTTTTTCTGCGGCCTGACGTTCCCGTACAAGGACACCTGCGCCAGTTTCATAGTGGGTGGATGGGGGGGCACGCTGTGCGGCATATCGAGCCTCGACGGCTTCGACGCCTCGGAGAACGAGACGACCAAGTTCATGGAGTTCAAGACCGGCGAGTGGTACACGGTGCGCGTGCGGGTGACCGCCGCGAAGATAGAGGCATGGATAGACGACGATAAGATGGTTGACGTGGAAATCGGCGACCGCAAGGTCTCCGTGCGGTGGGAAGTGGAGTCCAGCCAGCCCCTCGGCCTGGCGGCGTGGCGCACCGGCGCCGCCTGGCGCGACATCCGTATTCGCAAGATAAGCGAGTAGCGCTGGGGGCGCGACTCGCGCTGCAACGCCAGCTCGCGCGGCGGGTCTGCGCACCCGCCGCGCAAGGCAGCCGCCGCTTTACAGCGGCGGCTCGACCGGCGGCGGCTCGACTGCGGCGGGTCGGCCGCGAACCGGCAAGGAGGGCCCCATGCGCGCGATGCTCGTGTCGGCGATTGCGTTCCTTGCGGCCTGGCCCGCCCTCGCCGCCGAAGCGCAGCGCCCGACGGCCGAGTGGCCCCAACTTCAGGGCAACCCCGCACACACCGGCTACACGGCCGACCAGCCGGGGCCGCCGTACCGCGTCAAGTGGCACCGCGACCTGGAAGAACCCACGGCTTCCTCGGCCCAGCCCGTGGTGGCGGGCGAGCGGGTCTTCGTCGGCACGGGCTGGGGGAACCTGTACGCCCTCGGCCGCGCCGACGGCAAGACCGCCTGGACCTATAAGACCGGCGCCCCCATCCTTTCCACGGCGGCGTGCGCGGGGGACCTGGTTTTCGTTACGTCGCTTGACCGCCGGTGCCACGCCGTGCGTGCCGCCGACGGCACGGCCGCGTGGACGTTCGAGGCAGGCGAGCCTATATGGGCGTCGCCCGTCGTGGCCGACGGGCGCGTGTACGTTGCCGGCCGCGATGGCTTCGTGTACGCGCTCGACGCCGCCTCCGGCCGCGAGGCGTGGCGGTCGCCCGTGCCGAGCCTGGTCATGTGCACGCCTGCGCTGGCCGACGGCGTGCTCTACGTGGGCGCGGGCGACATGCGCGTTTACGCGCTGGATGCCCGCGACGGCCGCCGCCGCTGGCAGTCCGAGCAACTGCGCGGCGCGGCCATGCGCGAATACTGGCTCGTTGCGGCACACGGGACGGTCATCGCCACGGTCCAGCACGCGGCATCCATGCGGGCCGCGTGGCACGCCATTCAGAAGGCCGTCATGGAGCCATTCATCGAGGCCCACAAGGACGACGCCGTCCTGGTGGAGGACGAGGTGTTTGGGATGCTCGAGCAGCGGTTCCGCGAGCACCCCGACGAGCAGACGACGCTCGTCCTTGAGGCCGCCACGGGCCGGCAGAAACTCATCGTGCCCCTGGTGGCGGTCGAAGGCGGGGGAAGTACAACCATTCCGCCCGCCGTTGACCCGCAGGGCTGGGCGTACTTCGTCTATGCGAACATACACCTGAGCGCATCCGGCAACGCGTTCTTCGGGCGGCTGAACCTGGACACCGGCCGCATGCAGCCCCTGCTGGTGGATCGCTTCGCCGGGCCGGCGCAACTCCTGGGCTTCCCCGGCCACAAGCCGAAGGGCGGGGGGGAGTTCACGCGCGGCAGGGGCGACTTCTACGGCGGCTTCTGCGTCATGGACCAGGGGTGGGCGGTGAGCGTGGGCGGCGAGATAGCATTTCCCGTGCGCGACCCGTCGTGGCCGTTCGAGGCGCCCTTCCACAACTGGCACAACATCCGCACCGGCGAGGGCGGATACGTGGCCGGCGACAGCGGCCAGCGGCGCCTGGGCGGCCTGGGCAAGTACGGCGGCGGGTATCACAGCACCGTCTCGCCCGTGGCCATCGCCGGGAAGGAACTCTTCCACAAATCGCCGCGAAGCGTGGTGTTTGCGTTTGAGGGTAAGTAACGCGCCGCCGGCGGCGCCGCGGCTGAGGAGGCCCTACATGATTCGCATCTTTGATGCGAGCCTGGGCGGCACATGCGGCACGGCCGGCTTGTCCGGCCGTGGCGGGTGGGCGGCGGCTTGCACGGCCGGGCGAGCCGGCCGTGCCGCATGGCACGCTGCTTGCCTGGCGGCGGCGGGCGCGGGGGTCTTTCTGGCGGCCGTCGGCGCATGGCACGACGCCGCGACGGGTGCCGAGCCTGACGCGCCTCGTCCTGCGCGCGGCGAGGGTGCGCGCCCCGCACCCGCGCGCACCGACGCCGCCCGCGATGAGTCCGGCGGCGCGGGAGGCCCGCGCCCTGCGGCCGCGCGACCGCCCGCGCCTCGTCCTGCGCGCGGCGAGGCCGACGGCGGCGCATATCCCGCCCTCGGCTGGCTGGTGCGGGCCGAGGCGGGCGGCGTAGCGCTCGGCCGCACGCGCGACGTCGTCGAGCACGTCCGCGGCCTGCCGGGGATTTACACGGGCGCGGCCGACCCTGTGGTGGCGGTGCGGTTCGGCACGGCCGACTCGCGGCCGCAGGACGGGCCGCGGTCGGCGGTCCACCGCGAGGCGGTGTACGACGCTCCCGGCGGTCGGACGCGCATCGTTTTCGGCCGCCTGTCGCCGGCGGTCCTGGTTGAGAGCGCCGAGAAATCGCTGCGATTTGCTCCGGCGAAGGCCGCGGCCGCGCCGGCCGGGCGGCCCGGAGATCGCCGCGATTTTGCGCCCAGCGCGCCCGAGGACGCCCGCCTGCCGCGCTACGTGGCGTTTGTGGCGGCCGCCGCCGACGGCCGCCCGTCCGGGCCGCGAGTGCTGGCCGTCGCGGAACTCGGCGAGGCGGGCGTGCGCCTGGAGATGGCCGAGCCGTGGCTGGTGGCATGGTTCGGCCAGGACGCCCCCGCGCGCGGCCACGCGGAGGTCGCCGACCAGCAGTCGCCCGCGGGGTCGAACAAGGCGCTCCTGTCCGGCGGCGGCGCGGACCGGCTCGACGTGCCGGTGCTGGTGCGTCTTGAGCGGCGACCGGCGGCCCTTGCGCTTCGCGGCGGGGAGTTGGTGCTTGAGTTTGCTGGCCCGGCGGGCAAGGTTGCCCTGATGCCGCTCTTTGGCCGGCGCATCTGGCTGGCCGAGGAAACCGAGGCGTGGAAGTCCGGCCTGCCGGAGGAAGTGCTGCGGCAGGCGCGGTTGTGGGCGAGGGCGCTGCGCGATTTTCCGGTGAGCGTCGAGGAGTCGGCGTCGGCGGACCCTGAGCGCGGCGAGGTCGTTTTCGCGGAGAAGTTCGCGTGGACCTCGATGGAAGATGATTGGCGCACGCCGCCCGTCAAGGCCGCGCCCGTGCCGCCGATGCTCGCCGTGGCGCTGGGCGGGGGCATGCCGGTCACGTTTCACTCAGGCGGCCGCCAGGTGAAGCCCGCGGACGGGCGGTGGATGGACCAGGCCGGCGGCGCGATGTTCATCGAGGGCGCCGATGCGTACGAGTGGCGCCTGGCGGGCCTGGGGAAATACGTGTTGCCGCCGGCGGCGCCGGCTCGGCCCGCGGCCGTGCCGGCGGATGCACGCCCGCTCGTGGAGCGCCTGGAGCGGCACGTGCGCGAGATGGTCCAGGCGGGGCTGCTGCGGCCGCTCCTCTACATCCACGGCGGCCTCGGCACGGACTGGTACGCCAACTGGTACTGGGCCGGAGGGCCGGAGACGGTCGGGGCGATTGCGCGGGCGCAGCCGTATCTTTCGGCGGACCTCCAGGCGGCGGTGCGCGAGTACGCGGCCACGGAGTTGGCCGCGCGGCCGCCGCTTACGTATGACCGCTCGCTCTACGCGACGGGGGCGGAGCGGGCGCCGTACGCTATTCCGTACGACCAGGTGCGGGCGGGCACGTCGGCGGCCCGCGAAGAGGCGTACCGGCGGCGGAACTTCCTCCTGGACCTGTACCGGCTGGAGGCGGCCCGCGCGGCCCTGGGCGTAGGCCCGGACCCCGCGGCCCTGCGAGAGCAGGCAGGACGGCTGGCGGCGGACCTGGAGGCGCGGATGGACTGGGCCATCCTGGGTCCGTCACGGCTGCGCACGGTCAGCAACGTGCACGAGGCGCGCTTTATGACGCTCCAGGGCTCAGCCGCGTACAACAGTTGGCTGGCCGGAGCCGTGGGCCTTGCGCGGCTAGCGCGGCGGAACGGGTGGGCGAAGGAGGAGCAGCAGGCCTGGCGCCTGGCGGCCAGGCTGGCCGCGGCCCGCGTCGGCCAGGCCAGGTATGTGGCCGAGATGCACCGGATGGGCCTTGTTCGCGGCCGGGCGGAAGACGACCCGCGGTGCATCGCCCATATCGACCCGGCGTGCACCGTTGTGCGCTGGGGGCCGGTGGGCACGGTGACCATGCAGGACCAGGAGTTCCCGCCGTTTATCGACCTCGTGCCGGAGGTCGGCCGCCTTCTGGGCGACTTCGCGCGGCCGGAGTGTGCCATGTACCTGGCGCACCTTGACGAGGCGTTTCCGTACTGGTACCTGAGCGAGGGGCCGAAGCAGACGGCCACGGAGCACCGCACGTGCCCGCTGTGGCACATCTCGGGCAACGTGGCCGCGCAGGCGTACGTGCTGGGCGGCAAGGGCGAGGCCGTCCGCCGCTACGTGGACGCGACGCGCTTCAAGGGCGACCTGTTTTATATTCAGAACCTTGTGGCGGCCATCGAGAGTTACGCGGAGTAGCACTACGAGGCCGCATAGCGCGGCGGGTCTCCGCACCCGCCGCGAGAGTTTGAGGAGCACGCATGTGACGACCTGCAAGCCTACCCGCCGCGAGTTCCTCTTTCGCGCCGCCGCGATGGCGGCGATCGGCGCGCTCGGCCGGCCCGTCCGGGGCGCCGCGCCCGCCGGCCCGGTGAGCGCCGCCTCGGCGTCCGCAGGCGCAGCGCCCGGCGCGGAGTCCGGCGCTTCCGCCGCAGGTTCCGCGTCCGCCGGCCCGCCGGCCGGCCGGCGGCCGAACATCGTCTTCATCCTGGCCGACGACCTCGGCTACGGCGACATCGGCTGCTACGGCTGCCGCGACATCCGCACGCCCGCCATCGACGGCCTTGCGGCCGAAGGCGTACGGTTCTCGCAGTACTACGCCGCGGGAGCGGAATGCACGCCCACCCGCACGGCCCTCTTGACGGGCCGCTACTTCCACCGCGTGGGCGGCCTTGAGTGCGCCATCGGCACGGGCAACGTCGGCCGCTACGACGACGCCGTCCGCCTGGCCGCACAGCACGACCTGGGCCTGCCCGCCGAGGAGACGAGCATCGCCCGCCTCATCAAGGACGCCGGATACCGCACCGCCGTCTGCGGCAAGTGGCACCTGGGGTACGAGCCGAAGTTCCTTCCCTCGCGGCACGGGTTCGACCGATTTATCGGCATACTTGGGGGCAACGCCGACTACTTTCATCACTGCGAGACGGACGGCACGAAGGTGCTCTACGAGAACGACAGGCCGGTCGAGCGCCCGGAGTACCTGACCGACCTGATAACGGACGAGTCGGTTGCGTTCATCCGCGCGGCGGCCGGCGCGCCGTTTTTCCTGTACGTCGCTTACACCGCCCCGCACAGCCCGTACCAGGGGCCGAAGGACCGCTCGCCCGCCCCCGTGCCGAAGGAGAAGGCCGAGGCGGGCACGCGCGCGAAACTCATCGAGATGATTGAAGCGATGGACGCGGGAGTGGGCAAGATCCTCCGCGCCCTCGACGAAAAGGGCCTGGCCGCAGGCACGCTCGTCTTCTTCGTCAGCGACAACGGCGGCACGGGGCCGGGCACGAACACGCCCCTGTCGGGCGGAAAGGGGACCACGCGCGAGGGCGGCATCCGCGTGCCGTGCATCGCGCGGTGGCCGGGCGTGCTGCCACGCGGCCGCGCGGTGGAGACGCCCGCGATTACGATGGACCTTTCCGTATCGCTGGTTGCCGCGGCCGGGGCGCGGTGGCCCGCCGGCCGCACGCCCGACGGCATAGACATCCTGGCCTATGTGCGCGACGGCACGGCGCCGCCCGCGCGGCCGCTTTTTTTCCGCAACCGCCGCGGCGAGAACACGTGGCGGGCCGTCCGCGACGGCAGCATGAAGCACCTCTCGCGCCAGTCGGGCGAGAAAACCGAGCAGTGGCTGTACGACCTGGCGGCCGACGCGGCGGAAAAGAACGACCTGGCTGCCGCGCGCCCCGACGAAGTCAAGCGCCTGAAGGCCCTCCTTGCGGCGTGGGAAAAAGAGGTCCAGCCGCGACGCTGATGTGCGGCGCGACGCCCCCTCTGAGCGCGGCGGGTCTCCGCACCCCCCGCGCAAAACGCGCGGGCCGGTGAGGTCAGGGTTCGCGGCAAACAGCGGAGGAACGTCTATATGGGTCATTCTATCGCGATTCTGCGTGCCGGTGCGGTGACGGCGCTCGGCCTTGCCGCCGTCTGCTGCGGCGCCCGCGCCGGGGAGCCGGCGCTCGTGCTCGTGCGCGACGGGCAGCCGGCGTGCGTCATCGTTACGGCGGCTGCGCCCTCGCCGCCGGCTGCGGCCGGGGCGGCGGAACTCCAGGCGTACGTCAAGAAGGCCTCCGGCGCGGTCGTGCCCATCAAGAAAGAGGACGCCCTCTCTGCCGACGAGCGCGCAGGGGCGCTGGTCGTCGTCGGCGCTGGGCAACTGGCCAGGGAGGCGGGGGCCGACGCCGCATCGCTGCCGCCGGAAGGGTTCCTCATCCGCACCGCCGGCCGGCGGCTCATCCTGCTCGGCCGCGACGACCCCGTCCGCGGCCGCGACTGCCAGCAGGGGACATACTTCGCTGCCGCCGCGCTCCTTGAAGATGCGCTGGGCGTGCGATGGCTGTGGCCGGGACCGCTGGGCGAGGTCGTGCCTCCCGCGCGCACAATCGCGGTCGGGCCGCTGGACCGGCGCGAGTCGCCGCGCCTGGTCCAGCGCAAGTTGCGCGACTGGCTGGCCGGCCGCACGGGCGATAAGTGGGACGCCGCCCGCCGCGCGATGGCGATGGACGATGCCCGCCTGGGCGAAATGGCCGCACAGTCGGCCGCCTGGCTGCGGCGGCAGCGACTCGGACGCAGCGTCGAGTTCCAGTACGGTCACGCCTTCGGCTCGTGGTGGGAGCGGCATCACCAGGCGCACCCGGACTGGTTCGCGCAGCAGTCGGGCGGCGGGCGCGAGTGGCCCGCCGGCCTGGGCGGATATGACCGAGTGAAGATATGCGTATCCAACCCTGCCGTGCTTGATCAGTGGGCGGCCGACGCCCTGGCGTTCTTCAAGGCGCACCCGGAGGCGGCGTCGTTCTCGGCCTCGCCCAACGACAACGCTTACAGCGGCCACTGCATGTGCGAGCGGTGCAGGGCGTGGGACGCCCCTGACGCGCCGAAGGTGCAACTGGCCAGCGTGGACGAAAAGGGCGGGAAGGTCGCGTTCGAGTATCCCGCTCTTACGGACCGGTACGTTCATTTCTATAACCTTGCGGCCGAGCGGCTGGCCCGCGAGGCGCCGGGGAAACTCGTGGGCGGATACGCCTACGGCGCCTGGAAAACGCCGCCCGTGCGCGAGCGGCCGCGCGAAAACGTCCTCATCGGCTTCGTCGGCTTCGGATACACCAGCGACGAGGCCAGGGCCGAGGCCCGCCGCTCATGGGACGCCTGGGCCAAGACGGCGCCGCGCCTTTTCCTGCGGCCGAACCTGTTGCACGACGGCTACGGGTATCCGCTCAATTACGCCCGCCGGCTGGGCGAGGACCTGCGCCACTGCGGCGAGACGGGCATGACGGCAGCCGACTTCGATTCGCTCGTCCACCACTGGGCCGGCCAGGGGCTGAACTATTACGTCCTTGCGCGGATGTTGTGGAACCCGTCGGCGGATGTTGATGCCATCATCAATGATTACTGCCGCAGCGGCTTCGGCGCAGCGTCCCCGGCCGTCCGGGCGTACTTCGACGCCCTGGAGCGCCACACGAACTCGCTGGCGGCGGCCTTGCCGCCCGGCGCGGGCGGGCGGAGCCCCGACTTCATCCAGGCCGCCCCGGAGCGGTTTACGCCCGACGTCCTGGCTGCGCTCGGCGGGCACGTGGAGAAAGCGCGGGGGCTGGCCGCGGGCGACCCTGTTGTGCTTAAGCGCGTGGAGTTTCTTGCGGCGGGCCTGGAGTATGCGCGACTTCAGACCGGCGCAATCCGCGCCATCCGGGCGGCCGAGCAGAGCAAGGACTGGACGGCCGCCCGTGCAGCAGTGGAGGCCCGCGAACGGTTCCTCCGCGAGAACCTCTACGAGTTCGCCCTGGGCGTGCCGAACCTGGCTTGGCTCCAGGCGTCGCGGCGGAGCGTCACGTTTGGGCGAGCCGCGCCGCGTTCCGAGGCCGCGCCTGCCGCCGCCAGGTAGAACCGCAAAAAGACCGTTACGTTTCTTGCGCGGCGGTCTCCGTACCCGCCGCGCAAAGGCGCGTTGTCGCGTATGGCGCGCCGGGGCCGGCCGAGCGGCGGCTGTGCATATGTATTTGCCTGGCGCATGGCGGATGTGCTGCGGCCGGCTTCTTCGGCCGCGGGAAGGGCCGGCGGCGATCCGCCGCGGCCGGGCAAGCCGGCCGCGCCACGTGTGCTGCCTGGGTCCGCGCAGAACTCGAACGCAGGCGCGGGTGCAACGGAAGAGGGGGCTTGCATGAGGCGTGCGGCTGTTCTGGCGGCGATTGTGGAACTGCTGGCCTGCGCGGCGGCGGCCGAGGAATGGCCCGCCTGGCGCGGGCCGCGCGGCGACGGCACGAGCAGCGAGACCCTCGTGCCCCTGGCGTGGAGCGCATCGGAGAACATCGCGTGGAAGGCGCGCGTCCCCGGCAAGGGCCACTCGTCGCCCGTCGTGTGGGGCGACCGCGTGTTCGTCACCACGTGCGAGGAGCAGCAGCAGACGCGGGAACTGCTATGCTTTGACGCCGCATCCGGCCGGCTCGTGTGGCGGCGCGTGGTCCTTACGGCGCCGCTGGAGAAAAAGAACAACCTGAACTCGTACGCCTCCGGCACGCCTGCCACCGACGGCCGCCGCGTGTGGGCGACTTTTCTGGAATATCCCAGGGTGCAGGTCGCCTGCTACGACTTTGAAGGGAAGGAACTCTGGCGCCGCTCGCCCGGCGAGTTCCACTCGATGCACGGCTACTGTAGTTCGCTGCTTCCGTATAAAGATATGGTGATTCTGAACGCCGACCAGGACGCCGAGGCGTACATCGCGGCCTTCGACGGGGCCACCGGCCGCGAGCGGTGGCGCATCGACCGGCCGAACCGCACGCGGTCGTACGTTCCGCCCGTGGTGTTCGAGGCGGCGGGCAAACGGCAGATGGTCCTGGCGGGCTCAAAGTGCGTCGCATCGTACGACCCCGACACCGGCCGCCAGCACTGGATCGTGGACGGCCCCACGGACCAGTTCGTCGCAAGCGCGGTCTTCGCGGAGGGCCTGTTCTTCATCACGGGCGGGTACCCGTCGCTTCACCTTATCGCGATACGTCCTGACGGGTCGGGGAACGTTACGGAGAGCCACGTCGCCTGGCACGAGCGGAAGAGCCCGGCGTACGTGCCGTCGCCCATCGCGGCCGGGCCGCACTTCTTCGTGGTCTCCGACGCCGGGACGGCCAGTTGCCTGGAGGCCCGCACGGGGCGGTACCTGTGGAGCGAGAAACTGGGCCGCCATCACAGCGCCAGCCCCGTGTCGGCCGCCGGGCGGCTGTACTTCCTGGACGACGACGGTCAGATGTTCGTCGTCAGGGCGGCCGGGAAGTTCGAGGTCCTGGCGAAGAACGCGCTGGGCGAGCAGTGCCGCGCGTCGCCGGCGATTTCGCGCGGGCGGCTGTTCATCCGCGGCGCGGAGAACCTGTACTGCATCAGGTAGGCGAGGGCGGCAGTCGCCCGCTTATAGGCGGCGAAACAGAGCCGCGACCGTAAGGGAGCGGCGCCGTCGTCGTGGAGTGCTCGCGGCGAACGGCACCGCTCCCTTACGGTCGCGGCTCTGATACTGCGCACAATGCGCGCGGCGAAAGCCCTTGTCGCCGCGCGGGCGGGGGCGTATCATTTCCGCTTTCCGGGAGGCTCGGATGAGGCGGCACGGACAAGTGCGGCGGTATCTGGTGGCGTTCGACACGGCCCGCCTGCCGCAGGTCTTCACAGACGTGGTCGTGCTGGGCAGCGGCGTGGCGGCGCTGCGTGCGGCCCTGGAGATGGCGCCCGCGCTCCAGGTGACGATCCTCACGAAGAGCCGCATGACGGAGTCGAACAGTTACTACGCGCAGGGGGGCATCGCGGCGGCGGTCGCACCGCCCGACACCATCGCCGACCACATGGCCGACACGCTGGCCACCGGGTGCGGCCTGTCGGACGAGGCTGTGGTGCGGCAGGTGGTGACGGCGGCGCCGGAGTGCATCCGCGAACTCATCGAGTGGGGGGCGGCGTTCGACCAGTCGGGCGGCCGGATCAACGTCGGGCGCGAGGGCGGCCACTCCGCCCCGCGCATCCTGCACGCGCGCGGCGATGAGACCGGCAAGGAAATCACCTCGGCCCTGCTTCGCCGCGCGGCCGACTGCGAGTCGATCGACATCCGCGAGGACACGTTCGCCATCGACCTGCTGACCGTCGAGGGCGCGGTCGTGGGCGTCCTGGCGTGGCACGCCGTGCGCGGCCTGTTCGTGGTGCGGGCCCGGCGGACCGTGCTGGCGACAGGGGGCCTGGGGCGCATCTACCGCGAGACCTCCAACCCGGAGGTGGCCACCGGCGACGGCCTGGCGATGGCCTACCGCGCGGGGGCGGTGCTGGCGGACATGGAGTTCGTCCAGTTCCACCCCACGACGCTCTACATTGCGGGCGCCAGCCGCCACCTGGTGTCGGAGACGGTGCGCGGCGAGGGCGGCCGGCTGGTGGACAAGGCCGGCCGGCCCTTCATGCACGAGTATCATCCCCAGGCGGACCTTGCTCCGCGCGACGTCGTCAGCCGCGCAATAGTCGAGCACATCCGCAAGACCGGCGAGACGCACGTCTTCCTGGACCTCGCGCACCTGGGGGCGGAGGCGCGCAAGCGCTTTCCCGGCATAGCGAAGGCGTGCATGCAGTTCGGCATCGACATATCAAAAGACCGCATACCGGTGCGCCCCGCGGCGCACTACATGATCGGCGGCGTGAAGGTCGACGCGGCCGGCCGCACGGGACTGCCGGGCCTGCACGCCTGCGGCGAGGTCACGGCCACGGGCCTGCACGGGGCGAACCGCCTCGGCTCGAACAGCCTCCTGGAGGGCCTCGTTTACGGGCGCGAGGTCGGCCGGCGCCTGGCGGCCGAACTGGCGGGCGGCCAGGCGTCCGGCGCGGCCGCCCGCGACGCACCCCAGCGCGTCCGCAGCGACGTGGCGCGGTCCACGCGCGGCGAACTGAACCTGGGCGACGTCCGCAACAGCCTGCGGTCGCTCATGTGGCGGAACGTGGGCATCGTCCGCACCGCCGAGGACCTGCTGGAGGCCGACTCGCTCATCGAGTTCTGGCAGAGTTACGTCCTGGACAAGATTTTCGACCAGCCGGCCGGATGGGAACTCCAGAACATGCTCGCCCTGGGCCGCCTCATGGCCCACGCCGCCCTCGTGCGCACCGAGACGCGGGGCGTGCATTACCGCTCGGACTTCCCCCAGCGCGACGACGAACACTGGCGCCGCCGCATACTGCTTGCGCGCGGCCAGGACCTGCGCATCGAGTAGCGCCGCGGCCGCAGCCATGGCGGAAGAGATCGAGGCCAAGGTGAAGGTCGACGACCCGGAAGGGTTGCGCCGGCGCATGGCCGCGCGCGGCGCAGGCGCCGGGCGGACCGTCCTGGAACTGAACCGCCTCTTCGACGACGCCTCCGGCAGCCTCCGCCGCGAGGGCGCCGCCGTCCGCGTCCGCGAGGAGCGCCGGCCCGAGGACGGCGCGCTTGTGCGCACCCTCATTACCTACAAAGGCCCGCGGCGACCCGGCGCGCTGAAGCGGCGGCCGGAGTTTCAGACCACGGTGGGCGTCGCGGCCGAGATCGTGGCCATCCTGGAGGCGCTGGGCCTGCGCGAGACCTTCCGCTTCGAGAAACGCCGCACGGCCTGGCAGGCGGGCGAGTGCGAGGTCGTCCTCGACGAACTTCCATATCTCGGCTGGTTCGCCGAAGTGGAAGGGCCCACGGAAGATGCGGTCCGCGCGACGCTGGCCGACCTGGGCATGGCGGACCGGCCGGTCATCCGGCAGACGTACATGCGATTGCTGGCCGACTGCCTGGCCCGGCGCGGCGCGGACCCGGCGCGGGCGATGTTCTGACCAGCCTCGTTCCGCCCTATGTGTTGCGGCGGAAGAGTCTCCAGAACTCCCACCAGCGCCGGCCCACGCGATCCTTGGCGAGTTCCCTGACGCCCCGCTCGAACGCGCGCTGGTCGGTCTTGTCGGCCTGGCGCAGGCGCTCCGTGGCCGGTATGCGCTGGAGCATGGCCTCGATGGCTGCGCGGCGGAAGGTCTCGGGGCTCGCGGCGGCCTTTGCGCGGCCGGCATCGGACCACAGGGCCGGCGCCGGCGGCGCATCGTCCGACGGGCCGTAGAACTTAAGCGCCTCTTCCAGGCACTGCCGCGCGTCCAGCAGAGACTGCGTGCGCTCCACGGGGTCCTTCAGGCGCTCGATGCGCCCCAGGTAGAACTGCGCCAGGTCCAGCCACTCCGCCGCGTCCAGCGCACGCGACGGGTCGCACGTCGGGTTCACCTGGCGGACGGGACCCTTCGGCCCGCCGTGCGAGTCCAGGATGAAGTGGAACGAGCGGCGAGCGCGGCACTTGAAGCACCGGGCCTCGACGCGGTGCGCCAGTTGCCCGGGCGCGTCCTGGACCTCTTGCGCTTCGGTGTGCCACGGCCCGCCGCATGCGCAGCGGTGCACCATCAGGTAGAAGTACTCTTCCTGAACGCTGTGGACGTGCACCGCGGGTTCCGACGGGGCCGGCACGCGGACCTCCTGGCTCGGGCGCGGTCGCGGAGGCCGGCTGCCGCGAGGCTGCGCTGCGCGGCCGCCCTCCCGGCCAGCCGCGCACAGGCGGCTCTTGCCGCGATAGACGCGCCCGTCCGACGCGGCAGGTTGGCAGACCTGCCGCGCAAGAGGTAGCAGTGTTACTTGCAGTCGCTTCGCCAGGAGCAGTGCCGCTGGCCGCACGAGGCGCTTTCGCCGCGGTTGAAGCAGTCGCGGAACTGCTCGGCCTTCTGGATCTCGCGGATAAGGGCTTCCTTGGTTTTGCCGAAGGCGTTGACGCCCTTCTTCCTGGCTATGGTGCGGACTTCCGGCATCTTCATTATCCTGTCCTCCTTGACTGCCCGCCGCACGTTCCGGTCATCGGGCGATGCGGCCGCAGTTCGTGCGGGCCGCGAGACGGCCGGGCTTCATCGGGGCGGGCTGAAATCGAATAAATGAATCGCCAGCGGTGCGCCGCAACGGCGCTCGGGATTGACGGTCTCCTATTTCGCTCAGGCCGGCGCGGCCGGGGGCGCGGCGGGAGCAGCGGGCGCGGCGCCGCCTTCGGGCGCAGCCGGGGCCGCGGGCGCGGCGCCGCCTTCGGGTGCGGCCGGGGCCGCGGGCGCGGCGCCGCCTTCGGGCGCGGCCGGAGTCGTGCCGCCTGCCGGGGCTGCGGGCGCCGCGGGGGCGGTGCCGCCTGCCGGGGTCGCCGCGGGGGCAGGCGTGTCTCCGGCCGGAGCAGGGGCGCCTTCCGCAGGGGCAGCCGCCGGGGCGCCGGCCGCAGGGGCCGGCTCGGGCGGCTTGCCGGGAGGCAGCGGCTCGATCTTCGGCTGAAGATACCGCGGGCGCTCCAGTTTCGTGACCGGAGTCGGGGCAGGCGCGTCTTTCTGGCATCCGGCGGTCGCCAGGAACCCCGTCGCCAGGGCCACTCCGCCCAGAAGGACCATCATGCGGCTAAGCATTGCGCAGTCCCCTACCTGGTTCAAGCCAAGCGCAAGCATGTTACCGGCGGGGCGGGGCGTGTTTCAACTCAAAATTCGTCCGGACGAAGGACAACTGACACGTCGCGCGGTGGGTCTCCGTACCCAGCGCGCGCCGTGCTGGCGCGCAAAAGTGGATGAATCTTTCTGCGGTTCTACTTACTTCCGGACCTGGCCCTTGACGAACGCCATCAGCCCCCCCGCCTCGATGATCGCCTGAATCTCGCTCGTGAAAGGCGGAAAGGCGAACGAGTTGCCGGTGGTCAGATTCTTGAGGCGTCCCGCCGCCAGGTCGATATCGAGTTCGTCGCCGTCGCTCGCGTCGGCGGCGGCTTCCGGGCACGCGATGATCGGCAGTCCGATGTTGATGGCGTTGCGGAAGAAGATGCGGGCGAAACTCCCGGCCACGACGCAGGCCATCCCCGCCGCCTTGATGGCGATCGGGGCGTGCTCGCGGCTTGAGCCGCAGCCGAAGTTCTCCCCTGCCACGATGATGTCGCCCGGCCGCGCCTTCTTAACGAACTCCGCATCCGCGTCTTCCATGCAGTGCTTCGCCAGGGCCGCCGGCTCGATGGTGTTCAAGTACCGCGCCGGGATGATCTCATCCGTGTTGACGTCGTTGCCGAAAACGTGTGCCTTGCCGCGCATGGAAACCTCCTTGCAGCGATGCTTCTTCACTTGCCTTCGAGCACGATTTTGCCGCCGACGGCGAAGGTGAACGTGCCGGCCGGCGCGATCGTGGCTGTCTCGGCGGCGGCGCCGTTCTGAACGGTCACGCGCAGGCCCTGCGGCGAATCGGCCAGCGCCACGGCCGACACGGCCGGCGCAGCGCCCTTGCGCACGGGCTCAAGCACCGCCGCAAAGCGCGCGGACGGGCCGCGACGCGTCAGCACAACCAGCGGCACGCGCTCCATGACCGACGCGCCCGGCCCGTCGGCGGTGCGCACCTCGGTGCCCGTCGCGGCCGCCGCCAGGAGGTGCGTCGTCGCGGCATCGGCGGCGAACTCGGCCCGCACGGGGCCGTCGGTCGTGCCCGCCCGGACGTTCTGCAAGTATTCCTGGCCGGGGAACTTTTCGCCGGGCGCGGCCAGTGCGGCCAGCGCGCCCGGCGAGCCGCCGGCCGCCGCCGCGCCGGCCGCCGCCGCGGCCGCGCAAGAGACGGCCGACCCGCGGTTGTGATAGAGCCAGTCGAACCTTCGGGGCCGCTCGGCCGCCAGGTCGTCCGCCACGAGCAAGTACGTCGGCGTCATCACGAGCAGCCGCCTGTGCCGCACGCCGTCGTAGGCGGCGTCGCAGCGGGCGGCGGCGCCGCCGTAAGCGTCGGCGGCGGCAAAGGACTCCAGTTTTCCCTCGGCCGGTTTCTGGCTTGCCCCGTCAACCAGCACCGCGTTGTGGCCGAGCGTGGCCTTGTACCAGTCGCGGTGGATGGGCAGGCGGTACGCCTGGCTGGCCGCGCGGCCGGGGTCAACGCCCAGTTCCCTGCCCCATCCGAAGAATACAAATGTCAATTTATCGAGATGTCCGTGGAACCCGCCGTACGGGCCGAAGGTCATGGCGGCCGACAGCCCCGCCTCGCCGCGCGCACGCAGGATGGCGTGCCCGGCGCCGCGGAAGACCTCGCTCCCCTCGATGCGCGGCCGCTCGCGTGCCCCGGCCGGGCGGCCGAAGAGGACGGCGTCCAGGCTCGGCCGCGCGGGCAGCAGCGACTCCATCGCGGGGTCCTTCAGGGCGTGGTACGCCGGCGCCACCACGTAGAGGCCGGCGGCGGAGGAGCGGACGTCGTCGCCGAAGCGCGGCAGACTTCCGTCGGCCATCGTGTAGCGCACGGGCAGCGTGAACATCGCGGCCAGCGCCGGGTGATGCCACAGGTCGATGCCCAGCCGCCGCGCGCCCTCCGCGATTGTCACCATCGCCTGGAGCGTGTAGAAGTGGTAGCCCCAGGAGTTCTCGTACCACATGCCGTCGCTCGTGACCGACGCGCGCATCTGGTAGAGGAACCCGTTCTGCGGGTCCTCGACGGCCAGTCGCAGCCAGGCCGCATCCTCGACCATGGCGCCGCCCCAGATGAACGCCGCATTGTGCCACGTCTGCCAGTTGCTCTTGCCGGCGTGGTTCTTCTCGATGTTCTTGAGCATCGGCAGCAGCAGGCCCGCGCGGACGGCCTCGTGGTCGGCCGCCGACAGCACGCCGCTTGAGTGGATGAGGTCGTACGCCGGGGCGACCTCGCGGCTCAACGTGCCCGCCTCGTTCAGCGTCTGCTCGGCCAGGCGGCCGCCCGAGCGGCCCGCGGCGGCGCCCTGGCGGCGCGACGAGTCGTGATATGGGTACTTCTCGTACCGTTCGGCGTAGCCCAGCAGCACGCGGGCGGCGAACTCGGCGTACTTCCGGTCGCCCGTGGCGGCCCAGGCCCACGCGGCATCCGTCATGTTCTTCAGATTCGCCCCGTGGCGGTGGGCGAAGATGACGTCGTCGTACGGTTCGCCCGTGTACACCTTCTTGCATCGCGGGCACTGGTGGTGCGTGTCGTCGACCGTCCTGAGGGCGATCTGGCAGGCGTCGCACTGGTACCACTGGTTGTGCTGACCGCCGCGGGGAGGGAAGGCGAGCGGTCCCTTCAGGGCGCGGTCGGCCCGCCCGACGACGGCGGCCACGGCGTCGCGCTCCGCCCCGCCGCCCTTCCACGCCGCGCGCAGCCGCGCGAGTTCCTCCGGCGTACAAGCGATGAACGGGTGCTGCGCGGCCTTCGGCATCGTAATCGCGGGCGGCTTCCATTCCTCGGCGGCAGAAGGGGCGGTGAGCGCCGCAACCGCAAGCAGCGCGGCCGACAGAACGCGCCCGGCAGGGCAGGCGGCTAACCAGGTCTGCCATTTTGTGCTCATGGATTGCGTTGCCTTTCGCTTGTCGCCGAGCGGGCGATCTCGACGTCCTTCTTCACGTCGTCCAGGAGTTTTATCCAGTCCAGGTCCCGCGTGCGGGCCAGCAGTTGCGGCCGGTACTGGCGCGCGGCTGCGGCGGCGTAGGCTTCCCAGCGGCCGACGGCCTCTTCCAGGTGCTCAACCGCCCGCCGGCGGCGGCTCTCATCGCGGGTCTTCTCGAAAAGGGCGAGGGCCGCCGCCCCGCGGATCTTCGCGGCATAGTAGCGGCCCAGGTGGCTCATGGCCTCGATGTCGCCCAGCGTTTGCCGCAGTTCCTTGGCCGGCTGGGCGGCGGACTGGCGGACGGCGGCCGCGAGCGAAAGAGCCTTCTCGGCACGGAAGTCGAGTTCAGCGGCCACATCAAGCGGCTCGCGGCCGGGCGGCGCCTTGCCCCCCGCCAGCGCATCCACGTACGCGGAGATGGTCGCCAGGCCGCTCCCTTGCATCGTCGGGCACGTGCTGAAGTCGCGCACGGTGTGAAAGCCCTGCCGCTGGTCCATGCAGCCCTCGACCGACCACATGTAGTCCCAGTCGCGCCAGTGAAAGCGGTTCACCAGCGGAATGATCTTCGACGCCTCGGCCCAGGCCTCGTAAAGCGGCCCGGCGGCCGCGAGTTCCGGGAACCGCGCCGCAAGAGTCTTCTCGAAGAACGCGCGGTCAAGCGAGAGGTCGTAGCCCAGCCGCCCCCACAGCGTGAAGGCGTACCAGTGCTTGCGGATTTCAAGTTGCCGCGGCTCGTCGGGCTGGAGGCCTGCAAACTCGCGGCCCCAGACGTATCCGTCGGAGCCCACGTAGTAGCCCGCCGTCTGCTCCCTCGGCGGCAGGTTCCTGAGAAACTCCCGCACATACTCCGGGTCGCCCCAGCGGAAGACGAAGATGTCGTCGTTCCGCAGGTTCCACCAGCACCGCAGGCCGTGCGGCCGCATCTCCTCGCACAAGGGCTTCGCGAACGGCGGCGACGGCGACGA
>Ga0194112_10004938_pt1 | contig 18095 bp, 15 predicted proteins | sample TA2MahC400mmetaG_FD_146191 | JGI IMG/M metagenome (GOLD analysis project Ga0194112, IMG submission 146191) | Freshwater microbial communities from Lake Tanganyika, Tanzania - TA2015016 Mahale Deep Cast 400m | ecosystem: Environmental > Aquatic > Freshwater > Lake | place: Tanzania: Lake... | reverse complement strand
GTCATGGTCGGGTATCCGCTGGAGACCTGGACCTATCGCATGATCCATGTCTGCGGCGGGCTGGTCATCGGCTTTCTGACCTATGCGGCCCTGTCGCAGACGGGTGAGGGCGAGCAGGTCCCCGCCCGCCGTTCCGCGCCCGAGCTTGCGCTGCTGGCCATCGCAACCCTGGGCATCGGCTATGGCTTTGCCATCATCGCCTATGCCTGGGGCGCGTGGTGGCTGGCGGGCGTGGCGCTGCCCCCGGCCTTCGGGTTTCGCACCTATGGCCTGCCGCTCGTGCTCGGCTCGGCTGCGGCGATTGTCGCGGGCTGGATCTATTCGCCCCGGCACCGCAGCCGGATCTATGCAGGCGACGTGCTGCTGTGCTTTGCCTCGGTCGCGGTGCTGGGCTATATCCTGTTCGTCGTGGGCGCCCTGCGGATGCGCGCCGGCACCGGCATGGCCCAGCCCGGTGACCTTTGGGCTGCGCTGACGGGGGTGCTGCTGATCCTGGAGCTGACCCGCCGCCTGACCGGCCTTGCGCTGGTCATCATTGTCGGCGTCTTCATCGCCTACAGCTTCCTTGGGCCGTGGCTGCCGGGCTTTCTGAATCATCGGGGCTACACTGCCACGCGGTTCTTCACCTATATCTTCACCGACCAGGGCGTTCTGGGCGACCCGATCGCGGTCAGTTCGACCTATATCATCCTGTTCATCGTCTTTGCCGCCTTCCTGCAGGCGTCGAGAGTGGGGGATTATTTCGTCAACTTCGCCTTTGCCTGCGCAGGTCAGGCGCGGGGCGGTCCGGCCAAGGTCGCGGTCTTTGCCAGCGGCCTGATGGGCATGATCAACGGCACCTCCGCAGGCAATGTGGTGTCCACCGGATCGCTGACCATCCCGCTGATGAAGAAGGTGGGCTATGCGCCCAAGACCTCGGCCGCGATCGAGGCCACGGCCTCCTCGGGCGGCCAGATCCTGCCGCCGATCATGGGCGCCGGCGCCTTTATCATGGCCGAGGTGACGGGCATTCCCTACACCGACATCGTCATCGCCGCGATCATCCCGGCGCTGCTGTATTTCGTCTCGGTCTATTTCATGGTGGACCTTCAGGCGCTCAAGCTGAACATGAAGGGCCTGCCGCGTTCCGAGCTTCCGCGCTTCAACGACCTGATCAAGCAGGTATATCTCTTCCTGCCGATCATCATCCTGATCTACACGCTCTTTGCCGGCTATTCCGTCATCCGGGCGGGTGCGATGGGAATGGCCGCCGCTGCCATGGTCAGCTGGCTGACGCCGCACAAGATGGGGCCGCGCCAGATCTTCCGCGCGCTGGACATGGGGGCCCGGATGTCGATCCAGATGGTCGCCGTCTGTGCCGCGGCGGGCGTCATCGTGGGCGTCATCGCCCTGACCGGCGTGGGTGCGCGCTTTTCGACCCTGCTGCTGACGATCGCCGATCAGAACCAGTATCTGGCGATGTTCTTTGCCATGTGCATCTCGATCATCCTGGGCATGGGAATGCCCACGACGGCGGCCTATGCCGTGGCGGCGGCGGTCGTGGCGCCGGGACTGATCCAGCTGGGCGTGCCGGTCCTGGTCGCGCATTTCTTTGTCTTCTATTACGCGGTGATGTCGGCCATCACGCCGCCCGTCGCGCTGGCGGCCTATGCGGGGGCGGGGCTTGCGGGCTCGGACCCCATGAAGACCTCGGTCGAGGCGTTCAAGCTGGGCCTAGCGGCCTTCATCGTGCCCTTCATGTTCTTTGGCTCGCACGAGCTGCTGATGCAGGGCGAGACGATGGATATCGTGCACGCGACGGCGACGGCGCTTCTGGGCATGTTCCTGCTGTCGGCCGGGGTCATCGGCTATTACTTCGGTCCGGCCGCAGGCGTGATCCGGCTGGTGCTGATCGCTGCGGCACTGTCGATGATCTCGGTCGGCTGGCTCAGCGATGTGGTCGGGCTGGCCGTGGCAGGCGGGCTGTTCCTGTGGCAGCGCAAGATGGTGACACCCCCGACGCTGGCGCATGGCCGGACCGACTAGGTCGCCGTCGGCCGCAGTATCGGATGGGAAAGGCCCCGGCATTGCGCCGGGGCCTTTTCATTCCTGGGGCAGGCCGGGACTAAGGTCAGGCCCCATTGATTTGGGGACTTTAACGGGATTCACAGTTCGAAAACCGACCAGTGAACATGTTCGATCTCTTCTGGTTCAGCGACGCCCAGATGGCGCGGCTCGCGCCCTGTTTTCTGCAATCTCATGGCCGCCCGCGCGTTGATGATCGGCGTGTGTCGAGCGGGATTATCTTCATCAGTCGCACTGGTTTGCGCTGCCGCGACGCGCCTGCGGAATATGGCCCGCACAAGACGCTCTACAACCGGTGGAAGCGATGGAGCGCCAAAGGTATCTTCGCCCGGATGTTGGCCAGCCTGGAGGCCGGGCACGTCGAAAAGAAAACCGTGATGATCGACGCGACCGACCTCAAGGCTCACCGAACAGCGACCAGCGTGGGCGTTGAAAAAAGGGAGCGTAGACGCCTGATCAGCCGAAAGAAAAGGTTCGAGGGAAGAGAAACGGTCCAGTGGACAGTTCCGCCCGAGAACGGAATACAAAGCTGCACGCCATCTGTGACAGCCAAGGGCGCCCGCTCAACCTGTTTGTCACCGCCGGTCAGGTCAGCGACTACATCGGCGCGCACGCGTTGCTGAGCAGCCTGCCAAACGTCAACTGGCTCGTCGGAGACCGCGGCTATAACGCCGGCTGGTTTCGGGACGCATTAAAAGACCAGGGATATGGGCCTGTATCCCTGGTCGCAAACAGCGCAAGAAGCCGGTCGAGTATGACAAACGCCGATACAAGCGCCGGAACCGGATCGAGATCATGTTTGGCAGGCCTGGGGATTGCGGCGCGTGGCAACCCGCTACGACCGCTGCCCAAAGGCCTTCCTCTCCGCCATCGCGCTGGCCGCACGCGTCATCTATTGGCTATGGGTCCTGACCCTATGCGCGCAGCCCAGTCTTTTTCAGCAGCCCCTTGCGCTTGGCTTCGTGATAATAGCCGCGCGAATACCACATGATCGTCCGGTCGGGATTGCCCTCGGCCACCAGCCAAGCGCCGCGCAGGTACTTGACGCCATAGCGCAGGTTCGTGTCGGCATTCAGCAGGCCCGCGTCGGGACCACGATAGCCCATGGTGCGGGCGGTCTGCGGGCTCAACTGCATCAGGCCGTAATGGGAGCCGTTGCGCGCTGCGGGGCGATGTTGGGATTCCTGCAGGATCACGCGCTGCACCAGCGCGGACGGCATCTGGTAATGCCGTGCCCAGAAGTTGATGCGCTGGCGCAACTGGGGCGTTTCGTTGGGATAAAGCCCGGTAGAAGTCAGTCCCGCAGGCATCCGGTCGCGCCCACCGCCACACGCGGCCAGCGCCAGCGCGGCCAGCAAGAGGCCCCGCCGCCCCCAGGACCGCTGGATCAGATTATCGGCTGCGGGGAACATCTCCCCCGCAGCCGGCGCCAAGGCGCCATCACGCATGAATGGCCCCGGCACCGCAGGCCAGCGCCGCCTCGCGCACCGCTTCCGAGACGGTGGGATGGGCGTGGCAGGTCAAGGCCAGATCCTCGGCCGAGGCGCCGAACTCCATCGCGACGCAGACTTCGTGGATCAGGTCGCCCGCCGACGGGCCAATGATGTGGCAACCCAGGATGCGGTCGGTTTCCGCATCCGCAATCAGTTTGACAAAGCCTTCGCCCAGGAACTGCGCCTTGGCGCGGGCATTGCCAATGAAGGGGAACTTGCCGATCTTGACCTTGCGGCCGATCTCCTTGGCGCCTTCCTCCGTCAGGCCGACGCTGGCGACTTCCGGTGTCGTGTAGATCACGCCCGGGATGACGCCATAGTTCACGTGGCCGTGCTTGCCCGCGATCACCTCGGCTACGGCCATGCCCTCGTCCTCGGCCTTGTGGGCCAGCATGGGGCCAGGAACCACGTCGCCGATGGCATAGATGCCCTCGACATTGGTCGACCAGTGGTCATCGACCTGGACAAAGCCCCGGTCGGTCAGCTTGACTCCGGCCGCTTCCAGACCCAGCCCTTCGACATGCGGACGCCGGCCGGTGGCGACCAACACGACATCGGCATCAATCACCTGCTCGCTGTTGTCCTTTTTCAACGCATAGGTGACCCGGGCGCCGCCTTCCTGCGCTTCGGCCCTCTGGACGGCCGCGCCCAGCACGAACTTCAGGCCCTGCTTGGCCAGGATCTTCTGGAATTGCTTCTGGATCTCGCCGTCCATGCCGGGGGTGATGACATCCAGGTACTCGATCACCGTCACGTCCGCGCCAAGCCGCGCAAAGACCGAGCCAAGCTCCAGCCCGATGACACCTGCGCCGATCACGACCATCGACTTGGGGATCCGGGGCAGGGCCAGCGCCCCGGTGGAGTCCACGATCACGGCCTTGTCGTTGTCAACCTCGACGCCCCGCAGCCCTTGCGAGACCGAACCCGTGGCCAGCACGATGTTTTTTGTCTCGTGCACGGTGTCGCCCACCTTGACACGGCCCCTCGATTCGATCGTGGCCCAGCCCTTGATCCAGTCCACCTTGTTCTTCTTGAACAGGAACTCGATCCCCTTGGTGTTGCCGGCGACGGTCTCGGCCTTGTAGGCCTGCATCTTGTCCCAATCGACCTCGACATGCGCGCCCATGAGGCCCATCTTCTCGAAGTTCTCATGCGCCTCGTGCAGCATGTGGGTGCCGTGCAGCAGCGCCTTGGAGGGGATGCAGCCGACATTCAGGCAGGTCCCGCCAAGCGTTTCACGTGCCTCGACACAGGCGACCTTCAGGCCCAGCTGCGCGGCGCGGATGGCGCAGACATAGCCACCGGGGCCAGCGCCGATCACGATCAGATCGTACATGTTTCGTCCCTTCTTTCGTCGCGGGTCGCCGGACGCTTTGCCTGGTCCGGCTCCCGCAGGATATTTCACTCAGCGCGCGTCAGATGAGGCTCGCCAGGATCATGGTCATCGTGGCCGCGAACCCCACAGCCCAGATGACCGAGCGCCAGGGCACCCAGCCCAGCAGATAGGCCGGCAGGTAAAGAATGCGTGCCAGAAGATAGGTCCAGGCACAGGCGGCTGTCAGGCCGCTTGCCTGCCCCCCGAGCGTCACCACCAGCACAGCCAGCGTGAACAGGATCAGCCCTTCAAAGTGGTTGTTCATCGCCCGTTGCGCGCGACCGGCCTGGCCTGTCAGGCCGGGGGCCTTGTCGCGCGGGCCTATGGCCATCTTGGGGCCGACCTGCAGGTTCGCCAGAACCGAAAAGATCGCGAACTGCAGGCCTTGCAGCAAACCTGCCAGTGCAAGAACCGTCAGTTCGGCTGTCATCATGCCGTTTCCACGAAATGGGCCTGCGTGCCGGTCACCCCCGCCTGCGATTCGAATGCCTTTGCCGCACCATCCAGATAGGCGCGGGCGGCCTTGGCGTCGTTCACCTGGTACAGCGCCCAGGCATGACCGGTCCCTTCGCGCCACAGCTGCAACAGCGACAGACCGTTGCGCCCCCGGTCCTCGGCATCGGCGTCGAAGGCTGTCCGAAACGCACCATAGTCGCGAAAGGCATAACGGGTGATCAACTGCATGGGCCTGCTCCGGGTCATGGTCGCGCAAGAGTGCCGTGCAACCGGGGCATGATGCAACCCCCGCCGCCCCTGCGCCTGCGGATGCCCTGCACGGGCATCCGCCTGTTCGGGGATGAGATCAGAGATCCATCAGCAGACGGCGCGGGTCTTCCAGGGCCTCCTTGACGCGGACCAGGAAGGTCACGGCGCCCTTGCCGTCGACGATCCGGTGATCATAGGACAGCGCCAGATACATCATCGGGCGGATGACGATCTGGCCGCCCACGACGACCGGACGTTCCTGGATCTTGTGCATGCCCAGGATGCCCGACTGCGGGGGATTCAGGATCGGCGAGGACATCAGCGAGCCATAGACACCGCCGTTCGAGATGGTGAAGGTGCCGCCTTGCATTTCGGCCATGGACAGCTTGCCGTCGCGGCCCTTGGCGCCCAGTTCGCCGATCTCTTTCTCGATCGCGGCAAAGCTCTTCTGGTCGGCGTCGCGCACGACCGGAACCACCAGACCCGAAGGCGTGCCCACGGCGACGCCCATGTGGACGAAGTTCTTGTAGACCACGTCGGTGCCGTCGATTTCGGCATTGACCTCGGGGACTTCCTTCAGCGCGTGGCAGCAGGCCTTCACGAAGAAGGACATGAAGCCCAGCTTGACCTTGTGCTTCTTCTCGAAGGCGTCCTTGTACTCGTTGCGCAGCGCCATGACGCCGGACATGTCGGCCTCGTTATAGGTCGTCAGCATCGCGGCGGTGTTCTGCGCGTCCTTCAGGCGGCGCGCGATGGTCTGGCGCAGGCGGGTCATCTTGACCCGCTCCTCGCGGCCAGCATCCGTGGCGGGCGAAGGCGCCCGCGGCGCAGGTGCCGGTGCCTTGGGTGTCGCCGACGCCTTGGCAACGTCTTCCTTCATGACCCGGCCGTCGCGCCCGGAACCCTGGACCTGATCGCGGCTGACACCGTTTTCCGCCATGGCCTTCTTGGCCGATGGTGCATCCTCGACGTCGCGGCGCAGGGTAGGTTCTTCGGGGCCTGCGTTCTCCAGAACGGTTTCCTGGGCAGCGCGCGGCGCCGGTTTCGCGCCAGCGGCACCTTCGGTGATGATCGCCAGACGGGCCTTGGCGTCCACGGTCGCGCCTTCGTCGGCCAGGATCTCGGCCAGAACGCCGGCTGCGGGTGCGGGGACCTCGACCGAAACCTTGTCGGTCTCCAGTTCGCACAGCATCTCATCGACCTCGACGCTGTCGCCGGGCTTCTTGAACCAGGTGGCGACGGTCGCCTCGGTCACGCTTTCGCCCAGGGCGGGGACCATCACGTCCACGGAATTGCCGCTCATCGTCTGTTGTTCCTCAGGTTTGTCTTCGGCCTTCGCAGGGGCCTTTTTCGTGTCGGTCTTCGGGCCGCCCGATGCGGCGCCCGCCTCGTCGATCTGCGCCAGCAGGGCGTCGGGCCCCACCGTCTCGCCTTCGGCGGCGACGATCTCGGCCAGTACCCCGGCCGAGGGGCTGGGCACCTCGACCGTGACCTTGTCGGTTTCCAGCTCGCACAGCATTTCGTCGACCTCGACCCGATCGCCAGGCTTCTTGAACCAGGTGGCGATCGTGGCCTCGGTGACGGATTCACCCAAGGCGGGCACGCGGACTTCGGTGGTCATCGGATCATCCTTCGAGGTTCAGGGCTTCGGCGACCAGCGCCTCTTGTTCGGCCTTGTGGCGCGAGGCGAGGCCCGTGGCGACCGAGGCGGCAGCATTGCGTCCGGCGTAACGGGCGCGGCTGTGCTTGGCGCCAAGGCGCTCCAGTACCCATTCCAGGTAAGGCTCGACAAAGGTCCAGCCGCCCTGGTTCTTGGGCTCTTCCTGGCACCACACCACCTCGGCCTGCTTGAAGCGGCCCAGTTCCTTGACCATCGCCTGCGCGGGGAAGGGATAGAACTGTTCCAGCCGCAGCAGGTAGACGTCGGTGATCCCCGCCTCGTCCCGGGCCTTCAGCAGGTCATAGTAAACCTTGCCCGAACAGATGACGACGCGCTTGATCTGGTCGTCCGCCACAAGCCGGGTGGGCGAGGTGCCGCGCTGTGCATCGTCCCACAGCACACGGTGGAATGTGCTGCCGGTCTGGAACTCCTCGGCCTTGCTGACGGCCAGAGGATGGCGCAGCAGCGATTTCGGGGTCATCAGCACCAGCGGCTTGCGGAAGCCGCGGTGGATCTGCCGGCGCAGGATGTGGAAATAGTTCGCGGGCGTCGTGCAATTGGCCACGATCCAGTTGTCTTCGGCGCAGCCCTGCAGGAAACGCTCCAGTCGCGCGGACGAATGTTCCGGCCCCTGACCCTCGAAGCCGTGCGGCAGCAGCATCACCAGGCCCGACATGCGCAGCCATTTCTTCTCGCCGGACGAGATGAACTGGTCGAACATGATCTGCGCTCCGTTGGCAAAGTCGCCGAACTGCGCCTCCCACAGGGTCAGCGTGTTCGGTTCCGCCAGCGAATAGCCGTATTCGAAGCCCAGCACCGCATATTCCGACAGCATCGAATCGATGACCTCGTAGCGGGCCTGACCTTCCGTGATGTTGTTCAGCGGGTAATAGCGGTCTTCGGACTTCTGGTCGATAAAGGCCGAATGGCGCTGGCTGAACGTGCCGCGCGTGCTGTCCTGACCCGACAAGCGGACGCCGTGACCTTCGGTCACCAGCGAACCGAAGGCCAAGGCCTCGGCAGTGGCCCAGTCAAAGCCCTCGCCGGTCTCGAACATCTGCTTTTTGGCTTCCAGAAGGCGGCCCACCGTCTTGTGCAGGCTCAGCCCGTCGGGCGCATTGGTCAGCGCGCGACCGACCTGGGTCATCACCTCCGGGGCGATCCCGGTTTCGCCCGCGACATAGTCGGTGCCTTCGCGGTTCATGCCCGACCACTTGCCGTCCAGCCAGTCGGCCTTGTTCGGCTTGTAGTTCTTGCCGATCTCGAACTCTTCGTTCAGATGCGCCTGGAAAGCGGCCTTCATGTCCTCGATCTCGCCTTCGGGGATCAGGCCGTCGGCGATCAGGCGATCGGTGTACAACTGCAGCGTGGTCTTCTGCGCCTTGATCTTGGTGTACATCGCCGGGTTCGTGAACATCGGCTCGTCGCCTTCGTTGTGACCGAAGCGGCGATAGCAGATGATGTCGATGACGACATCCTTCTTGAACTTCATCCGGAATTCGGTCGCGACCTTGGCGGCGTGGACCACGGCCTCGGGGTCGTCGCCGTTCACGTGGAAGATCGGTGCCTCGACCATCAGCGCGATGTCGGTCGGATAGGGCGAGGTGCGGCTGAAATGCGGCGCGGTGGTAAAGCCGATCTGGTTGTTCACGACGATATGGATCGTGCCGCCCGTGCGGTGGCCGCGGATGCCCGACAGCTGCAGGCATTCCGCCACGACGCCCTGACCCGCAAAGGCCGCATCGCCATGGAGCAGGATCGGCAGAACCGAGGTCCGCTCGGTCCGGTCGCCCAACTGGTCGCTTTTCGCGCGGGCCTTGCCCAGCACGACCGGGTTCACCGCCTCCAGATGGCTCGGGTTCGCGGTCAGCGACAGGTGCACCGTGTTCCCGTCGAACTCACGGTCCGAACTGGCGCCCAGGTGGTATTTCACGTCGCCGGACCCGTCCACGTCCTCGGGCTTGAAGCTGCCGCCCTGGAATTCGTGGAAGATCGCGCGGTAGGGTTTGGACAGCACGTTGGCCAGGACCGACAGGCGGCCGCGGTGGGGCATGCCGAACACGATCTCCTTCACGCCAAGCGCACCGCCGCGCTTGATGATCTGTTCCATGGCGGGGATCAGCGCCTCGCCGCCGTCCAGGCCAAAGCGCTTGGTGCCCATGTATTTCACGTGCAGGAACTTTTCGAAGCCCTCGGCCTCGACCAGCTTGTTCAGGATGGCGCGGCGGCCTTCGCGGGTAAAGGCGATCTCCTTGCCGTATCCCTCGATCCGCTCCTTCAGCCATGCGGCTTCCTCGGGGTTCGAGATGTGCATGTACTGCAGCGCGAAGGTGCCGCAATAGGTGCGTTGCATCAGATCGGTGATCTGGCGGATCGACGCGACTTCCAGGCCCAGCACGTTGTCGATGAAGATCGGACGGTCCATGTCGCCGGGGCCGAAGCCATAGGTGGCCGGATTCAGCTCGCCATGGTCGGGCACGTTGCGCAGGCCCAGCGGGTCCAGGTTGGCGTGCAGGTGGCCCCGGATGCGGAAGGCGCGGATCAGCATCAGCGCGCGGATGCTGTCCAGCACGGCCTGGCGCATCTGCTCGGTGGACAGGGTGACGCCCTTTTCCTCGGCCTTGGCGGCGATCCTCTTCATGGCCGCATCGGCACTGGCCTTGCCCGACATCGGCCATTCCCCAGTAAGGGCGGCCGTCATGTCATCCTGCGGCACCGGCGGCCAGTCGGGCCGTTTCCAGCTGGCGCCCTCGGCCTCGCGCACCGCATCGGCATTGTCGTCGCCCAGTTCGCGGAAGAACGCGTCCCAGGCCTGATCGACCGCAGCCGGATCCTTGGCCCACTGGCCGTAAAGCTGTTCCACATAGGCCGCGTTGTGGCCCTGCAGGAACGAGGAGTCGTGGAAATCGGTGTTCTTTGGCTGGTCGGTCATGGCTGGTCCCCGTTCAGGGCAAGGATGAGAAATGAATGTCAGGCGCAGTAGATATCAAAGATGCGGGCGCCGGGATCGGCAGAAGGGTCAAGTCTGGGCTGCTGCTGGATCCGCAGCGGGGCCCGTCGTTCCAGACCGCACAGCGCGACCGCTGCGCGGCTTTCGGCATTGGGCGGGGCGGCGGCGGGATGGTAGATGACCCGCCAGCCGAAATCCCGCCGGGAGACCGTCCGCACCGAGGCGGGCGGCAAGGTGCTGGCCTGATGAAGGTCGGTCCGGGCAGGAATGCCGCCGGGCAGGATGTCGGTCGTCATCCGACCTCCGCATGCCCCCAGCGTCAGCAAGGCCAGCACGGACAGCGGACCCGCAAGGCGGCGCTGGACGGCGGTCTGCTGCGGACTGGCGCCGCATGTTTCCTGCAATCTCACGGCCCTTCCCTTCGTGCCAACCCGCCCCCCATACATAAGTCGGGGGGGCGGGCTGTCAAATCATCAGCCCTTGATCGCCTTCAAAACGGCTTCACCAAGACCTGCCGGGCTGTCGGCGACAACGATGCCCGCACGCTTCATGGCCTCGATCTTGCTTTCGGCATCGCCCTTGCCGCCCGACACGATGGCGCCGGCATGGCCCATGCGACGGCCCGGAGGAGCGGTGCGGCCCGCGATGAAGCCGGCGGTCGGCTTCCACTTGCCCTTGGCCTTCTGCTGGGCCAGGAACTCGGCGGCCTCTTCCTCGGCCGAACCGCCGATCTCGCCGATCATGATGATCGACTCGGTCTCGGGATCGTCCAGGAACATCTGCAGCACGTCGATGTGCTCCATGCCCTTGATCGGGTCACCGCCGATGCCGACCGCGCTGGACTGGCCGAGGCCCACGTCCGAGGTCTGCTTCACGGCCTCATAGGTCAGCGTGCCCGAGCGCGACACGACGCCCACCGAGCCACGACGGAAGATGCTGCCCGGCATGATGCCGATCTTGCATTCGTCCGGCGTCATGATGCCGGGGCAGTTCGGGCCGATCAGGCGCGACTGGCTGCCCTGCAGGGCGCGCTTGACGCGCATCATGTCCAGAACGGGAATGCCCTCGGTGATGCAGACGATCAGCGGAACCTGCGCGTCGATGGCTTCCAGGATCGAATCCGCCGCGAACGGGGGCGGGACATAGATCGCGGATGCGGTCGCGCCGGTCTTGGCCACGGCCTCGTGGACCGAGTTGTAGACCGGCAGGCCCAGATGCTCCGACCCGCCCTTGCCGGGGGTCACGCCGCCGACCATCTGGGTGCCGTAGGCGATCGCCTGCTCGGTGTGGAAGGTGCCCTGGGAGCCGGTGATCCCCTGGCAGATGACTTTGGTATTCTTGTCGACGAGAACGGCCATCATGGCCTCCTTGCGTAAGCGGCGCCCTTGCGCCGCGATGTTCCAGAGGAGGGCGCGCGGACGCGCCCGGATGGATCAGCCCTTGACGGCCTTCACGATCTTCTGCGCGGCGTCCGACAGGTCGTCTGCCGCGATCACGTTCAGGCCGCTGTTGGCAATGATCTCCTTGCCCAGCTCGACATTCGTGCCTTCCAGGCGCACGACCAGCGGGACCTGCAGGCCGACCTCCTTCACGGCGGCGATGATGCCTTCCGCGATGATGTCGCAGCGCATGATGCCGCCGAAGATGTTGACCAGGATGCCTTTGACGTTCTGATCGCTGGTGATGATCTTGAACGCCTCGGTCACCTTTTCCTTGGTGGCGCCGCCGCCGACGTCCAGGAAGTTGGCAGGCTCGGCGCCAAACAACTTGATGATGTCCATCGTCGCCATGGCAAGGCCCGCGCCGTTGACCATGCAGCCGATCTCGCCGTCCAGCGCGATGTAGTTCAGGTCGAACTTCGAGGCGGCCAGCTCCTTGCTGTCTTCCTCGGTCTCGTCACGCAGCGCCATGATGTCGGGCTGACGGTACAGCGCGTTGTTGTCGAAGCCCATCTTGGCGTCGAGGCACTTGATCTGGCCTTCGGGGGTCACGATCAGCGGGTTGATTTCCAGCATCTCCATGTCCTTCTCGATGAACATGCGATACAGGTTCTTGACCAGTGCGACGCACTGCTTGACCTGGTTGCCTTCCAGCCCCAGCGCAAAGGCCACGCGGCGGCCGTGGAAGTCCGACAGGCCCGAAGCCGGATCGACGGAAAAGCTGACGATCTTCTCGGGCGTGTGGGCCGCGACTTCCTCGATGTCCATGCCGCCCTCGGTCGAGGCGACGAAGCTGACGCGCGAGGTCTGGCGATCGACCAGCAGCGCCAGGTACAGCTCGCGGGCAATGTCGCTGCCGTCTTCGATATAGATGCGGTTGACCTGCTTGCCGGCGGGGCCGGTCTGGTGCGTGACCAGCGTGCGACCCAGCATCTGGCGGGTCAGTTCCTCGGCCTCTTCGACCGACTTGGCCAGACGGACGCCGCCCTTTTCGCCGGCTTCGGCTTCCTTGAAGTGGCCCTTGCCGCGACCGCCCGCATGGATCTGGGCCTTCACGACCCACAGCGGGCCGTCCATCTCGCTGGCGCAGGTCTTGGCCTCGTCAGCCTTCATCACGATGCGGCCATCGCTGACAGGCGCGCCATACTGACGCAGCAGCGCCTTGGCCTGGTACTCGTGGATGTTCATCTCGACCCCCTCGTTCGGTTCGACAGATTTGCGGGCCTTTTGGCACAAATGAGAGGCGAGGCGAAACGAAAATCAGAGAGAATGCAAGAAACCGGAGGTTAGTTGTTGAATGTGATCACAGTCTGAAGAACTGTGATCACAAAGGCTTGTATCGCTGTCGCAGGGACGATTCTGACGCGTCTGAACATGTGTTGAAGGCAATCAAACGTTCAGCAGGTGACGGCGCCCCTTGAGGGGCCAGTCCGCGGTGATCAGATTCCTGACGATGGCGGCGCGCTTGGCCCCCACGGCTTCGACCAGCGAAAAGGGCACCGTCGGCTGACCCGGATCGGGCCGCTCGTGCAGTGCTCGTGAATGAAGAATGCGCGGTGCGCCATGGGCCGTGGGCCAGTTGTCCAGCGCCCTGAGGAAGATCAGGTTGTATTCGACGGGCAGCGACAGGAACCGCAGGTCCGACTGGTACAGCGTCTTGCGAAAGTAGCCTTGGTCGACCTTGGCCTCGTTGATGCGGACCTCGCGTTCCCAGGCTTTACAGAAGGCGATGGTGCGCTCGTTCTTGCGGATCGCCAGAAGCCCGGTGTTGATCACCGGAAACCAGCGCGGCACCGTCGCGCCCTGAAGCCGCATCATGTTGGGGGCGCGGCGGACCGCGTGAACGCCCGCCATGTCATGCGTATCCACCGACCCGAACAGATCGGAGATGTCGGCAGTCACGAGGATGTTGCTGTCGAGGATCACCGTGCGCTCGAAGCGCGAGCGGCGAATGGCCTCCCTCTTGGAGCGGAAGAAGGCGTGATCCAGAAGATGGACCTGCTCTAGGACAGGGTTGCCATTGGCTGATCCGAGAACAGGTCGACGGCCACATCCGGCATCACCCGGCGCAGGCTGTGCGCTGCCCGATGCGCAAGGATGTTGTATTTCTCACCGGTTGCGGCAAAGACGAAACCCCGTTCGGCCGAAGCCTCGCTCGGGTTCGGCACCCCTGCAGAGGCGGGGGCAACGGGTGGCCTCAGGGGGCTGGCGGATCCATGTGCCAGTCGGGCGAACAGTCGCCGGAAAAGGGCGGGCATGATGCTCCTGAGGGGGCAGAAGGTTTGCCCGGCCATGTGCTGGCCGGGCAGGCAGGATCCTCAGGCAAGGCTGCTGTCGATGCCCTTGCAGGCCTCGACCAGGCCCTTCACGGCGTCGATGGACTTGTCGAACATCGCCTGTTCGTCGCGGTCCAGGGTGATGTCGATGATCTTCTCGACACCGCCGGCGCCGATCACGGTCGGCACGCCCACATACATGCCCTTGAGGCCATAGGCGCCGTCGACATGCGCCGCGCAGGGCAGGACGCGCTTCTGGTCCTTGAGGTAGGCTTCGGCCATCTCGATGGCGCTGGTGGCCGGGGCATAGAAGGCCGAGCCGGTCTTCAGCAGGCCCACAATCTCGGCGCCGCCGTCGCGGGTGCGCTGCACGATCGCGTCCAGCTTGTCCTGGGTGGTCCAGCCCATCTTGACCAGGTCGGGCAGCGGGATGCCGGCCACGGTCGAATAGCGGGTCAGCGGAACCATCGTGTCGCCATGGCCGCCCAGCACGAAGGCGGTCACGTCCTTCATCGAGACGTCGAATTCCAGCGACAGGAAGTGGCGGAAGCGGGCCGAATCCAGCACGCCGGCCATGCCGCAGACCTTGTTGTGGGGCAGGCCCGAAAATTCGCGCAGCGCCCAGACCATCGCGTCCAGCGGGTTGGTGATGCAGATGACGAATGCGTCCGGAGCGTGCTTGGCAATGCCTTCGCCCACGGACTTCATGACCTTGAGGTTGATGCCCAGCAGGTCGTCGCGGCTCATGCCCGGCTTGCGCGGCACGCCTGCGGTCACGATGCACACATCGGCGCCCGCGATGTCGGCATAATCGTTCGTGCCCTTCATGCGGGCGTCAAAGCCCTCGGACGGGCCGGATTCGGCGATGTCCAGCGCCTTGCCCTGCGGCGTCCCTTCCGAGATGTCGAACAGGACGACATCGCCCAGTTCCTTCATCGCGGCCAGATGCGCCAGCGTGCCGCCGATCTGCCCCGCACCGATCAGTGCGATTTTGGGTCGGGCCATGGATAACCTCCGAATTCATGGGTGAATTGTTGCGGGGTGGTAAGGGGTGGCGGTCCGAATCGCAAGCCTGTCCTGCCGCGGTGCAGCGTTGGTTGGGCTAACACTTGCCATTGCCGGTGCGGCACGCCACAGCTTGCAGGTCATGCAGAAAGGGGTGCGAATGCTGGACCTGACGTCCGGAGGCTGGGGGCTGGCGATGCTGGCGGCTATTGCGGTTGGCCTGTCCAAGGGCGGGCTGGCCATGGTGGGCATCATCTCGGTCCCGCTGATGTCGCTGGTCATGTCGCCGGTGCAGGCCGCGGGGCTGCTGCTGCCCGTTTATGTCGTTTCGGACCTTGGCGGACTTTACGCCTTCCGGCGGGACTTCGATGCCCGCGTCCTGGCATATGCACTGCCGGGCGCGCTGCTGGGCATCGGCGTGGGCTGGGCGACGGCCGCGGTCATCCCGGTGCGAGGCGTCACGCTGATCGTCGGGGCGATCGGATTTGCCTTTGCCGTCAACGCCCTGTTGCGAAAGGACGTCGCCGGCAGCCCCCGGTCGCCGTCCGCGGTGCAGGGCAGCGTCTGGGGCGGGCTGGCAGGCTATACAAGCTTTGTCAGCCATGCGGGTGCGCCCTTGTGGCAGGTCTATGCACAGCCCCTGCGCCTGCCGCCGCTGATCTATGCGGGCACGACGACCTGGTTCTTTGCCATCGGCAACTGGGTCAAGCTTGTCCCCTATGCGGCCCTGGGGCAACTGTCGGTGGCGAATCTGGCGACCGCAGCGATGCTGATGCCGGTGGCGCTGCTGTCGGTCTGGCTGGGGTTGCGGCTGGTCCGGATCATTCCGCCTCTGGTGTTCTATCGCCTGATCACCTGGGGGCTGATGCTGGTCTCCCTCCGCCTGATCTGGCAGGCGGCGCACGGTTGATGCCGCAGTGCGGCAAAAATAGACTTGCCATTTCTGGCGCCTTTGGGCAGCGTGACGCAACATTGTTGCCCAGAGGTGCTCATGGCCCGTCCTTACCGATCGGTTCTCTATATCCCTGCCGCCAATGCACGGGCGATGGAAAAGGCGCGCGGCCTTTCTGCGGACGCGATCATCTTTGATCTGGAGGATGCCGTGGCGCCCGAGGCCAAGCCCGGCGCGCGTCTGGCGCTGGCCGAGGCTTTGGCGCAGGATTACGGACCCCGTGCCAGGATCGTGCGGATCAACGCGCTGTCGACCGAATGGGGCCCAGAGGACGCGCGGGCTTGCGCCGACCTGCCTGCGGACGCGGTGCTGATCCCCAAGGTGAACAGCCCGGAGGACCTGGATCGCGTGGCCGCGCTTGTGCCCGACATCCCGCTGTGGGCGATGATGGAAACGCCCCTGGGCATGCTGAATGCCGCGGCCATCGCCGCTCATCCCCGTCTGCAGGGCATGGTGATGGGCACGAACGATCTGGCCAAGGACCTGAACAGCCGCTTTCGCCCGGACAGACTGCCGCTGGTGACGGGGCTGGGCCTGTGCCTGCTGGCTGCGAAAGCGCATGGGGTGGTGATCGTGGATGGAGTCTTCAACGCCTTCAAGAACGACGACGGGCTGCGCGACGAATGCGCGCAAGGCCGCGACATGGGCTTTGATGGCAAGACGCTGATCCATCCCGCCCAGTTGGAGATCGCGAACGCCGCCTTTGCGCCCACCGAGGCGGAGATCGACCTGGCCCGCCGCCAGATCGAGGCGTTCGAGCAGGCCAAGGCCGAGGGCCGGGGCGTCGCCGTCGTGGACGGCAAGATCGTCGAGAACCTGCATGTGGACACGGCGCGCAAGACGCTGGACCTGGCGCAGGCGATTGCGGCTGCGGCGCAATAAGGGCAGTCTGCGCGCCGAACGGTCCAGCGAGAGGAAAGCCAGATGCTGATCCTGATCCTTGGCGTCGCCCTGTGGTGGGGCGCGCATCTCTACAAACGGATGGCGCCGGCGCAGCGCGCCTCGCTGGGCGAGCAGCGGGGCAGGGGCTTGATGACCGGGCTGCTGGTGTTGTCGATCATCCTGATGGTCATTGGCTATCAGCGTGCCGAAGGGGCGTTCTTCTGGGGCCGCAACCCGGCGATGGTGGGCATCAACAACCTGCTGGTTCTGGTTGCCTTCTACCTGTTCGCGGCGGCCGGCATGAAGACGCGGATCACCGCCTACACGCGCCATCCGATGCTGTGGGGCTTTTCGCTCTGGGCGATTGCGCATCTGCTGGTGAACGGCGACACGCCCTCGTTCGTCCTGTTCGGCGGCCTGCTGGCCTGGGCCCTGGTCGAGATGGCGGCCATCAGCCGCGCCTCGCCCTGGGTCCGCCCGACCGGACCTTTCCCCGCGCGCAAGGAGGCGATGGCCGCCGTCGGTGCGGTCATCGTCATGGTGGTCGTGGGCCTCATCCACGGCTGGATCGGTCCCTGGCCGTTCGGAGGTGCCTGATGGCCACCCTTTTCCGCTTCATTACCGAGGACGACACCTCGCAGTTCTGCCACCGCGTCAGCGAGGCGCTGTCCAAGGGCTGGCAACTGCACGGCAGCCCCTCGATGGCCTTTGACGCGGCGCGCGGGGTGATGCGCTGCGGGCAGGCCGTCACCAAGGAGATCGAGGCCGAGTACCACCCCGACATGAAGCTGGGTCAGCAATAGGGATCGCGATGACGAAAACCAATCCGGGACGGTTCTTCGAGGATTACGAGGTCGGCCAGACCATCCGCCATGCCGTCCCCCGGACCCTGGCCGAAGGGGAGCGGGCACTTTACCACGCGCTCTATCCCGCGCGGCACGCGCTGTATTCCTCGGATGAATTTGCCATCTCCTGCGGGCTGGACGGCAGCCCGATGGACGACCTGCTGGCCTTTCACACGGTGTTTGGCAAGACGGTCCCGGATGTCAGCCTGAACGCGGTCGCCAACCTGGGCTATGCGCAGGGACGGTGGCTGCAGCCGGTCTGGCCCGGCGACACGTTGCGCGCCGAGTCGCAGGTGATCGGCCTCAAGCAGAACTCGAACGGACAGTCGGGCGTCGTCTGGGTGCGGACGCAGGGCCTGAACCAGGTGGACGATGTCGTTCTGGATTATGTCCGCTGGGTGATGGTCCGCAAGCGCGACCCGCAGGCCCCGGCCCCCGATGCGGTCGTC
>Ga0194112_10004933_pt1 | contig 18111 bp, 13 predicted proteins | sample TA2MahC400mmetaG_FD_146191 | JGI IMG/M metagenome (GOLD analysis project Ga0194112, IMG submission 146191) | Freshwater microbial communities from Lake Tanganyika, Tanzania - TA2015016 Mahale Deep Cast 400m | ecosystem: Environmental > Aquatic > Freshwater > Lake | place: Tanzania: Lake... | reverse complement strand
TAACTTGAGTATACGCACCACCGCCGCGCGCCCCATGGCGCCCAAGCAGTCCGATCATTGCCAGAGCGTCAACTATTCATCTTATGTTAATGGAAAAGTCCTACCATATGTGGTCGGGAAGCACAACCCCCACGTTATGTTAATGGAAAAGTCCTATAATTAACTGTCCGCTGCCCCTGGTCGTTCTTGCCATCCGGCCGTCTCCGGGTTACGCTATCCTGGAATCTGAGTCCCACCACGCCAGGATGAGGAGCGGCCATGGTACCCTATAGCCCGGAAATCGAGCAGGCGATGCGCAAGTACGCCGCCACGTTGAACGAAAAGGACCGCCGGCGGTATGCTGCCATTGAGGCTCTGAAATTGCCCCCTGAGGGGCAGCGCTACATTGCCCAGGTGCTGGGGTGCAGTGTCAAGACGGTGCGGCGCGGGCTGCGGGACTTGGGCGAGTTGCCGGAACAGCCCCAACCCACGGCGGCCGTGCGCAAACCGGGCGGTGGGCGCAAGAGCTATGCGACCAAGTATCCGGACATTGACGCCCAGTTTCTGGCCGTGCTCCAGGAGTACACGGCGGGCGACCCGATGGATGCGCAAGTCGTCTGGACCGACTTGACGCCGCAGGCGATCGTCAAGCTGTTGGCCGAACACCAGCAGGTGCGGGTGAGCAAGAGCGTCGTGCGCAAGCTGCTCAAGAAGCACCATTATCGGCGGCGCAAGGCGCAGAAGAAGCAGACGTTGAAAACGGTGCCCCACCGCGATGCGCAATTCGTCAAGATCAATGCGCTCAGAGCGGAATTCACCGCCGCCGGCAACCCGGTGATCAGCTTTGACACCAAGAAGAAGGAGTATCTGGGCAACTTGTACCGGGCCGGTCACCTCTATACCCGGCAGGAACTGCGCACTCTTGACCATGACTTCACCAGCGAAGCGGAGGGCCTCATCATTCCGCATGGCATTTTCGATCTCCAGCACAACATCGCCTATATCCATTTAGGCGCCAGTAAGGACACCAGTGAATTCGCCTGCGCCTGTATCCGCGCCTGGTGGTGTGACCATGGCCGCGTCCAGTTTCCGCACGCCACGGCGCTGCTGGGCCTCTGTGATGGTGGCGGGAGCAACAACAGCCATCACTTCATCTTCAAAGAAGACCTGCAGAAGCTGGCCGATGACCTGGGCCTGGAAATCCGCATCGCCCACTATCCGCCCTACTGTTCCAAGTACAACCCGATTGAGTACCGCGTGTTCCCACACCTCACGCGCGCCTGTCAAGGCGTGATCTTTACCGGTCGCCCCTTGGTCAAAGAACTGATGGAAAAGACGCAGACCAGCAAAGGCCTGCGCGTCGTGGTAGACATCATTGAAACCATATATCAGACCGGCCGCAAGGTCGCCGACGACTTCAAAACGAACATGCGGATCATCTTTGACGAAGTACTGCCGCAGTGGAACTACCGAGCCGTGCCAACGCGGACAGTTATTTAATTCGCATTCCTTAGCGCCTGATACAACGGTTTTCCGCACAACTCAATGCCAATGTGAGGAATCAGGGAATCGCCGTAGAGCTGCCGCTGCAATGTGGTAGGCTTGACAGGATAGGTCACGCGAAACTCTTCAGGCTTACCCAGGTCATCTGTGATTAGGAGTGCGCCGACGAAACCTTTGTTGTCTGTGGTAGATAACAGCGCATAGAAGCCGATAGTGTCAGTCATCGTCGTGTTTCCTTCTGGCAGCAATCTCTCGTAGCTGCTGAGCAATAGACGGCTGGATTGCCTCCAAGCAGTTGCCCGTTTCAATAAACAGGACCTCTAATGAAACCATTGCCGCTTTGATCATACCGGTAACGATGTGGTCATGCTCTTGGCGTTCGGCTTTGACGAGTATGCGGACTACGTCGCCGGGCTCAGGAATGACCGAGTCATCAAGGAAGAGCAGCGCGTCCTCTCCAACAGTCACTGGGGGACAGTTCCTCTCGGTGTATCCCATGACTAACGAAGCTCTAGTCTTCTTTTCTCTTATTGGTCCCTGGTTGTGGCTGATTGTTGTTTCAACAACGTTATTGGAGGGAATGGCATTCAGTTCCAAGGGCATGAAACGGGCACAGCTTGGCCCAATGGTGACCTGACTATCGCGCTGCGGCGTTGGCTTCTTTCGTAATTCCCGAACATGTTCGGGCATGGCGATTAGATCAGCAGCGCCACCAACACCCGTGATTAGTTTCCAATGAGGCATAGGGGGCTTCTCGTCCTTGGAGTGCTGATCTTCCTGAGATTGGCATAGCCACCATCCGTAGCCAGTGTGAACAACCACAGGAATTGCAGTCTTGGCGAAGAGTGTGCGCGCGGCATTCTCGATTCCATCAGCCCGAATCCACGCGGCTTGCTGGCAGTCAGGGTGCTGTAAGTCAAACAACCATCGTCGCTTGGGGTTTTTCATCGCTTTACTCACTTGGCTGGGATTTGAACGTGAGGTGCGTTTGCACCCATCTAGCAGCCTAGTTCCGCGTCGGCATGGCTTCACAAGTCTTGCAGACAGCGACCCCCGGCCGACCGGCCAAGCCCCTTCGTCGGCGACCTATCGCTCAATTCAAGAGGAGTGAAGCCCTTCAAGCACCCATCCCCGAATCAATGCGGTATACTCAACGCCTTTCGACCGAGCCACCCGCTTGACCGCTTCAACCTCCGGCAGCCGGAATGGTACCAGCACGGTTTCTGCGTCGCGCTGGAATACGGGCTCCGTGACTTCTTCCAGTTGGTCGCCAAAATCGGTGAGGTCATGGGTGTCCCAAAACCTGGCTAATCTCTCAATAGAGTCGGTCTGCGGGATCTTGAGTTTGTTCATCCGACTTTGCCCGTTGCACCAGAGCTTGCCCGAAGCAGGCATCCTCCACCTCTCCGGGGGCGATCCCGTGAGCAGCAATGTGGTCAACCCTGTCTTCGGGCCAGATAAGGAACGGCTGAAAAATAACTTACCTCATTCGCCTTGGAAACCCTGGCAAAAAGACCTGGAATCAGGTAAGTTATTTCGCGTCGTTCCTAAGCTGGCGGATCTTCATACCCCGATTATACCCCAAGTTCTGCCCGCCTACAAGCGGCAATGTGCCAAAACGCTGCGCGCCGGCAACCTGGTCACGTCACCGACGCCATACCGATTGGACCAGAGCGCGAACGGCAGCACGAAACATACGCTGACGGTGTGGAACGCCGCCAGTACGCTGTCGGCGCGCGCCGCGGCCCTGCCGATGCCGCGCAAGTAGAGCGGCAGGTAGCCCAGCACAAACCGACAGGTGCAGTGCAGGTGTGGCCGTGCCGAGGAGCTGCCGGGCGGTCTCGTCCACCTGGCAGAAGTCGCGCACCTGCGCCGGCCCCATGTCGGCGTTGCACGTCACCGTAGGGGCGGACGACCGTCCGCCCCTACGGCTCAGATCAGACCCACCTTTCGCGCCCGGATCGCCGCCTGGGTGCGGTCACGGGCGCCCAGTTTGCCCAGGATATTGGTCACGTAGTTCTTGATCGTGCCTTCGGCCATGCTCAACCGTTCGGCGATCTGGCGGTTGGTCAGGCCGCCGGCCAGCAGGCGCAGAATCTGGACCTCGCGCTCGGAGAGGGGTTCGGCCAGGCCGACGTCCACATCGCGAACCGGCGGCGCCATGCGAGCGAACTCGGCGACCACCTTGGCCGCCACCGACGGCTCGATCAGGGCGCCGCCGCCGGCCACCGTGCGCACGGCTTGGGCCAGGTCATGGCCCGAGACGTCTTTGAGCAGGTAGCCCAGAGCCCCGGCGCGCAGCCCCTCGAAAACGTACTCATCGTCGTCAAAGGTCGTCAGGATGACGATGCGCGCCTTTGGCCAGCGCTCACGCAGCCGCCAGGTCGCCTCCACGCCGTCTATGCCCGGCATCCGCACATCCATCAGCACTACGTCGGGCTGCAGCGCTTCGTAGGCGTTCAAGGCAGCTTTCCCGTCCTCCGCCTCGCCGATCACTTCCAGATCAGACTCCATGGCCAACAGGACGCGCAGCCCCTCGCGCATGAGGCGCTGATCGTCCACGAGGAGGATGCGGATCGCCTTAGACATTGCGGTCGCTCCTGGGCAAGGGCAGCCGGAGCGAGAGCTGCGTCCCGCCGCCGGCGCGCGGCTCTATATGCAGCTCGCCCCCCAGTTGCGCTGCCCGCTCCCGCAAGCCTTGCAGGCCAAAGCCAGCTCGCCCGGCGGTTCGCGAGACGCCCTTGCCGTCGTCGCCGACCAGCAGAGCGACGGCCTCGTTCCCAATGGTCAGTACGAGCCACACCTGGTTGGCCTGGGCGTGCTTCTCGATGTTGGTCAGCGCCTCTTGCGCGGCCCGAAGGAGGGTCAGGCGGTAGGCGTCGGGCAGAGGCGGCATCCCTTCGGGCAGGATCCTGTGGACCATGAGGCCGGCGGCCCTTTCGAAGTTATCGATCAGCCGCCGCAGCGCGCTGCGCAGGTCCAGGTCGGTTTCGATGGGGGAGCGGAGGGCGGCCACCGTGCTGCGCAGCTCGCCCAACGCTTCGCGCACCTGATCGCGAACCGTGCCGACCATCGTCGCCGCCTGCTCCGGGTCCGTAGGGCACAGCCGCTGCGCGCCTTCCAGTTGCACCGAGGCCACGGTCAGGTGGTGGCCCAGCGTGTCGTGCATCTCGCGCGCCAGGCGGTTGCGCTCTTCGACCACGGCCAGCTCCTCGGCGCGCAGCGCGTATTCCTGCAACTGGCGGTGGGCCTCCTGCAATTCAGCCAGCAACGTCTGGCTGTGACGACGGGCGGCGTCGGCGCGCGCCAGGGCGCCAGCGAACGCGCCCATGAACGCATAGAGGACGCCGTAGAGGACCAGGGCGACCAGCCCTTCGCCCAGGTTGATCCCCACCGCGAAGGATGCTGTCGTTGTGGCCGTATAGACAGCGATCCAGTACACACCCTGCCGCAGCGGCAACACCAGGATGGCCCACATGATGGGCGTCGCGAACAGGACAGGATACATGGTCCAGCCCGGCTGCAGAAACATCAGGGCAGCCGTTAACGTGCCATATAGGGCCAGGCAGGAATGGATCTTCCAGGGTGTGCTCCCGGCCCGGCGCATGAGCGCCTGGAGCACGGCGATCAGCGCCAGCAGGATGACGATGACCCAGCGCAACGTGATCGAAGCGGGAGGATCGAACCTCAAGCCAACGATGCCGGCCGCCGCCAGGATGACATAGCTGCTCACCATGGAAACGATCTCTTCGCGCCGGGTAAGTATCTCTTGGCTCATAATACGATTGTACTCTGTTTTGAGGGTTCAGGCAAGCAAGCCTCCGGCGGATGCAATCCAGTCGGAGGACGCAGAAAAGGCCCCTCAGGCGCTGTCGGTAGGCGCTGAGGGGCCTGTCGAAACCCACCAAGCGCCAGGCGTCTGAGAGGATACCGGGCGCCTGGTGGGCGATCTTCAGGGCGGTTGCCCATGCCGGGCGCGACGCCACGGCGCATGAAAACCTCACCCCCGACCCCTCTCCCTTCGACAAGCTCGGGGCAAGCTCTGAGCGGGGCATCCCTTCGACAGGCTCAGGGCAAGCTCTGAGCGGAGTGGCGGTCTTTTCGCCACGCAGTCGAAGGAATGCGGAGCGGTCATCGCGTAAGGCCGCATTCCTTCGGCTTCGCTCAGGACAAGCTCTTCGGCTCCATCCGGCTCCTTCGACTGCGCTGCGCTCCGCTCAGGATGCTATGTCGTGAGCACAGGCTGAATAGTTGCCAAGCAAGTAGATTGTCGGTCAGGCTTCCTCGGCCTTGCCGAAGAGCTGCCGCTTGTCGAACCACGGCTTGGCCAGCACGAAGACGCCCAGGATGATGAGGAAGAACGCGCCCTCGATGGCGTTCAGCCCCGCCAGTTGCGCGATGCCGCCGATCACTGAGATGACGCCCAGGAAGGTGGTGAAGCCGCTCATCCGGATACCTTTGAGGTAGCGCGCCGCGTTCAGCCCCAGCATGATCAGGCCGACGCCGACCGACCACAAGCCCTTGGCGATGACCGTCTGCGGTACGAGCAGGAACCCGCCCAGCATGACCAGGAAACAGCCCCAGCCGATCGTCTCCAGGCGCTTGTTCAGGGCGGCCTTCGCGGGATCAATGACGATGGCCTTCGGCGGCGTCGCGGCTGCGGCCTTCTGACCGCCGATGAGGGCGCCGCCGAAGGCCACGGCCAGCAGCACGACGCCGACCACCCCGAAGACGGCGGGCGGCACCCACGGCCTGTTGACCCCTTCCACATAATACATGATCTTGTCAGGCATTAGCAGGGCCAACACGCCCAGCAGCGCCGCCAGCGCCAGACAGGCGATCCCTCCGATCAGTGTTCCCTTGTTCATCGTGATCCTCCTTTGTGATATGTTGCTGCGATCGTTCGTCGAGATCGTTCGCTGAACACCATACGAATACCAATTGACCTATGCCGAAGTGTAAGCATCCTTCGACTGCGTGGCGGAACAACGCCGCCACTCCGCTCAGAGCTTGCCCTGAGCCTGTCAAAGGGATGCTCCGCTACGGCTGAATAGCTATCGTCGAACACCATCACTCACTCGAATCTGAAACGCCACACCGCCACGCCGAAGAACACGATCGCAAAGCCGAGCAGCGCCGCGATGTTGGGCGCGGTCTGCGCCAACGTCCAGTTGTCGGCCACCAGCCCCATGTAGCCCTCGATGCCCCAGGCGCTGGGGGTCATGCGCGACACGATGCCCATTAAACCCTCGCTGCGGAAGAGGGGAAAGATGCTGCCGCCCAGGGCCAGCAGGACGAAGCCGAGGACCTGACCCAGCCGCTCGGCATGCTTGCTGCTGCGACACAGCGCGCCGAGGAGCATGCCCATCGAGGCGGAGGACAGGGCCAGCGCCACGGTCAGGAGCAGCAGGGCCAGCGGCGCCTTGCCCAGCGGCATCTTGAACAGGGCGTAGCCCACGCCGAACAGGACGATCACCTGCAGAAAGACAACGATCACGTAGGCCAGCATCTTGCCGCCGATGATGGCGCCGCGCGGCATGGGCGAAGACATCAGGCGGCGGAAAGTCCCCTCTTCCTTCTCGCGCAGCAGCGTGCCGGCCATCTGGCCGATCAGAAAGAAGGCAAAGGCCACGGTAAAGCTGGGGACGTAGTAGGTGATGGGGTCCCACGGCTGCAACTCCTCGGCCCCCGCCACGGCTTCGTCCCGGACGGTGATCACGGGGTTTTGGCGCATCCGCTGCACCTGGGTCCAGATGACGCCCAGGGTCTGGGCCTCGACCGCCTGGCGCAGCTCAGGGGGCGCCTTGTCATAGTCGGGCGATTGAGCCAGGACCGCGTGGATGCCATAGCGCAGCTCGCCCAGCACGCCGATCTCAGCCATGGCCTGGTTGGCGATGCCGGCGACGATACTGGCGGCCTGTTGCTGGGTGGGGTCCTTGATGAGCGTGATCGTTGCTGGCTCGCCAGCGTCAATCCTGCTGCTGAAGTCCGCGGGGATGACGAGCGCGGCCGGAATGTCGCCCTTGGCCACTCGCTGATCGGCCAGAGCCGCGTCGCTCGTCTCTTCGATGACGAGAACCTCGGCCTTTTTGAGGCCATCGGCCAGCATCTTGCCGTAGGAACCGCTGTCGCGGATAACCAGTAGGGTGGCGATTTCGATCTTCCTCTCCTCGTTGCCGGCGTTGCCAAATGCCATGCCCAGCAGGCTGGCAAAGAGCAGCGGCATGAGGAAGTAGACGGCCAGGGCGCCCTTGTCTTTCAAGACGATGAGCAAGTCTTTCCATGCGACGGCGAGAGTGTATCGAATCATCTTTCGCTCCTTGACGGGTTGTGTACTGCGTATTGCGTAGTGCGTAGTGCGTATTGCGTAGTGCGTATTGCGTAGTGCGTAGTGCGTAGTGCGTATTGCGTAGTACGTACTGCGTATTGCGTAACGGAATACGGAATACGCACTACGCAATACGGAATACGCAATACGTTTCAGTCGAACTTGAATCTGAGCAGGCCCACCACCGAGAAGGCCGCCGTGAACCCTGCCAGGACAGCCAGCTCGGGCAGGATGCCGGCCAGGCCCAGGCCACGGATTGTCAGATTGTTGTAGGCCTGTAACGCCCAGTAGTGGGGCACGACCTTCCCGATCGTGTTGAGAAAGTCGCCCAGCACGAAGGCGGGGATGAAGGCCCCACCGACCATCCCGGCCACCCACAGGAAGACGGAGCTGACGCCGCCGACCTGGCTTTCGGTGCGGCAGATCGCGGCGAGCAGGATGCCCAGGCTGGTGGAGCACAGGGCGACGAGGATGGCGATCAGCATCAGACCCAGGGGCGAGTTGCCGAGCGACGGGGCATCTTGCCCTATCAAGGGCAGCAGCACGAGACTCGCCGCCACAATGACGACCATCTGCAAGACGGCGATGACGAAGTTGGGTAGCATCTTGCCGGCTAACAATTCCCACTTGCCCAGGGGCGCAGCCAGCAGGCGGCGGAAGGTGCCCTCTTTCTTCTCGTCGAAGATCGAAGTGGCCGTGGCCTGCGCCGTCAGGAAGGCGAACATGATGGCAAAGCCGGCGATGCCGAATGTCGAAGGGCTGAAATCCTCGCGGCCCTGAGTGATCTGGTCGGGCCACCTGGCGGAGAGGGCGACCAGGGGCGTGCTCTTGGCCCGCTCGAACTGGGTTTCGGCCTGGACCTTGATCCGCTCGGACGTAAAGACCTGGACGTCCGGCGGAGCGTCGCCCATCATGGCCGCCATCTGGCTCAAGCCGCCCACCAGTTGGGTTTGCAGCGACAGGTCGGCGGCGACGCCAGCGACCACCAACCGGACCGCCTGCACCTCCGAGTCGCTGGCGGCAGGGCCGTAGATCAGGCGCAGCGTCGTCGGTGCGCCGGCCCGCACGTCTGCGCTGAAGCCGGCGGGGATGATCAGCGCCAGCTTGATCTTCTCATCCTTCAGGCCGGCCTCCGCCTGGGCCTGGTCATAGTCTTGGGTCCGAAGGCCGCGGTCGTCGTTGAGGTCCTGCAGCAGCAGCCCCGACATCTCACCGTGGGGGTCAAGGTTGACCACGGGGACGACGATGACTTGCTCCTCGATCTGCTGGCCGGCCGCAAAGACCGCGCTGAAGGCCAGGATGAAGCCGATCGGCACCAGGAACAGCAGGAGAATCTGCCCCCGATCCTTGAGCAGCATCTGCAAGTCTTTCCAGGCGACAGCCAGTGTGTTCATGGTTTACTCCTCCTACTGTCTGAGCTTCTTGCCGGTCAGGTGCAGGAAGACGCTCTCGAGGTTCGGCTCCAGGATTTCCAGCGAGGTGATACGCACGTCGAGCTGGTTGGTGAGGTCGAGGGCGCCCATCAGGGCTTCCTGAAGGCGTTGGGTTTCGATCTTGAGCAGGCCGTCGCTGCGGGTCACGGACTTGACCGACGGGACCTGGGAGAGGCGCTCGGTGAGGTTTTCGGGCGCGGCGTCGGCGACCCCCAGCATGACCACTCCGCCGCCCAGGCTGCGGATGAGGGCCGCGGGCGTGTCCAGCGCGATGATCCGCCCCTCGTCAACGATCGCCACGCGGTGGCAGAGGCGCTGCGCCTCCTCCATGTAGTGGGTGGTATAGATGACCGTCATCCCGGCCCGGTTCAGCGCCTCGACGTTCTCGAAGATGGCGTTGCGGCTCTGCGGGTCCACGCCGACCGTCGGCTCGTCAAGGAAGAGGATCTGGGGCTTGTGCAGCAGCCCGGCGGCGATGTTCACCCGGCGCTTCATGCCGCCTGAGTAGGCGCTCACGGGGTCATCGGCGCGCTCGATCAGGCCGATCATCCGCAGCGCCTCGTCTACGCGCTGGCGGAGTTCCTTGCCCCGCAGCCCGTAGATGCGGCCGAAGAACATCAGGTTTTGGCGGGCGGAGAGGGTCGTATACAGGGCCATCTCTTGGGGAACGAGGCCCATTTGGGCCTTGACCTGGTTGGTGTGAGCCTTGAGGTCCAGGCCATTCACCATGATCTTGCCACTGCTGGGCTCCAGCAGCGCGGTGAGCATGGAGATGGTCGTCGTCTTGCCCGCGCCGTTGGGCCCGAGCAAGCCAAACACCTCGCCCCGCGCCACCTGGAGCGAGATGCCTTTCACGGCTTCGCGATCTCCGAACGACTTCCTCAGGTCCTGGGCAATGAGAATGGGTTCAGACATTGTGACCTCCTTTTCTGGGATTGAAGAGCGACGGCTTGCCGCTCAGACCGACCTGAGCATAACGCACAGGAGGTCACGCTTTCCAGTGCCAGAGGTCACTTCTTGGGGTCACATCCGCCGATTCGCTTAGCGGCGCACATTCAACGCAAAGGCGCAAGGAAACTAAGACGCAAAGCTGAGAATCAGTGCTTTGCGGCTTTGCGCCCTTGCGCCTCTGCGTCAACAACGATTCGTTAACGTGTACTGCTTTCCAGCCAGCGGACCTCCTGCGGCGTCAGCCGCGTCTCCAGCGCCGTGATGTTCTCGGCGAATTCTTCCGGCGTCCGGCAGCCCACCAGCGAAAAGAGGTTGAGGGGATGGCTTTGGCTGTAGGCCAGCGCGATCTGCGGCAGGCTTAGCCCGCGCTGGCGGGCGAGCTGTTCCGCGCGCTCCAGCCGGCCGAAGTTCGCCTCGTAGCAATAGCTCTTGACGCACACGGCATCGAGCCCGGTCGTGAACTGGTCGAGATTGTCGCGGCGGAAGCGGCCAGAGAAGAAGCCGCCGGCCAGACTCGACCAGGTGAACAGCGGGGTCTGCGTCTGCTCATAATAGGCGCGCGCTGCCGCAGCCGCTGGCCCGCTGATGCTGATGCACTCGGCCCACGGCTCCACCACCATCTCCGCCAGGCTGAATTGGGGGCTGCTGACTGCGAAGGGCGTCAACCCGCGGCTGGCCGCGTATTCGTTGGCGGCTGCGACGCGTTCGTGCGACCAGTTGGAGCCGCCGAACGCATGGATGCGGCCGGCCACGCGATGCTCGTTGAGGATCTCGACGATGGGGCCGACAGGCACGCTGGAATCGTCTCGGTGCAGCAGGTAGAGGTCAATGCTGTCCACCTGTAACCGCGCCAGCGAGTCGTGCAAGTCCGCGGTGATGTCGAAAGGCGTCACCCGCCGGCGGTCCTGGTTGTGGTGCGCGCCTTTGGTGATGATCACCACCCGGTCGCGCACTCCGCGCTCGCGAATCCAGCGGCCCAACGTGCGCTCGCCGTCGCCGTTGCCGTAGACGTGCGCGGTGTCGAACGCGTTGCAGCCCAAGGCATAGATCCCGTCGAGCAACGCAAACCCTGCATCCAGCTCTCGCGAATTGACCATCACCGTGCCCTGCACCAGCCGCGAGACCGGCCTGGCGATGCCGGGGATGGAACCGTATTTCATTGGCATATGATCCCTCCGTGCAGATTTCCGCTCACAGCGCCACAGCGCCACAGCATCAGGCATTATAACACGGATGTGGTAGAAGATGGTCTGGCCGAACGCGCCACATTCTAACGTGCGGGCTTCTCGTCTCCGCGCTCATGCCCTGCACCTGTCCGAGGAGCTGTGCCGATGGAACCGATCGAGCTTGAGGAAATCCTCGTCCGCGTCCGCCAGGCCCTGGCCGAGCAACACTGGGACCAGGCCGTCGCGCTGGTCGAGGCGTTGCGTCCGGCCGACCAGGCCGATGTCTTCATCGAACTGCCTTCAGAAGACCAGGACGATCTGCTGCCGCGACTCGATCCGGTGGACTCGGCGGACATCCTCGAGGAGTTGGAGGATGAAGAGGCCGCCGAGGTCGCGGCCCGGCAGGATACCGAGGAACTGGCGCGCATCATCGCCGAGATGGAGCCTGATGAAGCGGCCGACCTGCTGGGCGACATCGAGCCAAGGCAAGCCGCGGACATGTTGGCCATCCTGGACGACGCCGACGTGGTGGAGCCTTTCCTGGCCTATCCCGACGAGAGCGCGGGCGGCAAGATGACGGCCGCCGATATCGCGCTGCGCGCCGATATGACGGTGGAAGAGGCCATCGCCTATCTGAGGCTGGAGGCCGCGGATTCCGAGACGTTCTATTACCTCTTCGTGGTGGACGGCGAACGCCGCCTGGTGGGGGTCGTGTCGTTGCGCCAGCTCGTGGTGACCCCACCCACAGCCCGGATCGGCGACATCATGGACCCGGATGTCTTTCATGTGAATGTGCTGGCCGATCAAGAGGAGGCCGCCCGCCTGATGGTGCGCTACGACCTGGGCGCGCTGCCTGTAATCGATGACCAGGGCCGCTTGGCTGGGCTGATCACCCACGATGATGTGATGGACGTCATCGAGGAGGAGGCCACCGAGGACATCTACCGGTTGGGCGGCGTGCCCGAAGAGCAGCCGGCCGATGCGCCCACGCCCAGCGCGTTGCGCGCCCGCCTGCCCTGGCTGGTGCTCAACCTGGGCACGGCCATGATCTCCGCGACGGTGCTGGGCCTCTTCGAGGAGACCATCGCGCAGGTGGCGGTGCTGGCGGCCTTCTTTCCCATCGTGGCGGGCGTCAGCGGCAGCGCAGCCACCCAGGCCCTGACCGTCACCGTGCGCGGCCTGGCGTTAGGCGAGGTCACGCCGCGCGATGCCGCGCCCCGGCTGACCCGCGAGCTGCTGATCGGCCTGACGAACGGCATGGTGGTCGGCGGGCTGATTGCGGCCATCGCCCTGGTCTGGATCGGCCGGCGCATCAAGGACGACTACCTGCGCCTGCTGGGACCGGTCAACCGGACGTTGAACTCGTACCAGGCGTTCGGGCTGAATACGCGCACCAGCCCCGAACTGAGCGGGTTGCCGGCCGACTTCGTGGGCAGCGCGGTGGCGCAGACCACCGCGCCGACCTTGATCGGCGTGGCCAATGTGCTCTATCCCGACCGCGCAGCCGTCTACGATGGCGTCGGCCGGTGAGGAGGGGGTGCGGTCTGCCGACGGCAGCCACGCAAGGCCCCGCATCACATCCGCCGCCTCTGCCGCACACCACCCCAATTCGCAACTTGACACGTTGTCCATGTAGTGGCAGAATACCGTTGCGCCTCATCGTGCCCATTTGCCTGCTATGGCGCTTGATCGCAAGGAGGCTATATGCGCGCCGCTTTTCTCCCCTGGTTCCGGTCGCCACGCCGCGGTCCCTCGCTCGGCGTCTGCTGCTTCGTGTTCATCCTGGTGTTGGCCGTCGGCTCGCCGCTTGTCGCCCAAGTCGCGGAGGAGCCCTGGGTCTCACCCGCCATGCATACCCCCCGTAACTCGCATACCCTGACCACCCTGCCCGACGGTAGAGTGCTGGCCGCGGGCGGTTGGGATGGCGCCAGCGCCCTGGCCAGCGCGGAGCTGTACGATCCGACCAGCCAGGGGTGGACGCTCGTGAGCGCCATGAGCAGCGCCCGCGCCTACCACACGGCAGTCTGGCTGCCCGACGGCAAGGTGCTGGTCGTCGGCGGCTGGGACCATGTCGGCAATGCGCTCGCCAGCGCGGAGTTGTACGACCCTACGGCCAACGTCTGGATGCCGGCTGCCGCCATGAGCAATGGCCGCGCGGGCCACACGGCAACTGTTCTGGCCGGCGGCAAGGTGCTCGTCGTGGGCGGGAACAGCGGCAGCGACCTGCATGCCGACACAGAGCTGTACGACCCGGCGACGAACACCTGGACGTCTGCGGGCGCTCTGCGCAACGCCTGCGCACACCACACGGCGACCCTGCTCTCCAACGGCAAGGTCCTGGTCGTGGGCGGTTGGGATGGCAGCCGCCAACCGCTCCGTAGCGCAGCGTTGTACGATCCCGATGCCAACGCCTGGACACCGGCGGCCGATTTGGCCGCCCCGCGCCTGGATCACACGGCTACCCGTATGCCTGACGGCGGCGTCCTGGTTGTCGGCGGTTACAACGGCAGTTACCTGGCCAGCGCCGAGCTGTACGACGCGGCCGCAAACACGTGGCGCTCCGTTGGCAGCATGAGCAGCGCCCGCGCCTACCACACGGCTACCCTCCTGGGCGACGGCCAGGTGTTGGTGGCCGGCGGATTCAACGGCAGCCGGCCCAGCGACACGGCGGAAACGTATCAGCCTGCAGCACGGCACTGGACGCCGGCTGGCCGTCTGCCCGCGGCGTACGAAGCGCACGTGGCGACCCTGCTGAGTGATGGCAAGGTCCTGATCACCGGCCGGGCGGACAGCGGCGACCCAAGCGGCAACGGCGGCGTCCCCACGCCTCCGGGCGGCGCGCAGGACAGCGCCCGTCCGCGCCGCACGCCGCAGCCGCCGCAGCCGACCGCGGGGCCTGCCTCTACACCCAAGCCAGCCAACGCCGCGAGGGCGGCAGCCGCCGCCTTCAACACGCCCGAAGAGACCACGCTCTCCGGCGGCTTCACGGCAGGAACCGCCACGGCCGCGCTCTACGGCATCCACGAGGTCAGCTTCACACTGCCCTCGACACCGAATCCCTACGCCATTACCGTTACAGTCGCCTTTATGCCCCAGCTCGACGCCAGCGCCGCCGTCACGGTCATGGCCTTCTATGATGGCGATGGCAGTCAAGGCCGCGACCTCTGGAGGGCGCGTGTGTACGTGAACCGGCTTGGCCCGTGGGTCTGGACGCCCCCGCCAGGCGCTGCGGACTATGGCGATCCCAGTTTTTCTGCCAGCGATCAACCAGGAGCCGGGTTGCGTGGGATGCTGCGCGTCGCCGCGGCCGGCGCGACCGGTGCGAAGCGTTGGCACACCGACGATGGCCGCACCTTTCTGCCCAAGGCGGATACAGCCTATCTCCTCTTCTTTGAAACAGAGACGCTGACGCCCCCGCCGCTGCCGACTCGTTGTCCCAGGCGGACGCCGGTTGCGGCGTATAGCGACTTCGTCAGGGGCTATGCCGCGGATGTCGTGAGCCATGGGCTGAACGTCCTGCGTGTCGAGGCCCTCGGTACCTTTGCCGGCGACGATGTGGGATCGGACGCCGTGGAATGTGTCGCTGACTTGAGCCTCTTTTGGAGCACCGACAAGAAGGGCGAGAACCAAGACCTCTACAACAGAGCGCCCACTTTCGCGGCTCTCGCCACCGCAACCCCGGGCTCTTTCTATCCCAATCGGAAGTCTTTTCAGAACGCAGACGCCAGGCTCAAACTGCTGCTGGAGGAACAACCTGCGCTCTACGTCCAGATGTTGCTCGTGCCAGACCACTGCCGGCCGCCCAACGATCCGTGCAACACCTGGTACGCCATCAACGCCGCCCTCAAGGGGCAGCTTTGGCAGACGATGGTCGCCCGCTGGGCCGCCTTTCCCAACGTGTTCTGGTCAATCACCAACGACGCTCTGGATACCGACGGGAGCGCGCGCGGCCTGGCCCAGGAAGTCGGCGACTATTTTGTCCGCAATGACCCCTGGAACCAAGCGGGGGCACGGCGGCCCATGAGCTTTGGCCACCTGCGGGAAGCCGAGGATTTCTACGCTACGGCCACGCCGACGCCGGCCGCGCCCTGGCACACCTACATCACGGCCTACTCGTACTCCGATCTTTCGGCCCAGCAGATGGATGGGACGCGGCCGTTGCCGACGCCAATAGGCTATTCCCAAGGAACTGGGGTGTACAGCTATGCTGCGAGGAGTGAGCCGGCTCTCAACACGGAGGACCGCTACGAAGGCAATTTCAAGAACACAACCGACATGGAGGTGGCGTATCCAGACTACTACTTCCGGCGTCTCTTCTGGTCGTATCTGTTGTCCGGCGGCGGCGCGACCTATGGCGCGGCCTCAACCTGGCGGGCGCTCAACACCTATGCGACCGGCTGGTATACATATACGGTGGGTACACCCACACCCGGCGTCTTCTCGACCACCGCTCTCGTCGGATTGAACAGCGTCAGAGCCATTCCGAGCGTCCTGGATAGCGCGCGCGCCGATCTGGGTTTGTTCGAGCCGCAAGATGCGCTCATCGCGCAGTCGGGCAACCCGGATTGGGCGGAGTTCAATCGCGGCCAGGTCGCCCGGCGTGGCTCAAAGGAGATCCTGGCCTACATCCCCAACACATCCTCGACTGTTACGCCGAGCGCCGATGGCCGGCGGCGGGCGGCGGCGGCGAACACAACTGCTATGGTAAGCGTCAACATGAGTGACTTCACCGATGCGAGCTATGCGGTCGCCTGGTACAGCCTGCAAGGGACGCCCCAGCCTACCAGCGTCATCGCCGGGAATCCCACCCCCGGCACTACGGCCACCCGGGTTCTGACCGCGCCCTTCGGCGGAGACGCTGTGGTCCACATCAGCTCGTGGTGTCAAGACCCCAATGTGTGTGAGCATATGGACGTGGCACCGCCACCTGCTGGCACGCCTTCGGCCGCGGGATTCGAGGCTGGCAATGACGAGACGGCGCTGCTGTCCTTGGACACAGTCCAGCGCGTCTTCGGCAGTGGCTCGTGGCGTTGCGACAGGCCGCTTGCGCCGGGCACGGGCATGCCAGGCTGTTGGGTGCGCTACGATTACGACGACCTGGCCCGGAGCGTGGCATCAGCCGACTTCTACTTTCGGCGCAACAGCCTCTCGTCCTACACGGGTGTTTACTTCATGGTCGTTCGCAATGAGGGTGACCAACAGATCGTAGACGGCGCCTCGGTGAACGTGTGGTTGGGGCCTGGGGGCGACTTGCACGTGGACTCGGATACGGTGAGCGATGTCATCCCGCCCGTCCAGGGGGTGGCGCCGGCGCTGAATCGTTGGTATCACCTGTCCGCCCAGGTCAAGAGCGTGGCCGGCCGGGGCGTGGATGTGACGGTGTCGCGTGACGGCGTCCCTGTGATCTCAGCGACGGGGGTGCCGATGGAGCAGACCAATGTGTTCTTCAGGCGCGTCACGGTCCACACGGCGTGGTGGGGACCGACCACGGACCTCGTAGAAGGCAGCACGCCCAGCTACTGGTGGGATGAGCTCACCGTGGATCCGCCGGCGGACGAGGATCTGCATGGCCTGTATCGCACAGTCTTCCAGCAAGGACTGGGGTACTATGCCGGCAACAAAGCCACCTGGTTCGACTACTCGGGCGGGTACAACAACACCAACCTGTTGCACGTGGGCGCGAACAACGCCGTCAAGTCGCTGCTCCGGTTCGATGTCTCAGCCCTTCCGGTCAGTGCGATTGTGGACGAGGCAATCTTGCAAATATACTACACGGGCCGCAGCAACGGCAACTCCTTGACCCTAGGCGCGCATGGCGTGCTGGCCGACTGGGTGGACAGCCAGGCCAACCGGGTGCAGCGCAAGACCGGGGTCAACTGGACCGTGGCCGGCATGGGCGCGGGCAGCGACTATACAGCCACGGCCGCGGCGACCGTGGCTGTGACGGGCGCGGGCGGCGCGTGGGTGGAGCTGAACGTGACCAACCTGGCCCAGGCCTGGGTGGCGGACGCGGCGCACAACTATGGCCTGGTGCTGCTGCAGGCCGCGGCCAGCGGCTCGGTGGTCTACGACTTCTGCAGCGAACTGGGCTGGAGCCCCTGCACTGCGGCGCAGGCGCCGAAGTTGACGATCCGCTACCACCTGGCGCCGCCCCCGCCGGTCAAGACGACTTTCCAACAGGGCGCCGGGGGATACACCGGCAACCAGGCCACCTATTTCGACTACTCGGGCGGCTACAACTACACGAGCCTGTTGCACGTGGGCGCGGACAATGCGGTGAAGTCGCTGCTCCGTTTCGACGTGGCGAGCATCCCTGCCAGCGCCACGGTGGACGAAGCGACGCTGCGGGTCTACCACATGGGGCGGAGCAATGGCAACTCCTTGACCCTGGCCGCGCACCGCGTGCTGCCGGACTGGGTGGACAGCCAGGCCAATCGCATCCAGCGCAAGGCGGGGGTGAACTGGAGCGTGGCCGGCATGGGCGCGGGCAGCGACTACGCGGCCACGGCCGATGGCAGCGCGGCGCTGGCGAGCGCGGGCGGCGCCTGGGTGGAGCTGGATGTGAGCGACATGGTCCAGGCCTGGGTGGCCGATGCGGCCAACAACCATGGCCTGGTGCTGCTGCAAGCCGCAGCCGGCGGCTACGTGGTCTATGACTTCTGCAGCGAGCTAGGCTGGAGCCCCTGCACTGCGGCGCAGGCGCCCGTACTGACGATTTGGTACCACTGAGGACGAGCTGCGGGACAGAGCC
>Ga0194112_10004932_pt1 | contig 18114 bp, 8 predicted proteins | sample TA2MahC400mmetaG_FD_146191 | JGI IMG/M metagenome (GOLD analysis project Ga0194112, IMG submission 146191) | Freshwater microbial communities from Lake Tanganyika, Tanzania - TA2015016 Mahale Deep Cast 400m | ecosystem: Environmental > Aquatic > Freshwater > Lake | place: Tanzania: Lake... | reverse complement strand
TCCAAGAAGTCGCGCAGGACGGCGAACTCCTTGTGCAGGATCGTCCGCCGCGCCTGGCCGAGCAACTCAAGTTTCCGCGCCCGGTCGGGCATGTCTTGCATGGCCACCTCGTTGATCGCCTGGAACAGCCGCACGGTCATCGACGCGCGCGAGAGGTCGCCGAGGGCGGGGGCGAACTTCTCGGCGGCGGCGTTCCGCCAGAGCCACGCCAGGGCCGCCAGGCACGGCGCGGGCCGGCGCAGACAAACCGCGGCGGCCGCGGCCACCAAGTCAAGCCGCCCGGCGGCCGCCAGGTCCCCCGCGATGCGCTCGCAGGTTTCCATCGACGCGGCGGGCATCGCGGCCGCGAAGACCCCCGGCCAGCGCTCCGGAAGGCGCTCCTTGATGAACGCAAGGACGCGGCCCGCCAGGTCGTCGCTGCGGACGGCAGCGGCCCACGGGCCGAGGTCGGCGGGCGCGGCCGCCAGCAAGTCGTCGGCCGCCGCCGCGCCCGACGCCGCAGAAACGGGCTCAGATGTGGCACGGCCGGCTTGGCCGGCCGTGGGAACCGCCGACGCAGCATCGCCACGGCCGGGCAAGCCGGCCGTGCCACATGGCTGGTCGCCCAGGTGACGCCGTATCTCCCCCAGCACGACGACGGCCGCCAGCCGCTCGGCAGGCGACCGGCCGCCCGACGCATCGGCCCATTTCGCCATGTCAGCCGCGAAGGACCCGAGCGCCGCCGCCTCGGCCTGCGGGTTGTGCCCCGCCTCGCCCAGGTATCCGAGGGCCACCAGGAGTTTCTCTTCCAGGCCCGCGGCCGCCTCGTAGCGCTCGCGCACCGTGTCTTCGTAGGCCACGGCGCGATGGCGAAGGAAAAACTCCGGCTGCGGCCCTTCCGACACGTCGATGACCGGCGAGCGCTTCACGAAGGCCCGCGCGGCAGACCACCACTTGGACCACGCATCGGCGGGGACGGCCGGCGCGAGGCGCGCCTTCAGGTCCTTCATGCCCAGCCGCGGACCGTACGCCCGCAGCGCCAGTCGCACGAGTTCCGCCGGGTCGTCGCGGGCCAGGGCCTCCAGGCGCGCCTGGTCGAAGACGGCCAGGGCGCGGAAGTCGTCGGGCGCCAGCACCTCCAGGGCGTCCACCGAGAGGGCATCGTATGCGCGGTCGGCCTGGCCGAACGAGACGGCCAGGACCTTGCGGGCCGTCTCAACACCCACGACGCGGCCGGGACTCCTGCGGCGGCTGTCGGCCACGAACGTCCCGGGCGGAAGCGCAAGCAGCCTGTCCATGGCCGCCAGGGCGGCGGCCGGCGCAAGGTCCCTCCGCAGAACGGTCATCTCCAGGAGCGTGTCGATGCCCGGCGCGCCTGCGTGGACTGCGCGGCAGAGTCCAGCGACCTCGTCGCGCAGGGCCGCCGTGTCGGGCAGAAGGTGCGCCACCTGGCGGGCGGCATCGAGCGCCGCATCCGGGCCGCGCTGCTCGCCCCAGACCGACAGCAGCAGCCACAGGAGCGACTCCATCACCCTGGCGTTCTTCTGCGAGGCGACCTCGCCTAGCACGGGTCCCAGATCGGCCAGGCTGACGGCCGGGTCTTCGAGGAACTCCATCCAGGCGGATTCCAGGGCGTCGGCCTGACCGGCGCGGAAGAAGGCCACCATGCGGGCCACCTGCTCGGCCCGCGGGTCGGCGTTTCCGGGTTGCGGCTGCGGCGTCATGCGTCGTTCTTCTCAGGAGGCTCGCGCGGTCCGCCACCGTTGCTCTTGCCGCCATGATACGGTCCGGCGGGCCGGCTGCAAAGAGGCGGCTACAGCGCAAGCAGGATGAAACTGGCCAGGACGATAAGCGCCCCGCCGGCGAAGAACGGCATCGCCGGCATCCAGGCCATGAGCGGCCCGGCCAGCGCCTGGCCGGCCACGACGCCGAGGGCCATCAGTGCGGCGGCCTTGGCCACCTCGGTGGCCCGCCGCTCAGGCCGGCAGTACTGCTGCACAAAACGTTCCTGGACGGGGTACCAGATGCTCGCACCGATGATGTCGTGGGCCACCCATGTGACGGCGACGACGAGAAAGGAGCCCGTGAGCCAGTCGGCCACCGCCGGGGCGGCAATCATGATCCCCTCCACCGCCAGGCCGCCCACGTAGAGCCACTTGAAGCGGCTCCGAAGGAGCGGCGAGATGATGAACATCGGCACGCCCAGCAGGAGCCGGTGAAAAACCGCCACCACGCTGATGAGGGCGAACTCCGGGCCGTGTCCGCCCGAAGCCGCGCCGCCGAACGCCCCCGGCAGAAGTCCGCCAATCCAGCCGCCGAACGCCGCCAGGTCCCCCGCCCACTCGCCCGCGAACTTCTGCCGGAAATACAGCGGCCACAGCGCGTGGCTCATGGCGATGCCCATGCCGAAGATGAACCCCGCCGCTACTATCAGATACAATTTCGGATGCAGGTCGAACGTGAAGACGCTCCGCAGCGACAGCCGCACGCCCGGTCCCGGCGCCGCCAGCGGCCGGTCCCGAAAGAGCGGCCAGAAGACGGCGACGGCCAGCAGAAGCGCCGCGCCGCTCAGGATGAACACGCCCTGGTACGAAAGCCCCGCCTCGCCCGCGCCGATGAGGCCCACGCAGGCGTATCCGGCGGCGTGGAAACTCGTCTCCATCCCCACCAGTTGTCCGAACGTGCGCGTGAACCGCTCCACCGCCACCGACTCGTACACAAGCACGCCCCTGAGCGCCCCGCGCACCGAGACGCACGTCTGCTGAAACGTCTTCAGGACCGTCAGGTACGCCACGCTGGCCGCCAGGGGCGTGGCGACGTTTGCGGCGGCCAGGGCGAGGAAACTTGCTCCGTAGATGCCCTTGCGGCCGACGGAGTCGGCCAGGCGCCCGCCGTAAACGACCACCAGGAAGTTGACGACGGCCGCCGCCGCCAGCACCAGGCCGATGGCCTCCAGCCGCACGCCCGCGTCGTCCAGAAAGAGCGGGAAGGCCAGTTCGTACACGCCGAACGACAGGCCAAATAGGCAGTTCGCGATGACCAGCCCCGCGATGTTCCGCTTCAAGGGTCCACCCCGCCCCCACAGAATCGGACCATTATAGCCATACTCGCCGGCGAGGAAAGACAGGGACCGCGAAGGCAAGTCCCGGGCGCCATGTCACTTATAGTCTATGGACGCGGGGCCGGAGCATGGGTACTTGTGGGAACATGATGGGAGTCCTTCCCGATCCCGTTCGGCCTTCGGGAAAGCCGTGCGGAAGCGGCGCCTGGCCCTCGGCCTTTCGCAAGAAAGACTCGCCGACCTGTCTGATCTTCACCGCACGTACCTGTCGGACATCGAGCGCGGGGCAAGGAACCCAAGCCTTGCGAGCATTGTAAGGATTGCACGGGCCCTGCGCACCACGCCGTCCAGCCTTCTGGAGAAGGTTCGGTGAGCCCGACCATCCTTGAGCGATGGCAGGTCACACCGCAGGAACTGACCGAAATCATCGACCAGAACCCCAGCCTGCGGGGTATCCTGCTGGGGTACGTCGCCGAGATGAAGGTGCGCGAAATCTGGTTCTCCCCGCCCAAAGTCGAGAGCACCGTCAAACCGGACGACCATGACCGGAGCGAAAAAGCGGACCTGATCGTCGTGTACAAAGGCCGTGCCTTCCGCGTCGAGGTCAAGTCGGTCCAGTCAAACTCCATTCGCAAGACCGAAAGCGGGGCCACCGCGCGGTTTCAGTGCGACGCCAGCGACCGTCGGGAGATTCTGCTGCCCGGCGGCAAGAAGGTTAATACCACGTGCTTGAAGACGGACGAGTTCGACGTCGTGGCCGTGAACCTCTTCCCCGTGGTCGGCCGCTGGGAGTTCGCCTTCGCGCGCAACCGCGACCTGCCGCGCACGACCCACAAGGGCTACCCGGCCACGGTGCGCCAGCACCTTCTGGCCTCGCTGATGCCCATCACCTGGCCCCTGGCGCCGCCGTACCGGCCGGAGCCGTTCGGTCTCTTTGATCAGATCCTTCAGGAGCAGGCGCGCGCGGGCAGGCCGGCTACTTCTTGACGAGAACCAAGAAGTAGGAGTGGTTCTTGCGGGCGTGCACCTGGCGTTTTATCCGGCTGACGCCGGGGCGGTTGGGGCGCACAACCACGAAAAGGTCCTTGGCGTAAAACCCCAGTTCCTCGCAGTAGTTGATGATTTCGACATGCGTTAGATTTTGGCGGTTGGCGCTCACCTCGTCCTGGCACTTGACGATGAGCACGCCGGCGCGATTGAGGACCCGATGCGCCTCCCGGCAGGCCCGGAAGTAGAGGTCCACCACGGCCTTATGCCACTTGGGACCGCCTTGCGTCGGCTCGCCGTTGGAGTACTTCTCGCGGAACGCCGCGTGGGTGCCGGAACCGGCCAGATTGCCGATGTCCCGGCGAAACAGCCCTTCCATGTACGGCGGGTCGAGGACCACGCAGTCGATGGAGACGTCCGGGTACGGGAGGCGACGGCAGTCCACCCCCATGCTAATGTCCGTCGCGCGGAGGACGTACCGCCCCGCCGGCACGTTGCGCCAGAAAACGCCGGCGCCATAAGTCACATCGGCGACGACCGCCCCCTCGGGCACGTGGAGTTCGAGAATCTTCGGGAAGAGGTCCGCGTTGCCGCCAACATGGGCCGAAAGGACCAAGTCCGTCGTGGCCACGCCCCCTTGCACGCGATTCTTGCGCCCGGCGACCGCTGTTTCGGTCTCACGTCCGCCAAGGCCCGCCTCAAACAGGCTGCCCTGCTTCGACGTGCTGCCGGAGAAGGCGCGCCCGGGCTTCCTCGTCTTGCTTGCGGGCAAGATGCGCGACGAAGACGGGCTGTCACGATGTTCCATACCGGCTTCCTGTCCGCGGGGGGCGCCAGCACCTGCGACGAATATACGCCCACGCACTATCGCTATCAAGGTCAAACAAGAACGCAAACCATTGTCGCCGGCGGCGCGGAGAACCACCCTGAAACGGTTCGTGGCACGGCCGGCCTTGATGTAGCACGGCCGGCTTGCCCGCCCGTGCGAAGCATCGGTGGCGCTGCGCCACGGCCGGACAAGCCGGCCGTGCTACATCCCCTGACCGTGCCGCACGGCCCGGGGCGTGCGCCGGCGGCGCGGCAAAGGACGGCATAGAATGCCCGCCGGGCCGGGGCCGTCTGGCATAATAGCCGGCCGCGGCACATCCGTTGTGGCGGTTTCCGCCGTAACTGATCGCTCGTCGGCGGCCGGGTTTTTGCTGACATCGCCGCCAAGAGAGCGTATAAGATAGCGGGCTATGATACAGTGGGGCTGAAGGGAGCGATTCCCGGAAAGGTCAGTCTATGCGCAGTACCTGCCTGTTGTCAGCGGCCGCCGCCCTATGCCTGGCGCCGCTGGGCCTCCCGAGCGCGCTGGCCCTTACCGACGACGACGTGGTCAAGGCCATCGACAAGGCCAAGCAGAGCCTCATCAGCCAGCAGGGCCAAAACGGCTTCTGGCCCGAGCAGCGCTACCACGCGGCCAGCGCCGACTACGGCCACAGCGAGACGGCGCTCTTTACGCTGATCTACACCGGCGAGCACCCGAACCGGCCGTACATCGAGAGGGGCCTTGAGGCCCTCATGGGCCGCGCGCTCGATTACACATATGCAATCAGCATGCGGGCCATGGCCTACGCCACGCTCCTCCAGCGCAACCTGGTGAGCGGCCAGAAGCGCGACCTTGTCCGCACGGCCCTGAAGGCCGACGCACTTGCGCTGGTGGCCTTCCAGGGGTCGCACGGAGGATGGGACTATAAGAGCCTCGGCGGCAGCGCCGGCCGCTACGACCTCTCGAACACGCAACTTGCGATCCTTGCGCTCAGGGAGGCGGCCCTGGCCGGCATCGAAATACCCGACGTCGTCTGGCAGCGCTCGCAGGCCCTCTACTTCAAACTTCAGAAGCAGGACGGCGCGTGGAACTACGGCGAGCACAATGCCCAGTTGGGCCAGAACACGCCCGGCTACGGGTCGATGACGGCCGCCGGCCTGGCCTCCATCTTCATCACGGCCGACAACCTGGACCTTAACAGCGGGTGCCCCTGCCGCGGCGGCGTCTCGAACAAGACTCGCGGCGACCTGGAGCGCCGCATCGATACCGCGCTGCGGTGGCTCTCCGAGCAGTTCCGCGCCGACGCCAACCCCAAGTCGCCCCACGCCCCCGACTGGCACCGCCTCTACTGGCTCTACGCCGTCGAACGCGTGGGCATCGCCGCGGGGTTCAAGTACTTCGGCGACCACAACTGGTACAAGGAAGGCGCCGAGTGGCTCCTTAAGAACCAGCAGCCGGGCGGCGCATGGGGCGGCATACCCGAGACGTGCTTCGCCCTGATGTTCCTCTACAAGGGCCGCGCGCCCATTCTCTATGAGAAACTCGAGTTCAAGGCGGCCGACGGACGCACCGACCAGTGGAACAACCACCGCCGCGACATCGCCAACCTCACCGGCTACGTCGAAAAGCAGAAGGAGCAACTCTTCGCCTGGCAGATCGTCAACCTTCGCGGCAGCGTGGAGGAACTCCACGAGGCGCCCATCCTCTACATCACCCCCGAAGCGCCCCCGGCCTTCTCCGATGCCGACAAGAAGAAACTCCGCGAGTTCACCGACACGGGCGGCACGATCCTGGTGGAAGCATCGTGCGGCAACCCGACGGTCCGCAAGTGGTTCACCGACTTCGCCAAGGAGGTCTGGCCGGAGTGGCCCCTGAAGCCCCTCGGACCCGACCACGGCTCATTCCAGGACCCGAACCCGCTGAAGCAGCGGCCGGAAATCCTGGGCGTCACCGACGGCATCCGCACCGCCGTCTTCTACGCGATGGACGACGTCTCATGCCCGTGGCAGACGAAGGCCCTTGCCTCGAAGGACTACCTTTTCAAGTGGGGCATCAACCTGTTCACCTATGCCACGGACCATGCGCCGCTGCGCTACAAACTCTCGAATCCCGAGAAGGCCAGGACTGACCGCTACAAGTCGCCCGTCAGGGGCGGCGACAAGACCGCCGTCCAGGTGGCACGCCTCAAGTACAACGGCGACGCCTGGATGACCGGACGCAACTACAAGTGTTTCGAGCCGGTCATCGCCTACCTGTCGCGCGTGGCAAACGTCAACCTCAAGGCGAACGACGCGGGCGCAGCCGCCGCCGAACTGAAGGGCGTCGATGCGGCCTACATCGCCGCCGCCGGACCCGTGACGCTCAGCAGCGCGGACCGCCAGGCCCTGAAGGATTACCTGGCCGGGGGCGGCTTCCTGTGGATCGAGGCCGCCGCCGGACTGCCGACCGCCGACCCGGAGGTCCAGAAACTGGCCGCCGCAGCCGGCTGGCAACTGAAGCCCCTTCCCAAGGAGCACCCCGCCGTCACCGGCACGCTCAAGAAGGCCCTCGGCTACAACCTCGCGGCTGGCGTCCAGTTCAGCCGCGCGCTGAAGGTCGCACGCCTCGGCCCCCGCGCGTTCGCCGACTTGAGCGGCATCTACCAGGACGGCAAACTGGTGGGCATATACAGCCCGTTCGACGTTCTTTACTCGGCCACCGGCTACGAGGCTTACGGCCGCCGCGGATACCAGCAGGAAGACGCCCTGGCCGTGGCCACGAACATCGTGCTATGCCTGACCGACCGGCCGGGGCTGGAGTGACGGTAAGAGACCGTTGCACAACGCGCTCTGGCATCATGCGCAATGTGGCACGGCCGGCTTGTCCGGCCGTGGCGGATGGGCGGCAAAGTTTTCCACGGCCGGACAAGCCGGCCGTGCCACAAGCCGTTACGGACAAACGCCGCGCGACGCCGGAAGCAAGGAGTGCGTAATGAAGCCGCTACGCTCCCGTTGCCTGTTCTTGCCGCCGGCGGCACTGGCGGCCCTCGCCTGCATCCTGCCGTCCGCGACCCAGGCCGCCGTGACCGACGCCGAAGTCGTCAAGGCCATCGACGCCGGCCGCGAGTACCTTATCAAACTGGCCAGGCCCGACGGCTCGTTCGGCGCGGGCGGCGAGTCGGCCCTCGTCTTCATGACCCTGGCCTACATGGGCGAGCACCCCAACCGCCCGCACATGAGCAGGGGCCTGGACTACCTGCTCAACCTGGACGCCGACGTCGGGTTCAACCAGCGCCCCGGCTACCCCGTTCCCATCCGCATCATGGGCCTGTCCTACGTCCACAACAAACTCCTGGGCGACCGCCGGACGGCCGTCCGCCAGAAAATGATGGAAGACCTCCTCAGGCTCCAGGTGGGCCAGGCCACGAACGGCGGGTGGCGATACGCGCTGAAGGGCGGGACCGACTACGACTTCTCCGTCACCCAGTGGCCCATCCTGGCCATGCGCGAGGCCAACCTCGTGGGCGTCGAGTTCCCCACCGACTGCCTCCGCAAGGCCCGCGAACTCTACTACAGCAAGCACAACAAGGACGGCGGCTGGCACTACCAGACCGGCAAGTCCTACGGCTCCATGACCGGCGCAGGGCTGGCGTCGCTCTATATCATCAACGACGTTCTGGACCCCTCCAGCGGATGCCCGTGCCAGGGGGGCAAGAGCCGGCCCCCCGACGCCGAAAACGAACGCCACATGGACGCCGCCTTTGACTGGATTTGCAAGAACTTCTCCGCCAGCGCCAACCCCCAGAGCGACTCCACGCCCGGCAACGGCCGCCTCCTCTACTGGCTCTACTGCGTGGAGCGGGTGGGCATCGCGGGCGGCTACAAGTACTTCGGCGACCACCACTGGTACAAGGAAGGCGCCGAGCAGGTTCTGAAGGCCCAGAAGGGCGGCAGTTGGGGCAGCGTTGACAACACCTGCTTTGCGCTGCTGTTCCTCTTCAAGGGCCGCGCGCCGGTCCTCTTCAACAAACTCCGATTCGACGGCACATGGAACGCCCACCGCCGCGACGCTGCCAACCTGACGACCTTCATCGAACACTCCAAGGAGCAGCAGTTCCACTGGCAGATAGTGGAACTGAAGGCGCCCCCGGAGGAACTGCACGATGCCCCCATCCTGTACATCACGGCCGAGACGCCGCCCAAGTGGGACGACGACCCCGCCGCTCAGAAAAAACTCCGCCAGTTCACCGACACGGGCGGCACGATCCTGTTTGAGGCCTCTTGCGGCAACCCGGCGATCCGTAAGTGGTTCCAGGACTTCGCCCGCAAGGTCTGGCCGGAGTGGCCGCTGAAGCCGCTCGGCCCGGACCACGGCGTCTTTACGCACCCCACGCCCCTGAAGCAGCGGCCGGAAATCCTCGGGGCCGATGACGGCATGCGCACCTTCATCTTCTACTCCCCCGACGACATCTCCTGCGCCTGGCAGACGAAGGCCCTGGCCGCCAAGAGTTACCTGTTTCACTGGGGCATCAACCTGTACACGTACGCCACCGACGGGGCGCCGCTTCGGGCCAAACTTTCGGGCCTGCCGGCCCCCAGCAACCGCTACACGCAGCCCGTCAAGGCGGGCGGCCGCACGACCCTCAAGGTCGCCCGCCTCCGCCACGGCGACAACTGGGAAGTGGGCGCCAACTACAACGGGTTCCAGAAGGTCGCGGCCTACGTCAAGCAGAAGGCGGGCATCACGCTGGACGTAAAGCAGCCCTCGGCGGTGCCTTTCAACGAGGGCGGCGTGGCGCCGGCGGAACTGGCAGGCTTTGACGTCGCCTTCATCACCGGCTCAGGAGGCCTCGCCCTGAAGCCCGACGAGAAGGAGGCGCTTAAGGCGTTCGTCGCCAAGGGCGGCCTCCTGTGGTGCGAGGCCGCCGGCGGGTCCGCCCCGTTCGACGCCGCCCTCCGCCAACTGGCCTCCGAATTGGGCTGGGAACTGAAACTCCTCCCGAACACCCACGGCCTGATGACCGGCCGCATGGAAAGCGGCCTGGGCTATAACCTTACGACCGGCGTGGAGTTCCGCACGGGATTCCGCATGCAGCGCCTCGGCCGACAGTATGCCGAGTTCTTCGGCATCTACCAGGGGGAGAAGGTGATCGGCATCTACTCGCCGCTCGATACCATCTTCTGCGCCACCGACTACGAAGCATTCCGGTGCCGCGGATACAGGAGCGAAGACGCCGAAGCGGTTGCGACGAACCTGGCGGTGTTTTTCTCCACGCTCAAATAGCGATGCGCCGCCGCGGCTCAGCCGCGAGCCGGCGGCGAGCGCCAGGAGCAGATGTGGCACGGCCGGCTCGTCCGGCCGCGCGAAGCGTCGCCCGGCCGTGCCACATGATGATGCATTGCCAAGGTGCCACGTGCCGCACGTGGCACAAGTTAAACTACATGGAAGGAGTGTGCGGTGAAACGCCTGCGACTCACGGTCTTCTTGCTCTCCCTGGCCGCGCTGCTTGCCGCCGGCGCCCTGCTTTGCGCCGCCGGCGAGCCCGCCAAGGCCAAAGCCAAGGCCAAGGCCGCCCAGCCCAAGGCCGAGCCTGCAAAGGCCGAGCCGCCCAAGAAGCAGGCCGACGATGAACCGGAAGGCGCCAAGGAAACGCCCGTCGAACCGAAGGGCCAGCGGGTCACCGACAAGATGGTCCGCGAGGCCATCGAGGCCGGCCGCCAGTACCTCCTGGGCACCGCCGGCGGCGGGGGCGTCCTTGCCCCGAACTCCATCCACGGCAGTTCGGGAACCGCCATGGCCTTCATGACGCTGGCCTACATGGGCGAGCACCCCAACCGCCCACAGATGTCCGCCACACTGGACCACCTCCTGAACGTCAGCACCGACACCGGCTTCGGCGGCAGGCAGGGCTATGCCGCGCCCATCGCCACCATGGGCTTCGCCTACATCTACCACAAACTCCTGGGCGAGAAGCGCGACATGGTGCGCCTGAAGATGTACGAGTTCGTCAACCGCTTCGTCACCGGCCAGGCCGTCAACGGCGGCTGGCGGTACCTGCTGGCCGGCGGCACCAATTACGACCTCTCCAACACCCAGTGGCCCGTCCTGGCATTCTGGGAGGCCAACAAGGTCGGCATAGAGTTCCCCCCCGAAACGCTGCGCAAAACCCAGCAACTGTACTTCGAGAACCAGAACGGCGACGGGGGATGGTGCTACACCAAGGGAAAAGACTCCTACGGCTCCATGACGGCCGGGGGCGTGGCCAGCCTGTTCATCATCAACGACGTCCTGGACCCCGCCGCCGGATGCCCGTGCGCTGGCGGCCGCAGCCAACTGAAAACCTCCGAGGCCGAACGACGCATGGACCACGGACTACAGTGGCTCGGAAAGCACTTCACCGCCGCCACCAACCCCGGCAAGGAATCGCAGCACCTCTACTGGCTCTACAGCGCCGAGCGCGTCGGCATCGCCGCAGGCTTCAAGTACTTCGGCAACCACAACTGGTACCGCGAGGGCGCAGAGGTCATCCTCCGCAAGCAGACTGCGCCCGGCCGCTGGGGCGGCATCCCCGACACGTGCTTCGCCCTGCTGTTCCTTTACAAGGGCCGCGCGCCCATCCTCTTCAACAAACTCCAGTTCGACGGCATCTGGAACGCCCACCGGCGCGACATCGCCAACCTGACGACCTATATCGAACACTCAAAGGAGCAGCCGTTCCACTGGCAGATCGTGGAACTGGAACGGTCGACCCTCGACGAACTCCACGACGCCCCCATCCTCTACATCTGCGCCGAACAGATCGGCGAGAAGGCCTTCACCGACGCGCACAAGAAGAAACTCCGCGCGTTCACCGACACCGGCGGCACGATCCTCTTCGAGGCCTCCTGCGGCAACGCTGCCATGCGCAAGTGGTTCACCGACTTCGCCAAGGAAGTCTGGCCGGAGTGGCCCCTGAAGCCCCTCGGACCAGACCACGGCTGCTTCACCGACCCGAACCCCCTCAAGGCACGCCCCGAGATACTCGGCATCAACGACGGCGTCCGCACCTCGGTCTTCTACGCCATGGACGATATCTCCTGCTCCTGGCAGACCCGTGCCCTGGCCAGCCGCGACTACCTCTTCAAGTGGGGCATCAACCTGTACACTTACGCCACCGACGGCTCGCCCCTGCGGGCCAAACTGGCCGACCGCGCCGAGGAAAAGATCGGGGATCGCGCCGCCGGCCAAGTGGACCGCTCAAAGAAGCCCGTCAGGGCCGGACCCCGGAGCGCCCTCAAGATCGCCCGCGTCTCCCACGGCGGCAACTGGGAAGCCGGCGCAAACTACGGCGGGTTCCGGACCCTCGCACAGTACGTCAAAGACAAGGCCGGCATCACCCTCCAGGTGCAGGAGAGCAGACGCACCCCCGTTACGGAGGCCGGCGTGCCGGTCGGCATGCTCTCCGGCTACAACGCGGCCTTCATCACCGGCTCGACCGCCTGGACCCTCCAGCCGCAGGAGAAGGTCGCCCTGAAGGAGTACGTGGACAAGGGCGGCCTCTTGTGGTTCGAGGCGGCCACCGGCTCGCGGGCGTTCGAGGAGTCGCTCCGGCAACTGGCCGCCGAGATGAAATGGGAACTCCGCCTCCTCCCGAAAGACCACCCCCTGATGACCGGCCGCCTCGACCCCGGCCTGGGTTACGACCTTACGACGGGCGTGCGGTTCAGCACATGGTTCTCCAAGCAGCGCCTGGGCCGCTCGTACGCCGAGTTCTTCGGCGTCTTCGCCGGCGACAAAATGATAGGCGTCTACTCGCCGCTCGATATCCTCTACAGCATCACCGGATACGAATCGTGGCGCAGCCGGGGGTACAGTGACGACGACGCCGCCGCCGTCGCCACCAACCTCCTGGTTTACCTCTCGACGCAGAAGTAACGCTGCGCCGCCCGCGCCGCAGGCGCCCGCGCGATGCACGAGCCGCGGGTGTAAACCCGCGGGTACGCGCCGCGTCGGCGCGAAGCAGCGCCCCCGGCGCGAACCCGCCCGCCGCTCTACAGCGGCGGCTCGCTGCGCGAAGACCATGATGCTTCGAATCGCACTCGTGGCGCTGACCGTCTGCCTGGCCGCCGCGAAGCCAGCCCGCGCCGCCGTCACCGACGAAGACGTCCGCCGCGCCATCGAACGCGGAAAAGAGTTCCTCCTGAACCTGCGGAACCCCGACGGAACGTTCACCAACGAGGTCCGCTGGCGCGGCTGCTATACGGCCCTGGTCATGATGACCCTGGCGCGGTTGGGGGAACACCCCAACCGCGACGTGATGACCACGGGCCTGAATTACCTTGTCGCGTGCGACGCCGACCGCGACTTCAACTCCAAGCAGGGTTACGCCCTGCCCATCCGCGTGATGGCCCTTGCGTACGTGCACAACCGGTGCGCGGCCGACCGGCAGGCGGGCATCCGCCAGAAGATGCGCGACGACATCGCCCGCCTCATCAAGGGCCAGGGCGGCATAGGGGGGTGGCGATACGAACTCAACCGCGCCGACTACGACAACTCCGTCAGCCAGTGGCCCATCCTGGCCTTCTACGAGGCCAGCCGCGTCGGCATCGAGTTCCCAACCGACGCCCTGAAGGCCGCAAGGCAGTTCTACTTCCGCGGCCAGCACCCCGACGGCGGCTGGGGATACCAGTTCGGCGGCCGCTCTTACGGGTCGATGACGGCCGCCGGACTGGCCTCGCTCTACATCATCGCCGACTTCCTGGAGCCCGCCAGCGGATGCCCGTGCTCCGGCGGCAAGAGCCAGACGGCCAACCTGGAGATCGAACGCCGCATGGATGCCGCCCTGGCCTGGCTCAACCGGAACTTCTCCGCCACGTCCAACCCCGCCTGGAACTGGGAAACCAACTTCGACGAGGTCTTCTACTGGCTCTACTGCGTTGAACGCGTCGGCATCGCCGCAGGTTACAAGCACTTCGGCCAGCACAACTGGTACAACGAGGGCGCCGAGTTCCTCATCCGACGCCAACTGCCCGACGGCGGCTGGGAACAGATCGACCCCAAACTCCGCACCACCATCCCCAACTGGGGCGGCGGCAAAGTGCCCGACACCTGCTTCGCCCTCCTGTTTCTCTACAAGGGCCGCGCGCCCGTCCTCTTTAATAAACTCCGCTTCGACGGCACGTGGAACGCACACCGCCGCGACATCGCCAACCTCACCGCCTACATCGAAAAGAACAAGGAGCAACTCTTCAACTGGCAGATCGTTGACCTGGCCGCCCCCCTGGAAGAACTCCACGACGCCCCCGTCCTCTTCGTCGCCGCCGAGAGCATCCCGAACTTCACCCCGCAGGACCGCGCCAAGTTGCGGGCCTACACCGACTCGGGCGGCACGATCCTCTTCGAGGCCTCCTGCGGCAATCCCGCGGTCCGCAAGTGGTTCACGGACTTCGCCCGAGAAACCTGGCCGGAGTGGCCCCTTGCGCCCCTCGGGGCCGACCACCCCGTCTTCGCGGACCCCTATCCCCTGCCGCAGCGGCCGGAACTCATGGGCATCGGCGACGGCCTCCGCACCGCCGTCTTCTACGCCGCCGACGACGTCTCCTGCCCCTGGCACATGCGGGCCGTGGCCGCACGCGAGTACCTCTTCCAGTGGGGCATCAATATCTTTACATATGCTATGGACCACGCCCCCCTGCGCGCAAAACTCGCGGGCGCCGAACCCGATAAGGACGAGCGCTACCGCGACATCGTCCGCCCCGGCCCCCGCCGCAGCCTCCGCATCGCACGCCTCAGGCACGCCGGCAACTGGGAAGCCGCCTGCAACTACGGCGCGCTCCAGAAACTCGCCGCCTCCCTGCGCAACCAGTACGGCCTGGTCCTGGAGGTCAGGGAGCCGCACGCCCCCCCCGTCACGGCCGGCGGCGTAGAGGCCGCTCGCCTCGCCGGCTTCGACGTCGCGTACCTGGCCGCCAGCCGCGAGTTCTCGCTCTCCGACGCCGACCGCGACGCCCTGAAGGACTTCGTCGGGAAGGGCGGCTTCCTGCTTGCCCACGCCGCAGGGGGCGCCCCCGCCTTCGAGGACTCCCTCAGGGCGCTGGCCGCGGCGTGCGGGTGGGACCTGCGGCCGCTGCCCAAGGACCATCCGCTCATGACCGGCAAGATGGAGGGCGCCGCCGGGTACGACCTGACGCAGGGCGTCCAGTTCCGCCGCGCGCTTCGCATCGTGCGGGCCGCCAAGCCGTGGGCGGAGTTCCACGGTCTCTACGCGGGCGACCGCATGGTGGGCCTCTTCTCGCCCTTCGACATCGAGTTCAGCCTGAGCCCGTTCGAGGCCTACGGCTGCCGCGGATATAAGCCCCTCGACGCCGGGGCCGTGGCGATGAACGTCCTGTTCTACCTTACCACGCTGCCGGCCCCGGGCGTCCCGTCGGCCGCGGCGCCCTGACGGCCCGTGCGACAAAGGAGACCGCGTGATGAAGTGCGATGTGCCGGCCGGTTTCATCCCGCACCTGCTGGCGCTGGCCCTCCTTGCGGCGCCGCTCGGGCCCGCCGCCGCGGCTGGGGCCTTGCCTGCCGCCGCACCCGCATCCGCGCCGTCCACATGGCCGCCGCCCGTCCTGGCGAAAACCGCCTGGCCCGTCACCGGCGGCAACATCCAGCACAACTGCCGCAGCCCGTACGCCGGGCCGGAGCGGCCGACGCTGAAATGGCACATGGCCGACTTCGACAAGCACTTCGGCATCGCCATGCGGAGCGTCACCATCGGGCGGGAGCACACCCTGTACGTCGCCGGCGGCATGGCCGGCATGTACGCCATCGACACGCAAACGCAGAAGGTCAAGTGGACCCTCCGCACCGCCGGCCAGGACACCGGCAAGGGGGCCTGGAAGGAACCCTGGGTCGAGGACGCCGCCACTGTGGCCGCCGACGGCACCCTTTACGTGGCGTCGGAAAACGGTTTCCTCTACGCGCTTGCCGAGGACGGCGCCGTCCGCTGGAAGTTCGCCGAGACGTACCACCTGCACTCGACGCCCACGCCCTACCGCGACGGCTCGATCCTCGTTCCGTCGGAAGATGCGTACCTGTACTGCATCGGCCCCGGCGGCCGGTTGCAGTGGCGGTTCCAGTTTCACGCCCGGCCCCTGGGCACCACGACGCGCGACAGCCTGCCCACGTACGATGCCGCCGGAACCATCTACTTCACCGGCAACGGGGCGCTCTGGGCCGTCTCGCCCGACGGCCGCCAGGTCTGGTCCGACCGCTCCGGCGAAGACAAGGCCAACGGCCCCGCCATGGGCAAGGACGGCACGCTCTACTGGATGACCCACAAGAACGGGCAACTCCTGGCCACCACGCCCCAGGGCAAGCGCAGGTGGTCCGCCAGGCTGCCGAACATCTTCGAGCGCAACATCGCCCTCGGCGCCGACGATACGCTTTACGTAGGCTCGGGCGACGGCAACCTCTACGCCGTCTCCCCCGCCGACGGCACGGTGAAGTGGAAGTTCAACGTGGGCAGCCCCCGTTACTTCGGCGGCGTCAAGAGCGACGCCCTCGTGGACGCCAGGGGCGTCATCTACGCCTATGCCTACGACGGCACGCTCTACGCGCTCTACGACCGCGGCGACCGCGCCGAGGAGAAGTGGCGCTTCAGCCTCGGCATCCAGGACACGTTTTACCCCGGCGTGGGGCTGGCCCTCGACGCCGACGGAACGCTGTATCTGGCCTCCTCTGCCGCGCAGGGCGGCACGTTCGTCCTCGTCGCCATCCAGGACAAGCAGGACGCAGCAGGCAAGGAGTGAGAATGCGAAGTCCTCCGTTTCTCATCGGGACGGGATACCTGTGGGCGTTGGCGGCAATTTGCGCCCCAGGGGCGACGGCTGCCGGCGCACCCGTCGCTGCGGCCAGCACGCCTGTGCCGCGCGCGGCCGAGGCCGCCGAGGCCGCCTCGGCCCCCGTCTTCGGCGTGGCGGAAATCGCCTTCGCGGGGCCTCCCTGTACGCCGTCCGACATGCCCGCGCGGGACATCGAACTTCTTGTCCGCTTCCGTCACGAGTCCGGCTCGCCCGCTTACGAGGTCCACGGCTTCTGGGACGGCGACGGCAAGGGCGGCTCCTCCGGCAACGTGTTCAAGGTGCGGTTCTGCCCCACGGTGCCCGGCAAGTGGATGCTGGAGGAAGTCCGCTCCGGCCACGCGACGCTCAAGGGGCAGAAGCAGGGCGCCTGCGTCGTGGCCACGCCGTCGGACCTGAAAGGCTTCTGGACGCCCGACCCCGACTCGCCCGGCCGCCGCTGGTACAAGCGCTCCGACGGCTCACACCCCTTCATCTTCGGCAACACGCACTACTCGTTCATAACGGACCGCAGCGACCGCGACGAGCAGCCCGGCAGGATTGCCCGCGACATCGCGGCGGAGGCGGCCTACTTCAATAAAATCCGCTTCAGCATCCACGGCTGCCGCTACGCGCACCCCACCGACAAGCCCTTCTTCGACGCCTCCGGCCGCCCGACCGACAATGCCGATTTCTCGCACCGCCCGAACCCGGCGTGGTTCAACCGCCGCGTGGATGCCGCCGTGCGGGCCGCCTTCCAGGCCGACGTCATCGCCGACCTCATCCTCAGCGGCCCCGACACGCCGGAATCGCGCTCGGCCCTGCGCGCCCTAGAGAACGCCGGCGACCCCGCGCCGCTCCTTAAGTATGTGGCCGCCCGCTACGGCAGTTTCCCGAACGTCTGGATGTGCCTCTCGAACGAGTGGAACATCAAGTCGCCCCGCTACGCGGCCGACCAGATCGTCCACGCCGGGAAGACCCTGCGGCGATTCCTGCCCTACCCTACGCCCGTCTCGGTCCACGGCAACGCGGGCGACTGGACCGCGGCCCTGAACGCCGGGGGCGCCGAGGGCGGGCCGCCCGCCTGGCTCGACCACGTAATCGTCCAGGGCAAGATCAAGACGCTCGCGAAGGCGGCGGACTTCATCGCGGCCAACCACCGCCTGGGCGGCGCCGCCATGCCCGTCATCGACGACGAACTCGGGTACCAGGGCGAAGGCGACGGCTTCTCGCTGGGCGACGTCGTGGAGGGCCACCTGGGCGCGCTGGTCGGCGGCGGATACGGCACGACCGGCATGAAGCCCGCCGCCAAGAAGGGCCAGTATTTCTGGGGCCGCTTCGACCCGGCTGAGCACACCGCGGCCGCCTGCCTCGCCTGGCTGCGCAAGGCCATCCAGGAGAACGTCACATTCTGGAAGATGCAGCCCGTGGCCCCGGCCGAGAGCATATTCCCCGACGCCCCCGCCGGCTGCCGCGCGATGGCCTGGCCG
>Ga0194112_10004930_pt1 | contig 18127 bp, 8 predicted proteins | sample TA2MahC400mmetaG_FD_146191 | JGI IMG/M metagenome (GOLD analysis project Ga0194112, IMG submission 146191) | Freshwater microbial communities from Lake Tanganyika, Tanzania - TA2015016 Mahale Deep Cast 400m | ecosystem: Environmental > Aquatic > Freshwater > Lake | place: Tanzania: Lake... | reverse complement strand
AGGGACAAGGGACTAGGGACGCCCTTTGTCACTGGTCACTTGTCACTTTTCCCTATCATCGAGAGGTGGGACTGGGGTTCTTGGCGTGACATCATCGGGCTTCTGAGCGAAATCCATCCCGACGTCGTCAATATCCAGTATCAAACAGCCGCCTACAGAATGCATCCGGCCATCAACCTCCTGCCGCTGCGCCTCCGCTTGTCACGTACGTTAAGTCATACGTTTCACGTTGCACGTTTCACGTCTCACGTTTTACGTCTCACGTTTCACGTTTTACGTTTCACGTCTCACGAAGTCACATCCCGTTCTGCCAAACGCCCTCCGTTGGCCGTAGTCACCTTCCACGACCTGAAGGTGCCCTATCTCTTACCAAAGGCGGGGCTTCTACGCTGGTGGGTGAACCTGGCCCTGGCCCGCTGGAGCGACGCGGTCATCGCCACCAACGCCGAGGACTTCGCCAGGCTGTCAAGTTACTCGTTTATCCGCTCCCTATCGCTGATCCCCATCGGTTCCAACATCAGCCCCAAACCTCCGGCAGGCTATAATCGGGAGAGCTGGCGAGCGAATTTGGGCATGGGACCCGACGACCTCTTGCTCTCCTACTTCGGCTTCCTCAACGAGAGCAAAGGGGCCGAAACCCTGATCCGCGCCCTGGCCAGGTTGGTGCAAAGAGGATACGAGGTACAGTCAACCTCCAACCTCCAACCTCCAACTTCCAACCTCCAACTGATGATGGTGGGAGGCAAGGTGGGCTCCAACGATCCCACCAACATAGCCTACCTGAAGAAAGTAGAAGGTTTGATCGAAGAGCTGGGCCTGACCGACAGGGTGCTTTGGACAGGCTACACGCCCCGGCCCGAGGTCTCGGCCAACCTGCTGGCCTCCGATATTTGCGTGCTCCCATACCGGGACGGGGCCTCCTTCCGACGAGGAAGCTTCATGGCTGCCCTGGCGCATGGCTTGCCCATCGTCAGCACCCGCCCACGAGTTGATGTGCCCGAGCTACGGCATGGGGAGAACATCCTCCTCGTTCCCCCCGACGCCCCCGTCGGGCTGGCCGAGGCCATCGCCCGGCTGGCCGGCGATGCCAGGCTGCGCCGCCGCCTGGGTGAGGGCGCCGCCAGATTGGCCCAGGATTTCACCTGGGATAGGATCGCTGAGAAGACAAAAACGCTTTATGAGGCGATCCTCTCGAAAAGCATCATTAGCGCCTGAACGGAATACGCAATACGCAACACGTTCGTATTTCGTATTGCGTATTCCGTCAAGCGTGCGTTGCTGGGAGCGCTGGATGGGAAAAGAAAAGCTGCTGAATCTGCTCAAGGTCTGCTTCAGCCTGGCCCTGCTTGCTCTGCTACTCAGGCAAATAGGCTGGCAGCAAACCCTTGAAACGTTGGGGAAAGCGAGGTTCTCCTACCTGGCAGCAGCTTTGGCGCTTTACCTGGTGGGCATCGTCGTCAGAGCCTACCGCTGGCAAATCCTGCTCAACGCGCTGGGGATGGACACCCCACTAGCGAGGCTGACAGTGCTTTACTTTGTGGGGACGTTCTTCAGCAGCTTCCTGCCCACCGGCATCGGAGGGGACGTGGTGCGGGTTTACGAGCTCTCCAGGCAGAGCAAGCGACCCATCGAGTCCGTCGGCACGGTGCTGCTGGACCGGGTGACGGGCCTCCTGATGCTCTTCCTGATCGCTTTGATGGCCCTTGCGTTCAGCTACCAGTTGATCGCACCCAACGTATCCGCGGCGATTTTGCTCCTCTGCCTGGGGAGTTGGGCCGGGCTGGGATTGATGTTGCGGCGGGATTGGCTGGAGAGGTGGGGCCTGCTGAGGATCATGGCCAAGATCAAACAGATCAGAGAGCTCTATGAATCAATAACCGCTTGCGGCCTCAAGGCCATCGGCGGCGCGCTGGCCATCTCCCTTGTCTTCAATGTTTTGCTCATCGCCGTCAACTACCTGATTGCCCTCTCCCTGAGAGTGGAGATTCCTCTCTGGTATTTCCTGTTATTCATTCCACTCATCTCCTTTCTGTTAATCCTACCCATTTCGCTAAGCGGATTGGGCGTGCGGGAGGGGGGATACGTCTACCTGTTCGCCCAGGCCGGCGTCTCCGCACCCCTGGCCCTGACCATGTCCCTCCTGTTCTACGCCCTGAACGTAGCCAGCGGTTTGATCGGCGGGGTGCTGTATGCGTTCGAGGGGGTACGGGGATATGTGGAGGATAGAGGATGAAAGAGCAGAAACAACCGCTACGCATCATCAACAGCGTGGCTCCCATCCGCATCTGTGACAACGGGGGCTGGACCGATACCTGGTTCGCCGAGCACGGCAAGGTCTTCAACATCGGCGTCTATCCCTACGCCGAAGTGCAGATCGAGGTCTACCCTTGCCGTGACCAGGAAGAGCGCATCACCATCTACGCCGAGAATTATGGCGAGCAGTATGTGCGGCATCTCGAAAGCCCAGGCTGGGACCGCCATCCGCTGCTGGAGGCGGCCATCGAGCGCATGGGCGTGCCCGACGACGTCGCCATTCAGGTTAGCATTTACTCCGAAGCCCCTGCCGGCGCTTCCACCGGCACGTCGGCCTCCGTCACCGTGGCCCTCGTTGGTGCGCTGGATTGCCTCACCCCTGGACGCCTGACCCCCCACGAGGTGGCCTACGTGGCCCAATCCATCGAAACGGAGATGCTCAAACAACAGTGCGGCATTCAGGACCAACTGTGTGCCGCCTATGGAGGCATCAACTTTATTGAGATGTTTCAATATCCGTACGCTACGGTGTCCCAGATTCGTGTGCCAGATTCCATCTGGTGGGAGCTAGAGCGGCGGTTGGCGCTGATCTATCTGGGCAAATCCCATCGCTCGTCGGAGATCCACGAGAAGGTGATTCGCCGCCTGGAGGACGCCGGGCCAACGGCCAGGCAACTCGAAGCGCTGCGGGCCACCGCCGAGCCTTCACGTGATGCCCTGTACGCGGGCGATTTCCCCGCTCTGGGGCGGGCCATGATCCAGAACACCGAGGCGCAGCGCGACCTGCACCCCGATCTGGTCAGTCCCGAGGCCCAGCGGGTCATCGTCATCGCCCAGGCTCACGGCGCGTTGGGCTGGAAAGTGAACGGTGCGGGCGGGGCAGGCGGCTCGCTGACCATCCTGGGTGGGCCTCTGTCCCACGTCAAGCGAGCCATGATCCGCGAAATCGAACAGGAAAGCCCGCTTTTCAAGAATATCCCCATCTACCTCAGTCGCTTCGGTTTGCGCGTCTGGGAGGTAGGGGCGGGTCTTGCACCCGCCCAGGGCGACCGCAAGGGATCGCCCCTACAGCTTTTCGCGGAATAGGTTCAAACACAAGCAGGAGGTGCAAAATGAAAAGGACAAATCTTTGGAAGGTTGCTCTGGCCGTCCTAAGCCTTTGGCTCATGTTGGTTGCCACTTCCCTTTCCGGGCCACCCCTTCAACCAGCGGGTGCCCAGGATGGTGTGACGTTGGAACTGGTGGGTCAACTCAGGGGGTCAACCTACGCCGTCCACGTGGTGGGGAACTACGCCTACATCGGCGAGGGGCCGAGGCTGGTCATCGTGGACATCTCCGACCCGGCTAACCCCACCGAGGTGGGCCGCACCGACGTGCTCCCCAGCGTTGTGGAGGATGTTCACGTGATGGATGACTACGCCTATGTCGCCGCTGCTTTGCACGGTCTTCGTGTGATCTCAGTTGTCGACAAGGCGAGTCCTACGGAGGTAGGCTTCTTCGACACGCCAGGCTGTGCATATGGCGTTCACGTCGTAGGTGACTACGCCTACGTCGCCGATGCATGGGCTGGTCTTCAGGTCATCTCGGTTGCGGACAAGGCCAACCCCGCTGAGGTGGGCTTTATTGACACACCTGGCTCGGCAAGGGCTGTCCACGTGGTAGGGAACTACGCCTATGTCGCCGACTATGGTGATGGCCTTCGCGTCATCTCGGTGGCGGACAAGGCCAACCCCACCGAGGTAGGTTTCTTCGACACGCCCGGCTATGCATACGGCGTTCACGTGGTGGGGGACTATGCCTATATCGCCGATGAAGCCGAGGGCCTGCGCGTCATCTCGGTGGCTGACAAGGCCAACCCCAGCGAGGTAGGCTTCTTCGACACTTCTAGGGCATTTGGCGTTCACGTGGTGGGGGACTATGCCTACGTCGCCGATGTGTATGATGGCCTTTGGGTTATCTCGGTGGCCGACAAGGCGAATCCTACCGAGATAGGCCGCCTCGATACACCTGGCCAGGCACATGATATTCACCTCGTGGTGGACTACGCTTACGTCGCCGCTGCGTGGACTGGGCTTCGGGTCATCTCTGTTACTGACAAGGCCAATCCTGCCGAGGTAGGCTTCTTCGACACGGCTGGCTATGCATACGGTGTTCACGTCGTGGGGGACTATGCCTACGTCGCCGAGCTCGGGGATGGCCTTCGAGTCATCTCGGTTGCTGACAAGGCCAACCCCACCGAGGCGGGCTTCTTCGACACGCCCGGCGAGGCAAGGGACGTTCACGTCGTGGAGGACTACGCCTATGTCGCTGATTACGACGGTGGCCTTCGTGTCATCTCCGTTGCCGATAAGGCCAACCCTACCGAGGTGGGCTTCTTCGACACCGCTGGCTATGCAGAGGGCGTTCACGTGGTAGGGGACTATGCCTACGTCGCCGACTATGGAGAGGGCCTGCGGGTTGTCTCGGTTGCGGACAAAGCGAACCCCAGCGAGGTCGGTTTCCTGTACACGCCCGGCTATGCATACGACGTTTACGTGGTGGGAGACTATGCCTACATCGCTGACTGGGAGAGCGGTCTGCGCGTCATCTCAGTTGCCGACAAGGCCAACCCCACCGAGGTGGGGTTTCTCGACACGGCGGGCCGTGCTCAGCACGTCTACGTCGTGGGGGACTATGCCTACGTTTGCGATATGTCCAGCCTTCGGGTCATCTCCGTCGCCGACAAGGCCAACCCCGCCGAGGTGGGCTTCTTCCGGACAGGCCTGCCCTGTGACGTCCAGGTGGTGGAGAACCACGCCTACGTCGCCGACGATTGGGTGGGACTTCTTGTCCTCTCGGTTGCCGACAAGACGAATCCAACCAGGTTGGCCTCTTTCGACACCGCAGGCCGGGCAGAAAGCGTTCACGTCGTGGGGGACTACGCCTACGTCGCCGATGGGGCTGGTGGACTGTTCATCCTGCGCATCGCTGAAGAGCCCACGGCTACGCCCACCTCTACATCAACCTCTACCGCCACGCCAAGCTCAACACCGACTAACACACCAACGCCTACAAACACGCTGACTCCAACGCTGACCAACACATCAACGGCGACACTTACGCCTACTGCGACCAGCACTGCCGCGCCCACAGCCACGCCTACACCCACGACGACGCCTGCCTACCGCATCTACTTGCCCTTGGTGCTCAAGAACTTCACGCCATAGGCTGCGAAATCAATACCACGAGGTGCAAATAGATGGATCTGTCCGTTGTCATCCCCCTCTACAACGAGGAGGAGAATCTGGTACCGCTCTATGAGCAATTGAAGGCAGCCCTGGAGGGGACAGGACGAGAGTACGAGATCATCATCGTAGACGATGGGAGCACCGACGGGAGCTTCGAGGTCCTCAAGAGGCTTCACCAGGATGATGGCCATCTCAAGGTGATCCGCTTCCGCCGCAACTTCGGACAGACGGCGGCCTTCGCCGCTGGCTTCGACTGCTCGCAGGGCCAGGTGGTGATCACCATGGACGCCGACCTCCAGAACGATCCCGCCGACATCCCCCTGCTCCTGGAGAAGATCGAGGAGGGGCACGACGTGGTCAGCGGCTGGCGGCTGCCCCGCCAGGACCCCTTCCTGACCCGCCGCCTCCCTTCGATGCTCGCTAACTGGCTCATCTCCCAGGTCACGGGGGTGCACCTGCACGACTACGGCTGCTCGCTGAAGGCCTATCGCCGCGAGGTGGTGAAGAACGTGCAACTCTACGGCGAATTGCACCGCTTTATTCCCGCCATCGCCAACTGGATGGGGGTCTCCGTGGCCGAAGTACCCGTGCGCCACTACCCCCGGCGCTTCGGCAGGTCCAAGTACGGCCTCTCCCGCGCTTCCAGGGTGCTGCTGGACCTGCTGACGGTGCGTTTCCTGCTGAGCTATTCCACCAGGCCGATCCACATCTTCGGTGGGGTGGGGCTGATCAGCTTCGTGGTGGGTATCGGCCTGGGCGGATATCTGTCCTTCGTCAAGTTCGCCCTGGGCCAGGAGATTGCCGACCGGCCGCTGCTCCTGCTGGCGATACTGCTGATGGTGCTGGGCGTGCAGTTGATCAGCATCGGTCTCCTGGGAGCACTGGTAGTGCGCACTTACTACGAGGCACTGGGCAAGCCTATCTACGTAGTGAGGGAAGTGTTGGATGAGTGAGGAATGATCAAAATCCAAAGCTCAAAATCCAAAGCTCAAAATTGGAAGGTTGCAGGCTGGAAGGTGTTGCCCTACTTACTGGTTCTGGTGGCCTTCGCCGTGCGGCTCTATCGGATTGACTATCAGAGCCTCTGGCGGGACGAGGGGGTCAGCCTGTACCTGGCGGCGTCGAGCATCCCCGCCATCCTGGCCAACCGGGCCGGCGACGTGCACCCGCCGCTCTATTTCATCCTGCTGCACTTCTGGACCAAGCTGGCGGGCTTCAGCGAGCTGAGCGCCCGCTTCTTCTCGCTGTTCTTCGGCGCGTTGCTGGTACCCTCGCTGTACTCCGTGGTGCGCAAGATATTCGGCACGAAGACCGCCCTGGCCACGACGGCCATCGCTGCTCTCAGCCCGCTGTACGTCGTCTACTCTCAGGAAGTGCGCACCTATGCCCTGTTACCCCTGTGCTATCTGTTGATCATTTACAGGCTGTATCGTCTGGCGCGAGGGGAGGAGCTGGCCTGGAGGCATTGGCTCGAACTGGCAGCCGTAGAGGTGCTGTGTCTGCACCTCCACTACTTCTCCATCTTCGCGGTGGCCTACATGAACCTGTTCATAGCAGCGCTGTGGCTGAGGCGTAGGGAAATCAACCTGCGTGGTTGGCTTTCCAGCCAGGCTCTGGCAGCCCTGGCTTGCCTGCCCTGGGCCTGGATGGTCATCAGAAGCTGGGCGACTGAAAGCCCGCCCCAGCCTACCCTCGCTGGGTCTGCCCTGAGAATGGCCTTTCTCCAGCAAGCCAATTTCGTCTGGCACTTTTCCATCGGGGGCAAGCACCTGTGGGGACACCGCCTTTTCGCCCCCCTTTCATCTCTGCTGGCGGTGGCCTTCATCGTGGCCCTGTCGCTTTCTATCGGAACTGACGCTCGGCGACGCCAGACTCTGGTCACCCTCGCCCACCTCATCGTCCCGCTGATCATGGTCTTCGTCCTTTGGTGGTGGAAGCCGCTGCTCTCCCCCAACTACGTCATCATGTTCACCGTGCCCTTCTTCATCCTGGTGGGCCACGCCATCGCGGTCTCTATCGAGGCCAGGGGACTAACCAGGCTGGCTGGCCTGTTCCTGGCCTTGACCCTGGCGGCGACCTTCGCCCTCGGACTGAAGATCGCCTTCTTCGACCCCACCCTTTTCAAGGACGATGCGCGCGGGCTGGTGGAATACCTGGAGCCCCTGGTCAATGCCGACGACGTCATCATCGTCCATCCGATTGACTATTCCGTGGAATACTACTACAATGGGGATGCGGCCATCGCCATGATAGACCCGGATGACGCGCAATTGCTGGCCTCGCTGGAGGAAGTGTTAGAAGGGAAGAGAAGAGCCTTCCTCGCCTGGCCCTTCGGCACGCCGCTGGATCTGCCCGGCCTGTTGCCTTTCCTCCTGGAGATGAGCGGGAGATTCGCAGGCGGGGAGCTGTTCAAGGGCTATAACCTGAGGATTTACGAGCCGGAGCGAGCCATACTTCTTCCGGAGATTGATCTAATTTCAGCCGATTTGGGAGACGTGCGTCTGACGGGGGCTTTCTATCAAAACGAGGTCGCAGCCGACGACGCCATCTGCCTGGCCCTGCGTTGGCAGTTGACACAGGCCACCGAAAGGGCCTACAAAGTGGTGGTGATCCTGTGGGACGAGGCGGGGCACCGCCTCTCAGGCGCCGGCGTGCTGCTTACGAATCGAACGTGGGGCCTTTCAACCGAGCGCTGGATTCCAGGAGAGGAGCACGTCAACTACTACATCGTGCCGGTGCCCCTGGGCACGCCACCCCTGTCCTACCGCCTCACCGCCGGCGTCTACGACGCCGACACCATGGAGAGGCTGCCGTTCCTGGATGAGGCAGGCAAGCCGATGGGCGAAGATTTCTCCCTGGGCCAGGTCGCACTGACCAAGGCACACGGCTTCGAGCGCGATCCATACGGCACCCGCCGCCATCTCTCCCTCCAGACCCTGGACCAGCCTGAGATCGCCGACGGCCTGGCCCTGGAAGGGTTCACCATAAGCAAGGAGAAGGCGCGGCCCCAGGAGGTGGTCAGCGTCGTGCTGCGGTGGCGAGCCCTGCGGGATGGCCTCCCCCGCTACGTTCCCCGCCTGCGCCTCCGCCAGGGTGACGCCATCTGGGCCGAGGTGGGAAGCACCCTGTTCGAGGAACGATACCCGACCACCGAGTGGTCGCAGGGGGAGGTAGTCTTCGAGCAGCGAGATTTCGCCTATCCGCCCAGGGTCGGCCAGGCTATGCTGGAGCTGGAGGTGGCGGGCCGGGCCGTCGCCCTGGGAGAGATGAAGCTGGACACGTCCGGGCTTGCGTTCGAGGTCCCGCCCATGCAGCACCAGGTGGGGGTGCGCTTCGGTGGCTTCGCCGAGCTGTTGGGCTACGACCTCGACCGGACAGAGGCCACCACCGACCAGAAGGTGAAGTTGACCCTCTACTGGCGGGCCATCAACGAGGAACCTCTCACCACCAGCTTCACCGTCTTCACCCATTTGTTGAGCCAGGACGGGAGGCTCATCGGCCAGCACGATGGGATACCGGCGGGAGGGAAGCGGCCTACCACAAGCTGGGTGTCCGGCGAGGTCATCGCCGATGGGCACGACATGGAGTTCAGCGACCTGGGGTATCGAGGAAAGGCCCTCATCGAAGTGGGGCTGTATGAATCCCTCACCGTTGAGCGGGTTCTGGCCGAGGACAGGCGCGACCACATCATCCTCCCCACCGAGGTCACGGTAAAATGATCGAAATCCAAAGTTCAAAACCCAAAGCTCAAAGTTTGAAGTTGCTTGCGGTTTTGGTTCTTTTCACCTTGGCTCTGCTGCCGCGAATGTTGAATCTGGATGCTTTCATCACCTGGGACGAGCCGATGTGGACCTACTGCTCCATCAAATTCCTGGCAGCGTGGCAAAGAATGGATTTGGCAGAGACCTTCCAGATGGGGCACCCTGGGGTGATCACCATGTGGTCTGGGGCAACAACCATATCCATCCAGCGCTTGCTGGGCTCTGCGTCGGCCACCGATTTGGCTTGGCTGAGCAGCCTGGCAACCCTGGATTCGTGGCACCAAGAGGCCCTGCACAAGCTGGCTCCTTTTCTTCCAGCAGCCAAACTGCCGCTGGTCGTGCTCCACGCGGCCTGCATGGTGGGCATCTACCTCCTCGCCAGGCGGCTTTTCGACGCCAGGATGGCTCTCCTCGCCGTCCTCCTGTTGGCCCTGGATCCCTTTCACCTCGCCCTCTCCCGGGTGCTGCACATTGACGCCCTGGCCTCGAACTTCATGCTCCTTTCGGTATTGAGTTTGCTGGTTCACCTACGCCACTGCCAATTTTCGATTGCCGATTGCCGATTTTCGATTCAAAGAATCGGCAATCGAAAATCGAAAACCGGAAATCCTCTGCCTATCGCAGGATGTTTTTACTTGCTACTATCCGGTGCGTTCGCTGGCCTGGCTTTTCTCAGCAAGTCCTACGCCCTTTTCCTCGCCCCTTTTGCCGCCCTTTTGCTGGCCGTGACCTATCTGGCCAAGGAGCGGGATCTTCGCCGGGCGATTCCCCCGCTGCTTGGCTCCTATGTCACCTGGTGCCTCGTTGCCTTCTTCACCTTTTTCCTCCTCTGGCCGGCCATGTGGGTTGATCCCCTGGGCACTGTCCGAGGTGTGTTGGACACAGCCTTCGGTTACGCCGTCACCCCGTACGAGACATCAAGATTCTTCATGGGAAAGGCCGTCGAAGACCCAGGGCCCTGGTTTTACCCGGTCGCCGTGGCGTTTCGCACCACGCCCCTGGTGGTACTGGGTTTGGCGGCGGCAATTCCCTTGCTCTTCAGTAGCGTGAAACGTGAAGACGTGAAACGTGAAGACGTGAAACGTGAAACCAATCTGGTGGCTATACTTGCTTATGCCTGCCTTTTCACTATACTTATGACCCTGGGGGCGAAGAAGTTCGACCGCTACATGCTGCCCACAATTCTCGCCCTGGACATCGTGGCCGCCTGGGGCCTGGTGGAGCTGGGGAACAAGCTCAAAGCTCAAGCGTCAAACGTAAAACGTAAAACGTCAACCTCTAAACTTCGAGCCTGGAGTTTGGAGTTTGGAGTTTGGATTCTGCTGTTTTTGCTCCAGACTGGACACGTCCTCTCTTATCACCCTTACTACCTGGCATACTATAACCCTCTCCTGGGTGGAACAGCGGGGGCCGTCCAGGTTCTGCCCGTGGGCTGGGGTGAGGGGATGGATCTGGCGGCCAAATACCTGAACCAAAAGGAGGACACGGCAAACCTTCGCGTCGCCACCTGGGGCATCCCAGGTTTCGCCCCTTTGTTCAAAGGCCAGACCGAGTCGCTGACGGAGCACAACCTGGCCACCGCCGACTACGCCGTCCTCTACGTCAGCGACGTGCAACAAGACTCGCCCGGCACGGCTGACCTCTATGGTCAACAACAACCGGAGCACGTGGTCAAGATTCACGGCGTAGATTATGCCTGGATCTATCCCAATACGCACTACCAGGAGTTGATTGCCTATCTGGAAAGCCGGGCTCAGCCAGACGACATCGTCCTGCTCGACGCCAGCTCGCCCTTCGTCAAGTGCTATCAGGGGTCGTTGGTTTATTACGTCATCTCCGATAGCCAGCGCTGGACTGACATGACCGACAAGCTAGCAGAGTCCGCCGCACCTCGGCGCGTGTGGTACGTCGCCTACCCGGGGAGCAACGTGGGGGACTGGATCAGTTACCAACTGAATACCCACGCCCTCCTCATTGATCAAGAGGCCCTTCCCCACGCTACGATTACTCACTACCTCCTGACTTCTCCCGTTGCTCTGGAATCGAGTCCCATCGAGGTGCAGTCAGATGTCAACTTCGGCAACCGCCTGCGGCTGACCGGCTATGGCTTCACCGAGGAGGTGGTCGAGTACCGAAAACAGTTGGGGATCACCCTTCGGTGGCAGACCATAGCCGAGATGCAAGAGGGTTATGCCCTCTCCCTCCGCCTGGTGGACGAGCAGGGACACCTCTGGAGCCAATGGGATGAGTGGTTAGAGAACGACACCTCCCTGCTCACCTATGCCTGGAAAGTGGGCGAGGTTAACGAGGGGTACCATGCCCTCTCCCTCGCCGCCGGCACCCCACCGGGGCGCTATCAGGTGAAGATGGTTGTCTACAGCACGCACACGCTACGACGCCTGAGCATCCTGGACGATAGGGACGCGCCAGCGGGTACGGAGTACACCCTGGGGATGGTCTCTGTAGTCAGCCCCGCCGTGCCCCCAACTATCGAGGAACTGGCCATCCCCCACCCCCTGCATCACGACTTCGACGGCCAGGTGGAGCTCCTGGGCTACGACCTGTCGTCCACCGAAGTGCGAGCGGGCGAAGTCGTGCGAGTCATCCTCTTCTGGCGAGCGCTGCGCTCCATGGACAGCGACTACCACCTTCACCTCCAGGGACGAGATAGCGAGGGACACGTCTGGGCTGAGGGAAAGCTTCCATTGGCTAACGAAGGATACCCAACCAGTCGCTGGAACGAAGGCGAGGTCATTCGAGGCCAATACGATCTGGCAGTGGAGGCTACGGCTCCAATAAGTGAATTCCCCCTGCTGGCCAATTTGCTGGACGAAGCAACTGGCTTATCGGTGGAAAAGAAAGGCATTAGCCTGACGAGATTAACCGTTGTGGCTCCGGAGCGGCTTTTCGCCGTGCCAACCGAGATTCAATATCCTCTTCGAGCGAACCTGGCCGATAAGGTGGCTTTCCTGGGCTACGACCTCGATAAGACCACCGTTAAGCCCAACGGCACTTTGCACCTGACCCTCTACTGGCAAGCTCTGGCGAGAATGGAAACCAGCTACACCGTCTTCACCCACCTCCTCGACGCCCAGAGTCGCATCTGGGGGCAGCAAGATAACGTTCCCATGAAAGGCGCCCGCCCAACGACGAGCTGGCTTCCCGGCGAGGTGGTGATAGACGAATACCAAATCGTTGTAGACGCGGCCGCACCGGCCGGCGAGTACCAGATCGAGGTCGGCATGTATGACCTGGCGACCATGCTACGCCTTCCCGCCAATGACGAGCAAGGAAATCCCTTGCCTAGTGATCGCATACTGTTGGATAAGGTGCAAGTGGAATAAAGCTCAAAGTTCAAAATCCAAAGCTCAAATGATTGGAGATTTGAGACCTGTGACTTGGAACTTGAGACTTGAAATGATCAGACAACATTGGGTCATCGGCCTGATTCTGGCCACGTTTATCGCTTTGGGCGCCACCTACAGCCTGGTCACGCCCATCTTCGAAGCCTCGGACGAGCTGTGGCACTATCCCTTCGTCAAGCACCTGGCCGACGGCAACGGCCTGCCGGTGCAAGATGCCAGCGTTGATCAGCCGTGGCGACAGGAGGGCAGCCAGCCTCCCTTGTATTACGCCCTGGGTGCGCTGACCACTTTCTGGATTGACACCGACGATGCCTACGAGGGCCAGCCACCCCTACTATGGTACAACCCCCACGTGGACAACGGCGTCATCACCGCCGATGGCAACACCAACCTGGTCGTCCACTCCCAGCACGAGGCGTTCCCCTGGCAGGGGGCGGCCCTGGCCGTGCATATCATACGTTTCTTGTCGGTGCTGATGGGAGCGGCGACCGTAATTCTCACCTACCTGATCGCGTTGGAAATATTCCCTGGCCGCGAGGACCTGGCCCTCGGCGCGGCGGCGGTCAACGCCTTCACTCCCATGTTCCTGTTCATCAGCGGCGCGGTCAACAACGACAACCTGGTGGTGCCACTGTGTTCATTAGCCCTACTGATGATAGTCAGAATATCCAATATCCAATATCCAATATCCGATCGTTATTGGATATTGGATATTAGGTATTGGGTATTGGGGTTCACGCTTGGACTGGCAGCCCTGACCAAAAAGAGTGCGCTGGGGTTGTTCCCGCTGGCCCTGTTGGCCGTTGCCGTCCGCATCTGGCAACAACACGGTAACGCTCCACTCATCAAGCGTTTTGAGTTGGTCATTGGTCATTGGTCATTGGTCATTCTCCCGGCTTTAGCCGTCAGCGGCTGGTGGTACTGGCGCAACTGGCGTCTCTACGGCGACCCCTTGGGCTTGAACGTGTTCCTGGACATTCTGGGCCGGCGCCACCCTCCCGCCACCCTCCGCCAGTTGTGGGGGGAAAGAGAGGGCTTCGCCATGTCCTACTGGGGACTGTTCGGCGGGGTGAACGTGCCCATGGACGCCTGGGTCTACCGCCTGCTGAATCTTATGGCCGTAGTCGCTGCTCTGGGAGTGATCGTCTTCCTGATCCGCAAGTTGATTCGAGACCGCCTGCGACTGGAGACCTGGATAGGCGTGGCGATCCTGCTGGCCTGGCCAACCATCGTATTCGTATCCCTGATCCGCTGGGCGCTGCTGACCTGGTCCTCCCAGGGGCGGCTGGTCTTCTCCGCCATCTCGGCCCTCTCGGTCCTGCTCTTCCTGGGCCTGAGCCAGCTCGTGCCCCGCCGCTACACCAAAACCCTGGCCTGCCTGATAGCCGGCCTGATGTTCGCCATCGCCGCCATCACCCCCTTCCGCTACATCGCCCCAGCCTACGCCAAACCCCACCTACTCTCCGAAACCCAGATTCAGGCTATCCCCAACCGCCTGGATGTCTCCTTCGGCGGAGTGATGAAGCTGCTGGGCTACGCAATACCCAATACCCAATATCCCACCCCCCCTTTCATCTCCCCCGCAGGCGGGGGGGACAGAGGGGGGGTGAAACCCGGCGATTCGCTGCAGGTCACCCTCTACTGGCAATCCCTGGCCGAGGTAAACCAAGACTACAGCGTCTTCGTCCACCTGCTCGACGAAAACGAGCTCATCGTCACGCAGCGGGACATGTACCCAGGCCAGGGCCTCTATCCCACCAGCCTGTGGGCCGCGGGAGAGGCCATCGCCAACCGCTACGTCCTCGTGCTGCCAGAGACGGCCTTCACCCCCAACCAGGCTCAACTGGCCGTGGGCCTCTACGATTTCGCCACCGGCGAACGCCTACCGGCCTGCGGCCCCACGGGGGAGCCCCTGGGCGATAACGCCCGCTTTCTCGAATTCGAGATCCTGCCCCGGGCCGAAACAGGAGTACCCAACCCTGTCCACTTCAACTTCGCGAACAGGATCGCCCTCATCGGATACGACCTGGACCGACGAACGGCCTCGCCCGGTGAGACCATCCACCTGACCCTCTACTGGCGGGCCCTGGCCGAGATGAAAGAAGATTACACCGTCTTCACCCACGTTCTGGGAGAAGAGAACCGCATCTGGGCGCAACATGATAGCTGGCCCCTGGACGGCGACGCTCCCACTTCAACCTGGCAGCCAGGCCAGACGATAGCCGACGAATACGAACTCACCATCTACCCCGACACTCCCGCCGACGTGTACGACGTCGAGATCGGCTTCTACCTGGCGGAGACAGGAGCCCGCCTGAGAATCGTGGGTGAGGGCGGGCGACTGCTGGACGACCGCGTACTGTTGAGCAAAGTAAGAGTCAAATAAAGGCCAAAATCCAAAGTTCAAAGTCCAAAATCCAAACCGATGACTTTGAATTTTGAGCTTTGAGCTTTGGACTTCGGATTATGGACGAGAGACCTCGCACGATCAAACAACATCTGGGCATCGTCGTCATCCTGGCGGCCTTCTTTGCCCTGGGCATCACCTACGCTGTTACCACGCCCCTCTTCGAAGCGCCCGACGAACTGCAACACTATGCGCGCATCAAACGAGTGGCTGAAGCTATTGGGTTGTTTGAATTGGATCCTGCTGTGAGCCAGCTTGCGCATCAACAGAGATATCAACAGCCTCTCTATCATCTGGTGGGAGCACTGGTTACTTTTTGGGACGACGCGGGAGACCTGCCCAGGCTGCTGTGGTTCAATCCCCACGCCGACATCGGCGTGGCCAAAGCCGACGGCAACGTGAATCTGCTGATCCACACGGGGAAAGAGGGCTTCCCCTATCGGGGGACTTCTTTGGGCGTATACGCCCTGCGCCTTCTATCGGTGCTGATGGGCACAGGCACAGTGCTTTTCACCTATTTGATCGCCCTGGAGATCTTCCCCCAGCGCCAGGACCTGGCTTTCGGCGCAGCCGCCATCAACGCCTTCATTCCCCAGTTCCTGTTCATCAGCGGCGTTGTCAATAACGACAATTTAGTGACGCCGCTGTGTAGCCTGGCGCTGTTGATGATGGTCAAAATATCTAATATCCAATATCCAATATCGAATCGCAATCGGCTATTGGATATTAGATATTGGATATTGGGACTTGTCCTTGGCCTGGCAACCCTGACCAAGGTGAACGCTTTGGGTCTGCTGCCCTTGGCAGTTCTGGTCGTGGCCATCAGCAGTTATCGGCAGCGGTCTGTCAAGCTGTTTATATCAAGCACGGCTCTCGTATTGGGTACAGTAGCCGTGGTATCCGGCTGGCGATTTGTCAGGAATTGGCAGCTCTATGGCGATCCCACCGCTCTGCAGATGTTCCTGGACACCCTCGCCCCCCGCCACCCGAAACCAACCTTGCCCCAATTCATGGCCGAGTGGGGGGATTATGGCCACTCCTTCTGGGGCCTCTTCGGCCTGGGCAACGTCCCTCTGGGAGCGCCAGTCTATCGCATCCTGGATACCCTGGCCCTGTTGGGAGCTCTGGGCACGTTGATCTTCCCGGTCAGAGCGTGGCGAAGGCGACGAGTAGACGACAGGGCCTGGATTAAGGTGCTGGTCCTGCTCGCCTGGCTGGTTATCCTCTTTGGGAGTCTGATGACCTGGGCCATCAGGATCTTGACCGCCATTGGCCGGTTCCTGTTCCCGGCTGTCTCGTCCATTTCGATCCTGCTCTGCCTGGGCCTGAGCCAGCTCGTGCCCCGCCGCTACACCAAAACGCTGGCCTGCCTGATAGCCGGCCTGATGTTCGCCATCGCCGCCATCACCCCCTTCCGCTTCATCGCCCCAGCCTACGCCAAACCCCAACCCCTCTCAGCAGCAGAGATCGCGGCCATCCCCAACCGCCTCGACGTCTCCTTCGGCGGAGCAATGAAACTCCTGGGCTACGATCTATCAATACCCAATACCCAATATCCAATACCCATTAACCTCAAACCCGGCGACTTCCTGGAGGTCACCCTCTACTGGCAATCCCTGTCCCAGATGAACCAGGACTACAGCGTCTTCGTCCACCTGCTCGACGAAAACGAGCTCATCGTCACCCAGCGGGACATGTACCCAGGACAGGGCCTCTATCCCACCAGCCTGTGGGCCGTGGGAGAGGCCATCGCCAACCGCTACGTCCTCGTGCTGCCAGAGACGGCCTTCACCCCCAACCAGGCTCAACTGGCCGTGGGCCTCTACGATTTCGCCACCGGCGAACGCCTGCCGGCCTGCGGCCCCACGGGGGAGCCCCTGGGCGATAACGCCCGCTTTCTCGAATTCGAGATCCTGCCCCGGGCCGAAACAGGAGTACCCAACCCTGTCCACTTCAACTTCGCGAACAGGATCGCCCTCATCGGATACGACCTGGACCGACGAACGGCCTCGCCCGGTGAGACCATCCACCTGACCCTCTACTGGCGGGCCCTGGCCGAGACGAAAGAAGACTACGTCGTCTTTGCCCACCTGCTGCGGGGCCAAGACCAGATCTGGGCCAGGGCGGACAGCCAACCGCTGGATGGCGCTGCTCCCACCTCCACCTGGCAGCCAGGGTGGATCATCGAGGACAGATACGAGCTAACCACCGAGCTCGACGCTCCGCCAGGCATCTATGAGATCGAAGTAGGGCTCTACCTGCCCCAGGCTGGCAAGCGATTGAGCATCCTGAGCCCGGATGGACGCCTGGTAGGTGATCGCCTCCTGCTGAGCAAAGTACGAGTAAAGTTCAAAATCCAAAGCTCAAAATCCAAACCGATGACTTTGAACTTTGAGCTTTGAACTTCGGAGGACTATGGACCAAGGACCTGGGACCATCCGACAACACTGGCCCATCGCCCTCATCCTGGCAGCCTTCCTCGCCCTGGGCATCGTCTACGACGTGGCCACACCCCTCTTCGAGAAACCCGACGAGATGTGGCACTATCCCTACGTCAAGTGGCTGGGCGACGGGCAGGGCCTGCCGGTGCAAGACCTGGCCCGGACGCAGCCTCTGATGAGACAGGAGGCCACCCAGCCCCCGCTGTATTATGTCACGGCGGCCCTGGCCACTTTCTGGATCGAGGATGACCACTGGCAGGACCTGGTATGGCTCAATCCCTTCTGGGGTTACAGCGCTCCCGGCACAGTCAACGACAACAAAAACCGAGTGCTGCATACCGATAGGGAACGCTTCCCCTATCGTGGAGCAGTGTTGGCCATTCGCCTGGCTCGCCTGGTATCGGTGATCTGGGGAGGAATCACCGTTCTGGCCACCTACCTGATCGGTCTGGAACTGTTCCCGAAATGGCGTTCTTTTGCGGCTGGTGCTGCCGCACTGGTTGCGTTCAACCCCCAGTTCGTCTTTATCGCGAGTGCAGTTAGCAATGATAGTGCAGTGTCTGCACTCTGTACCCTGGCCCTTTTGATGATAGTCAAAATCGTCAATCGAAAATCGAAAATCGAAAATCGCGATTGGGTATCGTTGGGTCTCGTGCTGGGATTAGCCCTCCTG
>Ga0194112_10004912_pt1 | contig 18160 bp, 16 predicted proteins | sample TA2MahC400mmetaG_FD_146191 | JGI IMG/M metagenome (GOLD analysis project Ga0194112, IMG submission 146191) | Freshwater microbial communities from Lake Tanganyika, Tanzania - TA2015016 Mahale Deep Cast 400m | ecosystem: Environmental > Aquatic > Freshwater > Lake | place: Tanzania: Lake... | reverse complement strand
CCCGCCTTGCATCATCTACTGCAGCGGCTCCACAGCATCTTACCCGATCCTCTTTTCCTGCTATGCCAAGACACATGGTCACGCCGGAAACGTCATGCCCTTCATTTTTCAGCAACATGGCCGCCACGGACGAATCAACCCCGCCGCTCATGGCCACGAGTACCTTTTTCCTCATCTTCCCTCGCAAATCGTTCCCTTCTCCTCTTCCTATGCCGCTTTGCCGGACAATTTTTTCACTGTCCTCCTTTGATAATCATCGAGAGCCTTTTTCAGCGCCTCTTCGGCAAGGACAGAACAGTGCATCTTGATAGGAGGGAGTCCACCCAATGCCTCTGCAACAGCCCGATTCGATACTTTCATCGCCTCATCAACGGTTTTCCCCTTCACCAGTTCAGTAACCATGGAGCTTGTCGCGATTGCGGCACCACAGCCGAATGTTTTGAATTTCGCATCCGTAATCACATTATCCTTCACTTTTATGTAGAGTTCCATAATATCACCACACACGGGATTACCTACCTTGCCGATACCATCGGGATTTTCAATCTCACCAACGTTTCTCGGATTTCGGAAGTGCTCCATGACCTTTTCACTGTACGCTTCCATATTTAACCTCCTTCTTGTAGAGAGGTGACATCGCCCGCAATTTGCCGACGATACCAGGCAGAACACTGAGAACGTAGTTTATGTCATCGCTCGTCGTCGGTCTCCCTAAGGAAAACCTCAGTGAACCGTGGGCAAGTTCATGGGGAAGACCGATCGCTGTCAGGACGTGAGACGGCTCCAGACTCGCAGATGAACAGGCAGAGCCCGTGGAACAGGCAATACCCTCCATGTCCAGATTCAGAAGCATTGACTCACCCTCAACGTACGCAATGGAAACGTTGACGTTGTTCGGCAACCTCTTTGTGGGGTGCCCGTTTAAAGAGGAATATTCAATCGCATTGAGGATACCCTGAATCAACCTATCCCTCAAAACGGTCAGGTGCTCTATTTCTTGCCCCATTTCCTCCTTCGCCAGATCCACTGCTTTTCCCAAACCTACGATACCAGGCACGTTATGAGTAGACGCCCGTCGACCCTTTTCCTGTCCTCCACCCTGCATGAACGGCGACATTCTTATCCCCTTCCTCGCATAGATGATCCCCACACCTTTTGGACCGTACAGCTTATGCCCGGATGCGCTGAGGAGATCCAGATTCAGCTCATCGACATCAACAGGAAGGTGACCAAACGTCTGTACGGCATCGGTATGAAAATATACACCGTTCTCCCTGGCGATACTGCCGATCTCGGCGATGGGCTGGATGGTACCTATCTCGTTATTCGCGTGCATGATTGAAATCAGAATAGTTTTCGCATTAATAGCCTTCCTCACATCCCCAGGATCGACAAGTCCGTACTTATCAACGGGAAGATACGTCACCTGGAATCCTTCTTTTTCTAAAAAATGACAGGGTTCCAGAATGGCATGATGTTCTATCCTGGAAGTTATAATATGATTGCCCTTATCACTCCTGGCGTGGGCTATACCCCCAATCGTAAAATTGTTACTTTCCGTACCGCCGCTTGTAAAAATAATTTCCTCCGGCTTCGCCCCGATAAATGAAGCAACAGTGTGCCGCGACTCCTCAACAACATGCTTTGCCTCCTGACCGAAGGCATGAAGACTCGACGGATTCCCGTATATTTCCGTAAAGTGTGGCAACATGGCCTTTACCACACGGACATCTACCGGTGTTGTTGCCGCATAATCCAGATATATTCTTTTCATTGTTCAATCCTTTCGTTGACAATAGAAGCGACATCCCTCTTCACCTCTCGGGGAAAACTTCCATATCGCTGTTTTTCAAATATTGTGCATGATCGCCTTTTCCGTTTTTTCCTGATTCATCTTCACCAGGGTATCCAGGGTGATCGAAGTCAAGGTTTCCGAAATTCGCCCTCCTATAATTGCCCAGACATCTCTGGTTACACAAATCGGCACCCTCGGACACGCTGACGGATCCTTAACACAGTCCACAAGGCAGGAATCTCCCTCTAAAACATCCACAACTTCTTTCAAGGTGATCTGTGAGGGGTCTCTGGCAAGGCTGTATCCCCCGTAAGCACCGCGGCTGGAGTTTACTAAACCGATTCCTCTCAAGGGTATGATGATCAAGCTCAGGTATTTTTCAGAAATGTTCTCTCCTTTTGCGATATCCTTCAGAAATACCGGTCCCTTGCCGTAATTAAGAGCTAATGCAAGCATTAATCTCACCCCGTATCGGGCTCTCGTAGAAAGTTTCATATTTCCCTCAAATGTTATTACTACTATTACTATTGATTTGGTAGTAATTAAACTACAAAAATGATCTTGTCAAGAAAAATTTACCCATTTGCGTGAACACATCGTTTATGATAGTTATCATGCACGCACAACCCTGCGATACTCTTAAAAAAGGACGGTTTCCTAAAGTATGTCCCATAATATCCGCTATTACAGCACCAACAGAAACCTCGAAGGAGTCCCCGGAATCGTCCCCTTCAGGGAAACAGTATCCTTCAGAGAGGCCCTCCTTCAGGGTCAAGCTCCCGATGAAGGCCTTTTTATGCCTCATCCCATTCCGGAGCTTCCCCTCAACGACATTTCCGCGTTAAAAGGAAAATCCTACACGAAAGCGGCGATGCTTGTGGCAAAAGCCTTTCTGGAAGACGAAATACCCGACAGGATTCTGGAAAAAATTGTGGTAGATTCTTATAACTACCCGATTCCCCTGGAAAAAGTCGTAAACCGCAAATATCTAATGCGGCTTGACCAGGGGCCGACGGCATCTTTCAAGGACTTCGCCGCCCGCATGATGGCGCGTCTCATGAGCCATTTCCGGAAGGAGGGAACCCGGCTGAACGTCCTGGTCGCGACCTCGGGAGACACGGGGAGCGCCGTGGGTGATGCCTTCAAGGGAGTTGAAGGCATAGACGTCTATATCCTCTATCCCTCAGGTGAAGTCAGTGTCAGGCAAAAGAAACAACTGGATACAATAGGTGACAACGTTCAGGCCATTTCCGTCGACGGCAAGTTCGACGACTGCCAGAATCTGGTGAAACAGGCCTTCTCCGATCCGTCCCTCGCCGACCTCAATCTTACCTCGGCAAATTCCATCAATTTCGGCAGGATTCTCCCTCAGATCGTATATTATGTGTACGCATACTCTCAACTGGCCGGGAAGCGGGAGGAGATTGTGTTCTCCGTCCCTTCCGGTAATTTCGGCAACGCTCTGGGCTGCGAATACGCACGAAGAATGGGACTCCCCGTAAAGAAGCTCGTCATGCCGACCAATGAAAATGACGAATTCCCCCGATTTCTCGCCAAAGGAATCTATGAGAAGATATCCCCTTCGAAAGCATGCCTGTCCAGCGCAATGAACGTAGGACACCCGAGCAACCTGGCCCGATTCTTTGACTTATACGGGGGGACGGTGGATCGCGCGGGAATAGTGCATCGGTACCCAGATATGAACGAAATGGGACGACGTATCTTTTCCGTGAGCGTCTCCGACGAGGAAACAAAAGAAACGATCAACAGGGTTCACGGGAGATACGGCGTTCTCCTGGAACCGCATGGAGCAGTCGGCTGGAGAGGACTCGAAATCTATCTTGAACAATCGGGTGATTTCCCACTGTGCGTATCTTTAGAAACGGCTCATCCGGCCAAATTCCCCGATGAGATTCGGGAACTGCTGGGCATCATCCCGGATCTGCCGGTGAGCATGAAGGATATTGATCAGAGGGAGGGGGGGCCTTTTGAAATGAGCGCCGGCTATAAAAATTTCAAAGACTACCTGCAGACCCACCTCAAGATGAGGTCATGACAGAGGAGGTAAGCGACCATGGATGAACCGGTTCCTTTTTTCTTCAAACGTTTGATCCTATTGATTCTGCTCATACTCCTGCTCCCCTCGTGTGCTACCAAAATGTCCGTGGAAGAGGCAAAAAAAGTGACCGTCTCCATAAGCCCCGTAGCCGGTTTCATTCCTCCTCCCCGGAGAATTCACGATATCACCGCAATCCTGGAACAGCCGGGACAGTTTGATGCAAAGACAACGGAACGATTCCGGGCCGAGGCTGATGCCGCACCGCCCAACAATCCGGACAGCAATTTTTATCATACAAGGGGTTTTGCCGCCTTGCACCTGGGCCGCTTAACACAGGCCCTTGAAGATCTGCGCGAGGCGAATCGTCTCGCGGAGGCTGCCGGGGTACATGACATGAAAATTCTCATTCGACTCGGTTTTGTGGAGAGGGCAATCGGAAATTTCAGCCGCGGCGTGCAATTGTTTGAAGAAGCACTGAAAATCGACGAGAACCCTTACACGTACGGACGACTGGTGGAGACATACATCCAGATGGGAAATATCGAAAAAGCAGAGCAATTCCTGCTGCGCGGAAAGACCTTCTGTGCCACATCGCCGAGACAGCGCAATCCCCAGTTCGTGTTATGGTGTGATATCGAAACGGCGGCCATGGACGCCGATCTTCTGGAAGCCCGGGCAAAATATCCCGAGTCGGAGAAGCTGATTCGCCGTCATCTCGATCTCGTGCAAACAAAAAATATAAAAGACGAACATCCGGCATGGCTCATCAACTCAAGGCTGCACCTCGCAGTAAATTTACTGAGGCAGGAGCGCTTCACGGAAGCGGAAATTGAGGCACGGGAAGCCCTGAAAGAGGCTCTCGGCCTGGGAGGGAAAGACTCTTCCTTAACGACAAAGGTAGTCTCCAGAATGGCCAACATACTGAGGGCTCAGGGCCGTCTCCCGGAGGCGGAAAAACTAACATTGCTGGTAATTCATGACCTGGAATCTTCCGGCATATCCAGTGATTCCGGAAGTATGGGAGACTCGCGAATGTTATTGGGTTCCATCCTTGCCGCCCGGGGTAACTTCACGGGAGCAATAACGCAGTTCGAGCTCGCCCTGAAAGGGGTGAAAGAAGAAGACTTTCTGTATAAAAGGCGATTCCTGGGCAATCCCGATTTTATCCTTGCACTTCTCATGACGGGACACCACGAAAGGGCACTCACCATACTGAACAACACCTATACCAAAGCTGCACAAAGATTCGGAGAGAAGCATTACATTACCGTCGAAAGACTGGCCCTCCGGGGAATGGCCCATTACCGGATAAAAAATTGCAGGGAAGCCGCAAGAGATTTTTCCACGGCAACAGATACTCTTTTAAGTTTTCAGATGGACAAGGCAGATTACTCGAAGACGCAGAGATTGAAAATCATCCTGGACGATTACATCAACCTGCTGGGCGAGATCCACGGCACTCCGTTGGAAAAAGAACTGGGCATCAGTGCAGCGGAAGCGGCATTCAGAATCGCCGAGGCGTCCCGGGGCCGGACCGTCCAGGCAGCCCTCTCTGCCAGCAGCGCCCGGGCAGCGGAAACGAGTCCCGAACTGAATGACCTGATGCGCCGTGAACAGGATGCGACAAAACAGATCGAGGTCATGGAATCGTCCGTTCTCGACCTGATCGCGGCACCTGCCCATGAGCAAAAGCCGGAGATCATCAAAGGCCTGCACGCCAAGATCATGAATCTGAACAAGGCCCGTGCCACCCTCCAGGAAGAGATCAAGAGGCGTTTCCCCAAGTACGCGGATTTTACAAATCCGCCTGCCGTTTCATGGACTTCAGTCCAGCAGAATCTGCATTCCGGTGAGGCGCTGCTTTCCATCTATTCCACGGATACGAAAACGTATGTATGGACTATTCCTCACAGAGGGATCATGTCCTTTTCTATCTCGCCCTCAGGAGTAAGGGAACTCGGTCAGCTTGTTGCCGTATTGAGGAAATCTCTCGACCCCAACCCCACCGTTGTTGGAGATATCCCTGATTTCGATACTCAGATAGCCTACGATCTCTATCAAAGGCTCCTGAAACCGGTAGAGAAGGGCTGGAAAGATGCCGCCGATCTTCTCTTTGTCACATGCAGCCCCCTCGATCAAATACCACTGTCGGTTCTCATCACCGCACCGGCACAAATCAAGGATGACAGCGGTCTGCTCTTCAGCAGATATCGCCACGCACCATGGCTCATCCGTAAGGCTTCAATCACCATGCTTCCTTCCGTTTCTTCCTTTGTCATCCTCCGCGGTCTTCCCGCCGGAGACCCCGGACGCAAAGACTTTGCCGGATTCGGCGACCCGGTGTTCAACCCGGAACAGCTCACGCAAAAAGGGATTGAAAAACCGTCCCGTGATATCCTTTCCCTTTCCAAGCGGGGAATCCCCATCCAGGTGCGGGGCATCAGGGTTACAGAGAAGGGCGGCCTGGATAATAACGACATCTCCAGTATTCAACTGGGGAGACTGAATCGCCTCCCCGACACCGCCGAAGAGGTCAGAAGCATCGCGGCGGCAGTCGGCGCCGATCCGGACAGAGACGTATTCCTGGGGAAGGACGCTTCGGAGAGTCGCGTGAAGACCATGAATCTCTCAGACAGAAAGGTCATCGCCTTTGCCACCCATGCCTTAGTACCGGGTGATCTGGACGGATTGGAACAACCCGCCCTGGCCCTTACCGCCCCTTCCGTGGCGGGAGATGACGAAGACGGCCTGCTCACCATGGGTGAAATCATGAAACTGAAGATGAATGCCGATTGGGTCGTTCTTTCCGCGTGCAACACCGCTGCCGCAGACGGCAGTGGCTCGGAAGCCCTTTCCGGACTCGGACGAGCATTTTTCTACGCCGGAACCAGAGCGATTCTTGCCAGTATGTACCCTGTGGAGACGACCTCTGCCCGGAAGCTGATTACCGCCACGTTCCGGTATCAGAGAGAAGACCCTGCAATCCCCCGGGGAAAGGCATTGCAGAAGGCCATGATTGACATGATCGAGAGAGATACCTTAGTGGACGATGCCACCGGTAAGATCGTCGCCAGTTACGCCCACCCGCTCTTCTGGGCGCCCTTTATCATCGTCGGCGAGGGTGGCGGAAGATAAGTGTCATGGCAGGAAGACAACTGCAGTGACAAGAGCGGGGAACATAGCAGCTACCACTTCGGGGTACCCTGCACACCTGCTATTTAATATCAAAGGCAACGTATGTTTTCCCGGTGATATTGACCTTTATGGTAGCCTGGGATTGCCTGCTATTTTTCAGTTTCACATTCCCGAAGGGCGATACGGTACCTCTTGTCAAAAAATGTACTGTTCTGCCGTTGCCGAAGTTAGCACTCATGAGTTCAATACACTCACCGAACGATGAGGGACGCTTGGTGGCAATGGTGGTCGTACCCTTCTGGATGGTGTAACAGCTCCCGATGACATCAAAGGTAATTTTATATGTTTCGTTCTCGGAAACCGCCTTTCTCTTGTACAAAGCGAAGTCGGTTACAATATCCCTTGCTGCCGTCTTGAGATTTCTGTTCAATGCGTAGGCGTGCAAATTCAAACCGGCAATGACGGCAAGAATGGCCACCAGCGCAATAACGATCATCAATTCAACGAGGGTGAATCCCTCTCTCGATCCTCTCATGATTTCACATCAACCACAGAAACAGTTCACGTGCGGTTGTCCCTATCTGCCTGCCCCTGCATTTTTCCAAACACATCCTCCAACGCTGTTCGCAAATCCGTAAAGCGAAAGCGAAACCCCGATTCGATCAGACGTGTTGGCAGGACTCTCTGTCCTCCGGTGAGAACAGCGGCCCCCTCTCCATATATGAGCCTCAGAGCACATGACGGTATCGGGAAAACGGCAGGACGTCTCAACACAGAACCTAACGTCTCTACGAACTCACGGTTGTTGACCGGGGCGGGAGCGGTAAGATTGAATACCCCGGAAATACCTTCGTTACCGATGGCATACAGATAGGCAGCAATGACATCATCGATATGTACCCAGGAAACGAACTGCGTGCCCCTCCCGATCACACCACCCATACCCAGATGAAAAGGAAGGTACATCTTTTTCAGGGCACCCCCGTCTCTTCCCAGCACAACCCCCATGCGGAAGATGACAACCCGTGTCAGGTCACTCACCTGTTCGGCCCGATGCTCCCAATCCCGACAGAGATTTCCCAGGAACCCCTGATCATACTCGGCATTGTTTTCGGAGTAGGTTCCCTCTCCTTGATATATTCCCACCGCCGAAGTAGAAATGAACACCTCCGGTTTCACCCTCATACGGCGGACCGCCAGCGATATTTTGTGGGTTGTATCGATGCGGCTCGAATACAGCTCTTTTTTGTATCCCTCGCTCCATCTCCTGATGATGGGCGCTCCGGCCAGATGAATGAGGGCATTGTGTCCCTCCAGCCTGTCGATGAACTTTTCTTCACCTAAGTTGAAATCATTCCTCGCCAGGACATGCACATCCCACCCTCTCATGCTCAATGCATTCACAAGGTGTTTCCCGACAAATCCGGTTGACCCGCTTACCACTACTTTCATGATGTGCACTCTTACGCGAAAAGGTTTCTCTGCACTCTCCATTGGGGGATGGTCAAGTTTTCCCCTTCAGTCCCACGCGGCATTTTCTTACATTCTCCTCACTGAAAAGTGAATGTTAAAAAAACACTATATAAATATAAGTATAAAATATGCATTATGGACGGGATGACAGGTGTGTTTCGGCGCAGACAAAAGATCGGACAGTGCGGGACTATCGGCCCGTTTTCACGCCTCATAAGAGGCGGGTGTACCCGACGGGGCGCGCCTCTTGGTGAAAGGCGAATGGCAAGCAAAGATCAAGGTGAAACTTCACTCAGGCGGGTTCAGTATCTATCACACGTAATATGGAGACATTGTGGGCGAGCAAACGATATGGCTTCCCGTTCGTCGGAATTCCAAGCGTGCATCTCAATCGCGAAAGTTTCGAGAACCTCCTTCCCTTTTTCATGCATGAGTCGAGAAGTATCATTGTTTTTTCTGTCATGTTGGTCACACAGGTCCAGTGCCCGCGCTCCCTGTTGCTGTTATCAAGCTGCCAATTGTAATCCACGATGGCAACGCACCTGCCCTGACTGCAGCAACCCTCAAATGATGTCTGGAGTTGTTTCCAGTATTGATCTATTTTTTTCGGACGCCTCCGCCCCTGCAACGGCTTCTGCCAGACCAGGTCAAGTTTCTTACTCTCCAAAAAATGTTTTGTCTTACGCAGCATGTGGGAGATGTCATGCACGCTTGTCCCCTCCCAGATGAAATCGACGGGGCTTTTGGACTTATTCTTGCGCCGCCGGTTGTTCCGCTTGAACACAACTCTTACCAGTTCCCTGAACAATCCGCTCGCATCATCTTCGGTAAATTTCAATCCCGCAAGATATTTGATGGCATTGACCAGTGTGTAAATGCCACAGAAACCGTCCATGTCACCTTGTTTAAATGGTCTACGCATGTGAACCCCTTTTGACAATCCTGTGAATACCGATACGGGTCAACACACTACCTTCATGTTCAGAACAAATTGTTGCGGGAAGATTACCGCGTTTCCCCTTCCTGACCTACTCGTAATATCCTGATACCACAGGGCTCAATATCGATCGTAATATCCTTAATCTGTGACTTGTACCGTGCTCCGGTCACCCTGTCTTCCATGTGTACTGTGCCGGTACTGTGCATGAGATAGGAAAGGTCAACCTGCATGGTATAGCCGTTGTGAATATCGAGATTGGCAAAGACAAAATACCCCCTGTCATTTTCTTTTTCCATGCGGCGCAGAATCCCCAGCACCGCCCCGTGGCCGCTGTCAATAAATTCCACATTCCCGCTCTGATGAAATACCGGTGACTCTGCAAACACCCGGTTAATGTGTTTCATCCCCTCGGCGATATGGACATTTTCCCGGAACGTATATTTTTCTTTCCTGCCAATAAAATCTATTTTCTCCCGATGTCCGTATTCAACTCCCTGGACAATGCCGGTTTGTCCCGTTCCCATGAGTGCAGTCACTGCATAGCGCGGTACGGCAGCCTCCGGTGCGCCGAAAAGCTGTGCCGGCACACCCGTATCGTGCGTGGTAAGAGGAAGGTAAAAACGTATTTTCCGGCCTATGTCGTGAATGTAACGCAGATAATTTCGCAGATCGCCTGCATACGGGTATTCCCACTGATTGGCGAGAAAGAGATTGATCTGCCACTCGGCGGCTCTCTTCAGCATGGTATTTGAATCGGTAAAGAACTCGGCCATCACAATCAGGTCGGGGTAGGTTTTGCGCATCTCCTGCAGCAGGTCCGTTACAAACCCCTCATGACTTGAGTGCAGGTTGTCCAGACGGACCATACCGCCCGTGAGCTGGGCAAAATGAGCCCAGAACAGGGAATATTTTTTCATGTACTCCCAGATATCGTTGCGGATGTCATGATGAGGATGATCATAATATATCTTTACAAGATCTCCCCATTTCAGCCATGCGTTCATGTGCCAGCAGCCGGCTCTCTTCAATCCGTCTTTCTCATTCTTGTCGGGGACTATCCACTCCGGGCACATCTTTACCATATTACTCCTGATCCCTATATGATTGAGCGCCAGGTCAAAACAAAGACGGATTCCCAGTTTTCCCGCCTTTTCCACAAATTTCTCGAAGGATGCGAAACCGGAACGGTCACCTTTTCCCGTATACGCGTGATCAATGGAAAAAAGATCGAATGCCGAATAGGGGCTTTCAGATAAGTCGAGACTGGTAATCGGGAGGAGATGCACGGCGTTAAAACCAAGTCCCGCAATGTGGGGGAGCATTTCTGTCCATTCGCTGATGGTACCCGAAACCGCTGGTATCAGCGTGTACATCCTGATATCCTTTACCGCCTCCGGGTCCACAATGACGTGACTGAAGGGGACCCTGTCCCAGTACCAGGTCTTACCGTTATCGAGAGAATACTTTAATTTGAACTGATAACTGCCGCAGTGTCTGACATTATATGACAGGCTGAATACCCTGTTCTTTTTTTCTCTGAATTCCAGCTCCCGCCATTCGTCCCCAGCACAGTCAATATTCGTATAAAGCAGTACTTTCACTTGCGCTTCCTCATGCCGAAATTCAACATCCAGATGAAGGTTCTCGTACTGATAGATCCTGAAGAAATCATCGGGAACCACAGAGAAAGAACGCCTTAATAATCCTTCTTCACCTATTCTCATATTGCGAGATTTAAGCCTGGGAATGGGAAAAGGGAAAAATGAATGTTTTAAATTCATAGTTAAGAACCTGCCGGGTCTCACGACGGGTCGATGATATATAAATGGCCATCTTCTATTTTACGTACTGATTACCACGATTTATACCAGAAATCTACTTTGAAAAGAGTGAGATGTTTCCCCGTCAGGCAAACAACCAGGCGCCGGAATACGAGAGTGACGCGGAGGGAACCCGCGCATGGGAAGCAAAAACACGATTTATCTTCTTGACATACCACAGGGCATTCCTATACATCAGAGACACGACGCGATCCACGTTCATCAATACCCCATCGAGATGTTATGAAAAAAACCCTCAGGAAAATGAAGTTCTTTATTGTGCTCTTCCTTCTGCCGATAAGATCCTTTCTGGAAAAAACCGGCCTCAACTTCGATCTCATTGAACTGGGAAATGACATATACCGCGATGACTTTTTGAAAATCCCCGTCGGAGAGAGCGCCGTTCTCCTGCCTCACTGCCTGATTGACAGGGAATGCCCGGCAAAATTTTCAAAAGACGACGGGATTCTCTGCATCAAGTGTAACCGCTGCCGGTGCGGAGAGATAAAAAAATTAAGCGAAGAATGCGGCTACCAGTTCTACATCACGCCCAGCGTAGGCTTCACAAAAAGGCTCGCACAGCGAAAAAAAATCAGGGCGGCGATCGGTACTACCTGCCTGTATGAAATTGAAAAAGGGCTCCAGACAGAAAGGATTACCCCTCAAGGGGTAGATCTGAACAAAAACAAAGTGATTCCGCAGGTGCTGTTGACACGCGAATATAACTGCCTTGTAAATGACATAGACTGGGAAAGGCTGAAACGGATGATTACCGACAGGAGATGATAGCGATTGTTTTTCATCCGGCAGTCGGTCCGTTAAATCCGTATACCGTTGAGAGCATGTAAAAAAGGCAGAAACCTCACGTTAGGTTTGTGACCCTTCTATGATCTTCTCGCTGATCGCCTCCCGATAGATTCCGAGAAGAGCCCGGGCTTCGTCCGCGGGACTCGGCCACTCCGCCGCTCTCAGGCGACCCCTTGCAGCAAGGGATTCCCGAAACGCTGAATCATCGACAAATTGCAGGGCCTTACGAACGAAATCCGTGTGATCGTGGGGAGTGAAAAGACAGCCGCAGGGACCGATCCCCTTTTCATCGTGGATCACCCATCGGTTCCCCGGAATATCAGAAGCCAGGACTGGCCGCCCTGCTGCCATGGCCTCAAGGAGCGAATTGGAAAGTCCCTCTGAACGGGAATGATTCAGTACCACATCAGCACCCCCATATGCGGAACACATGGCCTGCGAGGGGATCTGCAGAATCCATTTGGCGAAAGACTGCAGACGATTTATTTCTTCCTCAAACAGAGCGGCATACTCAGCGTCAAGCGCCGGTCCGGCAAATATTATCCGGATTTTCGAACTGGCTTCGTGGGCCTTTGCCATTACCGAGAGGCATTCAAGATTGCCTTTCACGGGGCGAATGCCGGCAGGCATAAAAAAAAGAATGTCTTCTTCCCGGCAGCCTGCGACTGCCCGGAGATCATAAGATTCGTTCCCAAGCCACAGAAAAGCCTTGGGTACATAGACAATCCGCTCTTGCAGTTCCGGCATGAGTTGCTGCAACGACCCGACGGTTTCACGGCTCTGGGCAATGATAGAGCGGGCCCTACGGCAGATTCTGCCGACTTTTTCTCTTTCCGATTCTTTCGTTGTATAGAGATTGATGTCAGTCCCCGCAGGAGAAACAACAAGGGGTAAATGGCCGTATTTTTCTGATACGAACGGATCGAGCATGATCTCACCCGCCCGGCTGATATGATGCGCGTGGACGATATGAGGACGGAAACGGTCCAGGATATCAACGAGACTTCTCGCATCCAGATGCTGCGTCTCCGTCACTTTTACCACATTGCCCTTTTGTGAAAGGGACCGGCGCCAGCGCTCGGCGGTAATGGCATTCCCCGTTACGTTGGGAAGGGCCGTCGGGGTTAAAATGATCACACGAAGCGCAGAATTCAATCACGTACCTCCGGAAATGGCGTGAGCCGAATATGATATCTTGTGAGCATTAAGCGGAAGTGGCGGTCCATCAGCACATCCAGCTCCTTTGCTCTATCCCCGTGCGAGAAAGAGGAAAAGGGGCCCTCCGCCGGCCCGGTTGATACCCTGCCGGGATGAACCATCAGTTCCGTAAGACCCGCGGGCAGAGTTCGCAGGGTTCCCTCAAGGCGACTCAGAGACATCCTTCCCTTCAGATAGAGACCCCGGAAATGATCTGTCATTCTCATACTGGACTCATGAATCCTCACATGGGCGGCTGCGGCGAGCCGGCAAAAAGTTTCCGCTTCTTCAGCCAGCACACGATTGTTTTGATCCATGGAGTCTGAGGGTGGCGGTTCTTCAGGAATCCTTATCCAGGGAATCCCGAATACCCTTCCCGCCCGGAGGGTTGAGTTGATCACCGCGGGAAAAATGTGGACATGCTGGTGCCCGTCCGCATGATCAATACGAATACCGGCGTCGCGGAGGGCCGTGATCTGGGCCGCGCATTCCTGCCATATCTCCTCTTCAAGTGCCGCGTCGCCACTTTGCATCAGACGCCGATGGCCTTCCGCCTTGCCGCAGAAGCAGCCATCCGGACCTGTAATAAATTTCAGACCCGGACTCAGAGGCATTCCCTCGGTAAGGTTCAGATGAACACCGAATGAAACACGGTCACAATTGGTTGAAGCAATCCTTTGCAGGACATCACGGAAGGCAGGCCCGTTGACCAGGATACTCGCAGCCGTGACAACGCCCGCTTCTATGGCCTCGAAGATTCCTGCATTGCGGGAGACATCTGCACCCAGGTCGTCTGCATTGATAATCAGCATCTTCAAGACGTTCTCGCTCCCCAGGCACGGATAAACAGGTTGCGAAATACGTAACTACCCTCACCTACATCCTTGAAATCCGCGTGTCCCGACGAACGCAGACTGAGGAAATGATTTACGAGCCCTTGGTGAAGAGATTCGTATTCATTTTCTGTAAAGGGTCGCTCTGTTTCGTGGACAACAGAAACGTGATGGAAATGTTGTCGCAGCTCACGTAAAAGCTCTGACGGATTTGCGAGCGAGATTGCCATGAGCCACAGCCTCCCGCGATCCGTATTCAGAAAAGCCGGGGCTCCACGGATGATTATAGACAGGTGCTTTGTTCCGTCTGGTCCACCATACCGTGGACCGAAAGGATAGGGACCCGGAGTCTGGGGAGGGGTTGCGATAATCACATCGAAGCGTCCTTTATCATTACCGGAATAACCCTCCAGCGTTTCATACCAGGAACCTCCGCGGACTTTGATTACCTCTGCGACACCGTTTGCCTGCGCATTCCTCATCGTTGCATCGAGGGCACGGGTATCTATATCCGTGGCGATGACACAACCTGCTCCAAGCCTTGCCGCAGCAATGGCAAGAAGGCCCGCTCCGCACCCCAGATCGAGGACACGTTCTCCCTGCCGTACATCCAGAAGATTCGCCAGCTCCAGGGTAGACGCCGGCGGATGGTGAACCCCTTCGGGGATGAGCAAATCAACCGGACCGGTGGAAAGGGCAATGCGCGTTTTTTTCTCTTCACGGCAGGGGGGTTGGCCATAACGTCTCAGGGCTGCTGAGAGCATTTTCTCCACCAGTGCCGGGTAGTTCATCCCTGCCCATCCCGCTGAGAGCGCCATGGCTTCAAGATGCTCCATGCTCGGTGTTGTGTTTGCCTCCAGAAAATAAAAAGTGCCGCCGGAAGAAAGTCGGACATCGAAACGGGCATAATCCCGCAACCCGAGGGCAAGAAAGGCACGGCATGAGAGACTTTCCAGCTCATTTGCAAGATCGGGCGTGAGCTCAGCCCGCAATGCATCCTGTCTCTCTCCCAGGATATCTGCCCGTTTAAAGGTCTCGGTCAGCACGGATGATTCATCCGGATGAACCCTCCACTCCAGGGGTGGCAATACTCTCGGACCGTTTCCTTCATCCAGAAGCGAGACGGCAAATTCACGACCGGGGATGAAGGTTTCCACAAGGATCGGCTGCCGGAACCGGTCTATGAGCGCTGCAACCCTCGCCTCGATTTCATCCTCCTTTTCCGCGAGCACAAAACCGCGGCTCATATGTTCAAAAGCCGGTTTCAGGACGAGAGGCACCTTGAGCCAGCTGGGCAATATCTGCTTTTTCGAAGTCACCGCGATACCGGGAGGCACCGGTATGCCTGCGTTTGACAGAAAGGACTTCGCGGTAATTTTGTCGTCAGCGAGGAAGCACGCCCTTGCATCGGAACCGACGATCCGCGCCCCATAGCTTTCCAGCAGCACTCTCACAAAAGGACGGAGAAATCCTGACCCGTGAAAGGTGTCTGTATGGTCAATCACCAAATCACATGTGTTCGATATTTCCCCGGCCATCAATTCTATCTCTTCCGAATCCACCAGAAAAATCTCATGGCCGAGTGCATGAATCCCTGTGGCAAGAGCTTTTGCACAGGTGCAGGGTGAACCAACAGTATGAACAACAGCAATCCGCATAATAATCAGAGGATCACCTTCTCCTGTATTGCAGACCCTAATATTTTCCGCATAATCATACAAACCCGTTCTCTATGAACGGCCTTCCAGTGCCGCCGCGGCCCGACGGACAGCAAGGTGCACGGGATCCCACACGTTGGAGTATGGTGGTGCATAACTGAGGTCGAGGTTGATCATATCCTCAACGGCAAAGCCGGCGTGCAGCGCAGTCGCGAAGATATCAATTCGCTTTGCCGCCCCTTCCACTCCGACAATCTGAGCGCCCAGGAGCTTTCCGTTCTTCTTTTCGGCAAGAACCTTCACGGTTATCTCACCCGCGTCGGGATAATAGTCGGCCCGCGTTGTGCTCTCGATCCTTCCTACCACATATTCCAGTCCGAGGGACGTGATCTCCCGCTCCTGGAGACCCGTCCTGGCAACCTCCACAGCACATATCTTGCTCACTGCCGTTCCCACCACGCCCGGGAACGTGGCATACCCGCCGCCAAGGTTGATCCCGGCCACACGGCCCTGCTTGTTAGCAATGGTGCCAAGGGCAATATGAACGGGGCGCCGGCTTACGAGGTGGAATGACTCCGCGCAATCGCCTGCCGCCCAGATGCCGGGGCTTAACGTCTGCATCCGGTCATTGACCTTGATGGCATCCCGCACACCGAGGGCTATTCCCGCGCGGCCGGCAAGTTCTGTGTTGGGGCGAACTCCCAGCCCTAAGATTACGATGTCGGCCGGGATCGTCCGGTGATTCGTGACAACTGCCCTCACGCGGCCGTCTGAGACTTCGATGCCCTGATAGGTTTCCTCCCTAAAAAGGTTCACCCCCACGTGCATGAGGGCATCGGAAACGAGGACACCCATATCCGGATCGAGCGTGTTCATGACCTGACTCGCCTGCTCCACCAAAGACACATCGAGCTCCCGCATGATGAGCGCCTCCGCCATTTCGAGCCCGATGTACCCGCCCCCGATGATCACAGCCTTTTTCGGCTTCTCCGTGTCCACGACATTTCTCACCGTGATGCCGCTCTGGAGTGAATGAATGCTGTATACGCCCCGGGCATCCGATCCGGGAACCGGAGGGAAGATGGGAACCGCCCCGGTGGCAATCATCAGGTGATCGAAGGCTTCCCACGATTCTTTGCGCTCCTCAATCGACATGACAAGGACACGCCGGTTCTTCAAATCAATCTCCATGACTTCATGGAGGATGCGGGCATCGATGCCGTATTCGTCTCGAAACTCTGCCGGCGTCACCACGACGAGTTTGCTTACATCGTCGACAACCTTGCCAACGTAGTAGGGAATACTTCAGGCAGAGTAGGATGTGTGAGGTCCTTTCTCGAAGGCAACGACTTCCAGATCCGGCTTCAGCCGTTTTGCCTGGGCTGCTGCGCTCATTCCCGCCGCATCCCCTCCGATGACCACGAGTCGCTCCTTTGTCATTAGCTCTGTACCTCCATGAATAGTATATTGTTCGCATGATAATGTGATGGCCAATGAATGTCAACAGCGTATGGTCGGTTCATCGGAACATCCTCTCCGAATTGGGAAACCCCCGCGAGATTCATAGAACTTCTCAATGCAAGAGCAGTATTTGACGAAGCAACTTCTGACCCATGATCCAAATCCGGCATTCCTTTCAGAGGCAATCTCACGGGAACCGATACTGATTGATACGGATATGGATTTACTTTTCGGCGGTCGGATTGTAAGGAAAGATGTTCTTGTGTGTCAATGGGAAAACAGCAGCAAGACGGAGGAAGCGGACGCTTTGCCGCTTCTCGATACATGGAACCGCATCGGGTGATTGCGATGACGGATGAAGTGAGTATGCAGACGTTTCTATACGTGATTCCTGAGCATCAACTCTATCGGGTGTGGATGAAGGTAAAGCTGTCTTTTCAGGTAAGGCTGGTTGTATTTACGCACATAGTGTTTGAGGAGAACCACAGGAACTATCAGTGGAATGAGCTCCCTGCGATACTGATCAATCACATCGAGAAGCTCCTGTTTTTCGTCGGGCGTGAGATCCTTCTTGAAATAGCCCATAAGGTGGTGCAGCACGTTCGTATGTTTTCGCACCGTGGCGATGAGCGTTAATGCCTCCATCATGGTTGCGATGTATGTTTCATTGCGATTTCCTGCGCTGCCTTTTGAGTCTGCGACAAGGCGACCGAGGGTTGTTGAGTGTTTTGGACTGTGTGACATGACAAGCAGTTTATGGTCTGTGTGAAACTCCACCAGATCCTTCATGGATTGTCCCTTATCCAGATACTCCTGCCATCTCTTGAATGCAAAAATCCTCTCAATGAAGTTTTCCCTCAGCACAGGATCATGGAGACGCCCGTCATCCTCAACAGGCACGAGGGGGAAGCGCGTCATAAAAGCACCTGCAAATATCCCGACTCCTTTCTGGCTGGGCATTCCCGAATCTGTATATACCTTT
>Ga0194112_10004907_pt1 | contig 18171 bp, 13 predicted proteins | sample TA2MahC400mmetaG_FD_146191 | JGI IMG/M metagenome (GOLD analysis project Ga0194112, IMG submission 146191) | Freshwater microbial communities from Lake Tanganyika, Tanzania - TA2015016 Mahale Deep Cast 400m | ecosystem: Environmental > Aquatic > Freshwater > Lake | place: Tanzania: Lake... | reverse complement strand
CATTATTCCGACCCCACGACCCCTACGCCCCCCCCGATACGCCCGACGACCTCGACCTGGTTCTCAACGGCGGGCCTATCGGTTCCTACAGCCTGGCCAAATACACGACCGTCGATGTCCCCCTGGCCCTGAGGCGGGGCAGAAACACTCTGGTCTGGAAAATCCGAAATCTCTTTCCGGCCAGGCCGGACGCGTTCTTGGCCCGGTTCGACCGGTTGGAAATCCTTTCCGGAACCTCCGGCGTCGGTCAACCCGTCTTCGGCCCGGGCTGGGAGGTCCGGACCGAGGACGGCATCCATTTCGCCAAGGAGGGGGCGGTGATGACGATCGAGGCGGCCGAGCCCCGGTCGGTCCGCCTCGTCTTCCGCGGCCGGCCGGTCTGGTCGGTCGAGGGAGTGAGGGCGATGTACCGGCGGGAGGTTGAATTCCTCGACCGCGAGTTGGACCGCCTCTGGGCCAAGCTCGACGAACTCGCCCTTTGGGACACGACCCTTGTCGTCGTCGCCGGGGATCACGGCGAGGGCCTCGGGGAATTCGTCAGCGCGGCCGGAGAACCCCACATCGGCCATATTCATTACCTCTATGCCTATTACCTCCGCGTCCCTCTCATCATCGTCGATCCCGAATCCGGAGCCCGCGGGCTTGTCCGAGACGATCCGGCGGTCCTCCTCGACGTCTTCTCGACGGTCGCCGAACGGGCCGGTTTTCGGACCGGGCGGCGTCAAGGCCGGAGCCTCCTCGGACCTCCCGCGCCGCCGGACCGCGACCTCTTCTCGGCGACCTTCCGTCCGGAAGCCGCCCACGACAAATTCGCCCTCCGCCGCTTTCCCTGGCACCTCATCCTGACGCCCGGCCAGGGCAAACTCGAAGCCTACGACCTCCGTTCCGACCCGGAGGAATACCGGAACCTCGGAGGTCCGGATGGGATTCCGGGCGAAGCCCGGCCGCTTCAGCCGATTCTCGAGGAGAGGGCCAGGGAGATCTTGTTCAAGAAAACCGAAATCAGGATCGACAAGAAGGCCGAGGACATGCTCCGGGCCCTGGGCTACATCAAGTAGGTCCCTTCCTCAATTCAAGGCGTGGACGGCCCGGCCCTCGACCTTGGCCGCCGCCTCCATGACCGCTTCCGAAAGGGTGGGGTGGATGTGGACCGCATCGGCCACGGCCGAAGCCGGAAGGCCCGCCGTCACGGCCAAGGTGACCTCGGACAGGAGGTCGCTCGCGCCGGGACCGAGGATATGGGCCCCGAGAATGCGGCCGCCCTCTCCGGCGACGATCTTGACGACGCCTTCGGGGCTGCCCATGGTCAGGGCCCTCCCGTTGGCCTGGAAAGAAAACGTCCCCACCCGGACCGCGTCCGACCGCTCCCTGGCCTCCTCTTCGGTCAGGCCGACCGAGGCGAATTCGGGCTCGGTGAAAACGGCCATCGGAACGGGAGGATGAACGGCCGGCCCGGCCTTCCCGGCGGCGATCGCGGCCGCGGCTAGGCCTTCATGGGAAGCCTTGTGGGCCAGGAGCTTCCCGCCGACGAGATCTCCGATAGCCAGGATTCCGGGGACGCTCGTCTCCAGCCGGTCGTTGACTTTCACCCAGCCCGAGCCGTCCAAAGCGAAAAAGGGGGCTCCTTCGCACAGACGGTCCGAGTTCGGCCTCCGGCCGGCGGCCAGGAGCAACACCTCGGCTCGATGGAAAAATACGGTCTTCGTCTTCAAGCAAGTCCCCTCGACGGCGACGCCGTCTTCCAGGACCTCGGCTTTCTCGATCTTCATCCCGGTCAGGATTGTCAAGCCTTGTCTCTTGAGCAGGAGCTCCAGGCGCTGACCGATTTCGCGGTCGCATCCGGGAAGAATCCCTGGCAGGATCTCGAGGACGGTCACGGCCGTCCCCAGCCGGCTGTAAATCGTCCCCATTTCGAGGCCGATCGCCCCGGCCCCGACGATGAGAAGCGACTTCGGCGGCGTCTCGAAACCCAGGGCCTCGGTGCTGGAGACGACCCGTCGGCCGTCGAGGGCGAGGCCCGGCAGCTCGGCCGCCCGGCTCCCGGCGGCCAGGATGATCCGGCCCGCCTCGACGGTCGTTTCTTCTCCGGCCGTCGTCCGGACGGAGATCCGGCGCTCGTCGCGAAGCATCCCCCGCCCCTTGACGACTTCGACCCCGTGTCTTTGGAGGAGGAACTCGACCCCCCGGACGAGCCGGTCGACGACCCTCCGCTTGTCCGCCTGAACCCGGGCCCAGTTCAGGACGATCTCGCCGGCCGGCCCGTCGAACATCTTCGACGTCCGGAGCTCCCGAAAAAGCCTGGTCTGGTGGAGGAGATGCTTCGTCGGGATGCATCCCCAGTTCATGCAGGTTCCGCCGACGGCATCCTCTTCGACGAGGACGACGCGCCGACCGAGTTGGGCGGCCCGGAGGGCGGCCACATAGCCGCCGGGTCCGCCGCCGATGATGGCCAGGTCCGCTTTCCCTACCATGGCAGGCCTCCGTATTCGCGGACCCCTAAGATATCCGACCCTCGGCCGTTTTTCAAATTCTTGACAGGGCCTTTCGATGTGGAGACAATGGACGGGCTTCGAGCGATTGCCAAAGATCGTGACTTTGCCCATACCCGAACGACGTTGGCTGACCGCGGCCGCCCTCTTCCTGGCCCTCTGCCGACCCGCCGAGTCCGTCCAAAGCGGGCTTCTTTGGGGGCACGTCCTCGACGCGGACGGCCGGGCCGTGGCCGGGGCCCGGGTCGCCCTTTGGACCGAGTCGGGCGTGAGGGCCGGAGAGGCCGTTTCAGATGAGAAGGGCTGGTACGGCCTGGTCGGGCTCCCCCCCGGGGCCTACCGGATCGGGGTCGAAGGAACGGGGTCCGCCCTCGAGAAAAGGGGGACGATTTGGATCGAGCCCGACGGCCGGGCTTACCGCAAGCTTTTCGTCGGGCCGAAGGCCGAGCCGGCCCGGCAAGTCGACGAGGGCCGTGATTCGGCCTTCCCGACCGCCCGGACGGTCATTTCCCGCGGCCAGATGGATGCTCTCCCGACCGTCCATTCGGTCTGGTCCCTTCTCGAAAACCAGGATTTTTCGGCCACGGTCGACAGGATCGACGTCGGCGGGCTTTGGGGGACCTTCCCGGCCCTTTTCAGCGCCCGGGGCGCGACCTCCTGGACCCAGAACGTCTATCTGCTCGACGGCTTCGACGTCACCGACCCTTTCCGGACGGGCCTCCCCCTATTCATCCCCGACGTCTTTTCGCTCGGCTTCGCGGTTTTAGACAACGCCGCCCTTTCCCCGAGGACGGCGGGGCCCGGGGGGGTTTATCATCTCATTCCGCGGGAGGGGACTCCGCACTTCCACGGCGGCGTGTCGGCCTTTTACCTCGACAAGGCGTTGACGACGTCGAACATCACGCCGGCTCTCGTCGCCGAGGGCCTCGGCGAGACCAACCGCCTCAACCGTCTCATGGACCTCAACCTCACTCTGTCGGGCCCCCTCGGAGACGAAGGGTGGCGGTTTTTCACGTCCTGGACGAACCAATCGGCCAACCGGGACATGGCCGAGTTCGAGCCGGAAGACCGGTCCGGCCTCGGCTCGGGACTCCTCCGCCTCAGCCGCGGCGACGAACGGGGAACCTTCCGATTCCTCTGGACGGGTCAGGTCGCTTCACATCCGACCTCCGGGGCCGGCCGCCGGGTCCCTCCCGAAGCGACCTTCGACGAGCGAAACGTCCATAATGTTTTCCTGGTCAGCCGCGAGTCGAAGCCCCGGCCGCGCGGCTCCTCCCGCTGGGGCTTCAGCCTGGCCCGGGCAGACCTCAAGCGGGGCCTCCAGGCCGAGGGGACGGACGGCCCGCCCGGAATCGACCTCCTGACCGGAATCCCGAAGACCGCGGCGCCCGGCGAGGCGACCGGCGCCCGGACCCGCTTGACCGCCCTTTTCGAGGGACGGGCCGTCCGGCCGCATCTCGGTCCGACCGACCATTTCCTCCGCTACGGCTTCGAGCTCCGGAGTTCATTCTCCCGGTCCCGGCTGACGGCCAAGGACAATCTCCTGGTCCGCTATTTCGAAGGAGCGCCGGCCGAGGTCGTTCGCTATGAATCCCCGTTCCGCCATGCCGAGTCCTCGGCCGAAATCTCGATTTTCGCCGAGGATATGATCGCCCTGCCCGGCGGTTTTTCCCTGACCCTCGGCCTCCACGCGGCCGGAGCCGCCGGCTGGAGCCGCGCGGCCTCGATCAAGTGGTTCGATGTGTCCCCCCGCCTCCGGATCGACCTCCCCCTTTCCCGAAAGCGCGCCTCGGCCTTCCGGGTCGCGGCGGCCCGATATTACGGGGCGTTGCCCTTGAATTACCTGACCTGGGGAAATCCCGACGCCCCGGGAGGCCTGGTCTATCGTTGGAACGACGACGGCGACGGTCGGTTCCAGGCGGAGGAACAGGGCCCTCTCCTCCGCCGGGAAGGCCCGAGATTCGGGGGGATCGACCCGGACATCCTCCGTCCCCGGACCGACGAATTCCTGATCGCTTTCGTCGGAGACCTCGGCCGGGGCTGGTTCCTCTCGGCGGCCGGCTATCTCCGCGAGGCGGGCGACCTCGTCGAGACCGTCAACACGGGCGTCGGGGCGTCGGACTATGTCCCGATGTCCGTCTTCGACCCCGGCGACGACCGGATCGTCGGAACGCCGGACGACTTGACCTTGACCGTCTTCAGCCAGAAGCCCGAGACCCTGGGCCGGGATTATTATCTCCTGTCGAATCCCGGCGGGATGTCCCGCCGGTCGACCTACAAAGGATTCGATCTCGTCGCGTGGAAACGGCCGACCGATCGGACGGTCTTCTTCCTCGCCTTGACCGCGACCGAAGCCTACCAGACGACGAGCCCCGGAAACACGGCTTGGGAAAACGACGACGGCGTCGTCGGCCTCCTCTACGACAACCCAAACGCCGAAATCCACGCCCGGGGAAGGCCCCGCTTCGACCGGGCGTACACGGCCCGCCTCGGCGTCTCCCTGGCCTTGCCGTTCGGCTTCGGCGCCGGGGCGGTGGCGAAGTACTACGACGGCCAGCCCTTCGCCCGCAAGATCGTCGTCGACGGCCCCCCCCAGGGCCCGTTCGCCGTCCTGGCCTTTCCCCGGGGGGTGGCCCGGTACGAATTCAACATGACCGTCGACCTGAGGCTCGAAAAACGCATCCGCCTGGGCCGGGCCGGAACGCTCCGCTTCCTGGCCGATGTCTTCAACTTGTTCAATCAGCACCTGGCGACCGAGGAAAGCCCCTGGACAAACGACAATTTTCCGCTCCGCTTCGCGACCGAAATCCAACCCCCCCGGGTCGCCCGCTTGGGCCTGACTTATTCTTTCTAGAGGAGAAGGGACATGCTTTCGCCGCTCGAGAAGACGCTGTTCATCTTCATCATCCTGGCCATGGCCGTCCTGTTCCTCGCCCCCATCTACCGCCGCTATCGCATCGTCCGGGCCGGACGGCCCGAAAACCGATTCGACGGGATCGGCCGAAGGCTGGTCCACGCGGTCGGCAAAATCCTCCTCCAGCGCTGCACGCTCAAGAACGAGCGCCGCTTCACCGGATTGGCCCATGTCTTCATCTTCTACAGCGCCCTGACCTTCGACACCCTGACCGTCAACCACACCTTCGAAGGCTTCATCCCCGGCTTCGCTCTCCTCGGCGAGGGCGGACTCGGGCTGCTGTTCTCCTTCGTCGTGGACCTCATGGCCGTCCTCGTCCTCCTCGGCGTCCTGTTTTTCGCCGTTAGGCGGTTCGTCGTCCGCCCCCGAGGATACCGGACGACGCCCGGCGATTCGGCGGTCATCTACACGGCCCTCGTCCTCGTGACCCTGAGCTTCCTCTATTACGAGGCCTTCGCCATCGCCCACCATCCCGGAACGGAGCGGCTGTCCTTCCTCGGAGCCCGTCTGGCCGGCGCCGTCCAAGAGGCCGGCCTGAGTGCGGCGGCCGTGACCTCCCACTTCAAGATCGGCTGGTGGCTCCACATCCTCCTCGTCTACGCCTTCATCGCCTACGTCCCCCACTCGAAGTATCTTCACATGTTCGCCGGCTCGCTCAACGTCCTTGTCCGGGACCCCGGGTCGAGCCGGGTCATCCCCGCCCTCGACCTCGAAAAAAGCGAGCGGTTCGGCCTCGAGAAGGCCTCCGATTTCGGCTGGAAGGACAACCTCGACGCCTTCGCCTGCATGGAATGCGGCCGCTGCCAAGACGTCTGCCCCGCCTTCCAGACGGGAAAACCCCTCTCCCCCAAGATGATCCTCTGCGACATGGAACGCCACCTCCTCGGCGTTCGGAAGGCCCTTCTCAAAGGCCGCCCCGAGGGCCTGCCGAACCTCGTCCCCGGCGTCCACTCCGAGGATGAGATCTGGACGTGCACGACCTGCGGGGCGTGCATGCACGTCTGTCCGGTCGAGATCGAGCACATCCGCAAACTCGTCGGGCTCCGCCAGAGCGGAGTCCTCATGGAGAGCCGGTTTCCGACCGAGCTCGGGGCCTTTTTCCGCAACCTCGAGACGAACGCCAATCCCTGGGGGATCGGCTTCGCCAAGCGCGGGGAATGGGCCGAAGGCCTGGGCGTCCCGACCCTGGCCGAGCGGCCGGAGGCCGAATACCTGTTCTGGGCGGGATGCTCGGCCTCGTTCGACGAGGAAGGCCGGAAGATCGCCCGGGCTTTCGCCCGCTGCCTCGCGGCCGCGGAGATCGATTTCGCCATCCTCGGAAACGCAGAAAAATGCTGCGGCGACTCGGCCCGCCGCCTGGGGAATGAATATTTGGCCCAGACCCTGGCCGCGGAGACGATCAAAACGTTCGCCCGATACAACGTCCGGAACATCCTGACCGTCTGCCCCCATGGATTCAACACGTTCCGCCACGAATACCCCCGCCTTCTCGACGTCCTTCCGTCCCTTGACCCGGCGGCCAAAGCCCACTATCGGACGATCTCGGTCGTCCATCACGCCGAGTTCCTCCACGGCCTCCTCGTCCGGGGGCGCCTCAAGATCCGGGCCAAGGGCGGGCCGATCGCCTACCACGACCCCTGCTATCTCGGCCGCCACAACGGGATTCTCCGGGCCCCGCGGGACGTCTTGGCCCGGACCGGAAGCAAAGTCGTCGAACTCGAGAACAACCGGGAGCACAGCTTCTGCTGCGGCGCCGGCGGGGGATTGATGTGGACCGAGGAAAAACTCGGGACCAGGGTCAATCACAAGCGGGCCGAGGAGGTCCTCGGGTCGGGGGCGTCGGCCGTGGCCACCGGCTGCCCTTTTTGCGCGACGATGCTCCGCGACGCCCTCAAGGACAAGGATCGCGCCGACGTCAGAGTCTTGGATCTGGCCGAGGCCGTGGCCGAGGCCCTAATTTAACAGCCCGCGGAACGCCTTCACGGCCTGCTCGACGTCCTCGTCGTCGACGTCTTTGTGGGTGACCATCCGGATGCCGACGTCTCCCGGTGCGGCCAAGGCCAGAACCCCCCGCTCCCGAAGCCCGCCGAGAAAGGCCGGAATCGTCAACCGGGGATGCTCGAACCCGAAGATGAGGATGTTCGTCTGGACGTCGGCCGGGTCGATCTTGACGCCCGGGAAAGCCGCAATGGCCTCGGCCAGACGTTCGGCCCGGCGGTGGTCCTCGACCAGTCGGCCGACCATCTCGGTCAAGGCCAGGAGCCCGGCGGCGGCGATGACGCCGACTTGGCGCATCCCTCCTCCGAGGGCTTTCCGGATCCTCCGGCCGTAGTCGATGAAATCCGTCGGACCGGCGAGCATCGACCCAATCGGAGCCCCAAGGCCCTTGGACAGGCAGAACATCATCGAATCGGCGCATCGCGCGTAGTCCCGGACCGGGACTCCGGAGGCCGTGCTGGCGTTGAAGATCCTGGCCCCGTCGATATGGAGCCGGAGACCGTGGCGGTCGGCCACGGCCCGGAGGGCTTTCAAGTTGTCGAGAGGGAGGACGGCCCCGCCCCAGTTATTGTGGGTGTTCTCGACGCAGATGAGCGTCGTCTGGGGGGTGTGGACGTTGGGCTTTCTCACGGACCGCTCGACGTCTTCCGGGTCCATGGCCCCGCGGACCGAGGGCAAAGGCCGCGGCGTGACCCTGGAGATGAAGGTCAGATGGGTCGACTCGAGGTTGAAAATATGGGACCGGGCCTCGACGATGACTTCCTGAAGCTCCTGGGTCCAGGCCTTGACGGCGATCGCGTTGCCCATCGTCCCGGAGGGGCAGAACAAGGCGGCCTCCTTGCCCATGATCCCTGCGGCCAGGGTTTCGAGCTTCTGGACCGTCGGGTCGACGCCGATGACATCGTCCCCGACCTCGGCCTCGGCCATGGCCCGTCGCATGTTCGGAGTCGGGACGGTGACCGTATCGCTGCGGAAATCGCTCACCCGGTTCGTCATGCGTCGCTCCTCGAGGGCGGATTATATCACAGGGACGGGGGGCAACCTTTCCCCTGTTTACACCGTTTTGAGAATGTGGTAGAAATGATGACGGCCTGTCTGGAATGCCGTTGAATGTCGGTCAAAACATCGGACGTCTGGCTCATCTCTATTCTCGCGTCCCTCGTCGTCTTTTTCGCCGCGGCTAACGCCGCCTCGGAAGTCATCCTCCGGGGCGAGTTGGTCGGCCTCCCCGACCTCATCGGGCGAACTCTGGAGAGCGCCCGGGCCGAGCTGGCCGCTAAAAAAATCTCCTTGTCCATCCGGGACTACGTCTTCGACCTCCGGCACGAGCGGGGACGGATCGTCGCCCAGGAGCCGGCCCCAGGCTCCCGGGTCAAGCCCCGGCGGACGATCAGGGTCGCCGTCAGCCAGGGAAGCGAACAGGTCGTCGTCCCCCTGTGCGAAAATCGGAGTTTCGAATGGACCGTCGGGGCCCTGAAGACGGCCGGCCTCCGGCGCGGCCATCTCTCCCGGATCCACACGTCCTCCCACGCCGCCGGACGGATCATCGCCCAGTCTCCTCCCGCCGGGGCCGTCGTCGCCCGGGCGACCCCGGTCGACTTCCTCGTCAGCCAGGGCGAGCGCGAGGCCTCCTACATCATGCCCGACCTCATCGGCTTGAGGGCCCCGTTCGTTCTGAGCCGCCTCCGGGCCCTGGGGTTCAAAGTCGCCGACGTCTCGCACGCCTATTACCCCGGCCTGGACTCGGGCCTTATCCTCAAGCAATCTCCGGTCCACGGACAGCCCCTCCTCAAGCGCAACGAAATATTTCTCGAAGTGAGCCGCTGACATGAACATGATCGCCCCTTCCCTCCTGTCGGCCGACGTCGTCCGGATCGCCGAGGCCGTCCGAGTCGTCGAACGGGCCGGAGCCGACCTCGTCCATGTCGATGTCATGGACGGGCATTACGTCCCGAACTTGACCTTCGGCCCCGGTCTGGTCAAGGCCCTCAAGAAGGAGACGCGCCTGCCCCTCGATGTCCATCTCATGGTCGACTCCCCCGCAGAGGTCATCCCCTGGTTCCTCGAAGCCGGGGCGGACTGGATCTCGTTCCATCCCGAAGCCTCCGCCCATCCCCACCGCGACCTCGGCCTCGTCAAATCCGCCGGACGAAAGGCCGGCCTCGCCCTCAACCCCGGCACCCCCCTGGGGATTCTCGAGGAGCTCCTCGCCGATCTCGACTTTGTCCTCCTCATGTGCGTCAACCCCGGCCGCGGAAGCCAGCCGTTCATAGAGGCCTCCAGGGGGAAAATCCGCCGGCTCCGCCGTTGGATCCGGGAGACGGGCGCCCCCGCCCTCATCGAGATCGACGGGGGAGTGAGCGCCGCCAATATCGCCGCCTTGGCCGAGGACGGCGCCCAGGTCTTCGTCGCCGGCCATGCCGTCTTCAACCATCCCGACCCGGGCCAGGCCGTGGCTCAAATGCGGGATCTTGTCGGAAGGCCAGTCGATCGATGAAGATCCTCGTCACGGGCGCGGCCGGATTCATCGGGTCCCATCTGGCGGGCCGTCTCCTCGAGGAAGGATGCGATGTCGTCGGCCTCGACGTTTTCACGGCCTATTACCCGGCCTGGATGAAAACCCGGAACATCGCCCGTTTCCGGGCCCATCCCCGGTTCCGGCTCGTCCGGGGGGACCTCAACGACCTTCCCCTCGGCCGCCTTCTCCGCGGGGCCGAGGCGGTGTTCCACCTGGCCGCCCAGGCGGGCGTGCGGTCGAGCTGGGGGCGGAATTTCCGGACTTACCTCCGCCACAACATCGCCGCCACCCAACGGCTTCTCGAGGCCGCCAAGACGGGCGGCGGGCCGAAGATCGTCTACGCCTCCTCCTCTTCGGTCTACGGCCAGACCCCGGACATGCCGATGACCGAGGAGAGCCCCGTCCGCCCCCTCTCGCCATACGGGGTGACCAAACTCGCGGCCGAGCAGCTCTGCTCGCTCTATTTCCGGAACTACGGCCTGCCGACCATCTCTCTCCGATTCTTCACGGTCTATGGGCCCGGCCAGCGGCCGGACATGGCCTTCCATAAATTTTTCAAGGCCGTCCTGGACGGGGCCGAGATTCCGGTCTTCGGCGACGGGCGCCAAACCCGGGACTTCACCTATGTCGACGACATCGTCGAAGCCTGTCTGTCCGCTCTCCTCAAGGGCCGGGCGGGGGAGGTCTACAATATCGGCGGCGGCCACCGGGAGCGCCTCGACCGCCTCTTTCCGCTCATCGAGTCCGTGACCGGCGAGCGGTTGCGGATTCGGCGCCTGGAGAAACAGAAGGGGGACGTCCCCGACACCCACGCGGCCATCGCCAAAGCCGGCCGAGACCTCGGCTACCGGCCGCAATCCTCCCTCCGCGACGGCCTGGCCGCGGAATGGGAGGACATCCGAAGCCTTTATCCAAGGAGCCGACGCCGTTCGGCTTCTGAAAGAACACGACCATGAGACGCACGCTGACCGTCTTGATCATCGCCCTCCTCGCCGCGGCCGGCGGGGGATGCCGCGGCTCGAGGCCGCCCCAGATCGCCCCCGAGCTCGCCACCTCGGATGAAGCCCTCTTCAAGGAAGCCGAAAAATACCTCAAAAAAGACCCCGAGCGGGCCCGCCTCTATCTCCGCCAGATCATCGACTCCTTCCCGAGGAGCTTTTACGCCCAGAGGGCCCAGCTGGCCATCGCCGACACGTATTTCGCGGCCGGCGACGAAGGCAACATGATCCTGGCCGCGACCGAATACCGCCAGTTCATCTCCCTCTACCCCTACAGCCCCTCGGCCGCCTACGCCCAATATCAAGTCGCCATGTCCTTCTTCACGAAAATCCTCAAGCCGGGACGGGACCAGCAGAAAACGATCCAGGCCCTGAACGAATTCAAGCGGGTGACGACGACCTACCCCCAGACCGAAGAAGCGGAAAAGGCGAGGGAGAAGATCCAGGCCTGCGAGGAGCGACTGGCCGAGCACAACTACATCATCGGCTATCACTACTACCGGGTCAAGGCGTTCCGGGCGGCCACGGTCCGATTGACCGAAGTCCTGACGAACTATCCCTTCTACTCCGGTCTCGACAAGCTTTATTTCACCCTGGGAGACGCCTTCTTCCAATGGGGCAAGGTCGATGAAGCCGGTCCGTTTTTCACCAAGCTCATCACCGACTTCCCGAAGAGCTCCCACGCTAAAAAGGCCGTCAAGCGCCTCAAGGAGATCGAGGCCCTTAAAGCCAAAGCCGCGCCTCCGGCCAAAGAGCCGGCCAAAAAAGCCTGAGGAAACGACCATGGCCTTCCCCGCCCACCGATGCGCCGCCGCGGCGCTGGCTTCGGCCCTGGCCGTTATCGCCGCGGCTAATCCCGCCTCGGCCCAGGAGACGGCGTCCCGGCCGCGCCTCGAGCCCCTGCTCGACCTCGATTACAGCGCCCGGGCGATCGCCTGGGATGAGAAAGAGCGCTTCTCGACCCTCGCCAAGGCCCTTCTTTCGGCCGGCGTCCGGATCGAATGGCTTAAGGGATGGCGGATTTCGGCTCTTGTCGGCTTGAACATGTCGGACTGGAGCGGCCTCATCTTCAGGTCTCTCCCCTTCTCGGTCGAAGACCAGGCCGGCAGCCGGGCAGGTTTATCGGCCGGAGCCGGCCTGGAGAATTTCATCGCCCGACTCGGTTCTTGGGATTTCAAGGTTGAAGGGCGGTTCATGGTCTCGCTGGGCTTCAAAAAAACCCTGCCTCTTTCGGGCTTGAACGAGGCCGGCGAGGTCGACATGCAAGGATCCTGGATGCACCTTCGGGCCGGACCGGTCGTGACATATCGTGGTTTCGAGGGATTTTCGCCCTTCCTCGGGGCGAGTTTCGATCGGATCTGGGGTTCGGTGACGATGGACGAATCGGTCGGCGACCTCCAAGGCTCGGAAAAGAAGCCCGTCTCCGGAAGGGGCTGGGCGGCCCTTTCGGGAGGGATCCTCTGGGAGCCGGGCTCGGCCTTCGGATTGGGATGGGAGGTTTCGGTCTATCCCTATCCCAAAAAAGGGGGCAGCCCGGGATTTGATTTTGGAATGTCGCTCAAGGCGTTCTTTCCCTTCTAGCAAAGGAGAAGGAAGATGAAGCGTCTCACCCGGCGGAACGCCTTCCTGGGATTGGTCGTCCTGGCCGTCGCCGCCCTCCTGGCCGCGGCCCGGGCCCGCCCGATCGGCGTCATGGAACTCCCCCGGCCTTGTCCCGCGCCCGGGCAGGCCGAACCGGCCTATGTCGAGGGCCAGATCCTGGTCAAGTTTAAACCTCAGACAGGCGTCGTCGTCCGGGCGGCGGCCTTCGTCGCCCTCGAGACCCGCCTGGTCCGACGCCTTTCCCGCCTCGACATCTATCTCCTGACCGTCCCTCCCGGAGAAAGCATCGACGGCTTCGTCGAGATCTTCGGCCGGAATCCCGATGTTGAATACGCCGAGCCGAATTATCTCCTCCGGGCCTCCGTCACGCCGAACGACACGCTTTTTCAATATCAATACGCCCTCTCGAACACGGGTCAGCAGATCGGAACGATTCCGGGCAGCCCGAGAGGCCAGGCCAGCGCCGACATCAAAGCGACGGCCGGTTGGGAAGAGACGAAGGGCAGCTCGAACGTCGTCATCGCCGTCATCGACACGGGGATCGACCTGTCCCATCCCGACCTCAAGGCCAAGCTGAAAAGCCCCGGCCGGGATTTCATCAACGACGACCTCGAGGCCGACGACGACAACGGCCACGGCAGCATGGTCGCCGGGATCGCCGCGGCCGAAACGAACAACCGCGAAGGCATCGCCGGCGTGGCCTGGAACGCTCGCCTCCTGCCGGTCAAGGCTTTGAACGCGACGGGCGTCGGCCCGAGCGACAAGGTCGCCGAAGCGATCCGCTGGGCGGCCGACAACGGGGCCGGGATCATCAACCTCAGCCTCGGCTCCGAGACGGCCTCCAACACGATCCGGGACGCCTGCAAATACGCCTTCGACAAGGGCGTCTTCATCGCCGCGGCGGCCGGCAACGGCGGAGGGGCGGTTCATTATCCGGCCGCCTACGACAACACCGTCTTCGCCGTCGCGGCGACGGATTACAACGACGCCCGGGCCGACTTTTCGAATACCGGACCCGAAGTCGACGCCGCCGCCCCGGGCGTCCGGATCCTGGCCCCATACCCCCAGGCCCTCACTCCGGCCGAATATCTTCCCTACGCTTACGGAGGAGGGACATCCTTCGCCACGGCCCATGTTTCGGGCCTGGCGGCCCTGATTAAGGGCCTCAAGCCCGGCCTGACTCCGGCCCAGATCATGCACATCATCCGCTACAGCGCCGACGACGTCAACGCGGCCCAACTCCGGGGCACGGACGAACAGATCGGCTACGGCCGGATCAACCTCGAAAAAGCCCTCGTGCCGCTCATCCTCAAGAAATGATCCGGCATCTCCGCATCCGGAACCTGGCGACGATCGAAGACATCGCCCTCGAGTTCGAGCCCGGCTTGGCCGTTCTGACCGGCGAGACGGGGGCCGGCAAATCCATCATCATCGACGGGCTCCGTCTCATTTGCGGGGAAAAGGGCGGGCCCGACCTGGTCCGGAGCGGGGCCAAGGAAGCCGTCGTCGAAGCTTCGGCCGCGACCGCCGAGGGAACGGAAGTCGCCATCCAACGATCAGTCGGCCTGGAGGGACCGGGCAAAACGTATCTCGACGGCGTCCTCGTCCCGCTGAAGAAGCTCAAGGACGCCGCCTCCGAACTCATCGACCTCTACGGACAGAACGACCATGTCTTTCTCCTCCACACCGAGAACCATCTCGATTATCTGGACGAGTTCGCCGGAACCCGGCCCCTCCGAGAAGAGACCGAAAAAACCGCCCAAAACCTCCGCCGGCTCAACCGGCGGCGCGAGGAGTGGATGAGCCGGGCCAAGGAGAGGGCCGGCCGCCTCGATGTCCTCGAATACCAGATCCGGGAAATCGAAAAGGCCGGCCTCCGCCCCGGCGAGGACGAGGAGCTGAGAACCGAACGCCACATCCTCAAGAACGCCGAGAAGATCCGGACGCTCGTCGACGAAGCCTACGAAATCGCCTATGAAGGCGACCGTTCGATCTCGACCCTCCTCGCCCGCCTGGGGGCCGTCCTGACCGACCTCGCGGCCATCGACCCGAGGTTCCGGGAGGCGGCCGACCTCCCCCCGTCCCTGAACATCGCCGTGGGGGAGCTGGCCGGGAATCTGGCCCGCCACCGGGGGGCGGAATTCGCCCCGGCCGAACGGCTGGAGGACATCGAGGAGCGTCTCAGCCTCATCGAGGGATTCAAACGCAAGTATGGGAGCGAAATCGAGGAGATCCGATCGTACCTCGACCGCCTGAAAGCCGAACGCGAGGACCTCGTCCTCATCCAAGGCCGGTTGGCCGAGACCGAAAGAGAGATCGGGCGTTCGGTCGAGGCTTATCTTGTCCTGGCCGACCGCCTTTCCGCCGAGCGCCGGACGGCCGCTTCCGCCCTCGGAGCCCTCATCGAGAAGGAGATCAGCCTCCTCGGCATGAAAAAAGCCAGGTTCGTGGTCGATTGCCGGACCCGCCGGACGTCGCCGTTCGAAGCCTCGGCGGCCCGAGACACCGGCTTGGACGACGTCGAGTTCTTGATCGGCCCCAACCCGGGCGAACCGGTCAAGCCCCTCCGGAAAATCGCCTCGGGCGGCGAATTGTCGCGGGTCATGCTCGCCCTCAAGGCCGCCGGCAAAGACCGGGCCTCCGGCCGAACCATGGTCTTCGACGAAATCGACGCCGGCATCGGAGGCCAAACGGCCGAGGCCGTCGCCCAACGGCTCCGCTCCCTGGCCCGCCGTCACCAAGTCATCTGCATCACCCACCTCCCCCAAATCGCCTCCTTCGCCGCCCATCACTTCCGGATCGACAAGCGGGTCGAACGCGACAGGACCTACACTTTCGTCAAAAAGCTGGGGCTCGAGGATCGGGTGGCCGAGATCGCCCGGCTGATGTCCGGGAGCCGGATCTCCGAAGCCGGCTTGGAATCCGCCCGGCAGTTGATCCGCCGGAACGCCGGCCTCTAGACGCCGTCCTTCCCTCGTCCCCCCCACCTGGGCTACAATGTCGGCGAGGTGACGACCATGACCAAAGCCGAACGCGCCGCGGCGACATTCCAGGAGGGCTTCAGCTGCTCGCAAGCCGTTTTGACGGCCTTTTCCGACGACTTCGGCCTGGACCGGGATGTCGCCTTGAGGATTTCCCAGGCGCTCGGGGGCGGGTTGGCCCATCTCGGCGAAGCCTGCGGGGCGGTGACCGGGGCGTTCATGGTCATCGGACTGAAGCACGGGCGGACGCGGGCCGAGGACCTCGCGGCCCGCGACAAGACCTACGCCGTGATGCAGGAGTTCGCCCGGAAGTTCAGGGATCTCCACTGTTCTCTGACGTGTCGATGCCTTCTCGGCTGTGACATCGGAACCGCCGAGGGCATGAAAGCCGCCCTGGAGAAAAACCTCTTCCAGACGCTTTGCCTCCACTACGTCAAGGACGCCGCCGAGATCGTCGACGCCCTTCTCTGATGGCTTCGTCCGCCCTCGCCCTGAGCGGCCTCCGGATTTTCATCCGGACCTTCGGCTGCCAGATGAACGAGAACGACTCCGAGCGGATGGCCGGACTGTTGGCCGCGGCCGGGGCCGCGCCCGTCAAGGAGGAGACGGCGGCCGAGGTCGTGGTCGTCAACACCTGCGCCGTCCGGGCAAAATCCGAGGAGAAGCTCCATTCCTACCTCGGCCGGCTCCAGTCCCGGCGGCGGGACCGCGGCCTCATCGTCGGCGTCGCCGGATGCGTCGCGGAGCTCCGGAAGGAGCGGCTCTTCGGACCTCGGGGGACGGTCGACTTCATCGTCGGTCCCGACGAGTATCCCCGGATCGTCGACATCGTCGCCGCGAGCCGGTCCCGGAGGGTCCTCGCCGTCGGGCGGACGCGCAGCTGGCGGGAAGGAGGACAATCCCTGGCCTTGCGCGGCAACCCGGCCAGCGCCTTCGTGACGATCATGGAGGGGTGCGACAACTTCTGCGCCTACTGCGTCGTTCCCTTCGCCCGGGGCCGGGAAAAATACCGGCCTCTCCGCTCGATCCTCGAGGAAATCGAGGGCTTGGCCGGGCGCGGCTTCAAGGAGGTCCAGTTCCTCGGCCAGAACGTCAACACCTATCGGGATCCCGAGAGCGGAGAGGATTTTCCCTCGCTGCTCCTTCGTGCGGGCGCTATCGAGGGCCTCGTCTGGATCCGGTTCCTGACCTCCCATCCCAAGAATTTCACCCCGGCCCTCGTCGCGGCGATGGCCTCCTCTCCCAAGATTTGCCGCCAGCTCCACCTCCCTCTTCAGGCCGGATCCGACGGCGTTCTTTCCCGGATGAAGCGAGGCTATCGACGGGAGGACTACTTCCGTCTCGTCGCCGACCTCAGGGACCGCATGCCGGAGATCGCCCTTTCGACCGATATCATCGTCGGCTTCCCCGGCGAGACCGAAGCGGAGTTCCGGGAAACCCTGGCGGCTCTCGAGGACATCCGGTTCACCGACATCTTTTCCTTCCGCTACTCGCCCCGCCCCCTCACGGCGGCGGCCAGGCTCGCCGACGACGTCCCGGCCGAAGTCAAACGCCGCCGGCTCCTCGACGTTCAAGCCCTCCAGAAGGACATCCAGTCCGGGCTCAACGCCGGCTTCATCGGGAGGACGATTCGCGTCCTCTGCACGGGAAAAAGCAAAAAAGACGAAAAGGTCTACGCCGGCCGGGACGAGGGGTATCGGGTCGTCAATTTCCGTTCCGCGTCCGATGTCCTCGGACGATTCGTGGACGTCGCCGTCTCCTCGGCCGGACCCCACAGCCTCCGCGGCGACGCCATCCAAGTTCTTTAGGACAAATCGAGGATGTTTCTCTCTCGGCCTTCGAGAGGAGTTCCCCCTTTTTTTTAGAAGAGGGAGAAGGCGACGGTCACCCCGGCGAAGACGATGGCGACCATGCTCATGAGCTTGATGAGGATGTTCAGGCTTGGACCGGAGGTGTCCTTGAAGGGGTCGCCGACCGTATCGCCGATGACCGCGGCTTTGTGGGCCGGCGAGCCCTTTCCGCCGAGGTTTCCTTCCTCGATGTATTTCTTGGCGTTGTCCCAGGCCCCTCCGGTGTTGGCCATGAAAACGGCCAGGGCGAAGCCCGTCGACGTCCCTCCGATGAGGAGCCCGATGACTCCGGGAACACCGAAGACGAGGGCCGTGGCCACGGGGACGAGGATGGCCAGGAGGGCCGGGAGAAGCATCGCTTGCTGGGCTCCGCGGGTCGCGATGGCCACGCATCGGGGATAGTCGGGCTCGGCCTTCCCCTCCATGATCCCGATGATTTCCCGGAACTGGCGCCGGACTTCGTCGACCATGCGTCCCGCCGCCCGCCCGACGGCGGTGATCGTCAGGCCGCAGAACAAGAAGGCCATCATGGCTCCGAGGAAAATCCCGACGAGGACGATGGGATTCATGAGGTGGACGTTGTAATAATGCATGAAATCGACGAACTGGGCCTTGGCCGTTTCGATCGTCGAGCCGTCGGCGAGCTCGATGACCGTCCGGCCGATCCGGATCAGCCCGACCTTGAGCTCCTCGACGTAGGAGGCCAACAGGGCCAAGGCCGTGAGGGCCGCCGAGCCGATGGCGAAGCCTTTCCCCGTGGCCGCGGTCGTGTTCCCGAGGGCGTCCAGGGCGTCCGTCCGCTTCCGGACCTCGTCCTCGAG
>Ga0194112_10004904_pt1 | contig 18184 bp, 21 predicted proteins | sample TA2MahC400mmetaG_FD_146191 | JGI IMG/M metagenome (GOLD analysis project Ga0194112, IMG submission 146191) | Freshwater microbial communities from Lake Tanganyika, Tanzania - TA2015016 Mahale Deep Cast 400m | ecosystem: Environmental > Aquatic > Freshwater > Lake | place: Tanzania: Lake... | reverse complement strand
GCGCCCAGGACGGTGAGGGCGGCGGCCGCCCAGCGCAGGTAGGGGGGGCGAGGCAGCCAGTACACGGCTCAAGGTAGCCGCCGGCGCCGCCGGTGGGAAGAGCCTCGGCGCGGGCCCAGAAGCGGCTCGGGGCCATCCCTAGAATCCTCATCGTGGATGCCTGGGTCGTCGTCGCCGTCGTTGGTGGCTACCTGGTCGCCGTCGTTGGTGGCTACCTGCTGGGCAGCGTGGACTTCGGGGTGATCGTCCCCCGCCTGTTCGGCGTCGACATCTACGGCACGGGGAGCGGGAACCCCGGGGCCACCAACGTGCTGCGCGCCCTGGGTCGCAAGCAGGCCGCCCTGGTGCTGCTGGGCGACCTGGCCAAGGGCGTGGGGGCGGCCGCCCTGGGCAGCTGGGCCGGCGGGCCGGCCTTCGGTTTCGCCGCCGGGCTGGCCGCGGTGGCGGGCCATTGCTTCCCCATCTGGCACCGCTTCAAGGGAGGGAAGGGGGTGGCCGCCGCCGGGGGAATGGTCGCCTGGCTGGAGCCCTGGGCCCTGCTCATCCTGCTGGGGGTGTTCGTGCTGGTGGTGACGGCGACGCGCAAGGCCTCACTCGGCTCGCTGGTCGCCGCCCTGGGGCTGGTGCCCACCCTGGCCCTGCTGGGGCACCGGGGCTGGTCGTTGGGGCTGGCCGGGGCGGCGGTGGCCCTGATCGCCTACCGCCACCTCCCCAACATCCGCCGCCTGCTGCAGGGGCGGGAGCACACCATCGAGGAGGCGCCGCGATGAAGGTCACGGTGGCGGTGATCCCGGCGGCGGGCAGAGGAACCCGCATGCGGCCCGCCACCCGCAGCGTGCCCAAGGCGCTGTTGCCGGTGGTGGACCGGCCGGTCATCCAGTGGATCGTCGAAGAGGGCAAGCGTGCCGGGGTCACCGAGTTCGTCGTGGTGGTCAGTCCGGGGGTGGACGACCTCCTCTACAGCCACTTCGAGGGCATGGAGGGCCTCGGCGAACTCGCCGGCCTGGAGGGCCTCCGGTTCACCTGGGTGATCCAGGAGCAGGCCCGGGGCCTGGGCCATGCGGTGCTCCAGGCCAAGGAAGCGGTGGACAACCGGTCCTTCTTCTGCCTCCTGGGGGACAACCTGGTGGTGCCCGGCAGGGACCACCTGGCCGCGTTGGCGGAGGCTTCGGACGGGCGTTCGGTGGTGTGCCTCCGCCCCCTCGCCGACGAGGACCTCGATCGCTACGGCGTGGCCGTGGTGGGGGACACGCTGGCCGACCGGGTGGTGGAGGTGGCCGGGGCCGTGGAGAAGCCGGGGCGGGAACGGGCGCCCTCCCGGCTCGGCTTCGTGGGGCGCTACCTGTTCACTCCGGAGGTGTTCGCCTGCCTCGAAGGTCTGGCCCCCGGGTACGGGGGTGAGATCCAACTGACCGACGCCATCGCCCGCCTCGGGGAGGCGGGACGCTGCCTGGGCTGGGTCGCCGACGAGGACCTCCTCGATGTGGGCAACCCGGCCGGGTACGTCGAGGCGACCACTGCCCTCGCCCTGTGGCACCCGGGGCTGGGCGGGCGGTACCGGGAGTTCCTCGAGGGATTGGCCGGAGATCGGTGAATCACCGGAGCGGCGCCGGCGGTCCGTCGGGGCGAACGCTCGCCGGGCGCCGCCCCGCCCGTGTTGAGCGGGTGGGTCCGGCCGCCTAGGCTGACACGGTCCGCCCCGGGAGCGCGCCAGATTCCAGCATGGAGATCCTCCTCTTCATCCTTCTGGTGGGCGTCTGGGCGGCGTTCGTGCTGCCCTCGTTCTTGAGTCGCAGGAGGAAGCCCGCCGTGAACCGATCGTGGGCCGGTAGCCCCGGCAGCATCGCGCCGGACCTGCACCGCCGGCAGGTGCTGGGGCGCCGGCGGCTGGCCCTGGTGGTCCTGATGCTGGCAGCCGTGGGGACTCTGGTGGGGGCGGTGCTCACCGGGTCCGTCTTCCTGCTGGCGGTGACCTTGATCTGCGACGTGCTGCTCGGCGCCTACATCGCCTTGCTGCTCCAGATCAAGCGGCGCCAGGCGGAGAGCCGCTTCGCCGGCGCCGGCCCGAGCGAACGGGCGGGCGCGGTCACCTACTAGGAGGCATCATGCCGCCCGATCTGGAGCCTTTGGCACAGGCCGTCCGCCCCGGCCTCGATCACAAGTTCGCCGCGCGCGAGGCCGGCTATCACGACTCGCGCCGCATCATCCGCCTCTCGGCCAACGCCATTCGATCCCTGCATCGCGATCAAGGAGAGGCGGCCGCCGCCCTCATGAATGAGGCGGAGGGCCTGCTCCGCCGGGCCCAGGGGGCGCTGGCCGATCACCCCGACGTGCGCTACGCCGGGTTCCTGGGGGACGCCGCCAAGGAATATGCCGAGGCGCGCCTCACGGCCGCCCTCTTCGCCGCCGATCCGCTGCCCCTCCCGGCCGACCTGGGGGTGGATGCCGCCCCCTACCTCAACGGCCTCGGGGAAGCGGTCGGGGAGATGCGGCGCCGGTTGCTCGACATGCTGCGCGCCGGCGACCTCGCCGAGGGGGAGCGCCTCCTCGAAGGCATGAACGCCATCTGCGACCTGCTCGCCGACCTCGACTACCCCGACGGCATGACGGGAGGCTTGCGCCGCACCACCGACGTGGCCCGGGCCCTGGTGGAGCGCAGCCGGGCCGACCTCACCAACACCGTGGTTCAGGAGCGACTGCGGCGGCAGTTGGCGGGGGAGTAGAGGCGGCCCGCTCCGGGTACAATCCCCCGCGCCCGGGGGTGTAGCTCAGCCCGGCAGAGCGCCTCCCTCGCACGGAGGAAGCCAGGGGTTCAAATCCCCTCACCTCCACTGCTTCGGGACCGGCAGGGTCGCCGCCTTCTCGGCGGCGGCGTGGCGTTGCCGGGGGCGTGCCTTCTGCTTCTCTGTCTCGGCGTTGGGTGGTGGCGTCCGGGGTGGCCGGCTGCGGTGGGGGAGGGCGGCCGGAGAAGGTGCAAGTCCCCCCATTTCCGCCAACGTCTCGAAACTGACACCCGGGCATGGCCGAAAGCCGGTGCCGGTCCCGGCAGACCCCCTTCGCCTACGATCTCCCCTAGGCAGGAAGGCCCAGCATGGCGCGGCGCATCGACAGTCCGATCCCGAATTCGCCGTTCGACGCGCCTGCCCGCCACTTCAGGTTCGACGACGAGGAAGCCTGGTCCACCCTCTACCGCACGGTGAGCCGTCCCTTCCCCAAACCGACCACCGGCAAGATCGCCGTCAAAGTCATCAACCACTACGGCGACGAAGTGATGAAGGTTTACGAGGTGGGATAGATGGCCACCGAGACCGTCGTGTTCGGGGCTGACCGGGCTACCACTCTGACGGGGATGATCCGGCCGGGGCTCCGTGCCTTGTTCGCGAAGGCTCGTGACGCTGCCGGTTCGGAACTCGAATGCAGGGGGTGGACAACGATGACAATGCCGGGTCCGTACGCACCGTCCCTAGAGGTGACAAGGCAGATGGCGGCCATCAGAGCCCGGCTCGGGTAGTGGCCGTGCGGTGCCCCGCAGTCGGGGAGCGACCGATCCGCCGATCGAGTATCGAGTCACACCCCCACCGTAGGGTCTGCGCATGGAAGGGGCACAGGGCACCATGAGCAACGGCAGCAGCATCGAGTGGACCGAGGCCACCTGGAACCCGACCACCGGGTGTGATCGGGTCTCCCCCGGTTGCGACAACTGCTACGCCCTCACCCTGGCCAAGCGGCTCCAGGCGATGGGGTCCACCAAGTACCAGCGTGATGGCGACCCGCGCACCTCGGGCCCGGGATTCGGGCTGACGCTGCACCCCGACACCCTTGACCTCCCCCGCCGGTGGGCCAAGCCCCGGGCGGTCTTCGTCAACTCGATGAGCGACCTGTTCCACCCCGAGGTACCGGAGGTGTTCATCGAGCAGGTGTTCGAGGTGATGGCCGACACCCCCCGGCACACCTACCAGATCCTCACCAAGCGTTCCAGGCGGCTCTCAGCGCTGGCTCCCTCATTGGCTTGGCCGCCCAATGTCTGGCTGGGCGTCAGCATCGAGACCTGCCGGTACCTGTACCGGGCAGATCATCTCCGTTCGGTCCCCGCCTCCGTGCGGTTCCTGAGCCTGGAGCCCCTCCTAGGGCCGCTGCCGGGGTTGAACCTCGCCGGGATCGGCTGGGTCATCGTCGGCGGGGAGAGCGGCCCTCAGGCGCGGCCCATCGCCGAGTCGTGGGTGACCGAGATCCGCGACCGGTGCGAGGAGTCCGGTGTCCCATTCTTCTTCAAGCAGTGGGGCGGGCGAACCCCTAAGGCCGGCGGCAGACTCCTGGCCGGCCGCATTCACGACGAGATGCCGCAAGCCTCGGTGGCGTGGTGAGCGGACAGCGGCTGTGGGGATGGTGGACCCAGGGCAAGCTCGACATGCTGCGTGACTACCTCCACGCGTTCACCGTGGCAGCGTCGAAGAAGGCTCCGACGACGACTTACCTGGACCTCTTCGCTGGTGGCCCCGAGAACCTCGACCGTGACACCCGTGAACCCGTTCCGAGTAGCGCTCAGATCGCCCTGGAGACCAGCCCGCCGTTCACCGATCTCAGGTTCTTCGAACTGGAGGGCGCCGCCGAACTAGAGGTTGCGCTCCGGGCGCAGTTCCCCGACCGTGCCTTCACGGTGACACCCGGCGATTCGAACACCACGGTCGGGGAGGTGCTCGGCGCGGGCGACCTGTCCCCAAGAGCCCCGGTCTTCGCGTTCATCGACCCCAATGGGCCCGACTGCTGGTGGACGACCCTGGAGACGCTCGCCGGCTTCAAGCGGGGTGTGAGCAAGTACAAGGTCGAGCTGTGGATGCTCTTCCCCGAAGGCATGATGACCCGTCTGCTTCCCCGGACCGGCGACCCCCGACCCGAGGTGTCGGATCGGATCACCCGCGTCTTCGGCACCGACGAGTGGCAGCGCATCTACAGGGCGCGAGTCGAGGGGTGCCTGGAACCCGACGAAGCCAGGTTCGAGTACGTCAACTTGATGCGTTGGCGCCTTGAGCACGAACTCGGATACACCTGGACCCACGCGTTCGCCGTGAGAAACTCCAAGCGCCCGCTGTATTCGATGGTCTTCGCCACCGACAACTCGGCTGGGCACAAGATCATGGGCGAAACGTACGCCAAGTTCGCAGCGGAGTTTCCCGAGATGGCCGAGGAAGCACGACGGCGGCGACAGAGCCAGGGGACACTGTTCGCCACACCTACCGACAGCGCACCCTACGAGCACACCAAGGCACTGCCTCCGTACGGATCGCCATCGCGACGCCCCTGAACCAGGTTCTGGGCGTCGCCGGACCTCGTCAGGTGGAGGCCCGCCCGTTTCTCGGCGGCGACACCCTCAGAACTCGGCGTTCCGGGGGGTGCGCGGGTAGGGGATGACGTCGCGGATGTTCTGCATCCCGGTGCAGAACTGCACCAGGCGCTCGAACCCGAGGCCGAAGCCGGCGTGGGGCACGGTACCGAAGCGGCGCAGGTCGGCGTACCACCAGTAGAGGTCGAGGTCGAGGCCCTTGCGCCGGGCGTTGTCCATGAGGACGTCGAGGCGTTCCTCGCGCTGGCTGCCCCCCACGATCTCGCCGATGCCGGGGACCAGCACATCCATGGCCGCCACGGTGCGCCCGTCGTCGTTGCGGCGCATGTAGAAGGCCTTGATTTCGAAGGGGAAGTCGGTGACGATCACCGGACGGCCGAAGACCACCTCGGTGAGGTGGCGTTCGTGCTCGGACTGCAGTTCACTGCCCCAGGAGACCGGGAACTCGAAGGGGGTCTCCGCCTTCTCCAGGATGTCGATCGCCTCGGTGTAGGTGATGCGCTGAAAGGCGCTCTCCGCCACCCCTTCGAGCATGGCCACCAGGCCGGGCTGCACTCTCCGGTCGAAGAAGGCCAGGTCGTCGCCGCAGTGGTCCAGCACGTAGCGTGCCAGGCAGCGCACGTAGTCCTCGGCCAGGTCGGCGTCGTCGGCGAGGTCGGCGAAGGCCATCTCGGGCTCGATCATCCAGAACTCGGCCAGGTGGCGGCGGGTGTTCGAGTTCTCCGCCCGGAAGGTGGGCCCGAAGGTGTAGACCCGGTCGAGGGCGCAGGCGTAGGTCTCCGCCTCCAGTTGGCCGCTGACGGTGAGGAAGGCGGGGCGCCCGAAGAAGTCCTCCCCCCAGTCGACGCCGCCGGCCTCGTCCCGGGGCGGGGCCGCCGGGTCGAAGGTGGTGACCCGGAACATCTGGCCGGCTCCCTCGGCATCGCTGGCGGTGATGATCGGGGCGTGGAGGTACAGGAAGTCGCGCTCGTGGAAGAAGCGGTGGGTGGCATAGGCCAGGGCGTGGCGCACCCGGGCTACAGCCCCAAAAGTGTTGGTGCGGGGCCGCAGGTGGGCGATCTCCCGCAGCCGCTCGTAGGTGATCTGCTTCTTCTGGATGGGGTAGGCCTCGGGGTCGGCGTAGCCGTGCACCGTCACCGACCGGGCGCGCAGTTCCACCGGCTGGCCCGAGCCCGGCGACTCCACCAGCTCGCCGGTCACGGCGATCGCCGCCCCGGTGGTCAGCCGCAGAACCTCATCGCGGTAGTTGGGTAGCCCTCCGTCGGCGATCACCTGCAGCGAAGCCAGGGTGGAGCCGTCGTTCAGTTCCAGGAACGAGAAGCCGGACTTGGAGTCGCGCCGGGTGCGCACCCATCCGGCGACGGAGACCTCGGCCCCGAAGTCGCGGCGGCCGAGGACGTACTTGAGCAACTGGCGTGGCATGCGGCTTCGAGATTACCGGGCGCCCGGCACCCCCCCCACTGCGGCGGCGCCGGGCCCGGCCCCCGCTCCCGCCAGCACCATCGCCTCCTCCAGGGTGGCCGGTGCGGAGGTGATGTCGGCGGCCACCCCGGCGGCGGCCAGCGTCCGGCGCACCTCGTCCGGGCCGGCTCCGGGCAGGCGCACCTCGCGGCCGGCCAGGGAGGCGGCCAGGCCGGCCGCCTCGAGAGCGGCGAAGGCCCCGCTCCAGTCGCCGGTGTGCACCACCACGGCGGTGGCCTCACCCACGATGTCCTGCTCGCGGCCTTCTCCCACCACCCGCCCGCCCGCCAGCAGCACCAGGCGGTCGGCCTGGCGGGCCTCGTCCATGTAGTGGGTGGTGACCAGGATCGCCGCCCCCGCGGCGGCCTGCTCCCGTATCTGGTCCCAGAGTCGGACTCGGGTGAGGGGGGCTACCCCCGAGGTCGGCTCGTCGAGCACCAGCAGGCGGGGGTGGTGCTGCCGGGCGACGGCGAAGGCGAGGCGCCGCTGCGGGCCCAGCGGCATCCGGCCGACGAGGCCCGTCTCCGTGCCGGGCGGGGGCGGCCCGGCGGGGACTCCGAAGGCCGCCGCGGCGAAGGCCAGGTTCTCCGCCGCCGTCAGGTCGCGATAGAGGCCCATCCCCTGGGGCACGTAGCCGATGCTCCGGCGGGTCCCCCGCGAGGGAGGGCGGCCGAAGAGGAGCACGGTGCCGCTGCTGGGGCGGAGCAGTCCCAGGATCATCCGCATCAGGGTGGTCTTCCCTGCCCCGTTGGCTCCGAGCACCCCGACGATCTCCCCGCCGTCCACGGTGAGGTCCACTCCGTCCACGGCGGTGAAGGAGCCGAAGCGCCGGGTCAGCGAGCGAGCCTCCAACAGGCTCATCCCGCTCCCTCCGCTCCGGCGGCCAGCGAGGCCACGATCACCACATCCTCCAGTCCGGGGGCCACCGCCGCCGGGTCGCCCTCGGGGCGCCATTCGCGCCACCGCGAGCCGCGCCGCCAGGCGCGGGCCGGGTCCGCCGGGGCATCCACCTCGACCACGGCTCCCGGCAGGGTGCCGGTCACCTCGGCCGGCGGCCCGGCCACCAGGGTGCGGCCCTCGTGGAGCACCAGCACCCAGGCCGCCCGCTCCGCCTCGTCCAGATAGGCCGAGGAGGCGAGGACTGCCGTCCCCTGGGCGGCAGCGGCGGCGATGAGCCGCCATAGGTCGGAGCGGCTCACCGGGTCGATGCCGGTGGTGGGCTCGTCGAGGACCAGGAGACGGGGCGAGGGAAGCAACGCCAGGCTCACCCCCAGTTTCTGCCGCATGCCCCCCGAGAGATCCCGGGCGAGGCGGCGGCGAAAGGAGGCCAGGCCGGTCCGCTGCAGGAGTTCGTCGACGCGGGGCGTCGACCGGTGGAGCCGGGCGGCCGAGGCCACGAACTCCAGGTTCTCCTCCACCGTCAGATCGCCGAAACCCCCCGCCCGGGTGGGCAGATACCCGAGTTGCCGCCGATCGGGGAGGCGCACCGCTCCTCGCGACGGCGGCACCAGGCCGGCCATCACCCGCAGCAGGGTGCTCTTGCCGGCGCCGTCCCCTCCCACTACCGCGGTGATCTGCCCTTCCGGCACTTCGAGGTCGATCCCCTCCAGGGCGCACCGGGCCCCGAACCAAACCGCCAGGCCGGCCACGCCCCAGGTCATCAGGCCGCCGCCCCGGGGGCCTCCGCGGCGCGCCGTCCGGAGGGGGCCAGGTCGCGGCGGAAACGCAGGATGGCCAGGCTCAGCACCACCGCCGCGAGCAGCGCCAGCGCCAGGAAGGGGATCCCGAGGGCGTCGATGGGGGTCGCCTTCAGGAAGACCCCCCGCACGATCTGGATGAAATAGGTGAGGGGGAGCAGGTACGAGATCCAGCGCACCCCCCAGGGCATCGAGGTCAGGGGGAAGATCATCCCGGAGAGCATCACCTGGGGGAGCATGGTCATGATGGCCAGTTGGATGGCCTCTCCCTGGGTCTGCGACAGGGTGGAGATGAGCACCCCCATCCCGAGGACGGCGAGCAGGAACAGGACGGCGCCGGCGATGAAGACGAGCCACGAGCCGCGGAAAGGCACGTCGAAGAGGAGCAGGCCGGCGGCGGTGATCACCGCCATGTCGATCACCCCCACCAGGAAGTAGGGGGCGATCTTCCCCACGATCACATCGCGGGGCCGCAGAGGCATCACCGCCAACTGCTCCAGGGTGCCCTCCTGGCGCTCGCGCACCACGCCGAGGCTGGTGATCACCGTGCCCACCGCGGTGAGCACCATGCCGATGAGGGCCGGCACCATGATGGCCGCGGTCGACAGGTCGGGGTTGAAGAGGATCTCCACCTGCGGCTCGCCGAAGGGCAGAGCGCTGCCGGTGCGGCGCAGGGCGGACTGGGCGGCGAACATCTCGCTCCCGTCGACCAGGATGGTGAGGGGGGGCTCGGCCACCACCCCGATGATCGCCCGGGAGCGACGCAGCAGGTCCTCGGCGGTGGCGCGGGACCCGGCCCGGTCGACGATCCTCACGTCGAAGGTCTCGGGGAGGAGGGCGGCCACCGCCTCTGCCTGGACGCCCACCACTGCGGTGGGGATCTCCTTGACGTCGAAGCGGGCCACGTAGCCGAACACCACCAGCAGCAGCAGGGGCACCACGATCATCAGGGCGAGGGTGCGCCGGTCGCGGCGCAGTTGGCGGAACTCCTTGCGGATCATGGCCTGCATGGCCGGCTCCTTCCCGCGACCACCCCCTGCCGTCCGCGATGCTACGGCGCCCGGTCGGCGTCGGCGGCCGAGCGCCCTTCCGGCTGGGAGCCCGGGGGGTGTAGCCTGGGATCCGACGGTCCGACCTATCAGGGAGGAATGAACGTGCTGAAGCGACTGGGTCTGCTGGTTGCCGTCCTGGCCGTGATCGTGGCTGCCTGCGGCGGGGGCGGCGGCGGGCTGAGCGGCGAGGCGAAGGCCAAGGCCGACGAGATCAAGGCGGAACTGCTCGCCGACGGCGGCGGCGACAACCCCTTCACCGACGACAAGACCGCTTCCTGCTTCGCCGACGGGATCGTGGGTGCCTTCGGGGTGGCCCGCATCAACGAGCTCGACACCGGCGCCGGTGTGGAAGCGGGCTTTGAGAACATGACGGCCGCCGAGCAGGAGAAGGTGGCCGACCTGGCTCTGGACTGCGTCGACTTCAAGAAGATCATCAAGGAGCAGATGGCCGGCGCCGGCCTGCCCGACAACGTGGCCAACTGCGTCGGCGACAAGCTGAACAAGGACCTGCTGAAGGGCCTGTTCCTGGCGCAGATCCGCGGTGAGGATCCCTCAAACAGCGAGGCGCTCATGGCGGTCGTCATGCAGTGCTTCACCGGCTGACCAGATGACGCCCGGCCCCAGGCCGGGACTTGACGACTACCGGGGCGCCCTGCAGGGCGCCCCGGCGCGTCCCGGGATGCCGGGGAGCACCGGCGCCGTCCGGGCTACGCTGGCTCCACCGTGATCGACGCCCCCGGCAGCCCCGCCCGAGACACGTCCGCCCGCCCGGCCGGGCCCGCCTTGCTCCGGGAGGAGGCCCCGGGAGCGGGCATCCGGCGCATCTGCCTGGACTACCTCGACCGGGCCTCCAGCGCCCTGGCGCACCCCGACGAGGGTCGTGAGTCCGGCATCCACACCGCCCGCAAGGCCATGAAACGGGTGCGGGCCCTGATCCGCCTCACCCGGGACCCCGTGGGGGAGCAGGCCTTCCGCAACGAGAACGCCGTGCTGCGAGACGCCGCCCGGAAGATCGCCACCGCCCGCGACCGCACCGTGCGTCTCTTGACCCTGGAGAGGCTCTTGGAGCAGAGCGAGGGCGCGCTCCCCCCCGGCACCTTCGACGGCCTTCGGGAGCGCCTCCAGGCCGAGCGCCGGGAGGTGGCCGGCGAGGCTGCCGCCACCCCCGACGAGATCATCGACACCCTCACCACCCTGCGCACCTGCCGGCGGCGCTTCGCCTCCTGGTCTCCGGCGGGACCCGGCCCGGGGGCCGTCCCCGGCGAGTTCGGGGGCATCGCCCCCGGGCTGCGCCGCACCTACCGGCAGGGCCGAGCGCGGATGCGGGGGGCCTACGAACTCGGGACCGAGGCCGCCTTCCATCGCTGGCGCAAGTCCGCCAAGTACCTCCGCTATCAGATAGAGGCCCTGCAGCCGGCCTGGCCGGAGGGTCTCGGCTCCCTGGCCGGGGCGGCCGACCGTCTGGCCGAGACCCTCGGTGAGGAACACGATTGCGCCGTGCTGGGGGAGTACGCCGCCGCCGACCCGAGCCTGGTGCCCGATGAGGGGGAGCGACGCCTGCTGGCCGCCCTGGTGGCCGAGGAGCGGGACCGACTGCGACGGGCGGCGCGGCCCCTGGGAGACCGGGTCTACGCCGAGGCGCCGCCGGCCTTCCTCGCCCGCCTCGGCTCGTATTGGGCCGCCTGGCACCGCTGAGCAGGACGCGGTCGGTGGGTTCGACCTGGGGCGGGGTACCCTACGGGCGCAACTCGACTGGGATCGGTGCTTGGTGAAGCGTGCTCTGGTCGGCCTCGTTCTGCTCGCCCTGGTCGCCGCCGGGTGCGGCGAGGCGGTGGAGTGGCCGACCACGTCGGCCGCCACCACCACCACCACCGGGCCCACCACCACCGCCGGGCCCACCACCACGGTGGAGGCCACCTCCACCAGCGCCGCGACCACCACCAGCCCCACCACCTCGACCAGCCTGGCGGGGGGAGAGGCCGGGGGGTTGGCGGGCGAGATCGATCGCCTCATCGTCGCGACCGAGGCACTGCGAGGACGCCGTTTCCTCACCCCGGTGGAGGTCACTCTGGTGTCTCCCGAGGAGATGGCCGCCCGGGTCCGGGCCAACCTGCAAGAGGAACTCGATCCCGAGGACGTGGCGGTCGAGCAGGCCTTCACCCGGCTCCTCGGCATGCTCCCCGGCGAAGTGGATCTGGCGGCCGCGATCGAAGACCTCTACGCCGAGCAGGTGGTCGGCTACTACGACGGCGACACCGGGGAACTGGTGGTGGCGAGCGGCGGCGACCTCACCCCCCTCGGCCGCACCATCGTGGTTCACGAACTGGTGCACGCCCTCGCCGACCAGCACTTCGGCATGAGCGCCACGCTGGACGAACTGGTGGAGACGGGGCGCTACCACGAGGCGGCCGCCCTGCAAGCCCTGGCCGAGGGAGATGCCACCTACTTTCAGATGGTGTTCCTGCAGGGCCTCACTGCGGACGAGCAGGTTCAGGCCCTGCTGGAGTCGTTCGAGGCCGACACCTCGGTGCTCGACTCGCTGCCCGACTGGTTCGCGGAGGACCTCACCTTCCCCTACGAATGGGGCTTCCGCTTCGTGGAGCACCTCGTGGAGGACGGGGGCATCGCTGCCGTCGACCAGGCCTACCTGCTCCTTCCCACCACGGTGGAGCAGATCATGCATCCCATCGCCTACCTCAGCCGGGAGCCGGCGCGGCCGGTGGCCCTGCCCGCCACCGCACTGGAGGGTTACCAGATACACGAGGAGGGCGGTTTCGGCGAGTGGAACCTGATGCTCTACCTGCTCGGCGGGGTGGGCGACGGGGACGCCACCGTTGCCGCCGCCGGCTGGGGAGGCGATGCCTACCGCCTCCACTGGAACGGAACCGAGGTGGCCTTCGCCTACCTCTACGAAGGGGACACCCCGCGGGATGCCGAAGAACTGGCCGCCGCCCTGGTCCCCTCGCTGCGCAGCCGGATGGCGGTGGGCGCCCCGGTGACCGACGAGGCCGCCGGATCGACTCTGCTGGAGGGGTCGGACTTCGCCTTTGTGCAGCGGGTCGGCAACCGGGTGCTGGCGATCGTGGCCGGTGAACCCGGCGTCGGCCGGGCGCTGGTGGGAGCGCTGCGGCTTCCCTCTCCGGGCTGAGCGAGCGTCCGGCGGCGCCGGGTTGCGCATGGCGCGCCGCTTCCTGCCAGAATGGCCGGAGCCGGTCGAGCGACGAGGAAGGCGAGCATGGATCTGAGCAAGATCAACAACGGGCAGAAGATCGTCCTGGGGTCGGGCATTCTGCTCATCATCAACCTGTTCCTGCCGTGGTACCGGGTTGACTGGGTGGTGGGCAGCTACAACCTGAATGCCTTCGACACCTTCCTGGCCTGGTTCGGGTCGTTCCTGGCCATCGCCGCCGCAGTGATCATCGCCCTGAAGGCCTTCGCCAACATGAAGATCAACGCCGGACCGCTGAAGGCGGAGCACATCGCCTTCACCCTGGGCGTCCTGGGGTTCTTCTTCATCTTCCTGAGGCTGGTCACCGAGACCAACTTCATGTTCATCGGCCTTTGGATCGGCCTGGTCGTCTCGGCGATCCTGGCGTTCGGCACCTTCCTGGCCATGAAGGAGGAGGGCCTGGGCTTCGCCGACTTCAAGTCACTGGGCGGTAGCCGCAACCCGCCGCCACCCCCGGCGTAGCCGCCCAGAACGGGGATCCTCGGGGGCCGCGACTGCGGCCCCCGAGCCGCGTCCACCCTTCGGCCCCGAGCCTGCCAGAATGGCGCCGGTCCCTCCGGCTAACGACGGGAGCGCTCATGGACAAGGCCATGCTCAGCACCGGCCAGCGGATCGTCTACTACGGCGGCTGGTTCCTGGTGGTCAACCTCCTCTTCATCCCCTGGTATCGGGCGGGCGGGTTCGTCGATGTCGGCCTGGCTCAGGCGGACGGCTTCGGGGCCGGCTTCTACGCCTGGGGCGGGTCGCTCTTCGGCATCGCCGCCGCCGTCCTGGTGTACCTGAAGGCCTCGGGGAAGCTGGGCGCGTGGCAGTTCAAGCCCGAGTATCTGGTGCTGCTGTTCACCCTGACGAGCTTCGTCCTGATCCTGGTGCGCCTGGCCACCGAGGCGAACAGCGTCTTCCTCGGGACCATCCTGGGCATGCTCGCCGCGGCCGCCATGACCTTCGGGGCCTTCCTGGACTCCGGGCTGAAGCTGCCCCAGGCCAAGCCGGCGGGCGCCGAGGCCCCGCCGCCGCCTCCCCCTCCGCCGCCGGCGTAACGCGCCGAAGCCTGTGATCTCGGGGGTCGCCGCGGCGGCCCCCGAGCCGCGTGGGGCTTCCCGGGCGCCAGCCAACCTCCTACGGTGACGTTGGGGAGGCCGGGAGGGCGCGCCGCGCCGGCCGGCTAGCCGCGGCCGGCGTTGGGACGACGCCCGTGGTTGGCCTTGCTCCTGCGGGCTGCCCGCTTGCGGCGTTTTGCCTTGGCCATGACCGGAGGAGGGTACCAGCCTTGCGGGGTGATGCCGAAGTCGTAGAACTGGCCGGCGCCCGATGGCGTTCGGGGCCGCTGCGGGTGGCCCGCACCCGGCGACAGCGCCGGCGGGGCCTGCGCCCCCGCTCCCGGGGATGGGGGCTGCTGCTCGCGGCCCGCTCGGTTCACGGGTGGGGCATGGCCCAACCGCTGCTGGTGATCTCCCTGGACGGTTCCGGGCGGGTGCGCCGAACGGCGCGGCTGCGTCCGGGCGGGTTGTTCGTCGATCTGGGGGCGCGTTGGATCGCCGAGGTTCCGGAGTCCGTTCCGCCGCCCTCTCCGGGGATGCTGCTGGCGGTGCTGGCGCCGCCTTCCCGTCGTACTGGTGACCGGATGTGCCGGCATACGTGAAGCGGACCACGGTCAAGCTCCCCGACGACCTCGACGCCCGCCTGCGCCACGAGGCGGCCCGCCGCGCCGTCACCATCTCCGAGATCACCCGGGAGGCCATTGCCGGGCACCTGGGAGGCGGGGGACGCCGGCTTGGGGCGGTAGGTGCCGGCCGCAGCGGCCGAACCGACATCTCGGAGCGCATCGGAGAGATCCTCAGCACTGTGGTGAGCCGATAGCCGCCCTGCTGGTGGCCGCCGCCGAGCGTCTCGACATCCGGTCGCCGGCCACCTTCGACCGGCGGCACTTCGCCGCGGTGCGCCCGGCCCGTTGCGCCGCCTTCGACCTGGTCCCCTGACCTATCCTCGCCCCTGATGTCGGGGACCCTGATCCTGTGCGCCTCCCCTATCGGGAACCTCGGCGACGCGCCGCCCCGCCTGGCCGAGGCGCTGCGCTCCGCCGCGGTCGTCTACGCCGAGGACACCCGCCGCGCCCGCATCCTCCTCGCTCACCTGGGGGTCTCCCGGCCGCTGCGCTCCTACTTCGCCGGCAACGAGGCCGAGCGCTCCGTCGAACTGGGGCGGCGCCTCGCCGCGGGGGAGACGGTGGCCCTGCTCACCGACGCCGGCGTTCCCACCATCTCAGACCCGGGCCTCAGCGCGGTGCGGGCGGCGGTGGAGGCGGGGGCGGCGGTCACCGGGGTGCCCGGGCCGAGCGCGGTGACCCTGGCCCTGGCGGTGTCGGGCCTGCCCGCCGACCGCTTCACCTTCGAAGGCTTCCTGCCGCGCCGGGGGGCGCGCCGCGAGCAACGGCGGCGTGCCCTGGCGGCCGAGCCGCGCACCCTGGTCTTCTTCTGCGCTCCCGGCCGCCTGGCCGAGGACCTCGCGGTCCTGGCGGCCTCGCTGGGCGAGGGACGCCGGTGTGCGGTGTGTCGCGAGCTCACCAAGGTGCACGAGGAGATCTGGCGGGGGACTCTGGGCGAGGCGGCGAGCCACTGGGCGGAGAGCCCCGCTCGCGGCGAGGTGACGCTGGTGGTGGCCGGGGCCCCGGAGGGGATCCCCGACCTCGAAGCGGCGGCGGCCCGGGTGCGAGAGCTGATGGCTCAGGGCATGAGCCGGCCGGATGCCTGCCGGAAGGCGGCCGACGAGACGGGGGCGCCGCGCCGCGCCCTCTACGCGGCGGTCACTCCCCGCGGCGACGCCCCTGATCCCGGCTAGCGCCGCCGCCCGATGCGCTCGATGATGTATTCCCCGGGTTCCAGGACCACGGTCTCGTCGGAGAGGGCGACGCGCTTCTTCTTGTCGATGGTGAACTGGGCGACGAGGCGGGGGAGGCGGGGCCGGATGGAGATGTGGTCGCCCTCCAGGGTGATCTCCAGTTGGTCGCCTTCCTTCACCCCCAGCACATGGCGCATCTCGGCGGGGATGACTACGCGGCCCAGGTCGTCGATCTTGCGGATGATCCCGGTGTTCATGTCTCCACAACCTCCAGAGGTAGCCGGAGCGGCCGGGGCCGACGGTGCCCGGTGCGGCCGCAGCGGGCAGCATAACCCGGCCGGCCGCTGCCTGCCGGTTGTTGCCAAGCCGGGGCCCCTCGGGGGCGGCGCTACCCTTGAGCGCCCGTCGATGTTCTACGTCACCACTCCCATCTACTACGTGAACGACGAGCCCCACATCGGGCACGCCTACACGACGCTCACCGCCGACGCCCTGGCTCGCTGGCACCGCCTCCTCGGCGAGGAGACTCTCTTCCTGACCGGGACCGACGAGCACGGCCTCAAGGTGCAGCGGGCCGCCGCGGCCAACGGCATCACCCCCCAGGAGCAGGCCGACCGGTTCGCGGTGCGTTTCGTGGAGGCCTGGCGGGGGCTGGGGATCAGCCACGACGATTTCATCCGCACCACCGAGCCCCGCCATCACCGGGCGGTGCAGCGGTTGCTGCAGGCCTGCTACGACCGGGGCGACATCGAGTTGGGCCGCTACGAGGGCCTCTACTCGGTGGCCGACGAGGCCTACGTCACCGCCGACGAGGCGCCCGAACTCGAGCGTCAAGGCCGCCAGGTGATCCGCATGGAGGAGGAGAACTACTTCTTCCGTCTCAGTCGCTACGAGCAGGCCCTGCTCGACTGGTACGAGGCCCATCCCGGCTTCGTGCAGCCCGAGATTCGGCGCAACGAGGCGGTCGGGTTCATCCGCCAGGGGCTCAAGGATTTCTCCATAAGCCGTACCTCCATCGACTGGGGCATCCCGTTGCCCTGGGACCAGCGCCACGTGACCTATGTGTGGTTCGATGCCCTGACCAACTACCTGACCGCCGCCGGCTACGGCAGTGGCGACCCGGCCTTCCCCGTCCGCTGGGCCGGGGCGCGGCACCTCATCGGCAAGGACATCCTGCGTTTCCACTGCGTCTACTGGCCGGCCATGCTGCTCTCCGCCGGGCTGGAGCCCCCGCAGGCGGTTCACGTCCACGGCTTCCTGCTGGTGGGCGGGGAGAAGATGTCCAAGACCCGCCTCAACCAGATCGCCCCCGCTTCCCTGGTCGAGACCTTCGGGGTCGACGGCTTCCGCTATCACTTCCTCGCCGACCAGCGCTTCGGTCCCGACGGCGAGTTCACCTTCGAGGGCATGGTGGCCCGCTACAACGCCGACCTGGCCAACAACCTGGGGAACCTCATGGCGCGCGTGGCCGCGGTGGTGGCGTCGAAGTGCGGCGGGATGGGACCGGCCCCTTCGCCCCGCAGCCCGCTGGCCGAGGCGGCCGCCCGGGCCTATGAGGAGGCGGCGGCCGCGTGGGGGCGGGTGGCGCCTTCGGAGGCCCTGGAAGCCGCCTGGCGGCTCATCCGCGAGGCCAACGCCTATCTCGAAGCCAACGAGCCCTGGAAGATGGAGCCGGGCCGGCAGGTGGAGGCGGTGCTCGGCGACGCCCTCGAAGTGCTCCGCCTGGTGGCCCTGCTGGCGTCCCCGGCGGTGCCCGGGGCCGCCGCCGAGGTGTGGAGCCGCCTGGGGCTGGCCGGGGCCCCAGAAGAGCAGCGCCTGCCCGCCGCCGCCGCCTGGGGCGGCTACCCGGGCGGCCTGCCGGTGCGCAAAGGCCCGCCGCTGTTCCCCCGCCTCTCCGCGTGACCATCTGGGTAGACAGCCACTGCCACCTGCACCTCGCCCCGCGGGGCCCCGAGGAGTTGCTGGCCCGCGCCGCCGCCGCCGGGGTGGCCTGGCTGGTCTGCCCCGGCACCGATGCCGCCGGGTCCGCGCAGGCCCTGGCGCTGGCCGAGGCGCACCCGGGGGTGGTGTTCGCTGCCGCCGGCCTTCACCCCCACGACGCTTCCCGTTGGCCCGAGGAGGGAGACCGGATCGCCGCCCTGGCGGCCCGGGCGGCGGCGGTGGGGGAATGCGGCCTGGACTTCTACCGCAATCTGTCGCCGGCCGAGGACCAGGTGGCCGCGCTGCGCGCCCAGTTCGCCCTGGCCGAGGAACTGGACAAGCCGATCGTGCTGCACTGCCGGGACGCCTTCGCCGAGTTGTACGACGAGGTCGCGCGGGCCGGGGCGGGCCGGCGCAGCGTGCTCCACTGCTGGACGGGCGGACCGCGCTGGACGCAGCGTTTCGCCGCGCTGGGGGTCGTCTTCTCCTTCGCCGGCCCCATCACCTACCCCACGGGCGACACCACCCGGCGGGCGGCGGCGGCGGCGCCGCCGGACCGCACCATGATCGAAACCGACACCCCATACCTGACCCCGCCGCCGCATCGGGAGCAGCCCAACGAGCCGGCCAACGTGGTGGCGGTGGG
>Ga0194112_10004901_pt1 | contig 18193 bp, 17 predicted proteins | sample TA2MahC400mmetaG_FD_146191 | JGI IMG/M metagenome (GOLD analysis project Ga0194112, IMG submission 146191) | Freshwater microbial communities from Lake Tanganyika, Tanzania - TA2015016 Mahale Deep Cast 400m | ecosystem: Environmental > Aquatic > Freshwater > Lake | place: Tanzania: Lake... | reverse complement strand
CGCAAAGCCAAGCGGTAAATCTTATCGGCATTGGTTTCAACCATTTCTTGAAAGAACTCCTGCAACTTGACACCACCAATTCGGCTTCCCACTATATAATACACCGGACTTTAAAAAAAGTCTGATCGCCATTAGAACAAATTATTACAGGAAACAACAAAAAGAAATTGAATCAAGAGGAAGGAAACAACTAGTTGATTAACAAAAAGGCGGAATGCCAGCGATTGTTTTAGGGAGGGTCAGCGGAATGGAGTTTAAAGATAAGGTAATCCTGGTAACCGGTGCATCAAGCGGAATTGGTTTTGAAACAGCGAAGTTTTTTTTCGAACAGGGCGCATCAGTATTTATGAATGGCCGGGACTTAGAGAAACTGGAAAAAGCAGTCTCATCGCTGAATAACTTACCGGGCAGAGCTGAAATGCTGGCGGGTGATGTATCGTTAGTAGGGCAGTGCGAGGCGATGCTTGAGAAAGTGCAGCAGACCGCAGGCAAGCTCGATGTGCTGGTCAATGCCGCCGGGGTCTGGGTGGAAGGTAAAAGCGATACTATGACCGAAAAACAATGGGACGAGACGATGAACATAAATGCCAAGGGCACTTTTTTCATGTGCCGTTATGCTATTCCGCTGCTTGAACAAACAGGCGGAGTAATTGTCAATGTCAGTTCTGATTCAGGCCTGGTCGGCAATAATGAGGCGGCAATCTATTGCGCTTCAAAAGGGGCGGTAACCCTGCTGACAAAAGCCCTGGCAGTGGAACTGGCGCCACGGGGTATCCGGGTCAATGCCGTTTGTCCGGGTGATGTGGAAACACCGATGCTGGAAAAAGCTTGCCGTGAATATGGCGGTGGAAACCGCGAAGTCTACTACAAATCGCTGCTGTCACATTATCCGCAGGGCGAAAAAGTCCGTTTTACCCAACCCCGTGAAGTGGCTGAAACAATTGCATTTCTTGCCTCACCTTCAGTGCAGGCGATAACCGGGGCCTGCCTCTCCATTGACTTTGGCCTGACTGCGGGTTACTAAGCCGATCATTGAGGGATCAACTTAAAATACCGGTAACCTGGCCTATTTAGCAATGGCTTAGAGCATGGCAACGCCAACAGATGTGATTTCAACCCTGCTGTGCGAAAAAACAGCCGTTTCGACTCCCTCTGTACCAACCTTTATTTCGAGGGTTGTGATATCCGGCCCTCCCAGTTCGATACCACCGCCTGATTCAATATTAAGAGTCAGCCATCCGGACTCAACAGGATTCAGATGCTTCAACTCACCGGCAGATAGAACGGCAATCCCTAAGGCTATTGATCCGGTGCCACAGGAAGGTTCAAAGAAATCATCCTGCACATAGTGGGGAAAAACCACCCGCAAATCACCTTTCTGCCTGGGATTCCAATCGTATACAGCAACGTTTGGTTCATTTTCACCGGTTTTTTCCATAAAATCATGCTGGATAATTTGCAGAATATCACGGGTCTTTTGATTCCAACTGACAAAGTCAAGACCCGGGTATGCCGTCTCAAAGTGGTCAGCATTGATTACTAAGAATTTACCGGCCCGCATATATTTCAGCTCACCATAACATAGCGCGCCTACTCCTCGCTCGTAGCACTCTTTAACGAAGCAGTCCATATCTGTTTTAATCTTTAAAGCTTTTTTCCCATCAGTAACAATCTCAAGTGCTGTCGGACCGCAACCGGTTATCAGCATCGTTTGAACAGGGTTAAGGGAAAGATCGATCCCATAATATTTGCCCAGTTCTGTTTCAACCAGGGCCGCTCCCAACACCTGTGTAAAACCGCCACAGGCACTGATGAAACAAGGGACGGAAGGTTCCGCTATTTTAACCTCAATTTCACCTTTTTTGCTGCCATGATAGAGAATACCTGTCTCATGGGCATGTAGATAATTCGGCCCCATCAGTTTTACAGCTGTTTCAAGTTCGGTCCCCTCAGGGATCTGATCTCCGCGCATCAGAATAATCAGGTTGCCTCCCATGTGACCGCGGACAAAATCTAACTTCATCTTGGAATCATCCTCACTATTTGAATAATTTCCGCTTGTTTTATAGGGTGAAACTCACCCCTTTAAATGATAGAGGTTTCAGAAACAGTGTCCCATCCTTTTAACATCTCCCATGCGGGTTTCGAGACAAGGACAAATATTTTCCGGAATATTGTCAAAACGGCAGGGACAGTAAAAGTCGCCGTACATTTCGTGTTTACCAATCAAGCCCTCAATGACCAGTTCCTTATCCTCGTTAAAAGTATAGTCACGCAGGCGGGCATAGTTTTCAGAACGGTTACGAATCTCGGTTTCCGGATCCTGCGGAAAGCGACGGACCCTCACTTCGGGCTCTAAATCGGTGATCTCCAGCTCCGCACCGCAAACGGTGCAGATCACTACCTTCCCAACCGCAGGTTCTTCCCTGTAAACAAAGGCAACCCGGCAGACTTCGCAGTAGATCTTAGACTTCACTTTTTAACGCCCTTTCAATCTCGTCTTCTTTGTAACCCTGAATTACTGTATCACCAATAACTGTTACAGGAAAGGAACGCCTGCCGGTCAGCTTTTCCACTTCTTCCAGGGCTACTTTCTGCTCTTCGCCCTGGGCCAGATCGACATCAACACAGTTGTACTGAACTTGATGATCTTCTAAGTATCTTTTAACTTTTTTACACCAGGGGCAGGTACTCAAAGCGTATACTTTTACCATTTTTTTCAATCTCCTTTTGCTTTTATCAGATTTTTATTTCGGTCCGGAGACCTTTAGCCCAAAATCGACGAAGTGGGCAGATTCAAAAATTCCCAGGTCCCTGATCTTCTGCATCGTTTCCGGGCTTATTTTATCGTCAATCTGCAGGGACATAATTGCTTTGCCACCGATCGATTTGCGTCCGAGCTGCATCGAGGCAATATTGATCTTTTCATTACCCAGAAAGGTGCCGATTTTCCCTACTACTCCCGGCACATCAAGGTGAGTAGTCATCAGGGTGTAGAGAGCCGGAACAATTTCAATCTGAAACTCGTCAATCCTGACAATGCGCATCTCATTGTTTAAAATGGTGCCGGCAATCAGGTGTTCTTCGTTGCCGGAGCGCCCCTTTAAAGTAATCAGGGTGCTGTAGTTCTTAACCTCGGTTGTCGATGTTTCACGCACAGCAATGCCCCGGGCCTTGGCGATAAAGGGCGCATTAACCCAGTTGACACCATCGCCAACGATATGATGCAAAAACCCGATCAGGCAGGATATGGTAAGTGGCGCCAACTGCAAGGAGGCAACCTTGCCGCTGTAAGTAAGCTCCAGTTCATCGACCTGGCCACCAAAGAGCTGCAGGTAAAAACCGCCCATCATCTTTAAGAGCGGCAGGTACGGCTCCAGGGCGGCCCTTGCTTCAGGCATCAGGGCTGGAACGTTAACCGCCGAAACGATCGGATCACCCTTTAAGGCCATCACTACCTGCTCAGCAACCTGCAGGGCCACATTGGTTTGCGCTTCAAGAGTCAGTGCGCCTAAATGGGGAGTAACAATGACATTTCCAAGCTCGAGCAGCCTGCAGTTTAGAGGCGGCTCCTGTTCAAAAACATCGAGCGCTGCTCCAGCTACCTGACCTTCTTTAAGCGCTTCGTAGAGAGCATCTTCATCAATTAAACCGCCGCGGGCGCAGTTGATAATGCGCACCCCTTTTTTCATAACGGCCAACTCTTTAGCGCCAATCAGGTGATGGGTAGCAGGGCTGAGGGGCAAATGGAGGGTGATAAAATCGGAGAGTCCGATCAGCTCTTTAAAAGTTGCTGTTTCAACTCCGAGTTTTTCGGCCTGTTCCTTTGAAATATAAGGATCGTACGCTACAACTGCCATATTCATCGCCCTGGCCCGACGGGCGACCTCAGAGCCGATCCGCCCCATCCCGACCACACCAAGGGTTTTTTTGTTCAGTTCCACCCCGGTATAGGCGGAGCGGTCCCACTCACCCCGTTTTACCGAGCTGTCGGCACCGGCGATGTTGCGGGCCAGCGCTGTAAGCATGGCAATCGTCAGCTCTGCCGTGGAAATGGTGTTACCATGAGGGGCGTTAAGCACGATAATGCCCTTCTCCGTAGCTTTTTCAACATCAATGTTATCCACGCCAACCCCGGCCCGACCGATAACCTTAAGGTTTGTGCCTGCTTCAATCACTGCGGCGTTAACCTTTGAACGGCTACGCACCACCAGGGCATCGTAATTTTTAATTTCAGCTACCAGCTGATCCGGAGTCAGTTCCGGTTTGTAATCAACCTCAACATTTTCCTCAAGAATTTTAATTCCTTCTTCGGAGAGAGAATCACTGACCAATACTCTCAAGCTCAGCACCTCCTACTATAGGTAAAGCTGTATAATCGTGTTTTTAATATACCATAGATTACTGATAGCTGGAAATATGAGGCGTTCGTCAAAATACATTTCGTCTCTACTCAGAAGCAAGTTAGGATGAGAGGAAACCGATTAATGAAATATCAAGGAAAACGGGAGCGCTTGTGCCCGCTAAGTTGTGGGACAAAATGGAAAAATTGCGCACCTTAAGCTACGACTATGATGAATGATGGTGGTCCAGCTTGATAGCACCTTCTGAGCAGTGTTCCTGGCAGCAGTAACAGCGAATACATTCGTAGAGATCAAATTCCGGGATCCCATAGCCGCAGTCAATCACCTGCAGCGGACAATTATCGGCACAGATTCCGCATTCAATACAAAGCTCCGGATCAACTCTGGGGTAGGGCCGCCTGGCATAAAGCAGGTTTCTGAAATAAGCGAGCGGAAAACTGGCGATCATCCGACTGATCTTGCCGTGACCGCCGGGACCGCGATCAAAATCTTTAACCCGGCTTTCTTCCAACTTTAACCCCTTGACTTCAATATCCTCAAAAAATGATCCCGGCAGTTTCAGTTCCCTTGCCGCGGCAATAGTCGTAACCTGGGCAGGCAGAAAACCGGCAATCTCTGCCGCAACGCTGTCAAGTGCCACGGCGTTGGTCGAGGCCAGCAGCAGCCCCAGCTGCCGTGGCTTGCCGCGCCGTGGGCCGGTTCCTTCCATCGCCACAATGGCATCCAAAATTGAAAGCGCCGGTTTAGCTGCAAGGTAAATATTGATCACCAGGCGGGAAAAATCTAGGGGCAGGGGATGCTCCATGTGGTAGCGCTTTTTTATTTTGCCAAAAAGTAGACCGTAATTATTCTTAACTGCTCCGGTGAGGCCAGTTAAGGCATGGGTTTTTAACTTTGCTGCATTGATGATCAGGTCTACCTGATCCAGCTCCCGGGCCAGCGGGATTAGCTGCTCCTGAAAACCGGCCACTTTGTGTTCTTTGCTACCCGTAAAAATTAACGCCTTGGCGCCGGTCTGATCGATAATTTCCTGCAGTCCGGCTTTACTCAGGGTTACTTTTTGATCATCATTGCCGGGGTTATCACCGATAAAAGCTTCTCCCCCCGCATCCTGCACCATCCCAACTAAGGCTTTGATCACCGCCGGATGCGTGGTTACCGCTTCGGCAGGAGCAGCGGCAGCTAGGAGATTGGGCTTAATCAAGACCTTCTGCCCGGGAGCTACAAACGCCTCAAGGCCGCCAAAAGGCTGCACAGCTCTGCGCAGCGCCTCGCTGACTTCACTTATTTCATAGCGCATACATCTTTCAATTGCGACAACCGGTTTCTGCTGTTCTGACATGTAAGTTTTCAACACCTTCAGTTTTGATGCCGGTCTTTAATCGTCACTTTATTCAGATCGCTTTTTTTGTAAACCAAATCTAAACAGAGACCTAAATTTAGGACCATCCATGCCATAAAATAATCAGCTAAGCAGGCCAGCGGCTTCGCGATCAACAATAATGGTTACATCCCGGTGAAGCTGTAAAATAGAAGCAGGTACACTGGTCGTAATCAGGCCACTAACTGTCCGGGTGATAGCTTCAGCTTTTGCTTTACCCGCCGCAAGCAGGATAATCTTATTAGCCAGCATAATCGAACCGAGGCCCATGGTAACAGCCTGCTTTGGCACTGCTTCAACAGAGCTGAAAAAGCGGCTGTTGGCCAGGATTGTGTCTTCGGTCAAGTCGACTAAGTGAGTAGGCACCCTTAGCTGATCACCGGGCTCGTTAAACCCAATGTGACCATTACCGCCGATACCTAGCACCTGCAGGTCGATCCCACCTGCTGCGGCAATCCGCTGATCGTACTCGAAGCAGAACTGATCCACATTTTCCAGATCGCAGCTAGGCATGTTGATCTGCTCCGCCCTGATCTTTACCTGGTTAAAGAGGTGGTGGCGCATATAATAGTAATAGCTCTGTTCGTGCTCTGGGGCCAGGCCAGCATATTCATCCAGGTTGAAAGTAGTTATCCCGCTAAAATCAACTTTACCTTCACTGTTTAGCTTAACCAACTCGGCGTACATTCCTTCCGGAGTTGAGCCAGTGGCCAGTCCAAGCACCGCCCGGGGTTTTGCTTCGACCTCCGCCACAATCAACATTGCTGCTCTTTCACTCAATTCCTGGTAGTTATCGACAATGATCAATTCCATCTTTCAGCAACACTCCCCAGCACTAAAATATTTCTTCCTTTTCTTCAGTAGTATAAAAGAGAGCCATCAGCTGCTCCCGATCAGCCGTTTTAGGAGCGCCGAGTAGCGCTGCTTCAGCATGCTTGCGGTCCAAAATTGCCTTTTCTTGAAGGGTGGCAATTTTCTCTGCCACAGCATTTAGCCGGATCAACTCTTTTACGCGGTTAAAGATCTTTTCGCTGCCATACAGGTACTGCCCTTCCGCCAGAATTTTGGAAGCAACCATAGCCTTAAAATGATCAAATTTTAATTGCTGGTTAACCAGTTCCAGATCCTTTATTAAATAATCAAGTTCTTCTTTAGAGGCCGGGTTCATCAGGAGACTGTATTTTTCCCGGTATATTATACTGTCGAGCTCTTCGGTCAGCACCGGGCTCAACCCATCGGTAATAGTAATGATATCAAGATCAGAGCCCCGGACCAGCTCACCGGTCGATGATTCGGGGCGGGGTTCTGCATGAGCCATCCCGAAAACAACATCACCGGCAATAATAAAACAGCTACGAGCCGAAATTTCAGGGCCACTGCGGTGGTTTTCAACCAGCCTGGTTATGGTATCACGGGCCAGGGCAATCTTCCGGGCGCTTATGGCAGCAATTTCACCATTTATCGTACTCGCTTTTTTTTTGATCGCCTGTTCCTGGCTGGCTGAACCGATTACCATATAGTTTAAAAACTCGCGCATGATCGATGGTGATAGGCGGGCATAGGCCTCGACTTTCTGATCAAGCCTCAAGTAACGACGCCCAACAATACTGGTAATTACTGCCGGTGTGGAGGCACAAAACTGCCAGGCTTCAAAAATATCCAGCCCGGTTTCCCGGACAAAATCCTTACCGGTTAAAGGACCCCGCTCTTTGATCAACTGAAGCAAATGTTCCACTAGTGATCCCTACTGCTAAAGGCTTTAAGCTGGTGTTCCTGCTTGACCTTAATGATCGTTCCCGGGGGATAATAGCCCCTGGCCGTGCCGTTGGGATAGAGCAGTGCGTTTTTCCCAAGCAAAGTGCCGGGCGTGCTGACGCTGTTACAGCCTGTTTCTACGCCGTCACCAAAAATCGCGCCAAACTTGCGCAGACCGGTCTGATAACTTTTGCCATCAACTGTAATCGTAACTTTAGAATCAATCATCTTCAGGTTGGCCAGTTTGGTGCCTGCTCCCAGATTAACCTGACCCAGAATACTGTCACCAATGTAGGCAAAGTGACCGGCCTTACTGCCACCAAGCATCACCGAGGATTTCATTTCGGTGGTATGGCCCACTACGCAATCATCGCCAACCAGCACATCACCACGGATGTAAGCCCCGTGGCGCACTTCGGTACCATCACCGATAATCGCCGGTCCCCGAACCAGGGCGGCGGGTTCAATGACCGTATTTTTACCGATATAGATCTGATCGTCCATTAGAAAGGCGCCAGCGTAAATAATCGATGCCCCGGTTAGCTCTTTACCTTCCATAATTACAACCGGTTTTTTACCACTGCTGTCGATCTGGAACCCAGCCCTAATTACCATGCCGTCATGAATAATCACGGTTTTGGCAATCACCGTCTCCCCCTGGCGAGCCTCTTCAACGTTAGGCTGCAGGTTTTCTTTTAAGTAATCTTTGATTCTGCCTAATCCTTCCCAGACATATTCGGTCCCGGCAAAAAGGTCGGCAAACCGGCACTGAACAAGATCAAAAAAATCAGCTGCCTGTAACACCTTCATCACTCCTTTTCTAGGCCGGCGATTACGGCGGCCATTCTCTTCTTGGCAGCGATATCGGCCTGACGCCCGATCATGATCCTCTGCGCCTGGGGCGAGCCGGCGCCATGCATCGATTCGGTGCGGTAACTAACAGCAGCGGTGCCAAGGGTTAGATTCTCAATCAGGCGCATCACCCTGATCCGCTGCTCCGTTGAGACGGCCGCAGAGGCGCGGTAATATTTTTCTATATAGCGGCCGATCTCCGGATGTTTGAGATCCTTTTCCGAAGGCAGGGTTACCATTAGGCCCCCGGCAATATCCTCGGCCAGACGGGCAATTTCGTACGGAAAACGGGTAACATTCTGCTTGCAGACATTAGCCAGCAAAAGATCAATCAGGTAGGTGCCGGAAGCAGTGGCATAGCCCTGGCTGGAACAGGCAATACCGCAGGCATAAAGGGTTTCGTTCAGTTGAATCATTTCGATCAGTTTATCCTTCACGTGTGAAGCACCGGCAGCCCCATTATACTCGGCGGCCAGCGCGGCAGCGCCAATCAGCACATCACCAACCCCCACTTTGCAGCCGCCATAACTTTGGCGGTGATACCCGGCGAAGCGTTCAACCAGAGCACCGGAATACTGATACTCTCCGCACATGAAGACCCGTTCCCAGGGCACAAATACATCTTCAAAGATAACCAGGCATTCGTGCCCACCGTAGTGGCAGTTGCCTACATCAATAGTGCCGCCTTCCATCCGACGCGTATCGCAGGATTGACGGCCGTAAATATAAGTAATGCCACTTGAACCACTGGGCACAGCGAAGGAGACGGCATAGTCGGCATCTTCCTCACTCATGGCCAAAGTGGGCATAACCAGTATTTCATGCGCCGCCAGCGCTCCTGTCTGGTGAGCCTTGGCGCCGCGCACCACAATCCCGTCGGGGCGCTTCTCCACTACCCGCAGGTAAAGGTCCGGGTCTTTCTGTTTTGAAGGCCTCTGTGACCGATCGCCCTTTGGATCGGTCATCGCCCCTTCAACCATCAGGTCATTTTCCTGAACGTACCTTAAAAATCGGCGAAAACGCCTGTGATAATCGACCCCTAAATCGCGTTCCATTTCAAAAGTAACACTGTCGACGGCATTAAAAGCATCCATCCCCACACAGCGTTGGAAACAAGCGGCAGTTTTCTGACCCAACAACCTCTGCATCTTAACCTTATTAATCAGATCATCTACGCCCTGGTGCAGGTGGGTAAAACGGTTGATTATTTTGCCGTCAAGGCTTGAGCGCACTGTCATCAACTCGGCACAGTCAGGATCGGCTGCAAGCTCATAGCTTTTAGCCACAGAATTGATCGAGGGTCGAATCAGCGGATGGTCTATCACGTTGTCAATTTTTTCGCCAAAAAGGTAGACCTGGTAGTTAATCGCACGCAATGAATCAAGGTATTCTTCGACAGTTTTCACCGCTTTATCTACCTCCCTTCAGATTAACAGTTTCGCCAAGCCCTCAACTGATAAAAAGCTCTTTTGTTGTATCCTTGTTCAGGTTAAGGATCGTAAAAATACCAAGTACGGTGCCAAGGGGCATAATCAGGCACTCGAGGAAAGCAACCGTGACGCAGAAGGTAATAGACTCTCGTTTTTTCATTTTGCGGCTGGCAATGAGGATCAGGACTGCCAGTACCCAGCCGGCCAAAATGATCACCAGGGCAAGGATAATAAATACAAGGCCCACGATGCGTGGTGCTGCTTCGCCACCGCTTGTTGCCCCGATAAAAATGGCAATCCCGATCGCTAAGTAGATGATCGGAAGGCAGGCCATTAGTGCGGTAAAAATCCCAAGAATCAGATGCAGATTGGCCAGCAGATCGAGATTCTTTTCATCCTGTCCTTTCATAAAAAAACCTCCTTTAGCTCCCCGTAATTATTTTAAGCGGGCTTTGCAACAACGACACAATTACGACCATTTTCCTTTGCCTGATAGAGCGCCCGGTCTGCCTCAATCAGCAATCCGTCGACACTGATGATATCAGCATGATAGGTTGCGACGCCAACACTAATGGTGAAGCTGATTAAAGCTCCATCATGGCGCACTTTTGAAGACTCAACAGTTTTTCTCAATTCCTCGGCCAAATATAATGCCTTTTCGACCGCTGTATCAGGAAGTAAAATGCTAAATTCTTCTCCACCAAGCCTGGCGGCAGTATCCAATTCACGCAACCGTTTCTTTAATAATTCTGCAAAGGCAATGAGAACCCGATCTCCTCCGCTATGGCCATAGGCATCGTTAATCTTTTTGAAGTGATCGAGATCGATTGTGATGATCGACAAAGGAATTTTATAGCGCATTGAGCGTTTTAGCTCTTTTTCTGTTATCTGTGTAAAGAATCGGCGGTTTCGGAGCCCGGTCAGGTAATCAGTAGTTGCCATTAAACGTAAGTTTTCTTCAGCAAAACGCTGATCAGTAATATCTTTTATAATTACCATCTGCCCCTGCAAATTGTTTATGTCTTCTGCAAGCGGTATAATATCTGCCCTAAACCAATGATCTTTTTCAGATGTTTCCTCTTGCAATTCAAATGACAAATACTTTTCAACAGGTTTTTGTAAATTTTGTAGGAGTTTTGGCCAGGATCTCTTTAGCTCTGACAGGTTCTTGCCTATTGATTCTTCGTCCAAATTAAATAATTCTTTCGCAGCAGCATTGAAATCTACCAACCTTAATCTTAAGTCAAAAACCAATGCCCCATCTGGTAAAGCTTCAAAAAGTAGGTCCCTGGCTACAGGAATGATATCAAATAATCTATAACGGACAAGGCCATAATAAAAACAGATCGCGCTTAACGGCAATATAAAAGCGGTAATATCGATGTTTATGCTGATAGCGCGGGTCAGATATACTATAAAACCTAACCATGGCAACAGTGAGCCGATAAATATAATGGCGATCTGCTTGCGGATGTTTCTTTTCGAACCAAACCACATCAGCAAAAAGAGTATATTACTAAGAATCACAGAAAATGAAATATTAACGATGTGAAACCAGTACCAGATGCCACGCTCAAATGTAAGAATTGGAAAGGGACCACTTAAATCAAGGTAAGAGCTCCGGTAAATTAAACCATGATATTCATTCGTCAGGTTCAGGACAAAGGTAATTATAGGAATAACAAGCAGTGCTAATAACCAGGGAAAAGTGAACTTTTTGACCCGTCCGGTATACTTTAAGGCAAAGAACAGAAATGCGGGGGCAATAAATGATATTCCAAGATATTGAAGTTTGCTCCATATCAGAACAATATTCAATTCAGTGCTTGACAGTTCAAGAGCATAGAAGAAAGCGTAAATAGCGCAGGCCAAAGCCAATAAGCTAAATTCCCGTGTCCCCTTCACTTCCTCTAAGCCCCATGACCGGAAGAATAGAACAAGAATAGCCAGAGCTGCGACAAATAGGATAATCGCGTACGGATTAAAAAACAAATTCTCACCCCGAAAGACGCTACTGTTTTCTTCTGTTTAGCCTAATAGATCCTTTACCTGCTGTAAAGTGGTTTCTATATCAGCCCTGTTTACTTCCTTGTTGGTAGTAAAGCGGATCCGATCGGGCTCAATCGCCACGGTCAGAATACCTCTCTTTTCGAGCTCTTCGCCCAGCTGCCGAATAGACATGGTTGTCGGTTTAACGATGACAATGTTGGTGTCTACATCTTCTGGATTAAACTCGATCCCCTTAATTTTTGCCAGCCCTTCAGCCAAAAGGCGGGCATTGGCATGATCTTCAGCCAGGCGTTCAACCATCGTTTCCAGGGCCACAATACCGGCCGCGGCAATTATACCGGCCTGGCGCATTCCGCCGCCCAACCTTTTGCGCCAGCGCCTTGCCTCTTCAATAAACTGATGGGTGCCGGCGATTATCGAGCCAACCGGTGCACCCAAACCCTTGGAAAGGCAAAACTGAACCGAGGTTGTGCAGGCGGCATAGTCTTTAACCGGCACTCCGGAAGCAACCGCGGCGTTAAAAATGCGGGCGCCGTCAAGGTGTACCGGCAGGTTATGTTTAAGAGCAACCTGGTAAACCGCTTGCATATCTTCAAGTGGCACAACCGTTCCCCCGGCCCGGTTGTGAGTGTTCTCCAGGCAGATCAGTGATGTGGGCGGCAGGTGGATATCATCCTCGCGGATTGCCCACTCCACCAGATCCGCCGACAGGGAGCCGCGCTTGCCCGGCAGGGGCCGGGGCTGGATGCCGGCAAAAACTGAAGCAGCCGCTGCTTCATAATAGTAGATATGTGAATCTGCCTCGAGGATTACTTCTGTTCCCGGGCTGGTATGCGTTAAGATGGCGATCTGATTACCCATGGTACCGCTAGGCACCAACATGGCCTCTTCCTTGCCGAGCAGGTCAGCCGCCAGCTCCTGGAGACGGTTCACAGTCGGATCATGACCGTAAACATCATCGCCTAATTCTGCTTCATAGATTGCCTTCCTCATTGCCTCGGTCGGCAGTGTTACCGTATCGCTTCGCAAATCAATCAATCAAAATTCCTCCTTCATACTCAAGGTCGGCTGTTTCTCGACCAAAACCTTATAGCCAATCAGGCAGCCTGTTCTCCTTCTGCCTTTGCTTCGCCGCCCTGGACCCTGGTCATCATCAATAGCGCTACCAGGTAGGCAACAGCCGCCATCGGGAAGAGGACCATCCGCGTGCCAAAAAGATCCATCACCCAGCCGAAGATCGGCGGGGCGATAATGGCCGCCAGCATGGAGAAGAAATAATAGAGACCGGTGTAAGTGCCCAGTTTGGCCACCGGGGACATATCGCTGACCATCGGGTATGAGTTAATATTTATCAAGGCCCAAAAGACTCCACCCAAAACCAAAAGCGAGATCGCCAACACGATCGGGGTGGCAAAGTAAAATGAGCCCAGCATCAGACACATACCCACCAGACCGGCCAAAATCGTCTTTTTGCGGCCCAGCGCCGTAGCGATAAAGCCGCTTGGAATGGCCATTAGCAGGAATGAGAGCGAAAAGAAACCGAGATAAAAAGCAGCCTGAGATTCGTCAATACCCCACTTGTCCATCCCGTAAAGGGTAAAAAATGTTTCTACACCGTTCCAACCGATGAACCAGAAAAATATGGCATAGAAGAGAAAGCGGGTTGTACTCTCTTTTTCCTTCATAATAGCCATAAGTGAACTATAAATACCACCGGGGCGTTTTTCCGCCTCCTCGAATTCGTCGCGGGGCTCACGGATTGCCGCCATTAATATAACTAATACGACAATCATGATCACCGCGGCAACCACGAATGCCCCGTTGACACTGATCATCCTGGTAAAAACAAAGAAAAAGAGCAGGGCGCCAAGGCCGCCCATTAAGTTAACAACACCGTTGGCCTTACTCCGGTAGATGGAGGGTGTCAGGTCAGGCATCAGGGCAATGGCCGGAGCCCGAAAGGCAGCCATGGCAATATTCATGATAATGATCACCGGAATTAGAATGGCCAGAGAATAGCCGACATAGGGAATCAGGGCAAAAAAGAAAGCGGCAACCGGCACACTGACCAGCAGAAAAGGCATGCGACGACCGAAGCGGGTCCAGGTCCGATCACTCATTGCCCCGAAAACTGGAATCAGCAGGATGGCAGCTATATTATCAAAAGTCATAATAATGCCAACAGCGGTGTCGGTGTAAGGCAGGTGTGTAAGCAACCTTTCCAGTATTGGTGGCACATAAGCATTGTAAATAGACCAGGTGAGGGAAATGATCAGAAAACCAAGGCCGAGAATGACAATCTTTAAATAATTAAATGATTTCATTTACTTACCTCCATTGATTATTTTATGCAAATCCTGAGGCCGATCGGTGATAATCGCATCAATCCCACCAGCCACCATCAGTTCCATATAGAGAGGCTCATTAACTGTCCAGGCATAGATAGCAAGGTTATGCTCCCTGAAACCGCTGACCAGCTCCGGGTGCTGCAGGTGGTAAAATAGCGGGTGCACCGAGTAACAGCCAAGTTTTAGAGCATATCCCCAGGGTTCAAAAAGCCCGGCGACATAAAGCATTCCAGTCCGGATCTCTTTATTCAGTTCGCGGCACGTAACCAAACTGTAGTGGTTAAAAGAAGATACAACAACCTGATCTTCTAACTTCCGGGTGGTAACCGCCTCGATAACCTTCTCCTCCAATCCGGGATAAAGCACAATGCCACTTTTCAGCTCGATGTTGTAGACCAGGTTTGTGGAGGAGAATTGATCAAGCACTTGATCGAGAGTTGGTATTTTCTCTCCGGCAAATTCTTCGCCAAACCAGCTGCCGGCATCAAGGTGCTGCAGCTCTTGCAGGGTGTAATCTTTAACCAAGCCACTGCCGCTCGTGGTGCGCTCCAGTTTCTCATCGTGAATCACCACCACAGAGCCATCTTTGCTTAATTGAACATCAAATTCGAGACCGGAAGCACCCACCTCGACCGCACGGCGAAAAGCAGCCATGGTGTTTTCCGGAGCATCTGTATTGGCGCCGCGGTGGGCCAGATTCAGTGTTTTACTCAATTGTCACTCCTCCTTTAACTCCATACAGAGCGGGTTTTTTCACCCCCACCCCATCCCTCCCCTCTCAAGGGGGAGGGGAGTTAATGGAATCTACTCTACCCGGAAAAAGGCTTCATCAAATTCAGGCTTTCCTTCATAGCGGCCCATAAAGAAACCGGGCAGACTGTCAATCTGTTCAAAAAGGGCCGCATCGGCCTTAATACCAGCCTTGTTTAAAGCTTCCACAATCTCTTTAGGTTCAGGCGGACAGCCCTTGGCGGCAAACATCTGCTGAATCTCGGGGTGGTCTTTATTCTTGCGGTACATGCACTGGCCGATCAGCAAAGTGGCCTGCATGCCCGGTGACGGTTCCATCACTTTACCGGTTAAAACCTCGACTCCATCCCAAGCCTCACCCTGCCAGGCCTGACGGATGGCTGTTAAAATCAGGCCGTTTAAAGCAGAACAGTACGTGCACATCGTGTCATCAAATTTACGGTAGTAAACACCTGCCAGGCCCTGTTTGGCCAGAGCGGCAGGCATCTCCCCACTATCATTACAATCGTATTCAAAATCATATTCATGATAGGAGATAACATCTTCTATCTTTTCACCGATCACTTCAATGTCGGAAAGGTCAAGCGGCCGACCGGCCCTGGCAGCAGCCAAAGCCAGATGTTTTACCCGGACCGGATCGTGGCCGAGCACTTTTGCACCCACCAAATCAGCAGATAAAAGATCCGGGGAGGCAATCAGCAGATTAGTGCGCCGCATCCGCCCGTCAAAAGCAGGGCCCCGTTCCAGGCTGTATATGCCATCGATCAGTGACAGCCCGGGAGGCATCGGATCGGCGATTTTTGATACATAAAAATGCAGATCCTTATCGCGATCGGCATTATGACATTTCTTGCGCGATGCAATATCGATGGTGCCTTTTAAATTTTTCATCCCTAAGCTGACCACCGTCTGGTTGTGCGATTTTAAGGCCGGAATATCGACCAAAAAGTCGCTTTCGAGGATGTCCGTATTAATTTTAAGGCTGATTCCTTCGCCTAAGTCTACCTTCTTAAAGGGCCGCTCCATGATATTAATGAATTTAACACCGTAGCGCTCTTTAAGGGTTTCGTAACCGAGGCTTTTAAAAGCATGGGCCGGGGTTTCGGTATCTTTAGGATCGGCCACAATTCCTTCGCCAATCGTAATATCATCGACCCCGTGCTCCTTTAAGGTTATAACCAGATCCTCAATCACCCTTGAAGTGGTGATCACTCCCCACTTGGGAAAGTTACAGGTTTTGGTCCAAAAAACTATGTTCGGCTTGATGAAGACCCTGGCCGCTGCAGGCAGGTGATCGAGCCCACCACAATCGCGAATGACCTTCTGCACCGATTCCAGCGGTTTTTCATAACGGACAATCGCTACTTTATTTGTCACCCGGTTACCTCCACTGATCCAGCTCTATTTTTGGTTTCAAACAGTAGTTGCTGCCATTCAGACATCAGTTTTGTCCACTAATCCATAAGCCTTATTATAAAAGTGTGGCATACATCACCGCTTTAATGGTATGCATCCTGTTTTCAGACTGATCGAAAACCACAGAATAATCAGATTCGAAAACTTCCTCCGAAACTTCCATGCAATCTAAGCCAAAGACGTCGCCGATATCTCTGCCGATTTCGGTCTCCAGGTTATGAAACGCCGGCAGGCAGTGCATGAAGATAGCCTCATCTTTGGCATTTTCCATCATATCCATCGTCACCCGGTAAGCCGTTAACAGGGCAATCCGTTTTTCCCACATCTCTTTTGGCTCGCCCATCGATACCCAAACGTCAGTATAGATAACATCAGCATCTTTTGTACCCGCCTGAACATCATCAGTCAGGGTAATCGTAGCGCCGGTTTTGCGGGCGATATTTTTACACTTTTCGACCAACGCCGCTGCCGGCCATACTGCCTGCGGGGCTACAGCCCTAAAATGCAGGCCCATCTTGGCTGACCCAATCATCAGCGAATTACCCATGTTATTGGAGGCATCACCCAAAAAGGCCAGGGTTTGCCCTTGCAGGCTCCCTCGCTTTTCCTGGATGGTTAAAAAGTCGGCCAGGATCTGGGTCGGGTGATATTCTGTAGTAAGACCGTTCCAGACCGGAACTCCGGCATAGGCGCCGAGCTCCTCGACTATGCTCTGCGCAAATCCGCGGTATTCGATGCCGTCATACATCCGCCCGAGCACCCGCGCCGTATCCTTAATCGACTCTTTTTTACCCATCTGCGATCCTGTAGGGCCCAGGTAAGTAACATGCATCCCTAAATCAAAAGCAGCTGTTTCAAAAGCACAGCGGGTTCTGGTCGAATCCTTTTCGAAGATGAGAGCGATGTTTTTGCCTTTCAGCGTATCATGAGCAATACCTAAACGTTTCATGGTTTTAAACTCCTGCGATAACTGGAGCAGGTATTTTATTTCTTCCGTCGTAAAATCAAGCAGCGTCAGCAAGTTTCTGCCCTTCAGGTTAAAAGCCATCTGTTTACCCTCCCGAAAAAATATGATGAAGCAATTGCACCAGCCGAAAACAAATAAATATCAGCTCTTGTAAATTAAATTATCATTCGCCTCCAACAGGCGTTAACCCTGCAATTATGACAAAATTTGTTGCCGCAAAAACGATAACTTATGCTATAATGAAAAAAACAAAGATTGTAGGGGAGCTCCGAGCGGGGCTGAGAGTAAGGCGCATGGAAGCCTTTAACCCTTATAACCTGTTGCTGTCCGCCGCTAAAGGCTGGACACTGGGTAATGCCAGCGTAGGGAACAACAAACCGGGCTTGAAACCGGCAAGATGCCGCCTACGTGGGCGGCATCTTTTTGTTTTACTAAGAATAACGGCCGGCAGAGCGGAGTTGACCTAAATGGCCGAAATTAAAAAGTTAAACAACATTGCACCAGCGCTTATCCTAATCGTTCTGGTCATCGGCAGCTGGGAGCTGATCAGCAACTTTTCAGATATTCCGACCTATATCCTACCTGCCCCTTCGGCTATCGTCCGCGCTCTCGCTAATAACTTTGGGCTGCTGCTCTACCACAGCGGCTATACTTTTGCTGCAGTCCTGCCCGGCTTAGGCCTGGCGATCATCATCTCCCCCCTGCTGGCCTTGTTGATGGATCGCTTTACATTCTTTAACAAAGCACTCTACCCGCTACTGGTAATTTCCCAGGCGGTGCCGATCTTTGCCGTTGCCCCGCTGATCTTAATCTGGTTTGGAGTCGGCCTTTTACCCAAGGTGCTGATAGTGGCCCTGGTCTGTTTCTTTCCGCTGACTATTAACCTGGTCGATGGTTTTAGCCAGGTTGATCCCGAGGCG
>Ga0194112_10004900_pt1 | contig 18196 bp, 10 predicted proteins | sample TA2MahC400mmetaG_FD_146191 | JGI IMG/M metagenome (GOLD analysis project Ga0194112, IMG submission 146191) | Freshwater microbial communities from Lake Tanganyika, Tanzania - TA2015016 Mahale Deep Cast 400m | ecosystem: Environmental > Aquatic > Freshwater > Lake | place: Tanzania: Lake... | reverse complement strand
CAAGGACTTACGCCGAAATACACCTGTGCCGGCGCTGGATCGCCAGCTGCTCGCGCCGACCGACAACCACAACCCCTGGGGGCTACCCACAAAGAACCCCGAAGCGGCATAAAGATTTGACACCTCCTACCCACCTCCTACCTCTCGTTTCGCAGTCCACCACGAGGAACATCACCTCCCCCGGAAACTCGGAAGTATGGGGCTGTCAAAGTGCTGTTCGGCGCGGGAGTTGCTCTTTCACGCGAGTGTAGCATAGGCGGCTACGTGGTGCAAGCTCGCCCCAGCAATCCGCGGAACACCAGACTCGATTGTCCCGCACGGCTTCGGTGCTTGACACCCATAAGGGCTTGCTGGCGAATGACTTAGGTGCGATTTGGGCCTGAATTGAGGCAGATGTCGCCTGGCATGGGCCATGGCCCTTTGGTTCTCCCATGCCGCTGACGTGCCAGTTGGCACCCTGTGGCAGGCGGGAGAGGCATGGGCATGCGCCATAAGTCCATGCTTGGCAAAGACTTGAGCGCATGGACCCCTGGCCTACAGGGTGCCAAGTCCGGGGGCGGGGGGATTGGCACCCTGTAGAGTGCTTCCCGTCGCGAGCCAGTGGCTGCCCCCTGCCACCCGCCGGCGGCGGGCCGAGCCTGCGGGACAAGGTCAGTAGATCTCGACGTCGCGGAGGAGGGAGATGGAGATGATCTCGGCGGTTCGGACTTTGGCGGCGCGGCGGTTGGTGCGGATGCCGAGCTTGTGGCTCTCCATGATGTAGTGGTCTTTGGTGGAGGAGGCGTCAGAGGTGTCGTGAACGTCCACGTTCTCGAGGGTGAGGCAGTCGGGACCGATGGCGGTGAGGGTGCCGAGGATGATGTAGGTGGAGCGGGTGTCGAGGACGACTTGTTGGCCGAGGTAGGGTTCGAAGCCGGCGGGCTGTGGGGTGTTGACCATTGGCTGTGCCACGTCGGAGAGCGAGTGGGGCTATGGCTCGATGAGCTTTTCGATGGCGTCGGCGATGCGGCGGTGGGCCGCTTCGTTGGGGGTGTTGAGGAAGATGTCCTGGGCGTCGGGGGCGGCGTAGAGGGCCTTGAGCCAGTCGTCCTGGCCCTGGGTGAAGAGGAGGTCGAGGTTGAGGAACTGGACGTGGTGTTCGCGGGCGAGCTTGGCGACGGCGTCGGTGTAGAGTCGGGAGATGCGGACGTTGCGGGCGCAGGGGGGCGGGGAGACGAGGATGACTTTGATGGGCTTGCCCGTGGCGCGGACGGCGTCAATCATGAGGTCGAAGGAGCGGGTGAAGTCGCGGTCGCCGACGGCTTGGTGGACGTCGGCGAGGCCGGGGCAGATGACGACGAAGTCGGGGAGTGGCTCCAGGGCGCGGAGGGTGCGGGCGAAGAGGATGGCGTCGGCGATGGTTGGGAGGAGGCCGGTGGAGCGCTCGACGAAGGAGAATGGGCGGTTGGCGGCCTTGAGGCGGGCGGCGAGGAGGGTCACGTAGTCGGGGAACTCCTTGCCTTGGGCGACGGGGGGCTTCATGCAGTCGCCGAAGAGGAGGACGCTTCGGCGGCGGGTGAAGAGTTTTTCGCGGGCGAAGCGGCTGAAGACGTGCTGGAGATGTCGGTCGGCGTCTTCGGTTTCGGTGGAGATCATGACGCGGCGGCCCTGGTAGTCGTGGAGGGCGCCGAGGCCGCGCTGGAGGAGATTGAGGTCGCACTCGGCCACGGGCTTCCAGTCGGCGAGTGAGCCCTTGAAGAGGGGGGTCGTGGCGGGCTGCTTGGGGGCCGGGGCCTTGGGGTCGGACGGGCCTTGGGGCGCGATGCGGGTGAGGGAGATGTCGCGGAGGGCGACCTGTGCGTTGAGGGCGGCGTGGATGCCGAAGGGCTTGAGGGGGTCGAAGGCGAGTGGGAGAGCGGTCTGTGCGGCGGCGCGTGGGACGTCGGTGACTTTGCGGTCGTCGAGCCAGGCCTCGACTCTGGCCTCGGTGACGCGGAGGCGGAGCTGGTACCAGCGGTCGGCGTCGAACGAGGCGTCCCAGGCGCGGGGCCGGAGGGTGCAGAGTGCGGAGCCGACGGGGAATGTGAGGAGGCAGAGGTCGCGGCCGGCGCGGCGCTGGGCGTGGAGGGTGACCTCGTAGTTGATGGTGGGGAAGTGGCCGGTGTAGGCGATGCCGGTGTATGGGCCGCCAGGGCCGAGGATGGCCGCGGTGCCGTCGAGTGCGACTTCGCCTCGGCGCGCGAGGTCGGCGAAGGGGATGGCGCGGGCGGCGGCGTCGAGGACGCGTTGGCCGCCGAGCAGGATGTCGAGTTCGAGCAGCGCGGTCTTGTCCTCCAACTGCTTCATGTCGACGGGGAGGATGCAGAAGTTCTCGTTTTGTCCCTCGATGAGGAGGTCCTGGTTGACGATGAGCTGGCGGTCGTCGCGGCTTTCGAGGCGACCTGTGGCGCGGACGATGACGGGGCTGAAGCCAGTGTTTCGGAGTCGGATGGCGACGCTGGTGCGCTCGTCGAAGTAGACGATGTTGGCGAAGCTGACGATGTCGAGGGAGAGGTTGAGCTTCTCGCTGGGGCGGAGTTCGATGTGGGCGGTCATGCGGTATTCGCCGGCCGGCTTGTTGTCGCGGGAGGCCTGGAGAGAGACGGGGAAGGACGCTGCGGCGCCGGAGGCGGGGATTTCGTAGAGGTGGCCTGGGGCCTGGCCGGAGCCTGTGGCGCCATCGCCGAAGTCCCAGCGGAACGCCGTGGCATCGGCGTCCGCGCCGGGCGGGAGGAGGGCGCGGAACTGGACGAATTGGAAGCGCTTGCCGGTGGGTGAAAGGACGGAGAGGGGGGCCGGCTCGTAGTTGAAGCAGGTCAGGCCGCGCTGGCCGCGGGTGTCGAAGCCGACGACTTCGGCCTCGACGCGGTTGAGGTAGAAGCTGGCGGGCACGGCGGAGATGGTGGTGGCGGTGATGGGCTGCCAGCCGAGGCGGGTGTTGTAGGCCTTGCCCGACTCGACGGCGCAGAGGAGGAGGTGGTGGTAGCCCTTGTCGAGCTGGATTTTGCCGCGGTGCTCGAAGTTGCCGGCGACCTGGTAGAAGAAGCCGGCGCGCTGGGCCATCATCTTGCCGTCCACGAAGAGGTAGGCCGGGGCGCTCGAGTCCACTGAGAAGCGGTAGAGGCCGGGGATGTCGCAGCGGAAGTAGCTCTCGTAGGCGCTGATGTGGTAGTACTCGTAGTCGAGGGGGTTGCCGGGGCTGTTGATGACGGTGAGGGGGCGGGAGCCTGCGTAGGTAGGGTCGTTGCGCATGGCGGCGGCGAGGAGGTCCACCGGGAGGCGGCGATAGGTGCCGCGGGCCTCCTCGATGGTGCCGAGGAACTGGCCGTCGGTGATGCGCCAGCCGTAGAGCGCGATGCGGGCCGAGGGGGGCGTCCAGGTCGGGGCCTCGCCTTCGGGCTTGGGGTTCCCGTAGTAGATGTAGTAGTCGGCGGAGGTCACGACGGCGGATTCGATGGCAATGCCCTGGGCGATGTTGGGGGTAGTCTTCTCGACGACGCGGGCGGTGGAGGACTTGGCCTCGACGGCCTCGACCTCGAGCGTGGCGATGCGGACGGCTCCGGCGAGGGCGTAGAAGCGGGTGCCCGGTGTGACGGCCTTGTCACGGCCGACGCTGAGGGTGACCGTCTTCGTGCCGTCCTGGATGGGTGTGGCGAGCTGGCCCGTGATCGTGCGGCGGGCTGGGAAGGTGACGCGGACGAGGCCGCGGCTGTCGGGGTCCTCGGCGACGCAAGGGAGGAGGTTGCCGCCGCTGTCCACGACGCGGATTTCGCGTGCGGCGCTGGCCGCGAGCTTCACCTCGCACTGGATGGTGGCCTGGACGGCCACCAGGTCGTCGGTGCCTGCGGCGGGGGGGCGGTAGCGGAAGCCCAGGGGCTCGGCGGGGGCGAGGCGGACCTGGACGCGCTTGCGGTGGGACCAGGCTGGGTGCCACCAGTCATCTTCGCCAGCCGCTACGTTGCCGCTGGGCCATAGGGCGGCGCCAATGGCGAGCGCGAGGGCGAGCCGGGCCATTGCCGATTGCTGAATGCCGATTGCCGATTGCGCAGTCTGAAATCGGAAATCGGAAATCGGAAATCGGAAATGTCTGTTCATGGCGCCCCTCCTTCGCGGCTCTTGGCCGATGCGTCCAGCCCGTGCATGGTTTTCTCCCACTTGAAGGGGTTCCAGAAGAGCTGGAGGAAGCCCTTCCAGGCGCCGAGGCTGATGAGGACCCAGTAGAAGGGGGAGAAGATGGCGTGGGGGATCAGGCGGTAGTGCCCTCGGCGGATGCAGGCCCACACGTGCATGAGGATGAAGAGGAAGTTGGCGAGAAAGAGCGCGACGGTGATGAAGAAGAAGACCTGTGACCAGGTGTTCCAGAAGGGGTTGCCGCGCGGGTCGTCGAACCACATCTGCCACACCCAGGGGCCGTCCCAGTCCAGCCACCGGTCCCACGGCCATTCGCCGGGCTGGAAGGTGGCCTGGAAGGCCCGCGTGGCCTCCCACGACCAGCCGCTGAGGGCCAGGTCGTGCATCCAGCAGGCCCCGTAGAAGAGCAGCAGCGTCCAGAAGATGGGGTTGAGGATGAGCATGAGGGAGAGGCCGCCGACCGAGGTGAGGAAGCCGAAGGTGCCTGCGAAGCCGAGGCGCCAGAAGGCCTTGAAGGGGTTGCGCATGTGGACGAGATGGGTCTGGATGTAGCCCTTGACCCAGCGGGAGCGCTGGCGCACCCAGTTCCACAGCCGCGAGTTCGCCTCCTCCCAGGTCGTCGAGTCGAGCACCTGGGTGCGGTAGCCCATCTTGTGGAGGCGGATGCCCAGGTCGCAGTCCTCAGCCACGTTGAAGGGGTCCCAGCCGCCGATGGCCTTCAGCACGTCGGTCTGGAAGTGGTTGGACGTGCCGCCGAGGGGGATGGGGCTGCCGAGGCGGTGGAGGCCGGGGAGGAAGAGGTCGAACCAGGTGCTGTACTCCATTGTGAACCACTTGGTCAGGAGGTTCTGGTCGGTGTTGTAGTAGTTGAGCTTGGCCTGGAGGCAGACGGTTCGGGAGCGGCGGAAGATGCGGGAGATGAAGCCCCTGGGTGTGTTGGCCCTTCGGAAGGCGACGATGGCCTTCTTGAGCTGGTCGTGCTCGGGACGGTCCTCGGCGTCGTAGATGACCAGGTATTCGCCCTTGGCGCGTTCGAGGCCGTGGTTGCAGGCCTTGGGCTTCGTCTTCGGCTTGCAGTCGGGCACGACGACCAGCTCGTAGTTTTCGGGCAGCTTGGCCTGGCGGCAGACCTCGAGCGTCCCCCGGTCATCCGCCTCGAGGAGCAGCTTCACGTCGAGTTTGTCCTGCGGGTAGTCGAGTCGGCGGATGTAGCGGATGATCTTGCTGGCGACCTCGGTCTCGTGGTAGAGCGGGACGAGGATGGTGTAGGTGGGCAACTCGTCGTCCTTGAGCGCCGCGATCTCCTCAGGGGTCACTTTGATCTCGCCGGCGCACAGGAGCGAGAGGACGACGGCGACGAGCTTGTAGAGGATGACGATGAGGTAGAGGGCACAGAAGAGGTGAAGGACGTGGAGGAAGCGGAGCACGTGGTAGTCGAGGAGCCAGAGGGCAGCGCAGAGGAGAGCGATGTACCAGAGCTTCTGATACCAGGCGACGACGCGGTTGGCCGCCTCGTTTGGGTGGCGGGCGGCGAAGTTGCGCACCGTATGGTCGGGGTGGGCCAGGCCGAACCGCCTGTCCCACCGTGCCCGAAGGAACTCCATGACCGGGAAGGCGAGGATGCGCAGCGGGATGAGGAGAGGCTGGATCGGCAGGTTCCACCAGCGGCATGGGAGGAAGAAGGCAGGCCGCGGCCCGGTGGGGCCGCCCTCGACGGGGGTGAGGGAGACTCGGACGATGGGCGCCCCGCCCTCTGGGGGGCGCTCGATGACGGAGGAGCCCGTGGCGGCGCCTCCCTCGGCAAGGTGGCGGGCCGGCGTGTCCTCGGTGGGCAACGAGAAACGCAGCAGCGTGTGCCCAGCGCGAATCACGTCCTCGTGCTGAAGGGGGATGATCGTGTGCACCCGCTCGTTGTTCAGATAGGTGCCATTGGCGCTGCCGAGGTCTTCGAGCAGATACTCGTTGCCGTCGTGAAAGATCGCGAAGTGAGCGCGGGAGGCCTGCTCGTCGAGCAGGATGAAATTCGCGTCGCTGCCGCGTCCGACCACGACGCGCGAGCTGGGCGGCAGGGTGAAGGGCGGGTCCGGCTCCGCCCTCGCGCCCGAGACCAGGAACAGCTTGGCAGGCATCGGGTCCCGTTTCCTCTCGCTATGCCGCGCGCCCGCGAGGTGCGGGCGACCGGCGGATTATACTGTTGCCCGCGCAGCAAGTCAAGGAAGGTCTTGCGATTGCGGGGGCGAGCGCTCCAGTCGTCGTCGTGGTCGTCGTCGTCCTCGTCCTCGAATGCCCAGGAACAGGGCCAAAGAGTGGATTCGACGACGACGACGAGGACGACGACGAACACGAGAGGCCGGGAGGCGAGACGTCCCGCGGCCCGCAGTGCCAGCCGGGGCGGCACAAAGCCCACACCAAATGGACCCCTAGCGCTCGGCGCTGGCCTGCGGACAACGTGTAACGGCACTGTAACTAGCCCGGAATCTCCTTGCGCTTGGCCCCGGGCGACGTATAATCCAGGTGGAGCAGGCGACAGGGCTCGCGGGGGCGGCCCGACCCGCCGAGACACAGGAGGTGTGCCATGAGGCGTCCCCGCACCCCAGCCCGCTGGTGGCCGCTCATGGGCCTGATGGCCATCCTGCCCGCCTGCGCGATGGCCGCGCAGAAGCCCGAAGCCGAGAAGCCGAAGCCCACCCCTCCCAAAGCCCAACTCACGCCCGAGGAGCAGGCGGCGCGCGACCTCATCGAGCGCTACAAGATAGAATCCAAGATCAAGCAGGACCAGGACCGCCACCGCGCCGAGCAGCATCTGAAGGCGGGCAAGGCGCACTTCGAGAACCAGGCGTGGAAGGCGGCCTACGACCAGTTCAAGGCTGCCGCCGCGCTCGACCCCACGAACAAGGATGCTCAGGAGCACCTGCGGAAGGCGGCCAGCCTGCTCGGCCTGAAGGAGGGCGGGGTGGGCCTCATTGACGCCGTGCTCCAGCAGGAGAAGGTCCGCAGGGAGGCCCAGCGCATCCAGCTCCTCAACCTTTTGGCCCAGGCGCGGGCCGCCTATGGGAAGGGGCAGTATGCCGAGGCTCTCGATCTGTATACCCGAGTGAAGGCCCTGGCGGAGTTCCTCGCGCCGCACCTGGACGCCGCGAAGGAGGCCGGCGAGGCCGAGCAGGGCGTGGGCAAGGCCAAGACCGGCATCGAGCAGGGGCGGAAGAGCGGCGAGGAGGAGCGGCGACGCCGCGCCATCGAGGAGTCGGAACGGCTCAAGAAGCAAGGTCAGAGCGGCCTGATCGAGCGGCAGGAGGCCCAGCTCGCCCAGGCACGCGCCCTTCTTGGGGAGCGCCGCTACAGCGAGGCGCGCAAGCTGGCCGCCGAGGTGCTGCGTCACGACCCCGCGAATGGCGAGGCGGCTGCTTTGCACGAGCGGACGGCGACGGCTGCCCGGGCCGAGACCGTGGACCGCGCCCTCCGCGCCCGCGCCGCCGAGACCGAACGCTGGGCACGGGACCTTGCCGCGCAAACCGTCCCGCAGAACGGCCTCCTCGCCATCTCCCCCCAACGCCTCGAGGAGCTTCGGACCCGCAAGGGCGACGCCTGGTTCGAGTCGGGCCGCCTGGAGCCCGAGCCCTGGGAGGCCCGCATCCGCGAAGCGCTGGAGCGGAAGATCTCGTTCGACTTCATCGAGACGCCGCTCAGCGACGTCGTGGCGTTCCTGGGGAGCCTGACCGAGGCGAGCATGGTGCTGGACACGGAGGCGGTGAAGGAGGGGATGCCGACCGTGAGCCTGCGGGTGCAGGACATGCGGCTCGAGGCGGCCCTGAACTGGCTGTGCAAGCTCGTTGGCCTCCGCTATGCCCTCCGCGACGAGGCCATCTTCATCTCCCGGCCCGAGCGCCTCTTCGACACCCCCGTGCTGCGGATGTACGACATCACCGACCTGACCATCGAGATCAAGAACTTCAAGGGCCGCCAGCGCGCCCTGACCACCGACAGCGGCCACGGGGTGGAGGACTTCTTCCGGGAGGAGGAGAAGGATGAAGAGCCGGAGAAGCCGATGTCGGGCAAGGAACTCATCGAGTTCCTCCAGCGCGTCGTCGCCCCCACGGGGCCTGAGGACGACGGGGGCCTCGACCGCCTTCACGACGCCCTGGGCCGGCCCCGCGAGGGCCGCGTCGGCAAGGGGCAGGAGCTGGTTGAGTTGATCGGCATCACGGTGGGCGGGCGGACCTTCCTGAGCGTGAGGACCAAGGAGTAAGCGGGATGGAGAAGGGGATGAATGGATGGATGAATGGATGGATGGATGAGCAAGGCGCGGCCGACCGCTCTGGCACTCATCCAACCATCCAATCCTCCAATCATCCCGCCTCCTGTTGCCCCGCAGGCCAGAGCTTCGCTAACCCATTGGGCAGGGGCATGTTGCATCGGGCAAAATGCACTTGCGCTGGCGTCGGGAAGTGGTATAATCCGTGCGCGCGGCCGGTGCGCCCACAGGGAGGGGTAGACGGCCGCCCGGAGGCCGCGCTAGGGCATGGAACGAGTGTACTTCGGCAGCAGCCCGCGGGCCGTCGCCACGTTCGTGTGCTACGTGGTCAATGGCACCGAGCAGCGGGCCAGAGAGCTGCTCGAACATGAACTGGAGCGGAGCCAGTTCGACCGGCGTGACCGGGACCTGACGACCGAGCTGGTCTACGGCGTGCTGCGGCGACGCGGCACGCTCGACTGCGTGCTCGAACGGTTCAGCCGTCGGCCGCTCCGAAAAGTCCAGCCGCGGGTGCTCGAAATCCTGCGGGTGGGCGCTTATCAATTGCTGTTCCTTGACAAGGTGCCTGCCCCGGCTGCGGTGAATGAGGCCGCTGAGACGGCCAAGCGGGTGAGCTCGCGGGGCGCCGTGGGCTTCGTCAACGGCTGCCTCCGCTCGCTCCACCGGGCCATCGCGGCGAAGGGCGAGGACGCTGGACGCGACCCCCGCCGAGCCGTGCCCGTGGCGGCAGGGGCCTGGTGCGTCTTCGACCGGCCCGTGCTGCCGGAGCCTAGCGGCGACGCGGCGGAGTACCTCGCCGCGGCCTACTCGCACCCGGCGTGGCTCGTGCGGCGCTGGGTCGCCCGCTTCGGCGAGGCGGCGACGCGGCAGGTCTGCGAGGCGGACAATGCCCACGCGGGCGTGGTCCTGCGGGTCAACCGCCTGCGGAGCACGCAGGAGAGCCTGGTGGCCGAGCTGGTGCGGGGGGGGCGCTGGGCGAGGCCCCTCGGCGACGGCCACGTGGCGCTCGACCACGTGGGCTCACTGGCCGATGTGGCGGCGCTGCGGGACGGCTTGTGCACGGTGCAGGGCGTGGCCACCTCGGCTGCGGCCCCCCTGCTGGCGCCGCACCCGGGCGAGCGGGTGCTCGACGTGTGCTCGGCGCCCGGCTCGAAGGCGTGCCAACTGGCCGAGCTGGCGAGGGGCGAGGCGGAAATCGTCGCCCTCGACCTCTCGCCCAGGCGGCTGCGGCTGGTGGCGGAGAACGTGGCCCGCCTCGGCGCCCGCACCGTGTGGCCCGTGGCGGGCGACGGCGCGAACTGCGAGCGGCTGTTCAGGGCCGAGTTCGACGCCGCTCTCGTGGACGTGCCGTGCTCGAACACCGGCGTGCTGTCGCGCCGCGTGGAGAGCCGGTGGCGGGTGACAGAGGCCAAGATTGCGGAGCTGGCCCTGCTACAGCTCCAACTGGCCGCATCGGCGGCAACTGTCGTGCGGCCCGGGGGCCGGCTGGTCTACAGCACGTGCAGCCTCGAGGAGGAGGAAAACGAAGGAGTGGTGAACGCCCTGTGTGCGGCGAAGCCGGAGTGGTCCCTGGCTGAGTCCAGGCTCTTCCTCCCGCCGCAGACGGGCGACGACGGCGGTTACGTGGCGCTCCTGCATCGTGCGGGGCGCACCTAGTTCGGGGGCTGGAAGCAACGCGGACGTGTGGAGGGAAAAGGGGTCGAACCATGCGAGGACGCAGGAAGCTCGGCTGGCTGTGTGGACTGGCGCTTGTGGCCCTGTGTGGCGCCGCGTGGGCCGGCGAGGCGCCGCCAACGAAGGAGGCTGCGCCGCCGGCCGCGCCCGTGCTCAGCCCGGAGGAGCAGGCCGCGAAGGACCTCATTGATCGCTACAAGGTCGAGAAGCAGGTCCAGGAGGACCAGAAGCGCTTCCTGGCGGCTCAGCGCGTGGCGGCCGGCCAGGCCAATATCGTCAACGGGGCCTACGAGGACGCGCGCCGCCAGTTCGAGGAGGCGCTGAAGCTCGACCCCGCGAACCTCGAGGCGCAGGAGGGCCTGCGGAAGGCCCGCAGCCTGCTGGGCGTGGTCGAGGGGGACTTCCTTGGCCTCGCCAAGCAGTATGCCCAGCAGCGCTCGGTCGCCCTCGCGGCCCAGAAGCTCGAACTCCAGAACATGTTCAACGCGGCGAATGCCCAGCTCGAGAAGGGGCAGTTCATAGACGCCATCGAGGGCTTCACCCGCGTGGCGGCGCGGGGCCGCTACCTGTCGCCGAACATAGACGTAGGCGACATCGTGGTGGAGGCCGAGGCGCGCGTGCAGAAGGCCATGATGGCGATGGAGAAGAAGCGGGTCGAGGATGAGGCGAACCGCCGGAAGATCGCCGAGGACCAGGCCCGCGAGCTGGTGGAGATGCGGGAGCGGCTGATGGCGGAGCGCGCGCAGGCCCTCTTCCGCCAGGCCACCGTGCTCTTCACCGAGCGGCGCTACAAAGAGGTCGAGAAGCTCTGCGACGAGATCCTGCGGAAGGACCCCTCGAACGGCCCTGCCGCCAGCCTGGCCGAGGCCGCCAAGAGCGCCGGCCACAAGGACGACATCGAGCGCGCCATCAAGGAGCGCCGCGCCGCCACCGACCAGCACTGGCAGGAGACACAGGCCTACTGCGTCCCCTACACCCAGGTCCGCCCCTACATGCCCCGCGACAAGTTCGAGGAGGTCCGCGCCCGCAAGGCCGCCACCCACCTCGGCGAGGAAATCGAGGAGCAGGAGTGGGAGCGCAAGATCAAGGAGTCACTCAACAAGAAGGTCACGTTCGACTTCGTCGAGACCCCGTTGCCTGACGTGGTGAACTTCCTGTCGAGCCTGGTGGACGTGACGATCGTGCTCGACACGCCGGCGGTGAAGGACGCCCCGAACGTCACCCTGCGCGTCAACGAGATGCGCCTCCAGTCGGCCCTCAACTGGATTCTCAAACTCGTCGCCCTCAAGTACACGCTCAAGGACGAGGCGATCTTCATCTCGAAGGCCGAGGCCATCGTGGAGAAGCCCGTCCTGCGCATGTACGATGTGACCGACCTGACGATTGACATCAAGAACTTCCAGGGCCGGCAGCAGGCCCTCGCCAGCGACAGCGGCTATGCCTCGACCGGCAGCAGCTTCGGCGGCGGCGGCGGCGACATGGCCCAGGAGTTCTTCGGCGACGAGGACGAAGAGGACGAAGGAGAGGAGAAGCTCACGGGCGAAAGCCTGGTGGACTTCATCAAGAAGACCATCGCCCCCGGCACCTGGGACGAAGGCGGAGTTGTCGCGAAGGAGTTCTGAGGCGCCTGACGAATCAGCCGACGAGCCCGGCCGCGTGCCCCTGGCCCGTGGGCCGGGCTCGTCTCATGATGTCGGGCGCTTCGCTGCCTCTCGGCGGCGCTCCGCCAGCGTGGCCATCAGTGGGGGCGCAATCTGACCGGTCGAGGGGTCGGCCATGCCGAATCTCCCCTTCCGCCCGCCGCCCGGCATGAGGCAGCAGACGCGCCCGCGGGTCGCGGCGTCGCCCTCGCCGCGCCCGAGGGAGCTGGCCGCTGCGTGGGACCAGTTGCGCCGAGTTCCCTGGTTCGCGATCTCCGCTGCCATCCACGCCTGCTTGGTTGTCGTCCTAGCGCTCATCGCCGGCAGGCGTGTGCCCCCCGCCGAGCGAGCGGCGAGCCACATCTTCGAGGTCAACCTGATCGCGGAGGAGCCGAAGCCGGCCGAGGAGCCGAAGCCGCCCGAGCCGAAGGAGGAGCCGAAGCCCGAGCCGCCGAAGCCCCAGCCCAAGGCCGAACCCGTCCCGCCGCCCGAACTGGTCGTGCCCCCCGCGCCGCCCCCCGAGGAGGCCGCCCCGACGCCTCCCCAGGAGGTGGCGGCCGTCAAGGCCACCCCAGTCATCCAGGTCAAGGGCGGCCCTGGCCCCTCGCACGATGTCTTCGCCGCGCGCCGCCCCACGGCTCGCGAAGAGGCCGTGCGGCAATGGGGCGGCACACCAGGCTCAGAGAAGGCGGTGGACGCCGGTCTCGCGTGGCTGAGCAGCCACCAGGAGCCCGATGGGCGCTGGAGCGACGGCGACCCCCAGCTTCGGCTCGCCCCCGGCCTGTCCGGCCTGGCGCTCATGGCCTTCCTGGGCAAGGGCCACACCCACACCGAGCAAGGCCCCTACCGCGCCACGGTCGCCCAGGCGCTCCGCTACCTCCTCAGCCTCCAGACCGCCGAAGGGCGCTTCGGCGAGCCCTACCTGGTGGCCGGCGAGCGCCACAACCGCTACCTGATGTACCATCAAGCGATTATCACCATGGCACTGGCCGAGGCATACGCCATGACCCGCGACCCCGACCTCCGCGACCCCGTGCGCCGCGGCGTCGCCTTCATCGCCCGCGCACAGCAGGACGCCGGGGGCTGGGACTACAGCGAGCTCCGCACGGGCCGCAACGACACCTCAGTGACCGGCTGGCAGCTCATGGCCCTCAAGAGCGCCCACGCCGCAGGCATCGAGGCCGACTGGCAGGTCCTCTTCGGCGTCATGCGCCACCTCGACCTCAACACCAGCCCCGCCGGCGAGGTGGTCTACGCCAACCGCGACCCCGGCTCCTGGCGCCGCGGCCCAGGCATGGCCGCCGTCGGCATGTTCGCATACCTTGCCCTGGGCTGGCCCCGCGACTGCCCCCTCCTCACCCAGCAGGGCGACCTGCTCCTGAAGAACCTGCCCGACTGGGCCGAGATGAACCGCAACGACCCGCGCGACGTGGCGAGCTGCCTCCACACCATGTACTACTGGTACTACGGCATGCTCGCCCTCTTCCAGATGGGCGGCCACTGGTGGACCGAGTGGAACGCCCACCTGCGCGACCTGCTGATCGCCCGCCAGAGCCAGGACGGCGAGAAGAAGGGGAGCTGGGACCCGCCCGACCGCGGCTTCGACTCTGCCGGCGGCCGCGTCTACACCACGGCCATCGCCGTCCTCTCCCTCGAGGTCTACTACCGCTATCTGCCATTCTACCGCGAGGGGGCGTTCGAGGCGCTAGACATCATCGAGAAGGCCCTCCAGGTGCGCGGGTCGGACGCGACGCGGCGGCGGGCGCTCGGCCTCCTCGTGTCGTTCCGCAGCGACCGCGCGCAGGGCCTCCTTGTCGCGGCGCTCGACGACCCCGACCCCGCCATCCGCGCCACGGCGCAGCGGGTCCTTGTCGAGCAGAAGAGCGAGCGCGTGGTGGCCCACCTCGAACGCCAGCTCGAAGCCCTCAGCGGCTTCGCACGCATGCAGGGGGTGGCCGACCTCGCGCGCTTCGGCGACAAGCGCTTCCTCCCACACTTCCTCAAGGCCCTCCGCGACCCCGACAAAGTGGTCCGCGACCGCGCCATCCAGGCCCTCCGCAAGCTCACAGGCGAAAGCTTCGGCTTCCAGGCCGACGCGCCGCCGGACCGCCGCGACGAGGCCATCGCACTCTGGGACCGCTGGGCGCGCGGCGACATCGTCCAGCCCCCGCCCGAGGGCATACGCGGCAAGCTTCTCGTCGTGGACGAGCAGGCCCCCAACACCGTCGTCCTCGACATCGGCAGCGACAAAGCCGTCCGCCGCGGCCTACGCTTCGAGGTCCGACGCGACGGCAAGGTCATCGCCCTCCTCCTTGCCGAAAAGGTCGAGCCCACCCTCACCATGGCCCGTGTCCTCGAGCGCCGCGGCGAGCCCCTCCACGAGGGCGACGCCGTCCAATCCCTTCCCGACGGCGCGGCAACCCCTCTCCGCGATGGCGACTGAGAGCGTCTAGAAGAACGAACCCGGCGCCCCGTTCATTCCCAAGCGAGCGTTTGTAGTGCGGCCTTCAGGCCGTACCGATACGGGCTAAAGCCCGCACTACGAACTTGGTCATTCTACTAAATGGGTTTCAGCGATTCGGAGCATCCAAGTTGGTTGCATCTGTCAAGGCACCTGTTTGGAGTGCGGGCTTTAGCCCGTATCAGGGCTCCCACGGCCTGAAGGCCGCACTCCAAACCAAATCCATTGCTCCGAATCGCTGAAACCCATTTAGTCGCTCTAAGGCCGGTCTTGGGTGCGGTTTCCGATCCCGCACGTAGCCGCAGCCGTCCCGGTTGCGGTCGGCAAGCGGGACGCTTGCCGCTACACCCGACGGCGCGGGTTAGCCGGCCCCCACGGCTTGCCTGGTCTCCGTGGGGGAGGAGCACAGAGACCGTGGGCTGGCAAGGCCGCAGGGGCCGGGCGACTAGCTTCTCTGGCTTGGTGGGGGGGCGCGGTTGAGACTCTCCCGCCAGCGCGCGCGATCCTAGCGCCGGCCCGTGCGGGAGTCAAGAGAAATTCGCCCCCGGCGTGCCCCCCTGCCCGTGGAAGAAGGCGTGGATGGCGGCGGCCTGCTTGGGGGAGATGCCCTCCACCTTCGCCAGCTCCTCCGCCGAGGCGGAGCGGATGGCACGGACGCTACCGAAGTGGGCGACGAGGGCCTTCTTGCGGGCCGGGCCAATCCCAGGGATACGGTCGAGGACCGAACCCCTGTAGGGCTGCGCCCGCAGCTTGCGGTGGTACGTCACCGCGAAGCGGTGGGCCTCGTCCCGTATCCGCTCCAGGAGGTGCAACTCGGGCGCGTCGGGGGGGAGGACGATGGCCTCAGGCCGGCCCGGGACGAAGACCCGTTCCTCGGTCCGCTCCCGGCCCTTAGCCAGGGCGATGAGGTCCACGCCCGCGACGTCCAGCGCCTGCATGGCCGCCTCGGCCACGGCGAGCTGGCCCAGGCCGCCGTCCACGATGATCAGGTCGGGCAGGCTGCCCTCCTCGACGCCGCGGCGCAGGCGGCGGGTGAGCACCTCGTGCATCATCGCATAGTCGTCGGAGCCCTCGACGGTTCTGATGCGGTAGCGGCGGTAGCGGGCCTTGTTGGGCACGCCGCGGTCGAACGTGACCTGAGAGCCGACGGCCTCGGTTCCACTGAGGTTTGAGATGTCGTAGCACTCCATTCGCGTGGGCAGGCGCAGCAGGCCCAGGGCGGCCTGGAGGCATTCGAGCGTGCGGACGCGGTCGCGCTCCGTGGCGTGGGCGGCGCGGAAGGCGCTCTCGGCGTTGCGCTCCGCCATCTCGATAAGGCGGGCCTTCTCGCCGCGCTGGGGGCGCAGAATCTCCACCTTGCCGCCGCGGCGCTCCGCCAGCCATTCTGCCAGGACCGTGGCATCGGGCAGTTCCACCGGCACCAGCACCTCGGGTGGGATGAAGCGGGTGCGGCCGTAGAACTGCTTGAGGAACTCCTCGAAGGCGGCGGGGGGCGGGTAGCCCTTGGTGGCAAAGGCATAGGACGGGACGTCCTCGAGCTTGCCGCGGCGGACGAGCAGACCCTGCACCTGCATCGCCCCGCCCTCGGCGTAGTAGCCGAAGGCGTCGCGGTCCACGCTCTGCGGGCTGGCGACGACCTGCTTCTCGATGGTGCGCTCGACCGCCGCGAGCTGGTCGCGGCAGCGGGCGGCCATCTCGAACTCGTGCCTCTCCGCCGCCTGGCGCATCTTCTCCCGCAGCCGCTCGGCCAGCTCCTGGCTCCGGCCGCGGAGGAACATCTCTACCTCGTCGAGCAACTCGCCGTACGTCGCGGCGTCCACGTAGCCCACGCACGGGGCGAGGCAACGGCCCAACTCGTAGTAGAGGCACGGCCGCGTGCGGTTGCGGAACACCGTGTCGGGCGTCTTGCGGATCGGGAAGATGGCGTTCACGATCCGCAGCGTCTCGCGGGCCGACGCGGCCGACGAGTAGGGGCCGAAGTAGCGCACGCCCTCCTCGGGGGTGTAGCGGCGAACCAGCTCGAGGCGCGGAAAGGGCTGGCGGCGGTCCAGCTTCAGGCTCAGGAACGTCTTGTCGTCCTTCAGGTTGATGTTGAAGCGCGGCTTGAACTGCTTGATCAGGTTGTTCTCGAGGATCAGCGCTTCCTTCTCGGTCGCCACGATCACCCAATCAATGTCGGCCACCTTGGGCACCAGGTGCTCGGTGAAGACCCGCTCGTCGCCCGCGGCCTGGAAGTAGGAGCGGACGCGTGCCCTCAGGTTCACCGCCTTGCCCACGTAGATCACCTTTTCGTGGCGGTCCTTCATCAGGTACACGCCGCAGGCGGCGGGCAGGGCGTCGAGCTTCTGTTGCACCTTCTCGGGAATCAAGCCGGCAGTCCGTAATCCGCAATCCGTAACCAAGCCGGGACGGAGCTTGCTACGAGCCGGATGCGCTGCTATGATCGTTCGCCTGGTTCGGCTGTCATTATAGTCCAGAGCGCACTCCTGTTTCCACCGCGTATCCTGTTCGCTCTGGTTACGGATTGCGGATTACGGATTATGGATTCTGATGCCCACGCCCGATCCTAGCCCCCGCCCGAGCCACTCCCGCATGCTTCTGCTGGCGCTCGCCCACGCGCTGAGCGATTTCTATGCGACCGCGTTCACGCCGCTGGTCGAGACGTTTCGCTCGCTCCTCGGCCTGAGCCTGACGGGTGTGTCCGCCATCGGAGCGGCAGTGGGCATCTTCGGCTCGATGATGCAACCGCTCATGGGCATCTGGGGCGACAGGACACGGCGCGGCGCCATGGCCGCCGCGGGGCTGGCCGTGTCGGCCGTCTTCATCGGCCTCATCGGCCTGGCGTCCGACGTGGTTGTCCTCACCCTCCTGCTCTCGGCTGGGTCGCTGGGCGTGGCCACGTTCCACCCGAGCAGCGCCGTGCTGGTCGTGCGCGGCCACGCGCGGCGTGGCACGGCGATGGGCCTCTACATGACGGGCGGCACCCTGGGCCTCGCCCTGGCGCCCTGGGCGACCACGCGGATCGTCAAGGGACTGGGCCTGCCCTGGCTCTGGCTCCTTGTACTCCCGGGCGTGGCCCTCGCCGTCTGGCTCTGGGCCGCGACGCGGGATGAGCCTGCCAGCCAACCGACGGGGCGGACGCTCCAGGTCGCCGCCGTCCTGGCCGCCCTTGCCCCCCTGTTCGTTGTCTTTCTCCCAGGTGGCGGAGTCAGGGCTGGGGCTGGCCCGCCTCAAGCTGCTCCTCGTTGAAGAGCTCGGGCTGGCGGATGATGCTCATCTCCACGAGCTGGCGGATGACGCGGCGCGTGAGCGCCCGGCTGTCCGTGTAGAAGCCCACGTAGCGCGGCTGCTTCCCCTCCGGCGGAAGCTCCTCCGCCAGCAGCGTCATGTGGATGTCCCGGCTGATGTTGATCGTCACCCAGTTGTTCCCCAGCTTCTGCACCCCCTCCGTAATGAGATGGACGTTTGGCGCCCACCGCTCGAGCTTCACGTCGGGCACCCCGATGACGTAGATGCTGCGGGCTACCCGGGCCAGCTTATGGTAATGGTCGAGGTGCGGCTCCAGCAGGCTCAGCCGCCGGAACACCGAGTAGAGTGTGCACCGCCCTGCGTCCGCGAAGCACGCGTTCTCAATGCACCGGCTCATGAACGTCAGCGTCGCCTCGGAGCTTGTGAAGTGGTACTCGCCGCTCAGCAGATCGCCGTCGAGCCGCCCGAACAGCGGCGCGGGGTCCCGGTGGTCCCTGAGCTGCTGGATGTCCAGAATCAAATCGTGGAACGGGCTGATGGCCTCGGACACGCCCCGCCTCCTTCACAAGTGTCGGGCAGTCTAGCATTTGGGCATTTCCCTGTCAAGGCTGCCCGAACCGGCGGGTGCGGCCCGGAGTTGTAGATAGTTTCTGTTGCGGATTCATGTAGCGACAAGCGTCCCGCTTGTCGTAGGGCGAGGAAGACCGCAAGCGGGACGCTTGCGGCTACGTCTGGAACGAGCCCGTTCAGTTCCGGGACTTTCCGCAACAG
>Ga0194112_10004890_pt1 | contig 18216 bp, 16 predicted proteins | sample TA2MahC400mmetaG_FD_146191 | JGI IMG/M metagenome (GOLD analysis project Ga0194112, IMG submission 146191) | Freshwater microbial communities from Lake Tanganyika, Tanzania - TA2015016 Mahale Deep Cast 400m | ecosystem: Environmental > Aquatic > Freshwater > Lake | place: Tanzania: Lake... | reverse complement strand
ACAAAACAGATTTTTTGTCAAGCATTTTTTAAACATAAAATTCTTGAACCATGAGGCCGATGGCCACATTTAAGCAAGAAAAGAGCTTCATCAGAAAACCCCGTCAATTTTTTCACACCTTCTGAGGTATTACAAGATGTGAACGCTCTTCTTGGGAGAATTAACGATAGGGTTTGAGTCGCTCTAACAATTTTGGATCAACGACGATCCCTAACTTCCCTGCCTGGTCGCAATGTTCAATGGCTAATTTAAACTCTTGCTTCTCATAGTAAATGAAAGCCAAATGGTAATGGGCTTCAGCATATTTCGGATGGATCTCCAATGCCTTTTGAAAGTAGGTGATCGCCTCCTCTACCCTTCCTTCCCGTCTATGGACATTCGCGATATTAAAATAGCCCCGGGCATAGTTAGGGTTGATTTCAATCGTTTTTTGATATTCGGAGAGGGCCTCGCCCATCTTTCCTTTTCTAAAGTAAATATTCCCCAAGTTGTTATGGGCCTCAACGGAATTTGGATTTATTTTGATAGCTTTTTGATACTGGATCATTGCTTCGTTGAGACTCCCTTTCTCACTGTAGGCCACTCCTAAATTGAAATAGGCATCTGCAAAGTTTGGGTCAAGGTCAATTGCCTTCTTATATTCCGAGATCTCTTGATTCCACTTCCCCTGCCTTCCATAGACAACCCCCAGATTATTATGGGCCCTTGCATGCTTCGGGTCGAGCTTCAGCACTTTTTTATATTCAGTGACCGCTTCTTCCAAATTTCCCCTCTCGGCTGCTTTAAAGGCCAATTGAAAATGCTCTTCGACACCGAGAGATATATCTTTTTTTTCCGTCTTGAACAGACTTGTGCAAGAGATCAGAGAGAGAATCGTAATAGCAACAAAGAAATATTTCATCATGGTCTTCAAAGGCTCCTCCAAAAATATGTTGAATGATTATCAGATATTTAAAAGTAAATCAAGAAATTTTATTCCTTAAACCTTTCTGTAAGGTCGGTCTCAAATCTAAAATATTTATTCGTCGGTTAAAAGTTGCTGAAAAAATCCTTGACCCGATCGAAGTCCGATTCTGCGATATGAACGACGAAGATCGATTCCTCTGCCTCCTCCATGGCGGAACCGTAAATGTAATCGATGTTCACATTAGCCTCTCCAAATCTTTTTGCCACCCCACCCAGAACTCCTGGCCGATTATCCAGTTTGAATACTAACACTTTGTCGTTATCGACTAAATAGTTTGCTTCGAGCAGCGCCCTCTCCGCTTCAACGGGTCTGTTCACCAACAGTCGGATCAGAGAATAGTCTGAAGAATCTTTCAAGATCCCTCGATAACTCTCTGCAAGAGCGATCCTCCTACCTGTTTTTTCTCTCATATTATAAAGCTCTTTGACCGAATCCTTAGCATTTTGAATGCTCATGCCCAGGATATTGATATCTACCGCCTTCAATATATCGCAGAGCTTCGCGAGTTCCCCAGGCGCATTCGTCAAGATCACGGAAATTTGAGTTTTTCTTTCCATTTAGCCCTCCCTGATCTTTTCTGATCAGAACCGAACTTAATAAAAGATAACAGATATTTTCTGTTAAGGTCAAGATCAAAAGACCGAGTTGACAACACCTATTTTATTATGTATAAGTATTTTACAATGACAAAGTGGATCGTCAATATTTTCTTTTTAACTCTCTTGTTACTGACTTTTAGCGGTAATGGACTTGATCTCCCTATATGGGCTGATGTATCGGAGTGTCCTTATTCTCCCCTGTCGGATTCCAACGAAGAAGATGACGATTTCCTTAAGGAAAAGGTACCCAATCTACCTGCACCTACGTTCTTTTTGGCACTGGTTAGCGTAAGTACCTTGTCAGATCAAGGATTTGTGAAATCAATATTCCACCCGCCAATATCCATCCTTTAAATTTGTTATTACCCTACGAGCATCTTCTATTCTAAGACTAACTTGAAATATAGCAAATTTTTTCAAAGAGATGAAGAGGGTGTTCATCTACTTAAAGACGACCATAACCGGAATCGATGATTTCATTGAGAAGTCTTTCACGACCAAAACTATTAAAGAGCCTCTTTCCCCGGTTGCTTGAAAAGGGAGAACAGAAAATTAGAAGCCTTTAATGGCCAGGTTAATCAAACAACATAATAAGAAAAGGAGGCGAATGCCTCTACACATATCTTTGGGCCACCCTTAATAATAGAAAATTTAGATTGAAAGGAGAAGTCATGGCTTGGAGGGAAGACGATTTCAGAGGAATGAGGCGAGAGGACTATGGTCCTTCGATGGATGAGATTGCCACAAAGATTCAAGATAAAATTGTCAGGTGGGGAGGGAAGAGAGTTCTATTAATTCTCTTGATCATCGTGATCGGGATTTGGTTGGCATCAGGAATCTATATTGTCGGGCCAGGGGAGATGGGGGTGATTCGGCAATTCGGAAAGATGGTGGATCAAACATCCCCAGGATTGAGATACCGTCTTCCCTGGCCCATTCAGACCCATGATGTGGTTCATCTGGCAAAGGTGAGAAGGGCTGAGATCGGTTTCAGAACGGATCCCTATTCGGGGAAAGTAAGGCCCGAACCCAGGGAATCTCTGATGCTAACAGGGGATGAAAACATCGTGGATGCCCAACTCTTCGTTCAATACGTTGTGAAAGACCCTTCCCAGTTTCTCTTCCAGGTAAGGGAGTCTGAGCTGGCTTTAAAAACCTCTGCGGAGGTGGCCTTACGAAGCATTGTGGGAAGAAACACCATCGATTATACGATGACCGAAGGGAGGGTGGTTGTCCAAGACGAGATAAAGAAATACCTCCAAACCCTTTTGGACGAATACCAGACAGGATTGATGGTGACCGAGGCCAGGCTCCTGGTGGTTGACCCGCCTGAAGAGGTAAAGGACGCTTTCCACGATGTGGTCAGGGCATGGGAGGATCGAGAGCGTCTGATGCGGGAAGCAGAGGGATATCGTGAGGACCTCATTCCCAAAGCGAGAGGAGAGGCTGCCCAGATGGTTCGAAGTGCAGAGGCTTACAAAGAACAAAGAGTCATTCGAGCCCAGGGGGATGCAACAAAATTTTTGGATGTTCTGAAGGCATATCGAAAAGCGAAAGATGTGACAAGGGAGCGGCTATATCTGGAGACTCTGGATAAATTCCTGCCCGGGAGAGAAAAATATATTTTACCTCCGGAGGGGAAGGACTCTGTCTTGAAGTGGCTTCCCTTGAAAGAGATGACGATTGCACCTAAAGAAGATAAGAAAGATAAGAAGGAGTAAATAGCCATGGGAACGAAAAAAGTCATAACCTTCATTTTAATTTTGATCGGTTTTATCCTTTTATCGAGTGCAACCTTCACTATCGACGAAAGGGAGCAGGCCATCATCACTCAATTTGGTAAATATATTAGAACCATTAAAGAACCCGGATTGCATTTCAAAATCCCAATCATTCAAACATTACATCTCTTTGAGAAAAGGGTTTTGACCACAGATGCCGTTGCTGTGGAGTACATCACCCTCGACAAAAAGAGGGTGGTGGTGGATCATGTCTCCCGATGGAAAATTGAAGACCCTCTGGAATTCTATCGGAGTGTTAGAACGGAGGCAGGGGCGCTTGCACGACTGGAGGATATCCTGGTTGCCCGGTTGAGGCAAGAGATTGCAAAGCATAGCTTTATCGGGTTCATTCGGGAGGAGAGGGAGAAAATCGTTGAGACTGTGGCCAAAGAGGCCTATGAATTAGCAAAACGATTTGGTATCAAGATCATTGATGTGCGAATCAAACGGGCTGACCTGCCCAAAGAGGTCCAGGCCAGTGTCTATGCTCGCATGCAGGCAGAACGTCACAGGATTGCAAAACGATACAGAGCCGAAGGAGAGCAGCGATCTCGTGAAATCAAGGCCGAAACCGACAAGGAGAAAGAAATTATCCTCGCCAAGGCTTATCAACAGCAGATGAAACTTTTCGGCGAAGGGGATGGCCGTGCCACAGAGATCTATGCCTCTTCGTATGAGCAGGATATGGAGTTTTACTCGTTTCTCAGGAGGCTTCAAACTTATGAAAAACTTTTTGAGGGAAAGACGACGATTCTCCTTGAATCGGATTCCGAACTTCTTAAATACTTCAGGAGTCCCCGGGCATCCAGTAAATAAAAAGAACCAATATTCTATTGGTGTATTGATAAGAGGATATTTCAGCAAAAGGACACATATCGTAGACAATGAACAATAATAATAACTCCTTTTCAGTATTTACCAAAACATGGCAAAAAGTGGGAAAGGAGGCGTTGGATCTAAGGGTCTAATATTTTTACTAACTTTTACTAACCAAGAAAGGAGGACAACTTTATGAATTTCACAAAAATCTTAATAATCTTAACTTTAATTCTGGCCATTGGAATTTTTGGTTGTGCTAAGGAGCGGAAGGTGGAGGCTCCCACACAAGAGCAAATCACAAAGAATTTGGTTCCACCAAAGAGTGAGGTTAAGGGGCAGGCCTTTCTTGTGGAGCTTAGCGACCTCAAGGTTGTCATGACAGTAAACATAGCTTCTAAAGAGATCGTCGAGACGCCGAGTCTCAAGGGTAAGATCAAGATCACCAATAAATCGAAAGATGTCCTGGATATCCAGGCAGTCACTCTCGAATACTTGGATGAAGCTGGGAAGCCAATACCTTATAAATCTGAAGAGAAAATTGAGAAGGTTCGTCCATTTTGGAAGGCTCTTCAGCCTGAAGATATTACCGAAGGATCTTTGGACGTCACGATCCCAAGGGGCGCTATCAAGGAAAAGCCGCTTGGAAAAATAGAAGTCAACCTGGTCTACGTTCCTTCTCCTCTTAAACGAGAGACTTTGACTTTGTCTGAAAAGGTTGAATAGTCCCTGAGCGCCTCGAACGTAGTGATTGAGATAATGCTTCTCTCCTTGTCCAGGTGTGTAAAAATTTATCTCATGGAGGGCTGGCAGAAGCTTTGATCTCCTCGGTTCAGTTTCTCATCGGAAATTTGCAGAAGATAAGAGGTGTTTCTATCTGGCCGAAGGATAAAGAGAAAGAGGTTAGAGATCGGATTCAAAAAGAGATCAAAGAAGTCGATGATGGCAATGTATTCGACATCCAGATGGATTTAGAAAGTGGATTCATATCCATCTACCAAAATCCGGAGACATATATGAATCGAAGACATTAATTAAATGTATTAGAACTCCCGTTTTGGGGAGATGGCACTATGCACTAAAGAGGTCCAGGAGCATGAGAGAATGGGGATTGTTATTATTACCAATGATATTAGTCGGATTGATCATTTTTGTTCTTCTAATTTTTTCTCCATAGAAAAGCTTTTTACAAAAAAACGAGAGATTTGGCCCCAAGAGTCATGGGGTCAGCCAAAGGCAAGGAGGTATTAGGAATGAACAATTTAAAGATAATGATTTTGATGGTGACATTAACCCTTATGTTGGTTTTTACAAGTGTTCTTCAGGAAGTCTTATAAGGCTTTTCAGTACCCATCCTCCGATTGAGGAGAGGATAAAGAGACTCGAAGAGATGGCGATCGAGCCGACAGGGATGAGATTTTGAATATTGAGCGTAGAGAAAGGGAGATGTGAGAATGTCAAATTGGCATTCAATGGAGGTGGATCAAGTCTTAAGGGAACTGAATACGAATCCTCATCAAGGCTTAAGCGATGAGGAGGTTCGGAATCGCCTTGAGAAATATGGTTATAATGAACTGAAAAAGGAAGAGCGAGTTTCACCCTTTACTCTATTTTCCAATCAGTTTAAAAACATTCTAATCCTTATCCTTATCGTGGCTATAGCCCTTTCAGCCTTTGTTGGAGAAGTTGTGGATGCTGCAATTATAGGTATAATCGTTACATTCTGTGCGGTTCTTGGATTTGTTCAGGAATATCGTGCAGAAAGTGCCCTTGAGGCACTTAAGAAGATGCTTTCTCCTTCCGTCACTGTCTTAAGGGGAGGTAAAGAGGAGGAAGCCCCATCCAAAGAACTTGTTCCTGGTGACATTCTGCTTCTTGAGGCCGGCGATAAGATCCCTTCCGATGCAAGGTTGATTGAAAATCACTCTTTGCGATGTGATGAAGCTCCTTTAACAGGGGAATCTGTTCCTGTAGGCAAAAATATAAAACCTCTATCAGAGGATGTACGTTTAGGTGATCGAAGAAACATGGTCTTCACAGGAACCACAGTGACCTACGGCAGGGGTAAAGCGGTCATTACTGCAACAGGGATGAGTACAGAATTCGGAAAGATCGCAGAGGAGGTAACCGCCGTTAAAGTTGAGAAAACGCCCCTTGAGAAGCGAACAGGAGAAATAGGCAAGTGGCTTGGTATCATCGCCCTTTCAATCTGCTTTCTTGTTGCAGGGATCAGTGTAGTTCGGGAGGTTCTGGGTGGTAAGATTGATTTTCCATTCATCGTCACCATGGTCATGTTTGCCGTGGCCCTTGCTGTGGCAGCAGTTCCTGAGGCCCTGGCAGCCATTGTTACGGGTGCCCTTGCCATCGGCATGCACCAGATGGCAAAGAGGAATGCTTTGATCAGGAAAATGCCAGCTGTGGAGACTCTTGGTTGCACAACGGTGATCTGTTCGGATAAGACAGGGACACTCACAAAAGGAGAGATGACGATTAGAAAGATATTTGCTGGAGGCAAATGGGTAGAGGTTACAGGTGTGGGTTATACCCCAGAGGGGGAGTTTAGAGGTTCGGATATCGTCCATCCAGCTAATCATCTCCCATTACGGTTGCTCCTTCAAGGAGGGCTTCTATGCAGTGATGCTATCTTAGAGGAGAAAGATGGGAAGTGGATGATCAAGGGTGATCCAACAGAGGGTGCTCTTGTGGTTGCAGCGGTGAAGGCAGGTTTACACCAGACAGAGATGAGACTTGAGAACCCGAGGATCGAGGAGATTCCTTTCAGTTCTGAGAGAAAAAGGATGACGACCATCCATCAAATGGTGGACGGCATGACAAGGGCGTTTATAAAGGGCGCTCCAGAGGTGGTGTTAGGAAAATGTAATCATATTTTAGACGATTCGGGGTCAAGGGAACTGGGAGAAAGAGAGAAGGCAGAGTTTCTAAAGGCCAATGAGGAGATGGCCCAAGGGGCTCTGAGGGTTCTTGGGTTTGCCTATAGAGATTGTCCTGATGCGATATATTATACAGAAGAATATATTGAGCGGGATATGGTATTTATCGGTATCGCAGGGATGATCGATCCTCCCAGAGAGGAGGCGATTGAAGCTATAAGAGTGTGTAAACAGGTGGGCATCAGACCCATCATGATTACAGGAGATCATAAACTTACAGCCACAGCCATTGCGAAAGAGATGGGTATTTATAAAGGGAGCGATAGGATACTGACAGGTGAGGAGCTGGAGAAGATGCCAGATGAGGAGTTTGAGAAGATTGTCAATCAGGTCACTGTCTACGCCAGGGTCTCGCCGACAGATAAGTTGAAGATCGTTAGGGCATGGAAGAATAGAGGCGAAGTGGTCGCCATGACGGGTGATGGGGTCAACGATGCCCCTGCCTTGAAGCATGCCGATATCGGAGTAGCGATGGGCATCACCGGAACGGAGGTGAGCAAAGAGGCATCGGATATGGTTCTGACCGATGATAACTTTGCCACAATTGTGAAGGCTATTGAACGAGGAAGATGGATCTACGAAAATATAAAAAAGTATCTTGCCTATCTCCTCCAGTGCAATGTTACAGAAGTGGCTGTCATCGGAGGAATTGTCCTGGTCATGGGGCCTGAATTCTTACCTCTTTTACCAGCGGCCATTTTATACATGAATCTGGCAACAGACGGCCTTCCCGCCCTTGCCCTTGGGGTGTCACCCCCTGACCCGGATATTATGAAGAGGCCTCCAAGGGATCCAAAAGAAAGCATATTCGGATGGGATGTTAAATCGTTCATCTTGCGGGCTGTATTGATTGAATGTCCTTTCTTCTATTTTATCTTTTTCCACAAACTCTCTGATATCACTTGGGCAAGGACAGAGGTATTCTTCCTCTTTATTATTATCGAGCTTGTTGTCGCTTTGAACTGTCGTTCACTCATCTACAGTATTTTCAAAGTGCCTCCTCACAAATGGCTTCTGATTGCCCTCGCCTGGGAGATTGGATTAATCATGGTATTAATTCAAATATCGTCTGTACGAGATGCCTTTGGCATCACCAAGCCTTCATTCTCTGATCTTGTCCTTATTATCGGTTTTGGTCTGGTTGTTTTCACCATCATTGAAGTCACGAAGGTCATTTTGAGAAGAAGATTGGTTGTCGGAAGAAGGATCACCACCTGAATAGAAATTTATCCCTTTGTTTCACCTGGCCAAGTGGATGGAAAGCGGCAGAGGATTCGGTAAGTTGGTCTGATTCGAGGGGGTTATTCAAAAGACACGGCAAAAATATCTTGGAGCATACAAAAGACTTGTGGGGAGATTCTTAAAGAATAAAGTCAATTTATTTTTGGGCATTTCAGAATAAAGAGACTTTTCTAACAAAAAGCCCCGCTAAAGTCCGATGGAGAAGAAGGAAGAAAATTTAAAGAAGGGGGGGGCAATGCTTAAGAAACTTGCGACATTATTGACAGCATCTCTTTTGGTAATTTGTTTAACCGGCGCAATTAAGAACTTACCAGACAGAGGCGTTAAGATCATCAGTCCTAAAGCAAATGATGTCGTACAAGCGGGAAATGTAAGCGAGATCCAATGGTACGCTGATGCCGAATTTGGGGACTTTATGACTATTGAATTCTCAAAAGACGGAGGAAAATCTTGGGATACAGTGGTCAAGAATGTGCCGAACAATGGGAAATATATATGGAAAGTCCCCAATATTGATTCGGCACATTGCAAGATACGTGTTTTTTTTCACGATAAACCCAAATTTCGTGGGACATCTGAGATGTTTTCTGTGAAGTGAGGGAGTAAACCCCGTTAGAAAGCCCCGCTGCAAGCAGCGGGGCTTTCTAACGGGGTAAATGTAAACTCACAAATATATCCATGAGGAGACGGTTTTGAATCCGATCCTCATCGAAATATCAGGAAGTATGCTGCTTCTTGACCTTTTATAAAAATCCCTGTTGAATATCACTCGGCTCTGCTGGGCGGATGAAAACAGGTTCGCCGAAGGCGATAAAAGAGGTATGAATTTGAGTTAGATTCAATGGAAGTCAAGGATGATTATCTCCATTTGCAAAGACTCTCCATCCTCTGGTCCGGAATATACCCAATGAAGCACACTTCATGCCAATATTTTGGGACAGTCTCCTGTCCCCTTTTTTTCCTATCTGAACTTCCTAACTATGCTGATCACATTGGGAATAGGACGGGCAATCTTCGGAAAATGTTCTTCATCCGAACCCGTTTCATAGCTTCCGATCTTCTCAAATTCAACCCCATATGAAGAAAAATACAAAGTGGCCTCAGGGCCGCCTTCTAAATACATGGCGTTGTAAAGGGAAACGGGGAGCGACAATAAAATATTGGTGAAGTCATGCACAGAATAATGAGACTCAGTAAAAATAAACAGTCCATTCCTGCTCTTATCTATACCGAAGGCAGCAATACTCCACATCTTGTCCTGTTTCTGCCAAACGTTCTCCTGCCGGCAACTGACCATCCTTATACCCTGAATAAGCGTTTGATACTTATCCCTTAGTCTCTCAAAATCCTGGCATTTCATATCTATGATCTGGATCTCTGGAACGGTAGCATCAATTGGATTGAAGGCCAGGAGAGCTTTATAATTATTATTTAATCTTGCGTTGTTAATATGATTGAAATTTTTCATGTAGCCGACATTCGTAATCCTATCTGCCTGAAACATTCCGGCATTAATGGCTGAAATAAGATTGTACTTTTGACACCACTCCCTTGCCGTCATCCGTAGTTTGTTTTTTTCAGAGGCACACAAGAGCTTAAATGAATAATACTTTGGATCAATCCTTATGAGAGTGATTTTTTGGGAATTAAACTCGCTGAGAGACAATCCATCATCAACTTTTTCCCATAGCTTATCTTGGGGTAGGATAGGTGGAGGAGAAAAAAACATCCATAAGATAATAAAGAGCAGAAATAAAGGGATTCTCAAATTCATAGATTCATTTTCTTTAAGATTCAATAATTAAAAATATTATCAAAAGGGGACAGAAATTACAATTAAAAAAACAATGCCAGCAAATTTTTGCTTGACATTAAGAAACAAAGGTCATAATATTTTAAGAGTTTAAAATTACTTGTAAATTTCTTCAAAATTTAAACTTATAAAAACCTTTTCAGAGAATAGATAGTAAAGGGTTAATCAAAGAAATGATTAAAGAGAGGAGGTTTAGGTTAAAAAATTTAAAAGGAGGGAGAGACAAATGAAAATTACAAAATTATTCACACTATTGGTTACTTTATGGATCGTCTCAATGTGTGTAGTACCCTCAGTAGACGCCCAGCCCATTGTGCTTGGTGTTCCAAGTGCCCGAGCATTTGCGGAGGGCAAAACTACTGAAGAGGCTACCATCTTGGCCGTAGAAGAAATCAATTCCTTAGGTGGAGTTCTCGTCGGTAATGTCCGCCGACCCTTGAAGGTCGAGATCATGGATACGCGTGACCTTGAGGCTGGCGTCCCTGTAAGTGAGGCGCTTCTGGTGGTGGAAAGATTGATTCTGGATAAAGGAGCACATTTTATTGTCGGTGGCCCGATTCGCACAGAGGCATATAATGCCGCTATGGATCTTTTCTTTAAACACAAAAAAATCTCCATAGTAAATACTGGGGTTTACTCCCCAGGTACTGCGAAAAGAATCGCTGATAATTATGACAAATATAAGTACTGTTTCAGGGTGACGGGCCATGTCGGTGTGGAATTATTAATGGAACTTCCTGAAATATTAAAGATGTTGCAGGAAAAACATAAGTTAGATACGGCTTTCGTGATGGTCCAAGATGTAGCCCATGCACGAGCAAGTGGTGACATTGCGGCAAAGAAATTTCCAGAGTGGGGTTGGAAGGTTGTGGGGCATGAGATCTTCCCAACAGGAGCTACAGATTTTTCACTCGCCCTCTCTAAAACTAAAAAAGAGAAGGCACAATTTATTTGGTTATGGGCAGACATGCCGGAGACAGCCATCCTGATCAATCAGTGGTACGACCTTAAAGTACCGGCATTGATTGCAGGATATTTCCGCCCTGCACAAGATCCAGGTTTCTGGGAAATAACGAAAGGTAAATGCGCCTACATTATAGCTGCCGTCTTAAGTGCAGGCAATGTTCCTACCAAAGTAACGCCATGGGCTGCGAGATATGTGGACGCGTATATAAAAAGGTGGAAAACTGAACCTACAGGGTATTCAACAGCATCTGCTTATATGTCCGTTTACGTTTTAAAAGATGCCATTGAAAGAGCCGGGACTCTTGATACAGATGCAGTCTTGGCTGCATTGGAGAAAACAGACCTTAAGGGAGGAGTTTATGGAAGAATAAGGTTTGATCCCAAGAGCCATGATATTATCCGAAAGCTTGACCCGGAGGAAGGTGCATTGGGGTGTTGGTTTCAATGGCAAGATGGAAAGAGAGTTGCTATTTTCCCTCCCAAAGTGGCCACCGGCACTCTTAAGATCCCACCTTGGATGATGTAATAATCAACGCTCAGCAAAGGCCCCTCCTGAAGCCCCGAGGGCTTCAGGAGGGCTAAAATGAAGGTAATGAGGGGCTATCTCATGGATGTGTTCGTCTATGGGCTAATCAATAGTGTTGTGCTCATTCTGATGGCGGCAGGATTTAGCATTGTCTATGGGATAAGCCGACTGCCTAACTTTGCCCACGGTGCGCTTTATGTCTTGACCGGGTTTGTGACATGGATCTTTCTCCGAAAATTGGGTCTCAACTATCCGGCGGCGATCGTGCTCGCCCTTGCCATTACAGCATTAATCGGAGCTGCAATATACCAATTCTTTCTTGTACGAATAAGAGGTATGGAAGCATCGGAGATTATCGGATCATTTGCTGTGGGTTTAGCCATTATGGAGTCTCTTCGCTGGAGAGGATTCATTGGCCATGGCTTTGCTATCCCAGTATTTATCGATGGTTCCATAGGTATCGGAGGTGTCATTGTCGACTTCCAACGGATCATCATTGTCGGAGCAGGATTGGCAATAACCGTGTCTCTATGGGTCTTTACCCATTATACAAAGATCGGACTTTCATTGAGGGGAATTGCCCAAGATGAGCGAGCGGCAATGATGCTTGGAATCGATTCCGACTGGACGGCAGTGATCAGTCTGGCTCTCGGATCTGCATTAGCTGGACTGGGCGCAGTGATGATACTTCCAATGGGAAATATTAATGTGGAAGCAGGATACAATGTCCTTATTTTTGCTGTTGCAGTCTGTATTTTGGGTGGACTGGGTAGCTGGACAGGAACTTTAATTGCAAGTTTCTTGCTTGGATATGCTCAAACGCTTACCGTCGCTTATATTGCTTTCCATTATCAGATGGTTGTAGCAATGGCGGCTATTCTTTTAACGCTTATATTGAAGCCTTCGGGTCTTCTGGGAAGGCAAAAAGAGCTTGAAGAGAGGGTTTAATTGACAGCAGGGAAGCGGAAAGAGAGGTTAGATCGTGGCATAAAGGTACGGACAGAGGGGATTTATACCCTCTCTTCGTGGCGGGAAATGATTTACTTGGTAGCACCGAGGTTGGTTTTGATTCTGGGATTACTGATCATTCCCCTATTATTACCAAGTTCATATTATCAAAAGCTGATTTGCATAATGTGCATTTATGCATTGCTTGCCATCTCCTTTGATTTCTTAACCAACTTTGTTGGGTTAGTTTGCCTGGGGGGCGCCCTATTCATGGGCGTCGGAGGATACATTGCTGGAGGGTTAAATTCAGCCTTTGGGTTATCACCGATACTAACCATTCCTATTGCCACACTCGGTGGGGCGATCATTTGTACCGTACTTTTACTCCCTTGTCTACCCATACGAGGCGTTTACTTTGCTATAGTGACCCTTGTCTACCCATTATTATTATTAAAAATAATTGAGGCTACGCGCATCCTTGGAGGTACGGATGGCTTGCCTGGACTTACTACCTTTCCCAATATATGGATTGATCAATATCTTATCATAGGGATAACCATCCTTTCCATTTTCGGTTTGAGAAGGTTGGTAAATGAAGATATCGGTCTACTTTTTCGTAGCATCAAGGACAACGATCAGGCGGTTAAGGCTTCGGGTATTGGGATAACAAGATATAAAGCTCTTGCAGTATTCATTGCATCAGGAATCGGATGTTTAGCCGGTGCCTACCTTTGTCACCTCTATGCATGGGTAGGGATAAGTTTCTTCGCATTGGACTTCTCAATCCTACCCATTGCTGCAGCAGTATTAGGAGGGATGGGTACAATTGCCGGTCCGTTCCTTGGGGCTGCTATCCTCGTTCCCCTATCTGAAATATTGAGGGCCCTTGGGGGGCTAAGAATTGTATTCTATGCCCTCATTCTAATCCTGATTATTGGAATTCGTCCTGAAGGATTGTTCAATTACTTTCAGCGAAAATATCACCAGTTTGAACACTGGATAGAAGTATGAGCGAAGAATCTTTTCTCCAAGTGAGAGAGGTAAGTAAGTCCTTTGGTGGAGTGAAGGCAGTCGATGGGGTGAGCTTTGACTTGGCAAAAGGTAAAACCCTTGGTATCATTGGTCCCAATGGCTCAGGGAAAACTACACTGGTTAACTTGATTACTGGGTTTATCAGACCCGATTCAGGCAAGATCTTTTTCAAAGACAAGGATATCACCAGGCTCCCACCTCATATCATCGCTGACCTTGGGATCACAAGGACCTTTCAAATCATGAGACCCTACTATACCTTACCGGCCTATAAAAACCTCATTGCACCATTATTCTCCCCAAGAGTGAAAAGAACGAGTGGTGGTAAGTTTGGAGAAAGAGATTCAGTGGCCATAGACCTTCTGGAAGAAATCGGTTTTGAACGTGATTCTTATGTCCCATATAAGCTCGCCTCCACCCTTCCCTTAGGATATCTTAAACGGCTTGAGCTTGCCCGATGTATTGCCTTGAGACCTGAGGTTATTATCTGTGATGAAATTTTTTCAGGTTTAAGTATGGCAGAGATAGCCACCATGATCCCTCTAATTGAGAAGTTACAAATGGAGGGTATCACTATTATCATGATAGAACATAGGTTAAGGGAACTCTTCAGGATTGTCGATAAGGTGATGGTCATGAATTTTGGTGAAAAGATCGCTGAGGGAAAACCTCAAGAAGTGATGGAGACCGAGAGGGTTAAAGAGGCTTACCTTGGAATAGAGAGGCGAAAGTAATATGCTTGAAATTAAGAACCTCATGGTATTTTATGAAAATGCCCTGGCGATTAATAATGTTAACCTGAAATGTGAAGAGGGAAACATTGTTGGGGTGTTCGGCTCTAATAGCGCTGGCAAATCCACGCTCATGTATGCGATTTCAGGAACCATATTGGATATAAAGAAAAAAGAGGAGATGAGGGGGAGCGAGAGAATCACTGTCCTCGGAGAAATCTTGTTTAAGGGGGAAGATATCTCTCAGGTCAAGTTAAGCAGTAGAGCAAGAAAGGGGATTATCCTCTGCCCAGAGAGACGCCGGATTTTTCCTGAAAGCAGTGTCTTAGAAAACCTAAAAATTGGCGGGTATTTAGCCTCATCCTCCGAGGCCCAAAAAACATTAGAGTATGTTTTTACTCTATTCCCACCTCTTAAAAGCCTAAAAAAGAGGCAAGGAGGATTTCTAAGCGGTGGGGAACAGCAGATGCTTGCCATTGGAAGGGCATTAATGGCTCAGCCCAAGTTGCTATTATTAGATGAACCCCTGATGGGACTCAGTCCCAGTATGGAAGAAAGGCTTTCGCAGGCTATCGAAGATATTAATCAGCAAACTGGAATTACCATTTTAATCACGGAACAATATGCAAGACCTGTCTTGCCGATCATAAAATATGGTTATGTTCTTGAAAACGGGGGGGCCGTGTTGAGTGGCCCCAAAGAAGAATTGATGGAAAATCCAGATTTCAAAGCCGCTTATTTTGGGGTATAATTTTTTCTATTTCAGCGAGGAAGGAGGGAAAAGTTCCTTGGCGGTTGAAGGACATGCTTTGGCAAAATTTAAGGAGATGTGCCAAAAATATCCTGATAAACCTGCGGTCATTTACTTGGGCGAAAAGTTTTCTTACCTTAAGTTGAAAGAATTAAGTGACCGGTTTGCCACTGCCTTAAATGAATTAGGAGTAAGAGAAAATGACAAAGTCTTTCTCTACTTTCCCAATTGCATTCAATGGGTAATTGCGTTTTTAGGAATTCTGGAGATTGGAGCTGTAGCAGTACCAGTCTCCCCTATTTACACTCCTACTGAGATCGCCTATTTAATCAATGACTCAGGAGCAGAAACGATCATATGTCAGGATACAAACTTTGGTTATGTGAAGGAGATTCTGCCTCGAACTAATTTAAAGAGGATTATTTTTACGAACCTGGTTGATCTTCTCCCTTTCTATAAACGGGCAATCGGTTTGCTCTTTGATAAAGTCCCAAGAGGAAAGGTCGAAAAAGGTAAAAATATTTATTCCTTCAAAGACCTGATATTCAAGTATCCTCCTAACCCGCTGAGGGCCCAGATCAAAGCTAAAGAAAATTTTGCTTATATACTCTATACAGGCGGGACCACAGGCATGCCTAAGGGTGTTCCCGGAACTCATGCCACAATACTCTATTCAATCAATGATTTTCATAATATGAGTGAAGGCTATATTGAAGAAGAAAAATCGACCCTGGTCTTAGTCAACCCCCTTTTCCATATCATGGCGATGATGACTTTCCTCTCTTTGGGTTTAAGCTTGGGCAATACAACGGTGCTCATGCCTTCTGCTCAGACCGATGCTATTTTGGACGCTATTCAGAGATATAAAGGAGATCTGTTTCTTGGTGTGCCCACTCTTTATCGAATGATCTTAGAGAACGATCGATTAAATTTTTATAACTTAAAGTCTCTCAAATATTGTTGGAGCGGAGGGGATGTCTTACCCGTGGAAGTATTAAAACGGTGGAGACAGAGGTTCGATGTGCCAATTTATCAAAGTTATGGAACGACAGAGGCCAGCTATACTACTTTCTCCTCTTTAGACAAAGAACCCAAGCCAGGAAGTGTTGGACTTCCAACGCCTTCCAAAAAAATTAAGATTGTCGACCCAGATAACTTTGAAATAGTGCCTCTAAATAGCCCAGGGGAATTACTGGTTGCTTCCGATGGTATGGTTGGATATTACTGGAATAAGCCAGAAGAGACGAAAACGTCCTTCGTGGAATTAGATGGTAAACGATACTACAGAACGAAAGATATTGTTCGAATGGATGAAGAGGGAGAACTCTACTATGTAGACCGAGGAGCAGATATCATCAAGCATAAAGGATATCGTGTCTCCTGCTCAGAGATTGAAGCCATACTCCAAAATCATCCAGCAGTCATAGGAGCCTGTGTAGTGGGTGTTCCGGATCCAAAGGTGGGGGAGCGTATTAAAGGAATTGTCGTACTTAAAGAAGACGCAAGGGGAGTCGGTGCAACCGATTTGATTAAGTGGTGCCGGGAATCCCTTGCTTCCTATAAGATTCCCGACTACATAGAGTTTAGGGATATGTTACCCAAATCTAAGGTGGGGAAACTGCTTCGCCGTGAAGTAAGAGAAGAAGAGCGCCAGCGGATGAAAAAGACGTAAAATTCAGGCTGAAAAGAAACTCTAAGAGTATATCATTAGCTGAGACTAAGTGCCTTCTCCCATGCTTCCTTGAGTAATGAAACTCGCTCGCTTTCACCCTTCTGCTGAAGTATCTTTTTAGCAAAGTGATATAATTCTTGAAGTTTCGATATGGACTCTCTTAATTTCTCCAAATAAATATCGCCCGCTTGATGATCCTTCCTGTTCGCTTCAATTACCGAATGAGCAGCCAATAAACCACTTTTAAGGGCCATTCCTATCCCTTCACCAGATATGGGGAGGAGAAACCCAGCAGCATCTCCTACCAATAAACCATTCCCTCTGGCAGGCAAGAAAGAACCGGAAAGCAATTCATGATAGAGCACAGGTTCCATACATGCATCTCGCCATTGTGGTTTTCTTCCGAATTCAAAGCCGTATGTTTTCGCCAAAGTATGGTGTGCCTGAATTAACAGCTTCTTTAACTCTTTTGCCCTCGCCCCAAGGTCAATGAGCATAAATTCTTCTTTGTGTATGATGCTGAAGTAATAGGGAGCAAGGTCGGGCATTAAAAAAAGATGCCAGTAAGTCTTATTCAATCCCAAATCGATTTTATAACATTCTCGATAACCAAGAGCATATTTGACATTAAGTTGCGGAAAAAGAGATTTTCTCACTATTGAAGCAGCGCCATCTGCACCGATTATGAATTTACATTTAACTTCTCTCTCTTCATTTTCTCGAGTTAGCTTTATAATATATTCCTTGGGTTTCTCAATGATACGTGTTACCTTGGCGTTCTCCCAAACATGGGCCCCTGATTGTTTAGCCTTCTCTAAAAGCCAATAATCTAAGTCCCTTCTCCAAGTAAGTGGCATGAAAACTTTTACTTGATAACTTTCTTCCCTTGATAGGTGGCAACAAATTCCGATAAGGGAATTGGGTGTTGTTAATACCTCCACTGGTATTTCCCCAAACTCCTGTTTGATGGTATTTTGTGCCATTGGGCTCATGATCATCCCTGTGCATACTTTATCCCGAGGAAGTTTCTTTTTTTCTAAAAGCAAGGTCTTAATGTTTTCCTGGGCGCATTTTTTTGCTGCCATGGCACCCCCAGGACCTCCACCTATAACAACGACATCCCACATATCTCCTCCTTCAATTCTTAATTTTCGTTTCAATATTTATCAAAATATGCCAAAATACCCCCCAGCTTTGCTGGGGAGATGAATGGCATCCGTATATTATACCCTCTCCCCTGGGGGGAGATGGTTAGGGTGAGGGGAAAATGATCTTTTCATCACCCCCACCTTAATCCTCCCCCATCAGAGACTGTGTCGTAATTAGGGTGAGGGTTGAAAATAAAACGTTCTTTGACAATTGAATAGAGATAGACGGACGTCAAAGTAGTTCTCGTGATAGCCGATTATCCCTCATGTATG